>Ga0310696_10002178_pt1 | contig 26486 bp, 48 predicted proteins | sample AusTroGonzalo_MG_4_FD_203885 | JGI IMG/M metagenome (GOLD analysis project Ga0310696, IMG submission 203885) | Bovine rumen microbial communities from tropical cattle in Woodstock, Queensland, Australia - Gonzalo_02 (v2) (version 2) | ecosystem: Host-associated > Mammals > Digestive system >...
TGACTAATGATTCTTATTACTCGATAGAAGCTGATAAAGAATATTGCAGCGCAAGTCAATTTTTAGATTTTGTAGGCCGTCCTTTTATACCTGGTTGTGAAGCAAGGGCGATGGCGAAACTAAACGGCGAGTATGAAGAAGAAACCACAAAGGCTATGTTAGTCGGATCCATACTTGACACCTTGTGGGAACTTGACGATTTGCCGTTAGAAGAAAAGTTAAACATTATCGCAGACAAATACCCTGAATGTATTTCATCAAGGGGTGCAACAAAGGGCGAATTAAAGAACGAATACAAACAGGCACTTCAATTATACCAAAGGACATTGAAAGACGAGTTATTCTGTAAATTCATGTCCGGCGAAAAGCAAGTCATTATGACGGGTGAAATAGAAGGGTTGCCGTTCAAAATCAAGATGGACTCTTATATACCCGATGTTGCGATAGTCGATTTAAAGACAACACAGGACGCAAGCATGAAGCACAGAAAATATGTTGCTGATTCGGGGAATTGGGAAACCTTTTATCGTGGATTTGCGTATGATGTTCAGTTGGCAATTTACAGAGAGATAGTCAGACAGAATACAGGCAAGACTTTAAGATGTTACCTTGCTGTCATTGATAAGAAAGAGCATCCGTTACCGCAGATTATCGAATTAACACCGAAAATGCTTGATGATGCTTTGGAAACTGTAAAGGCTAATATTCCAACAGTAAAGATGCTTAAATCGGGCGAAGTAACGAATTATTGTCGGTGCGAAGAATGTGATTATTGCCGTGATACCTATAAATGCAAGGTATTAAGTGCGGAAGAATTTGAAACTCAGGATTAGTTATGGGAAAGCACACATTAGAAGAATTAAAAGAACGTCAAGCGTTACCTTTGGATCTGAAAATTCGATTAACAATGACAAGAATCAGGGCATGGGTAAATGAGTATGGCGAAAGTGGTGTGTATATATCCTTTTCAGGCGGCAAAGATTCAACAGTCCTTTTGGATATAGTCAGGAACAAGATGGGCTATAAAGATATCCCCGCAGTTTTCGTTGATGTGCCAACGCAATATCCCGAACTTAAAGAGTTTGTCCAGACCTTTGAAAATGTCGAAATCATAAAACCCAAAATCAGCTTCGTACAGGTTTGCGAGAAGTACGGTTTTCCGCTTATTTCAAAAGAAGTGTCGGAAAGTGTGCAAGGCGCAAGAAAATACTTGACACAACTTAAAGCAGAAATAGAATCCGTACAGACAGACAGACAGACAGACAGACAGACAGACAGACAGACAGACGGCATAGGTATTCCTATTTCTACGATAGAGTGTGCGGAATTGGCAAGTATTCTAAACGAACGAATGATAAATCGCAAGGGTGGAAACAATCAACGATTGGCGAACCTTTTGGGGTGGAGAACGAAAAGCCAGACGGAACCGATAAAGGCGAATATCCCTGACGAAGATCGTAGCAACTTTGCATTAGTTAAGTGGAAATTTCTTTTAGACAGTCCGTATGAAATTTCAAATAAATGCTGTAACGCGATGAAGAAAGAACCGGCACATACCTATCATAAGCAGACAGGCAGAAATCCTATAACCGCACAAATGGCAGATGAAAGTAGGCTAAGACTTCAAAAGTGGTTAGAAAACGGGTGCAACGGATTTAATTTGAAGATTCCGACAAGTAATCCCATGAGTTTTTGGACTGAACAAGATGTTTTGCAATACATAAAACGCGAGAATTTGCCTATTTGCTCAGTATATGGCGACGTGGTTATTGATTATAAGGCGATGGACGAACTTCCAGGGCAAAGTTTTCTGTTTGAGACAGGAGACGAACCTTTAAAGACTACGGGTTGTGAAAGAACAGGTTGCGTCTTATGTGGGTTTGGTTGCCACTTAGAAAAGCCAGGCGAAGGAAGATTTGAAATGCTAAAGAAAACACACCCGAAGTATTACGCATTATTAGATATTTGCAAGAATAACGGCATTACATACCGAGAAGCTATCGAGTGGTTAAACGAACACGGAGATTTAAACATACGACTATGAGTAAGAGCATTATTACAAATTATGACAAAATAAGTACCTTTTCAGGTTTACCCGCAGAGTGTGAACATCATGTCATTTTTGGCGGGGCATTAAGGAAACTCGCAGACGAGGACGGATTAACTATCTATCTGGCGAACCATGAACACAATATGTCGCCTAAAGGAACGATTTATCAGATACACGGGAATCCGGCAGCAGAAAAACTGTCCAAGATGGTAGGTCAGCTTGCATGGGAACGCAATTATTTAATTAAGAAATATGGACTTCCCTATGAAAACCTTAGCGATGAAGTTAGGGAAGCGTTTAAGGATCGCTACGGAAAATCATTCTTGTAAAGGAGAATAGGTAATGTTGACAAGGCCACCCCCTATTTATCAACAGTTGGTTAAGGGAATTTATTTTATCACGGTCAAGAAAATTTAATTAAGAGATCGCTGCGGTGGAGGAAAAGGTAGACTCTCGGTCAGGTTAGATATTGCATGAGAAGGGCAGCACCCAGGAACAGGGTAGGGCAATATCATGTAGGGTGCAATTCCTACCCGCAGCGATGAAAGAGGAATTTATGAAACCGCAATTTGATTTATCACTTGGAAAGGATATGCCACATTTCACTATTGATGGCACAATACCGAGTTTAAATGAATATTTGGCAGAAACAGGTCGGAGGCCACAGATCGGAAATTCCCTAAAAAGAAAGTACAAACAATGCGCAGAACAATACATGAGACTTTCGGACTTTCGTTATTGGGAAGCAAACGGGCCGATAATCATACACTATGTATTTTATGAGCCGAACAAGAAACGCGATCACGATAATGTTTTTGCTTTTGCGTCAAAGTGCATACAAGACGCTTTGCAAGAGTGCGGTCACATAAAGAACGATGGATGGAATGACATATTGAACTTTACCCATGATTTCTATTTAGACCGTGAAAATCCGAGAATCGAAGTTTACATAGAGGAAATAGAGGAAATATGCAATTAACTTTTGATGATTTAATGAAGAAACCCATATCCATAGATAAACCTATAAGACTAATTGAGTTATTCGGTGGAGTAGGAAGTCAGGCGATGGCATTAAGAAACCTGGGTGTGAACTTTGAACATTATCGTTTAGTTGAGTTCGATAAATACCCCGTAGCTTCATATAATGCGATCCACGGCACTAATTTTGAAACAATGGATATTCGAAATGTTCATGCCGAAGATTTAGGCATTGAAAACACAGAACGCTTTACTTACTTACTTACTTACTCATTCCCTTGTCAAGATTTGTCACTTGCCGGAAAACAAAGGGGCATGACAAAAGGAACAGGAACAAGGTCAGGTCTTTTATGGGAAGTTGAGCGACTATTAACAGAGTGCGAACAGTTAAGTCAGGACATTAAGCAAAGATACGGTATGCCGCAGATTCTTTTAATGGAGAATGTACCACAAGTCCATAGCAAGGCTAATCTTGAAGATTTTGAACAATGGTGTGCGTTCCTTAAAAAGATGGGATATGACAGTTTTTATCAGGACTTAAACGCAAGAGATTACGGAGTGGCCCAAAACAGAAACAGATGCTTTATGGTGTCAGCTTTGGGTAATTACACATATCAGTTTCCGAACAAAATACCACTCGAAAAAGTAATGAAAGATTATCTCGAAGAAGAAGTCGAAGATAAATACTACATTACATCAGAAAAAGCACAAAAACTAATTGACACCTTGATTTTGGAAGGTAAAATCCCTACGAACGAACGAACGAACGAACGAACGAACGAACGAACGAACAGGCTTGTTGACATGTGCGACAAACACGCAAGATTCGTTGAAATGCCTAACACAATCAAGGCAAGATATGACGCCGGAATTGGAAACCACAAATTTGACAACACAGGCGTCTGTGAAGTCGATAGGTTATCTGAATAAAGGAACGGGCGAACATCAGAGTAACAAAGTTTATGATTCAAACGGACTTTTACCTACGGAGTATGCCGTACAACACAAAGAGCCGTTTAAGATAGTGGATTGCAAAAAATGGTACTGATTTATAGGGGGGGGTGTAATGCCAAAAATCTTGCGACAGACAATGATAGCAAGATACCCCACTTACACGAAATTGATATAGCGCACGGACTTTTAACAAGAGATTATAAAGGTCTTTCAGATTGGAACGCAAATGTAGTTTTAGAAGTCTATAAGCTCGATAAAGAGGACATTAAATGGCAAAAAGATTAGGTGGTTTATGGGATGGAATAACTAAACATCAAGCGGGTAGTGTGTGGGACATAAACGAAGATAGTCCTACGATCGACACTATGCTTGGTGGGGGACGAGAACCACATATATTGGAGATTTGGAATGTTACTTACATCAACGATAGAGAAACAAAACGAATACGGAGAACTGAAAACAGACTCAATTCGTTTAACGGAAATAGGGGGGGGGGACAGCGCATACAGTTACTTGTCGAGAAGGTGCGTTGTGCGTACAGCATTGTAATTTGATTATTGAGGTAGAAAAGTTGTCAGAAGTAATTAACCCTTGCAAGGGACTATCTGAATATGGTTGGCACTTTGAACAAAATGTCTATGATTCAGAAGGCATTGTGAGAAGTATTAAATCAGGCGAAGGAAGTGGAAACATTCCTAAAACGATTGAGGTAGAAAAAGTGGAAATAAAAGAATTAGGTAATTATATGCCGTCAGAATACAACGCAAGTAAAGTTGTTGATACAAACGGGTTAGCACCAACAGTTATGGAAAATCACGGAACTGTTACAGGTGTTGTAGAAATTCAAGAATTAGGCGGCCTTGAAGAAGGATCCTCTCAAAGAAGAAAAGTATTTGATGAAAACGGAGTGTCGCCAACATTACAAGCAGCGATGGGTTCAGGTGGCGGAAATATACCAATGGTAACAACAGTAGATGCCGTTATCGGTTCAATGCAAGAAAATGCGATGGTAGGAAGTGGCGAATATAGTCCATCCTTAACAGAAGCTATGGGTATGGGTGGCGGTCAAATTCCTATGGTAGTAGAGAAAACTTGTTGTGCTATGCGTGGAAGAAACCCCGAAAACCCGTCAGACAGAACACCTGGTATTGAGTTAGAACAACGATTAGAACCTAACACAACAGGGTGTACAAATACATTAACTTCCGTACAAAAAGACAATTTAATCTTGGAAGAACAGATAGTTGCTTATGACGAACAGAATCAGACGGTCCGTTCAGACACTTTCGGAACTTTGACAACAGATGGCAGCAGCCCTAAACACAATAACCGAGTTATCAAGATAAGACAAGCTACGAAACAAGGTTTTATCGAGTGTGAAGTGGGGGGGGTATGCGATTTGAGTTACCCGACAAGCGAATTAAGACGGGCAAGAACAATAGAGAAAGGTCAGATAAGTCCAACCCTGACAACGGAGAATATCCCTAACAGAATTGAGTTTGGAAACCCTGATTTTTATAACTTCCTGTATGAGATTAACGGGGACATTTACTTAATTCGGATCCGTAAACTGATACCCAAAGAATGTTGGCGACTTATGGGTTTTACGGATGAAGATTTTGAAAAGGCCGAAAAGGTCAATTCAAATACTCAACTTTATAAACAGGCCGGAAATTCAATAGTTGTCAACTGTCTAATGGCTATCTTCTCACAAATGAATATACAAGGGCATCCAACATGGAACGAAACACACAAGGGGGACTAATGAGAGTTTACATATCAGGTGCAATAACGAAAGACAAAGGCTATTATCAGAAATTCCTTAATGCAGAGCATAAGTTAAAGGCTAATGGGTTTGAAGTCATAAATCCGGCAAGAATAGGACGATTATTACCGAAGTCATTTAGTCATGGCGAATTTATGGACATAGACATTGAACTGATAAAGAAATGTGATGCCGTATATATGCTCAAAGGATGGAATACAAACATCGGGGCGAAAAACGAGTATTCGATAGCGAAAGAACGGGGCTTGAAAATTGTCTATGAAGTAGGCAAGAACGACAAAATTGAGATTGAGTAGGAACGAACTATGGATGATAAAGGCTTTATTGTAATTTACAGAAGTATGAAAAAGTGGGAGTGGTATCAGGACACTAACACAAAGGTAGTTTTTCTTCACTTATTACTCAATGCAAATTGGGAAGATGGAAACTTTAAAGGTCATGTAATACCGCGTGGATCGTTGGTAGTCGGCAGAAAGAAATTAGCCAAAGAATTAGGGTTATCAGAACAGTCAATAAGAACCGCGTTAGAACACCTAAAATTAACCAACGAAATAACCATCAAAACAACCAACAAATTTTCCGTTGTAACCATTGTAAATTGGGAAAAATATCAATACAAGGAAGAAGAATTAACCAACAACCAACCAACAACCAACCATCAGATTAACCATCAAATTAACCAACAAAGTAACCAACAAAGTAACCAACGGGAACTATTGCAAACAGTAGGTTTGGAAGATATTACCAACCAACAAAGTAACCAACAAAATAGCCAACAAAAAGACCAACAACTAACCACAATAGAACAATATAACAATAAAACAATATATGAAAAGAGTAATACTAACGTATTACAAGAAAAGAAAGAAAAACCACGAAGAAATATAATTCCACCTAAACTTGAATGGGTAAAAGAATACTGTCAGGAACGAAAGAACAATGTCGATGCAGAAAAGTTTTTTGACTTTTACGAATCAAAGGGTTGGAAAGTTGGCAAGGAACGGATGAAAGATTGGGAAGCATCGGTTAGAACTTGGGAAAAGGACCAAAAGGCAGAAACAAAATCAGGTTATGACTTATACAGAGAAACGAAAAGGTCTAATTATGATTTTGAAGCATTAGAAAGAGAAACAAAAACACCACTAAAGGGCTATACAGATTATAACGATTTAGACGCATGGGAAAGAGAAGTGAGAGCTATACACAAATGAAAGATTGGATAGGAAACAGCAAGGCAATCTATTCATGTCACGGTGCAAGCAATCATTCGGAAGATGAAAGAGAAACGAACGATTATTATGCAACGGATCCAATAGCTGCCGAGTGGCTTATGAAACTTGAAACCCTGAATAAGAATATATGGGAATGTGCATGCGGAGAAGGACACCTTGCTAAAGAATTTCTGAGGGGGGGTACTCAGTATATAGTACAGACCTCATAGACAGAGGATTCGGAAAAGGCGAAGTTGATTTTTTATCGCAAACAGAAATATGGGACGGAGATATTGTTACAAATCCGCCTTATAAAATAGCAAAAGAATTTGTAGAGCATGCCATCGAGATAGTATCGACCGGAAACAAAGTGTGTATGTTTTTAAAACTCACATTTCTTGAAGGCAAAGCAAGGAAAATACTTTTTGAGAAATATCCACCCAAGACTGTTTATGTTTCATCTTCAAGGCTTAAATGCGCCAAGAATGGAAACTTTGAAGAAAAGGACGGAACGGCCGTAGCTTATGCGTGGTATGTATGGGAAAAGGGATATACAGGTCCCACAACAATTAAATGGTTCAATTAGGAGTTGTTATGGAAGTACAGAACGATAAGTTAGACAAGCATGTAAATAAACTTTTTAAGCAAGGTAAATCTTATGCCGAGTGGCAGAAAGAACAATATCAGGTAAGAGTAGAACATCACGAATTTAGAGTACCAAGTCAAGTAGAAGAAAACCGGTACAGAAAGGACTGACATGTTATTTTCGGGCGAAAGAATAAAGGTGTTTCCCGAAACGGATGTAAAGAGCTATACGAGATACATTGAACACCAAGGTTATGAATACTCTATACAGGGCGACGAGATAGTTGTCGGTAAGAGAATAAAACTTGTGTATGATTCAGAAGAATTAGGGAAACTGATATTTTACAAAAGATTAAAAAAGAAATTAAGCAGAACGGAGTTGGGAAACAAACTTGAAGTCAAGGGATATGCCGTTTACACATGGGAAATTGGAAGGTATCAGCCAAAATCAATGTATTTAGGCATGATGAGAGAGATTTTAGGAATAAGTCAGGAGGAATTAGATAAATGTCGGATTTAGAAGCCGTAAAGGTAATCAATAAGATTAGATGTTGTAGATATGATGAAGTTTGCAAGTTTGAATGTGATAAATGCCCTTGCAACTATACTGACGAGGAAATGCACGAAGCGTTGAGCAGAGCTGCGGAGTGTTTGAGAGAAAGGGGCAAGGAATGAGTTGGTTGAATCCTGATAAATTTTATTGTGATAACTGCAAGTTGGTTTTAGAACCGGACGATTTGGAAGAAGTCGAAGATCCGAGACCTGGCGCATACGGACAGCCTTGTTGTGAAACTTTTTATGTTTGCCCCGAATGCGGAGATATACCGAGTGTATATGACTATCAGGATAAGACTTGCAAGGATTGTGAATTATGCGGAACCGAAGAATGTCCTTATGGAGAAGAAAGAAAGGACGGAAAGGTTTGCGGAGATTTTGTAGAGGAAGAATGATGGAAAAGAGAAACTATTTTGTAGAAGAATCAAAGACACAATGTATTCTTTTCAGGGGAACAAAGGGCGAGTGTGAAGAATGGTGCGACGAACACTCTAAAGAATTAAAAGATAAGATTTTGATTATCAGAAAGGGTGCGGATGGACACATTTAATTTGGCTTGTGACTACCTTGCGTGGCACAATTTTGGAACAGAGTGGTTTGTGATAATCGGCAGGGACTTTGGATTTTTCATAATCGGGTATATAACCTGTATGATTATTGGGGCAATAGTAGAATGTTTTGGGAGGAAGAAAAAATGACTTTTGACTTCATACTCACACTAATAATCGGTGCGATAGCAGAGATAGTAATGGTGTTTATCATAACGGGAAAGGACGAAGAATGAAAATGAGAACAGAAGAAGAAATCAAAGCCTATGTCGAAGGATATAATGCTTGTTATAAAAAGTTTTGCGAATTATTAGATAAAGAACCCGAAAGAGCAAAAGCAATAATGGGTGTAAATGTTAGTGCCGTAAACCTTGTATCCGAACTGAAAGGAGAAAAGAATGAGTGATGTAGACGAACTTGAAAAAACAATGAAAGATGTTTTAATAAAACAATCTATCGAAACGCTTGAATGTTTTAAAAAGGGATATGTTGAAGTGCGTATATCACAATGTAAAGGTGCAAAGTTTGGAAAGAGAAAAGGCGAATATGAAGCCTATAAGAGTGTTGGAAGAAAGATAGAAGATTTAATAGCATTGTTGAAAGGAGAGAACAATGAGTGAAAAGAAATGGAACACAATGCCATATAATGGTAGATTTGGATTTGCCGTTTCCGAAGAATACAAAAACAAAAAGATAATACCATATCCACAGATTGTTATACCAATAAAGATAATAGAATAAAGGAGAAACCAATGAGTGTAATTATTAAAGGAATGGAAATGCCTAAATCTTGTAATGATTGCGACATAATGGTTTACACGCAAGACGAAGGATATTTTTGTCCGCTATTAGAAGATAGAAATGTTTTCAATAATAATCATAAAAAAGAAGAAGATTGTCCTTTGGCAGAACTGAAAGGAGAGAACAATGATTAAAGCAACGGCAGACAATGTTGAAATATACAATGATGATGGTTTAAAAGTATTTGATTTAAAGGAGTTAATAAATATGGACTTGGATACAAAGATTAAGATTTACAGAGCGAAAAACAATCTTACACAGAAAGAAGCAAAACAAAGACAAGGAATAAAGGACAAGACATTTATCGAAATTCCCGACAATGCAACAAACGGAGATATGATTAAGGCTATATTTGAAGTTGAAGAAAGAGAAATTACTAATTATGGAACAGTTAGACTTAAAATTGGTAAGACATACGTAGAACATTATTTAGATTGGTGGAACGCACCTTATAAGAAGGGGGAATAGGAATAAAAGAAAAATAGGATTCCGTCATAACGAAACCCATACAAAAGATAAATCTTTTAAATCTGAATTGATTATAACAAATGAAAGGAAGATTAACAATGATTTGTGTTCATTGTCGAAGAAGAAATGAACGGAGAACAGGAAGAAACAGAAGGAGAGAAGAAATGAAAGAAGCCGAAAGGAGAGAACAATGAGTAAAACAACAATAAAAACAAGTGACGGCAAAGAATATGATGTAGAAAATGATTGCTTAATCCGTAAATCAGAAGCAATCAAACTCATATACGAAAAGTGTATAGGAATAGACAATCCCGATACTAAAAACGGATTATGCGGCGCGGTAGTAATTCTTTGGGATATGGTTGGGGAAGGAGAATAGACAATGAGAGATTTAATTTATCGTGATGAAGCACTTAACGAAGTGGCGATCGGAAAAGACAAGAACGAAATACAGGGTGGAATATTAAATTTGCCGAGTGTGGAAACAAAAGAATTGATAGCACAAATCAATATTGATACAGACGAATTAGTAGAAAGAGTTAAAAAGATTGCTTGGAATGAGTTATTTACGGAAGAACTTGAAAAAATAAAGTCTGAAATTATTGATTATTATAATCGAAATGGGCTTATGTCCACCAACGAAGTTATACATCTTTTAGAAGCACACATAAAGGAGTTAAACAATGACAAATGAAGAAGCAATAGAAATTTTGAAAGGTGCAATTAAAAAGCCGAATACAAAAGACGGATATTTAGGACAGGCTTTAACAATGGGAATTGAAGCACTTAAAAATCAAAAGACAGGACATTGGATAATGCAAGGGTTAAGTCCCTATGAAGGATTCATAAGATGTTCGGAGTGTGGTGCGGTATATGATATAAAAAGGGTTTTTAAATACTGTCCAAATTGTGGTGCAAAAATGGTAGGAGAATAAACAATAATACTGCAATAGAATTTTGTAGCCCCCAGGGGTATAAGAAAAGACGACCAAGCGGCCGCCTTTTTTATTTAAAAATCCATCCACAGTCCATACAGCGATATTGTTTAATAGTCGAGTTATAAGTCGGAACTTCGTAGGTCTTTGACTTAACCGGTTTGAACGGATGCAAAGGTCTGACTCTGTATGTGGTTTTTTCGTAGGTATGCTGAACGGTCTGGTAATCATATTGGCAGTTTGCACTATGACACTTGGGGCAGATGATATCCCTTCCGCCGACTGAAATTCCGGTGTGGTTTGGATCGTGTTTGCCTTTTGGCATGAGTAAATTTACAATAGCAAGAAATAAAGCTACAAATAATAAACCGACAAATAAGGTTGCTGCGATAGTTCCTAACATAATTCTCCCTCCCCATTTAAAATACTGCAACAAATTTTGTTATCCCCCAGGGGGTATAGTTCAATTTTACACAAGGTCGACGCACCTTTCAATAGCGGACTCAAGCTGAGCATCGGATCTCTTGATATAGGTCTGTGTAATTTTGGTCGAGCTGTGGTTGAGAAATTCGCGGACCGTTTCAATATCATGTCCTGATGCTTCGTACAAATTGCAAGCTGCCATCTTACGGAATGAATGACAAGAAACATTATCGAGTCCAAGATAAGCAGTCACGGCGCGTAATTGTTTCCAAACTGCGGGCGCTTTAATATCAAACAACGGACCGCGATATATTCCCGATTCTTTGATATAAGAGTCAATAAACGCTTTAACAGGTTTCGGGACTATAAAATTTCTTCTCTTGCCGGTTTTCTGTTCGATAATGTTGAGCTTATAGATCCCGCCGTCGTCGATGATAGACTCTGTTGTTAAGTTCATAATGTCCCCGATTCTACAACCGAGATTAGCTTCCAGAATAAGAATAGTTGCTAATTGGGTGTTGGGGCGGTGCTTTACGCCGTCATAATCTGTATATCCTTCTCTAACGGTCTGGATTAAATCAATATAATTATTTCTTTCAAGTGATCTCGTTTCGTATCTTCCCATTGTGTCTCCTTTCCGGCTTAATCCTGCCAAATATCAACTATTTTCTTCTCAAAGGTGTCAAGAACCTTTTCCCATGCTTCCGATGTGTCCCATGCTTTGACTTTTGTTGTTGTGTTATCTTCAAATAAAACTATGTATGTTCCCATGTTTTCTCCTTTCAAAATTACTGCAAAACTTTTTGATATCCCCCAGGGGTGCGAAAAAATTTTTTCTCAAATTATTGCAAGAGATTTTTTTACCCCCCACCCCCTTTGAAAATACCCCCTTCAAAAGCCACCCCACCCCTGAAAAGCTCAAGGCTCAAGGGTTCTGGCGGTGTGTCCGCGTTCTGTCGGTCGGCTTAAAATTTGCCCCGTTTTCGCGTTTTTCTTCGGTTGTGGGTATTTGTTCGGGTTGTTGTCCTTTCGTTCGTCTGTGGGGCTTCTGTGCGTTTGTTTTGGGTGTTCTGTCTTTCCCTGTTGCCGTTTTTCCGTCTGTGGCTGTCGGCTTTTGGGCGTGGTTGTGGTGTACATCTTCGACAGCTTTTCCGGGTTTCCTGATAATAAAAATGTTGTTTGTGTGGTCCGTCTGTCTGTTTGCGGTGTGGTTTCCTTCGTTTAGTGTCGTTTCTTTCCGTTTCTGTTGTGGCGGGATCCTGTAAAGGGCTTTTACTCTTAATATATTGTTATATGCTTTTAAAATCTCTTATTTACCCTATAAAGCCGACTATGTGAAAATATATACATAATCGGCTTAAACGATAAATAAAAGGCTTTTAAACGTCGAAACGGTCTAATAAATACATGATCGCGTCAAGCGGGTTTTTGGCTGTTTCTTCGGCTATTTCTTCCGGCGTTGTGTCGCAAGCTTCCCAGGGTGCGAGATTATCATATAAACGGCGTGCTATTAGTTGCAATTTTTCCGCGTCTTTGTCGGGTTCTTCGTCTTTGTAGGGGTGTAAACCTTTAAAGAATAAATAATATAAAATTGTGGTGTTTTCTTCCTGTGCTTTTGTATAATTCTTGTTGTGTGTATAGAGATAATCAACGGCGGCGGCAGCGTCCGAAAGTTGATTATTTTTAATTTTAATATTTGTCATGTTTGCGCCCTCCTATTCTTCAAATTCTGTTATGGTGAAAAAATCGCACCCGTTCGCCGTTGCTATGTCGTAACAAGTCCAAAAGCCGGGTTCACTCTCAGAAAATAAAATCGTTTCAAAGTCTATGTCGATCCCGTCAACACTACATGTTAAAATCCATCTTTTAATATTTTTCATAAATAAACACCTCCCTTTTATGCTGTGATAACTTTATATTTGAGCATTACATCCCCTTTTATTGCGCGGTCGATAATCTTCACGCCGTCGCGGGTGTGATATAATCTTTTACTTCCTGTGTATTCTTCAAGCCCTGACAAGTACGAAAAAGGGCTATTTTTAAACCATGTGCGCATGTGGTAAAAACTATCCGAATAGGGGTTTTGTTCTTGATATGTTTTTCTTTCAATGTCGGCGCGGTCCATTTCGGCGCGTTCTTCGGGTGTTAAGTCTCTAACGCCTGCCGCGTAAATTGTCAATGTTTCGGGCGTGTATTCTGTTAGGCTTGCGGCTTCAAATCTTAACTCACTTTTTACACCGTCTTTGTTTAATAGATCAATCGCTGCCGTTCTAACGCCTACAATTTGACGCGCGCCGCGCATTTTTTCGGGTATTTCTTCGCCGTATCTGTAAATCATTTCAAGCGCAAGCTTGCCGGCTTTTGCGTCTCTCTTAAGATCCGCAAGCGTTTTTTTGACTGTGGCGGGCTTCGGTGCTTCTTCGTCTATAAAAAGGCGGCCCGTTTCGATATCTTCAAAAAATCGGTTGTATTCTGTTTCGCTGTATGCTGTCAAAAGTCCCTGACATTTAATATATTTATCTTCTGTTATGGGTTCGATGCTTTCCAGCTTTTCAAGCTCTTTTTTAAGATATGCGGCACGCTTTTCTTCAGTCGCGAAAACGTCAAAAGATGCTAAAATGGTGTGCCTTATCTCTACGGCGTAAAGCGGGGCGCCGTCGATATTATAAAAGTTTTTAATTGCGTATTTGTTCATGTTGTAAACCTCCTTTTTATTATTTTTAGGTATTGCCCGCCGCGCTTCTGGCGCTGCGATCGTTTCCGACTCCGGCGGGCTGTATATGATTAAATTTCTTTATATCCTGCGGCTTTTGCTTCTTCTTTAATTTCCCGCATCTGGCGGCGGGTTATGGTTACGGCGTCCGACTTAGCAAAAAAAGTATTTTGTGTAAATGTCCGCTTGTCGTGGTCGATCTTTAAGCGGTATACATTGCCGCATGTGTCGGGGTTGGTTCTATATAATGTCGTCATGCTGTTTTTTCCTCCTTTCCTGCTTCGGGTGCTGTGAGCTTTGCAAGGTCCGCGCGGATTCCGTCGGCGGCCTGCGTAAAGCGGTCAACGCTGCTATACTTGCGGGCTTCGTCGGCTGCTTTTAGTCTCTCAAGGTCGTCCGCTATTCCTGCAAGGCCTCTCCAGCGATCCAGCTTGTCACTAACTTTTTTAAGTGCTTCGGCTGTGGTTGCCTGTGTCAATTCTTCAATAATTGCGTTTTTGGTCTCAGTGAATAAGCTGTCAAGCTCTTTTATAATATTTGTGTTGTCTGTTTCAAGGTATGCAGCGCGGGCGCGGTCGGCTCTAAGTGCTGCGGCCTTTCTTCTGAGTTCGTCGCGCTTGCGGTCTATAATATAGCCGGATTTGTCTATGATTTCATTTATTGCGGTATTAGTAAAACGGCTTTCATAAATAAATGTGCCGCGGTCGTGGTAGGTGTACGCGCTGCCGGCGTCGTCGGTTCTTCTTAAATAAACGCGGTCGATATATTCGCCGCCGGTGCTCTTGCGGTATGTATCAAATTTTTTTAATATAAAGCGGTTTGCAAGGTCTACGGGGTGCGGGTTTTCGGCTGCCTGGTTTTCCTTCTTCTGGCAAATAATATAAGTTGTCAATCCTTCTTCCTGCTTGCGTACGTCGTCAAGCTGGCGCTTGCAGTAAAAGTCATCAATGCGGCAATATGCGCGGCCGGTGGTGTATTTATATATTTTATATTCAACTTCAAACTTTCCCGCGCCTGTCAATTTATACATGTAAAGGCGGTCCGGATCCCACTTGCGGCCGGTGGTATAACACATAATAATTGAATCGTCGGCGGTGTGGCCTGCTGCGGCTGCTTCTTTTTCAAGCGCTGCGACTGTAAAACGGCCGTCATGCTTTAAAATTGTAAAATCCTTTGTAAAGTCGTATAATTCCGCATTATGTAAAACTTTGAGCGCCTGCGTTTCCTGCTGTAATAATTCTTTTAATATTGTATTTTTCATTTTTTCGCCCTCCTTTTTGGCGTTTCTTTTGTTTGCGGTTCCTGGTTGCCTTGTTTCCGTTTTTTCACGGCTGCCGGCGTCGCTGGTTCCCGTCGGCCGTCGTTACTCCGTATAATTTCGGCGTGTGGCGGGTTTTAAGGGTTGCCCGCCGTCCCTGGGTGCGTTTATATTTCGATTTCATCTTTTACGGCCTTTAAAAATCCGGTCATTGTCTTGTCTGATCTCCTAAAAGCATCTAATAAATCATTAGTTGTGATGTAGCGCGGCATGCTATAATATTCATCGGGGTAAATAACTTTTATCACTTGCATTTTACCGGTTGCGGGGTTGTAGTCGTTTTCATGTCTCCAGTCGTCAATATTTACAAAAAGTCTAAATTCGTGCGGGGTAAATTTTACAAGTCTAAAATTATATTCTGGTATAGCTGCCGCTATTGCTTTTAACATTGGGTTTGTTGCTTTTACTAACATTTTGTTTTTTCCTTTCCGCCTTGCGGCTGTTTTATTAACTTTGTGACTTCATTATATAATTATAATTATATAATTACAATACTTTTTTAAAATATTTTTATTGTTTTTGTTCGATTTGTGAAAAGTGCCTAAAATATGCGGGTTTCGTTGTATATAATTATATAATTATAACGATATATAAACACTATATAATCAAATATATATAATTGACATATAATTAAAAATGTTATATTTTAAGATAAAAGGAAGTAAAAAAATATGAATAAAACAAAAGATTATGTCTTAAGAGCAAATAAAAATTATCAATCTAAATTCGATAGAATAACAATACTGGCGCCGGCTGGCACAAAAGAGAAAATAAAAGCCGCCGCCGGTCCTCTTTCCGCGTCTCAGTATTTAAACGCTTTAATTGATACAGATTTAAAAAAGCGCGGTATAGAATAAAGGCAGCGCGGGCGCGTGGGTGCCGTTCCTGGCGTCGTATTTTCGCCCGTATAGCGTTATAATTTGAAACGTGATAAAATAATCATATAAATATAAAAGCGCTTTAAAGCTTAAAATAAACGCTTGCGGCCTGGATCCGTTCGGGCTGCATCTGGTAGCATTGTAAAATATAGGAAGTTCGCGCCGGTGGTGGCGCATGGTTTCGCCCTGCTTCGATCTTTAATGGGTCGGGCGGGCTTTTTTATTTGGGTATGAATAAAAGCAAACAATATGCAACAATAAAAGAGCGTCGCGCCGTTGCGGATCTTCTGGCGCTGCAAGCTGGGCGGGCGTCCCGTGGTGCTGATGATATAACCGCGGCCGCTAATATGTCCGATTCTGAAATAAAACAATTTTTAAAAGATAACACGCCGGCGCCCGTTGTCGTCGATCCGGATAATAACGAAAAAATTATATATTTAGATAAAAAGGAAGTTGACGAAATACAGCCCGACGGCGGCGGGGCCTTTGATTTGTTCGACGTTGCAAAAAATACCATTGACAACTATATCACGGCTCAAGGCTGGGATCCTGATAAAATAAGCCCGCTGCAATGGGGCGCGGTTATGATGGGATGCGGGCGGGCCTTTCGTTCATTGTTCCGCGGTTCTCCTGACGTCACACCAAACAATAGAAATAAAAGCATTAACATAGACGCGGCAGCGGCGGCGGTTCCTGTCTGGCTGGAATTATGCACAATATACAATAAAGTGCCTTTTAAATCTGATTTTTGCGCTTTCGTCGGTATGAATAGTAAGACGCTTTACGCGTTAGGGGTAACGCCTGACAGTATAGACTTAAATAAAATGTTAGATAAAATCAACGCCGATGCACTCCGAAAACGCGTTATAAATCCGCGTGAGTCGCCTGTGGGCGCTATCTTCTTATTAAAGGCCGATCATGGACTTGTGGAAGCAACAAAAGTGCAGCATGAATATATAAAAGACGGCCCAAACGCGGGCGCGCTGCCTGATTTTGGAAGCTTTACGGCCTTAGATGATAAAAAAGCCGATAATTAGTGCATTTTCGGGCGTTTTTAGTTGCTAAAATATACATTTTGTTAACTTTTCGGACAAAAGACGGACAAGGGGGTGTTTTATTCAGACGGGATTGAGGTTCGGGTAACCCCCATCCGCGCCGAAAATGGAAGCGGTGTATACACCAAAAACTCCAAAATTTCAAAATTTTTTGCTTCGCAGATGGATAAATGACACCTTAAAACCCTTACAAAAGGCTAAAACAATAGGGTATACACCTATCGGATAAACGACAGCCTATTACGGAGGATATATTTAATGCAGAATCATCATTTAAAAATTGACGGGACTTTAGCAGGCCAGGGAACGAAGGTTTACCTTGATGATATGGAACTTCACGGAGTTAGGTCTATTAAATATGAAGTTGGGTTAGATAGAATAACGACCGCGAAAATCGAACTTGATGTTATGTTGGCGGGAGAGATAGAGAGCGATGCGGCAGTCAACTTTTGCTCAACGAGTGAGACAATCGACAACCTGATACTTAATCGAGACGAAAAAGAGTTATTGATATTTGGGAATAAAATTCTCAACGAATTGGATAGAAGAAAAGGCTTTAGACATGGCAAGTACGAAAACGAGAATAAAACCGATAAGGATAAAAAATGAGACAGCAGATTATTTTGAGAATAAGCCGCTTAATCGAATGGTTGAGAGTCTGGAAGAACTATTGCGGTCTGGGAAAGTGAGATTTGACGGAGAGAACTTAATTGTTAAAGGTTCATCTGCTAATGCGGATCTTTCAGACCTTGCGGAAATGGCCGAACTTATGAGAGTTTCGACAGAGAAAATTCTATCAGACATTAAAGACATGATAGAGGAAGGAACGCTGTATTACGAAAACGGCGAACTGATAAATCCGCGATACGCAGAATTGGAATCGGTCTGTGAGCGAAAGAATGTGAACATTGATAACCTTTTAATGAAAGTCATTAGGGACATAGAAAATGGCAAGTGATTTACTGAAACAGCGGTGGGAAGAATACCAATATCATATTAAGAACCCTGAGATAGAAGATAAAGTGCTTGATGCGATGGTTCAAGCTATCAATTTAGGTTTTCAGGAAGAAGATTATGAGTGGGGCATGAACGCGCAAAAGGTTTTCATCGACCGGTTAGGGAAAATCGTACTCAGAAAAACGAACGGCGGAACTATTGCTATGTTGGAAGGGTACGCCCAGGACAATAAGCAGGAATATTTGTATTTAGACTTGTATTATAAATCTTTGTTGGCAGCGGCCAGATACGATCTTGATTCATTCTTACTATATATCGAGAGAGACCGGAAACGGAAAGAAAGATTTTACGAACCCAGGCGAGATAAATTAAAGGCCGTAGTTGATACCCTTATGGACGTGGAATATGGGGATGTTAAAGAAGTATTTTTGCATACGCCGCCAAGAATTGGTAAATCACAGCTTATAACGGGGTACACGTCGTTTCATATAGCGAAAGATTCAGAACATTCAAACCTTTACGTTACCCATAAAGAAGATTTAGGCGGTGCGTTCTTAGATGGTGTTATGGAAATCTTAACGGATCCGACATATCGGTTTAAAGACGTGTTTCCTGAGACTACGATAGCATCTACAAACGCAAAATCACATAAATTAAACCTTGATAGAGACAAAAAGTACGCTACATTATCGGGCAAAGGTCTTGAGTCAGGTCTGAACGGCGAATATGACGCGTACGGACTTTTGATACTTGACGATATTCTTGAGGGTGTGCAAGACGTTCTGAGTCCTGATGTTTTAAAACGAAAAAGGACAATTTATCAGAATAATGTCTTATCGAGAGCAAAGGAAAATTGCAAGATTATCAACATCGGTACAATTTGGGCGACAAATGATATTTATATGAAACGTCGAGAAGATTTAGAGACGCTTCCTGAGTTTAAAGACCGAAAATTTGAAAGTATCGTCATTCCGGCGTTGAATCCTGACACAGACGAAAGTAATTTTGATTATGAATACGGAGTCGGATATTCGACAGCCGCGTATCGTCAGAAAAGGGCAGAGTTCGAAGCCAACGACGATTTAGCGGGTTGGTGGAGTCAGTATCAGCAACAACCGATAGACCGTAAAGGTGCTGTATTTAATCCCGAACACATGAAATATTATGCTGTATTACCCGAAGAAAAGCCTTTAAAGATAATAGCGCACGGCGATACAGCGTTAGGCGGCGGGGACTTTACATCATTTCCTATTGTTTATGTTTATGAGAACGGAGATTGGTATTTAGAGGACGTGGTTTTTGACAATTCCGAAAAGCATGTTACAGAACCTCAGATAGTCGCCAAAATCAAGAAACACTCAATTAAACATGCACATTTTGAGTCTAATCAGGGCGGCGAAGGATATAAAGACGATGTTAAGCGCATGATTAGGGAAGATAAAGAGATAACCTGGCGGGTAAACATCACATCGGACTGGGCGCCGTCAACGAAAAGAAAGGCTCAGAGAATTTGGGACCATGCGGAAATGATAAGACACATTTATTTCAAGGATCCGCAGCATAGAACAGAACAATATCGTAAATTTATGAACAATTTGTTTTCTTTTACGATGAATTTAACGAAGAAACAGCACGACGACGCGCCAGACTCGTTAGCAGGTCTTATTGAGTTTGACGAAAACGGTTCAGGCGTAGCGACAGCAATAGTTACAAGCAGCTTATTTTAAGGTAAAAACAGTTTATGAGAGTAAAAAAAGAGAAAAACGCGGAAAAATGGCAGCCGCCGACATTCGGACCAAAAAAAGATGATGAAGTAACGTGTTATGCGTTTGCAATACCCAATTTACCTATTCCGCCAAGCAAGGAAGTCAGGAAATTTCTTGAATGGGTTGATAAATTAGACGGATTTCAGGGTTTATATCCTGCTTATCCGAACGGAACACTTCTTATATTCGATACAGAGAATAACGCAAAAGGCGGAAGAAACCTGATTAGAAATTATCCTGGAAGGGAATTTCCGGTCGGGGAGAATATAGGCGAAGTGTTTATCAATAAGAAGTATTTAAGGGGGTAAAAATGACAACAAGAGAATATCTTAGTCAAATAAGAAAATTAAGTCTTATGGTTGAAGCAAAACTGGAAGAAAGATACCGCTTGCAGTCTTTGGCATGCCGTATAACGGTCCCTATTGAAGGGGAAAGAGTAAAATCATCATCGGATCCCGACAGACTTACAAATGCGGTAGCCAAAATCATTAAGTGCGAGAACCAGTTAGATGCTTTAATTACCCGTTTAATAGATAAAAGGAATGAGATTATCGTAAAAATTGATTCACTTGATAATCCGAGTATGTATAGTATTCTTACCTATAAATATGTTCAATGTTTGTCCGATAAAGAAATATCCGTTAAGATGGGTATTTCACTTTCAGGCATAAGCAAGGTCCATAAATCGGCTTTGGTAGAGTTTGAGAAGCGCTTTGGGCCTAAATATTTGACAACAGAGGACTATTTAGAGTACGACCATACAGAAAAGTACAGGAAAGTGTAGTAATATACAGAACATTGTAGTCTATCTGTATGATATATTTACTGTGTAAAAAGTTCGTTCACTTTTTACTCCCCAGAGAGAAGGTATTTTTTAACCAAAAATAAGGACTGTCAGGCCGGCAGTCCTTTTTTCGTGGAGTCAGAAATGATAGGCAAAGGTAGAAACCAAATTCTTACATCATATAAAGAAATAACTGCGGAAAATGTAATTGAAGTCGTTACAGACGCGATGAAGTTATACCGCGAAAACGCTAATGACTGCCAGTTCTTATTAGATTATGCAGCAGGCACACAGCCCATCAAGCGTGCAGAACCTAAAAAGGTAATGGACTGGATAGATTGCCAGGCGGTTGACAACGTAGCGTTGGAAATAAGCGATTTTTGGCGTGGTTTTGGCTGGGGAAACCCTATTACTCTTGTATTAAGAGGCGATGCTAAAGACTCAAAAGAAAAAGCAGAAGGCATAGCAGAGTTAAATTACTGTTATTCAGCGACCGGAAACGAGAGAGCATTACAGATTTTAGCTGATTCGGTTGTTCAATGCGGCCAATGTTTTACCTTTACGGATATAAATGTTGATTATGAAGAAGGCGACTCATACTTCACAAGGGACGTTATAGATCCCAGGTGGGCTTTTGTTGTTCGTTCAACGGCATATACAGACAGACGAGTTGTTTTAGGCGTCACATTGAATGTAGATAAGGAAAAGAACTACTGGATAAGCGCCTATACAAACGAGTACAGATTTGATATTAAGGCCACGAAGAACGAACCCAAAACAGTAAAGGCCGTAGATACAGACGACAATTACTTTAAGAAATATTATATCTGGTCTCAGCTAGAGTCTTTCGGCATTAAAAATATCTTAGGAAGAATACCCGTTACGGAATGGTACTGGGAACCTAAGAGAACAGGTGTATTTGAAAATCAGATTAGTGCTTTAGACAACATAAATCTTCTTGTTAGCGATATTTCAAACGGAATAGAGCAGAGAATACAGGCTATTTGGTGGTCTAACAACGTAGAGTTTGAGAAAACCGTCATTAGAAATGAAGATGGTACTGAAACCGAAGTCATTAAGAAGCCTAAAAACGGCGAATGGGTAATGACAAAGACTGCCAGAGAAGGTGTGAACCCCTCCATCATGCCACTTGTTATGGATTATAACCTGGAAGGCATGAATAAGACATATATGGAACAGAGATCTCTCGTTCTTCAAAAATGTCATGTCCCTCAAAGGTCAGAAACTTCCGGAGGCTCGTCTGGCGTAGCTATGGACGCAGCTTCCGGCTGGGCTGACGCTGAGAGCGTAGCATCATCAAGAGAAGAAATAATCAAAGGCTGTCAGTTAGACGAGATTAGAGTTGTTTTAAGGGCAATTAAGGAAAGTCCTGACATTGACAACGATAATCCGATGCTTTTGTTATATCCGAACGACGTGCAGCCTGCAATCCGCAGACCTAAATCATCAGATTTGGCAACAAAGACAAACGCTATTGCTACACTTCTTTCTCATGGATTTACTTTGGAAGATGCAATCGGCAATATTCCTTTATTTGCAGATGCAACCCAGGTTATTGAGAGAAGCGGTGAAGGAGTTAGAAAATATCAGGCGTCTATTTTCAATAATGAAAATAGTTCCGAAGAAAAACCAAACGCAGACAGAATGATGCAGGATTCTTCTGACAATGCAGAAAATAGTCCCATTTTGAGTAACGAATGACAAGAAACACAGACGAACTTAATAATCTAAGGTCCGTAGATCCGCGAGAATATTTCAAGGACATGGGTTTTACGGAAGAAGAAATTGAAGAAAGAATAGAGTTTACCGAGAAGGCGAACTCTATTTTTGATTTAATTCTTGTTTTAATTCTTTTATCCGACGATAGAAGCGAAACATACTACGGAAAATTGCAGGGGCAGCTTGAAAGCGAATATCTTTCGTTGATAAATGAGTATGCCGATCCTGACGATTACCTTATCAATTATGCGGTTGATTTTTCGGGTAACTTCATAGATGCAACAAAAGACCATATAGACGACGAGTGGTACACATCGGCAGACAGGTCATTATTTAACGCCGAAAACAGCGCTAATGATGTTCTGAACTATAAAGAGTATCAAAACGCAATAAAAGACGGCAAAACTAAAAAGAAATGGGTAGCCGAGAAGGATAATCGAGTTAGAAAAAATCATAAATTGGTAGACGGCAAAGAAATAGGCATAAAGGAATTGTTTTATGTCGGCGGAGTGCCTATGCGTTTTCCGAAAGATTATGAATATGCAGAAGCGTTCCCGCAAGAAACCGTAGGATGTAGGTGTCGATGTAAATATTTTTAAAGAATAATTAAGCACTCGAAAGAGTGTTTTTTTATTGGCAAGGATAGTGATTGCAACACGAAAAGCGATAAGCCTTAATCGTTTCCTTGCCTTATATATTAAAGGCGAATTACGAAAGGCGGTAATTAAATATGGAAATTTGGAAAGACATTGAAGGCTACGAAGGTCTTTATCAGGTTAGCAATTTAGGAAACATTTTGAGCAATAATTTATATGCTCATAAGAAACCTAAATTAAAAAAATTGCAGAAACACAATTCGGGTTATGTTTCGGTGAGTTTATCAAAAGATGGACACGATAAAAGTTATTTAGTCCATAGACTTGTAGCACAAGCGTTTTTAGAAAACCCGAACGGTTACGATTTTGTAAATCACAAAGACGAAAACAAGAGAAACAACAATGTTGATAATCTTGAATGGTGTACGAAGTCTTATAACTCAATTTATTACCTGAATATGAAACCCGAACGCAAGAAAGAATATGCGTCACGACTTCGTGATAAAGAAACAGGCGAAAGTCTATCACAATGGACAAAGCATAAACCACATACAAATTTTAAGAAAGTAAAACAAATAGACCTTGATGGACGGGTTATAAAAGTTTATGAGAACTCGGTAGAAGCTGCACAACAAACAGGGTTTATTTGTGGAAACATATTAACAGTTTGCAAATGAAATAAAGTACATTCAAACAAACGGACTTCCAAAGGATATATTTGGGAATTTGAAGATTGATGAAAAGGCACTCGAATAGGGTGCTTTTTTAAATATATGGCAGAGAAGCCACTAATCACGAATAAGTGCAGAGACGCACTCTAAAAAACGCAGAAAGGAAATTGAATATGGACGAGAACACAAACGTAACCAATGAAGCAGAAGTTGAAGTAACTTCCAATGAAGAAGTCGAAGCCTTAAAGGCAGAGTTGGAAAGACAGAAAGCTGAGACCGAAAGATTCAAGGCATCTGTAAACAAACTTACCAAAGAAGCTGCGGACAGGAAGCGTGAGGAACGCGCAAAGATGAGCGAGGACGAAAAGCGTAAAGCCGATCAGGAAGAAGAATTTAATCGTCTGAAAGAGCAGGCAGAAGCAGACGCTAAAGAACTTAATCATTTAAAGGCTGTCACAGCATATAAAGGCATTGATGAAGAAGTGGTTGAAAAACTCATTGATGCTATCAGCGACAAAGACCACAGCGCTATTTCGGCGTTGATAGACAAAATCGTTGAAAAGGCAGTCAAGGATAAAGAGGCCGAATGGAAGAAGTCAAGACCGGCTGCTTTTGTTGGAGATGGAAGTTTCCCTACCATGACAAAAGATGAAATTATGGCAATCAAGGATCCTATCGAAAGACAGAAGAAGATTGCCGAAAATATTAGTTTATTTAGATAGGCATAAAGCCGGAAAGGACACAAAATGGCAGCAGAAACAAATGTTATCGTTAAAAGCGATATTGCTAAAGTCAGAGAAATTGACTACGCGTGGAGATTTGCAGATGATGTTAGAGGTCTTATGACACTTCTTGGCATTACACGTCCCATCCCCGTAGTAGCAGGTACACTTCTTAAAGCGTACAAGGCAACAGGAGAACTTGTTGACGGTTCACAGGTAGCAGAAGGCGATATTATTCCCCTTTCAAACTTCAAAACAGTTTTAGCTTTCTCAAAGGAAGCATCTATCAACAAGTATCGTAAAGCAACAACAGCAGAAGCTATCCTCAAAGGTGGATACGATCAGGCAGTAGGCCAGACAGACAAGAAGGCACTTTCAGAAGCTCACAAGGGCGTCAAGACAAGCCTTATTTCTGCACTTACACCTGGTTCAGGTACAACATCAGCATCCGGAACAAACTTACAGCAGGTTCTTGCTAACGCATCCGCTAAACTTGCTATCAAGTTTGAAGATACTGACTACGAACCCGTACACGTTGTAAATCCCGAAGATATTGGCGATTATCTTGGCAACGCAGCAATTTCTTTACAGAGCAAATATGGTATCAAGTATCTTGAGGACTTCCTCGGACTTGGTATGGTTATTGCTATGAGTGGTGTTTCAAAGGGAACCACAGTAACCACAGCAAAAGAGAATTTGCAGGCTTACTTTGTAAACGTAAAGGAAGCAAACGGACTTGGCGAAGTATTTGACTTCACAACAGATGAAACAGGTCTTGTTGGCGTTCACACAGGCCCCACATACGATCGTATGCAGGTTGAAACTGTTATTATCGACGGTATTGAGTTCTTCCCTGAAAGAGTTGACGGTATCGTTATAGGAACTATCTCAAATTTTTAAGTAGTGTTACCGTAGATGCCGAACTCGGTAGCACAGAAGTATTCGACGTAACAACAAGTACGTTGCAGGAAAACGTATCGGTAGCTAACGGCAAGATTACCGGTACTCTTAAATATTATGAAGGATGGGCTTCGGGACCTCTTGCGGGACCTGGTAATTTCCTTGTACTTAAACTTACAGCATCCGATTGGTCTGCATTTGACTCAGTTAAATGTGGCCTTAACCCTTCACAGGGTACAGGACTTGTTGAGATTAAGACCGATCCTACCCACAATATCGTTATGAAGATTAACGATAAAGAGCGCCAGGTATTTGAGATTCTTGCAACAAAAGACGGCAAGCAGGTATCAACAACATATAGCCTTGCTGGCTTAGTCTTGGAAAGCGACGAGGCATAATATATGGAATATATCGTTATTAAGGCTTTTACCGATAAAGACGATAAACACCATTACGCGATAGGGGACAGATACCCCTATCGCGGTTTTGCGAAAAAAGAAAGACTGGAAACCTTATCAACAAAGAATAATAAGCGTGGTGTTGCTTTAATCGCAGAGAAAAAAGCCGAGAAACCCAAAAAGGCAGATACCGAAAAGGTTGAAACCGAAAAGGCAGAAACAAAGAAAAAGAGTGCAAAGAAATGATAGAGTCTATAATTGCTGAACTTACAATAGAATTACAGAATGAAACGGACTTTAACGCAAGTATTTTAACACTCAAAGTAAATAATGCTTATCGTGAAGTAAAGCAGGCGAGAAATTACCCGAAGTCCTATACCGAAGAAATGATTACAGACGACATGATGAATTATTATTCAAATGTCAAAGCTATTGCATTGTACGATTACAACAAGGTAGGGGCAGAAGGACAGACACAGTATTCAGCAGATGGCGAGTCGATCCATTACATTGACAGAAATAAAATGTTTGCTGGCGTATTACCGATAGCGAGGACATAAAATGCGTACACCCAGACGTGTAAAACAGAAAATGTATTATTCGTTACCGAGTGCCGGACAACCTATTTATGCAACCGATGAATCAGGAAACATAATTTATGACACAATGCCTGACGGAGAACAGGTCGCAAGAA
>Ga0310696_10002181_pt1 | contig 26450 bp, 19 predicted proteins | sample AusTroGonzalo_MG_4_FD_203885 | JGI IMG/M metagenome (GOLD analysis project Ga0310696, IMG submission 203885) | Bovine rumen microbial communities from tropical cattle in Woodstock, Queensland, Australia - Gonzalo_02 (v2) (version 2) | ecosystem: Host-associated > Mammals > Digestive system >...
CACTGAACCATGTTCAATAAACTTATCAGGTATACCCATTCTGTGTACTTTGGTGGTGTAGCCGTGGTCGTTAATATATTCCAGCACTTCACTTCCAAATCCACCATTCAGGATGCCATCCTCTACAGTGATGATGCGGTCAAACTTCTCACAAACCTCTTTGAGCAGGTCTGTGTCGATAGGTTTGAGGAATCGCATATCATAGTGTGCCACACTCAGTTTCTTCCCTGCGTTGGCTGCATTCATTTCTGCCATAATGATGGCTTTGCTGGCTTCTACACCGATAGGGCCTATAGTGAGGATAGCCAAGTCGGTACCGTCTTTCAGTTTTCTGCCTTTACCAATGGGCAGTTCCTCAAATGGACATTTCCAGTCGATCTGTGTTCCTTTGCCACGAGGATATCGAATGACAAAAGGACCTTTATTGGGTAATTGGGCAGTGTACATCAGTTTCCTCAGTTCGTGCTCATCATAGGGTGAGGCAATGGTGAGGTTTGGAATCGGACGAAGGAAAGCCATATCGTAAGCTCCATGATGGGTAGGTCCGTCTTCACCTACTATACCTGCACGATCCAGACAGAGCACCATGTTCAGATTCATGATAGCGACATCATGAATGATGTTGTCATAGGCACGTTGCATAAACGATGAGTAGATATTGCAGAATGGCAATAGACCGTCTTTGGCCATACCTCCAGAGAAGGTGACAGCATGTCCCTCAGCAATACCCACATCAAATGTGCGCTGAGGCATAGCTTTCATCATGATGTTCATAGAACACCCAGTTGGCATCGCTGGTGTCACACCTACAATCTTATCGTTTTGTTGTGCCAATTCCAATAGGGTGTTACCAAACACATCCTGGAACTTTGGTGGTTGAGGCACATTTGAATCTGGTTCGATGCGCTCCCCTGACTCATAATCAAACTTGCCTGGAGCATGCCAAACAGTTGCATTCTCTTCAGCAGGCGCATAGCCTTTGCCTTTGATGGTGTGTAAATGAAGCAGTTTTGGACCTTTCATGTCTTTGATGGCACGCAGAATTCTTACCAACTCAATCACCTTATGTCCATCAGCTGGGCCGAAATAGCGAATGTCCAATCCCTCAAAGATGTTCTGCTGATTGGTCAGCAACGATTTCATACTGTTGTTGAATCTTATCAGCCCTTTCTTGCGCTTGTCGTTCAAGATGCCCCATTCATAGAGTTTCAGGGAGGCTTTGTAGCGCAGTGAGTTGTAGGTTCCATTGGTGGTGAGGTCGAGCAGATACTCACGTAGGCCACCCACACTCTTGTCGATTGACATATTGTTGTCGTTCAGGATAATAAGCATGTCATTTGGGGTGCTCGATGCATTGTTCAGCCCCTCAAATGCCAGTCCACCACTCATGGCTCCATCACCAATGACGGCAATCACTTTGCGGTCTTCTCCCAATTGCTTGGCGGCTACAGCCATACCCAATGCTGCTGAGATAGAGTTAGAAGCATGTCCACAGCAGAAGGTGTCGTATTCGCTTTCTGATGGGAAGGGGAATGGTTTCAGTCCATGAAATTTACGATTGGTACGGAACTTCTTTTTGCGTCCAGTCAGGATCTTATGGGCGTATGCTTGGTGGCCTACGTCCCATACAATGCGGTCGTTGGGTGTATTGAACACATAGTGCAAGGCTACAGTGATTTCAATAACACCCAGACTGGATGCAAGGTGGCCTGGATTGATAGCTAATTCCTCAATTATATCTGTACGTAATTCTTGACATAGCTGCGGAAGCTGAGATAGTGATAGCTTTCTCAGGTCTTCCGGATATTCTATTTGTGATAGAAGCGTGAATTCGTTCTTCTCTTCTGACATCTTCTTTTCTTTTGAGCCTTTTCGAAGGGGCACATTGTTCTTAACTTGCAAAAATAATGCTTTTTCTTGAGTGCACAAGCCACAAAACCCACTTTTTCGTCTTTTTTATGAATAAATATGACAAATTCCATGCAATTTGTGATGCTAGATTGCACAGATTAAATAGAAGTGACCCTTAGAAGTTAAAACTTCTTGGGGTCACTTTCATACATGAACCTTGGTCAGGTTTTCGAACTATTGTTTATTCTACAGGTGTGGTCATGCCGACAACAATGCGGTTTCCGCTGTTAAGGATGGTCTTGGCTACCTGCTGTACATCCTTGATGGTCATGTTGTTGACTGCGTCTACATAACCGTCTACATAGTTCTTGTTTTCGCGAACCAAGTTCTGAATAGCTCCCATCCAGTAGCCGTTACTCTTGATGCTCTCGTCATGACTGCGAAGCATGTATTCCTTAATCTTCTGCATGTCCTCTTCCTTAGGACCGTTTGCGGCCATATCAGCAAGACCCTTATCGATGATTTCCATCATGCGTTTATACTTCTCAGGAGCTGTTGGAAGTTGGATGACAAGCTGGGCTTGTTTCTCCGGATAGTCAGAGATACCTGCGCTGACACCTACTCCGTATGCTCCACCTTCGTCTTCACGAACGGTTTCTGTGAACAACATCTGGAGGCTCTGTTCCATCATGTCGACAGCCAGGATATTCTTCAGATTCTCCTGCATTGGAGCATGGTGAACGATCAGGATGATGGCATTTGGAGTTTCCTGCTCCTTGGTGAAGATATTCTCCTTTTTGCCTTTTGCCATCTTCAGGTCAACAATCTTGTAGTTCTCCTTTGAAGAGAGCGTTGGCAAACTACCTAAGTACTTCTCGAACAATGGTTTAGCCTTCTCGATGTCAATGTCGCCAATGAAGAAGAACTGGAAGTCGTTGGCATCAGCAAAGCGCTCTTTGTAGAGCTGAATCATGTGATCGTAGTTGATCTTGTCGAGGTCAGCAGGCTTTGTACGGCGAGCCATATAGTGGTCGTTATAGATGACGTGCTGAGCGGTATCTGAGAGTGCCGTCTGTGGATTGAGTTCTGCATTCTCCAATTGTGATCTCATACGTGAAATCGTAGACTTATACACTTCCTCGTCCTTACGTGGAGAGGTGAAGGCGAGATAAGTAAGTTTCAGCATGGTCTCGAAATCCTTAACCACACAGCTACCACTCATCGATTCTGAGCGTGTGCCGATAGATGGGTTTACACTGGCCTTGATACCTGCGAGTTTCTTGCTCATATCGATAGCTGAGAAGTTGCCCCAACCACCCATGTCGACTCTTGATGCATTGCTGATGTCGAGCCAGTCTTTCTCACCATAGAGAGAAGTACCGCCCCAACTTACAGCCGACATAGAGATGCTGTTTGGTGTGAAGTCAGTCTTGCGGACATAGATTTCAATACCATTACTCAGTGTCAGTTTGGTGAAGTCGAAGGCTGCCTTTTCAGTCTTCTTGATTTTGCCGCCTTTCAGCTTGCTGTCGTCAAGGATAGGTTCGTCAGATACCTCTTCCTTATAAGCTTCGATTTCTTCTGCTTCGACAGCCTTCAGGATGGCCAGCACTTCGTCCTTGGTAGGCATTGTGAGACCTTCTTTCTCTGGGAACATACCAAAGATAACAGGAGCTGCATCCTTGCGCTCTTTAACCAATTGCTCAAGTGCATGATTGATGGCTTCTATGTTGACTTGATCTGCAATCTGAATGAGGTTTGTGTGTTCCCATTCAATTCCAGGAGCGGCAACATTGTCGAGGAAGTGGCGAATATATTCGTTAACGTAAGAGTTGTTGCTGATTTTATTACGACGCTCATACATGTTCTCAATACCAGCCTTGTATTCCTCACGATAGCGCTCATACTCACTCATGGTGAAACCAAAGCGTTCTGCACGCAACATCTCACGATAGATGGCTTCGATTGCTTTCTTGTGCTGATTGTCGGCAAATACAACTGAGAAACCTGAACAAGCCATAGCGTTGGTGATCAGGTAATCGTCATTGAACGAAACACCACCACCCAGGAATGGAGGATTCTCCTTCTGCAACAACTCGGCAACACGAGTGCTGAGCATACCTTCCATTGCATTGAAGAGATACTCCTGAGCATAGTAGAGTACAGAATTCTTCATTTCACGAGGGAATGCCTCATGCTTCCACACGATGTTCATCAACGAACGCTGCTGTTCCTTGTCGCTGTTCACAGAGAAGACAGGCTCCTTGTTTTCTGCAACGGTGAAATATTCACGCTTGGCAGCATCGGCAGCTGCTGGTTGGATGTCAGCAAACATCGTCTTGATTTTAGCCTCAATCGCATCAACATCCACATCACCTACCACTACGATAGCCTGAAGGTCTGGACGATACCACTTGCGATAGTACTTGCGAATAGCCTCGTAAGGGAAGTTCTTCACGATTTCCATTGTACCGATAGGCATACGATGTGCATATTTGCTACCTTCGAACAATACTGGCAATGCTTTCTCAAGGATACGCTGCTGAGCACTACTACGCATACGCCATTCCTCTTCAATCACACCACGTTCCTTGTCGATTTCCTTACCTTCGAGCAACAGGTCGTGGCTCCAGTCATGCAAAATCAGCAGACAAGAGTCGATGGACTGAGGATTGGAGATGACAGGCACATTATCGATGTTATAGACTGTCTCGTCGAAGCTAGTGTAAGCATTCAGGTTCTCACCAAACTTCACACCAATGGTCTCCAAGTAAGTCTTCAGGGCATTACCTGGGAAGTGAGTGGTACCATTGAAACACATGTGCTCCAGGAAGTGAGCCAAACCACGCTGGTCATCCTCCTCCTGCATCGAACCCACCTTCTGGGCAATGTAGAAGTTGGCACGTTGTTCAGGCCATTCATTATGGCGAATGTAATAAGTCAACCCATTATCCAGTTTACCCATCTTCACTGCTGGGTCGAGTGGCAGATCGGGAATTTGCAATTGTTGTGCTTTTGCACCAGTCAGCATGGCTACAGCCAATGCTAACGACATCATGATTCTTTTCATCTTTTTATTTTTAAGAAGTTATTGCTTCGCTCGTAGTTATCGAAGTTAACGGCCTTTGGCCTCGAAGTTAACGACAATACTTTGCTGATGTATACGTCCTTTGGTGCCGTCGAGCGCAGCGGTAACTCCGAGCGCAGCGATAACTCCTTTAACTTCTTTAACTCCGTTATTTACTTAACTGTTCAATTATATGACGCAATTAGCCTATGAAAACTACAAAATAATGTAGAAATCTGCGAAAAAAGCATCCATTTCACATTCAGCGTGCAAAATTACGCAAAAAAAATGAATTCGCCATTCTGCAACACATTTTATTCCCATTAAGGGAACAAATAATTCCCATATAGGGGAAAAAGTATTCCCATTAGGGGGAAAGATTGTTCCCTCTAGGGGGAAAAACGTCTAGCTTAAATTCGACTCGAATTCAGCGTTCAAACCTTTCGAATTCTACGTAAAAAATGCGATTAAGTGAGTGCAGAGTCAAACTTGCTTGAGCTATGCCGAGCGTGAGTATTTTGGGCGAAGCCAATCCGACCCGTATTCAGGCTTCAAACTCCGCAATCGTAGCAAGGGGGTAGGAAGGGGCAAGGAAGGGGGTAGGTTCGACCAAATTTCGGTAGAGTTTCGGTGTAGAGAGGAAGAAGAGGAGACGAAGAGAGGAAGAAGAGGTCAAGAAGAGGACAAGAAGAGGACAAGAAGAGGGCAAGAAGAGGGCAAGAAGAGGGCAAGAAGAGGGTGTGCTTCGAGTTAGCTCACTCTAGTCCCGCTACCCTATGTGAAACGGGACTTGACGTGTGCTGATTTGGGTTGACAGTTCTTTTTCCTATGTCTGCTCAGTAAGTCATCAGTCTCTACGATAGCGGTTCTCGATAACTTCCCAGTTGATGATTTGCCAGAGAGCTGCGAGATGGTCGGGACGACGATTTTGGTAGTCGAGATAGTAGGCATGTTCCCACACATCGAAGGTGAGCAAGGGTTTCAGTCCCTTCTGTAATGGGTTTGCGGCATTTGTTTCTTGGGTAATCACCAATTGTCCGTCTTTGTCGGCTGAAAGCCACACCCATCCAGATCCGAAAAGTGTAGCGCCCTTCTTCTGGAACTCGTCCTTGAATGCTTCGAATGAGCCGAATTGGCTATTGATGGCTTCTGCAAGGCTTCCGATAGGCTTATTGCCTGCTTTTGGAGTAGTGAATTGCTGGAAGTACAGATTGTGGTTCAGTATCTGTCCTGCATTGTTCAGTATTCCTCCTTCTGCTTGTACGACGATTTCATCGAGCGACAGACCTTCCCAAGGTGTACCAGGAAGCAAAGCATTGAGGTTATTCACATAGCCGGCAAGGTGTTTCCCATGATGGAATCCAATGGTTTCGTGGCTAATAACAGGTTCTAATGCATTTGGCGCATATGGCAGCGCCATCAGTTCATAGTTCTTCATATGTTTCTTGATTAATATTCGCTTGCAAAGATAAGAATAAAATTTGTAACCTTCAATACATTCGTTGTGAAAACAGACTCTGTTTCTTTGTGTTTCAGCTATTTTTCTTATAAATTCATCGTAATTTCGAAATAATGTCGTAAATTTGTGGCGAAATTTAGTTATTGGGTTGAGAAGTTGCCGTTTTCTGTGTCTTTTTGATACATGGAACAGATCTTCAATATAAACAAGAATTGCATATAAAAGAATCATCATCATGAAAGTGAACCAGTCAAATTATTATAATGTAAGCATTTTGCGTTTCTCGAAGACATTTCTTCTAATTTTAATGGCAGTTGTTGCATTGTGTTGTGGATGGGTTGCTTGTGATGATACTGATGACGACGATTCTTATGTCAATCAGAAGCTGAAAGTGGTAGCTATCCCTGATTTTGTATTCAAATGCTCTGATATTGTGCTCTCGAGTACAACCAGCACACTTGACACACGTGCTGAAGATAAGTATGTTACCCTTGATAACGGTGAGAAGATACAGGTGACAGACAATGTGTCTGTTAGGTTGTATGTTGCAGCAGATAATGACAAGTTCTCATCTTTGAGGAAATGGGAAGATACAGATTTCAGAGCAGTTCTGACATCTGTGTATTTGCATACCCCTACTGATGTAGCTATCTTTATGCCAGTTAGTGCACAGCACTTCACCTATAATAATCAGCGAGCATTAGAGATGATGTCGATGTATTATCTTAACTCAATTCAGGCATCTAATAATATGTCGAAACTGACATCCATCTATGGTGAGGCAGCTATGACTTGTATTATTAGCCGTGACACAGTTGTTGCTAAGGTTGGTTATGGACGGATAGAAGACGGAACAGAAGGCGTTGAGTTGACGGTAACGGGAGTTACTCAGAGAGCAATTGATTATTTGCGTTACACATTCAACGATGGTCTACGCATAGAGACCTGGACTTATTTCAAAAACTCAATTTCACGCGATGCGTTGCGTGACGTCTTCAATTCTGGAGCAACCGTGGATTTCTCTAATCGACCTGCTATCTATGTGAATGAATTCAGTAGGGTCGACAATTGCACAGAAATAGTGTATAGCAAACTTAATGATGATGGCCAGTATGTGCCTTATAAAGATGAGGACTGTACAGAATTGCTGGATGCAAAGTATTGGGTTCGTCCTGCAAGAGGTGATGGTTCACCTTCGAAAGACTATCTCCTCCTGTGTCACAAGAACGAATGGGATTGTAAGGTTAAATATGTAGGCAGTCCATATTCAATTGTGCATGAAAATGATGCAGACATTCCTTATGATATTGATAAGAAATACTATCAGTTGCCCGACAATTATAATGTCTACTATATCGACAAACAAGAGTAAATAGAACGATTAGATTTTTCCTATTTACTCTGTAAAAATTCAGATACAGAAATCAGGTCTTAAAAAGTATTATTGATTGTTAAAAGGACAAGATTTGAAGAGAAATGTGTTAATTTTGATTTAAAACACATTTTTTTTCAATAATTGTTTGTCTATTATAAAATAAGGTGTTACCTTTGCGACCTAATAACAAGAAAGAAGTTGAAAGTGCTGTTGTTATCATTTGAATCTGATGACAAATTGTGAAGAATGAAGTGCAGAATCTTAAAAACGTTATTTACGAATATCAATCAAATTATTAACTTATACAATTTCAATTATTACACATGAAGAAAATCTATGTTTTATGGAGTTTAGCTATTGCTACTCTTTGTGCCAATGTGTTCTTCGCATGTAAGAGCGATGATACACTTGAAGATTTCTACAGACGCAACGGATTTACGATGGAACTCGTTAAGACACCTGATTTCGTTGTTTATTCTGACGGAAATGTGCTTTCTAGTACACTGACAACTAAAGCCGAAACAAGAGGAGATGTTCAGGTAAATGGTAATTACTTTAAGATTCAGGACTTTGGTGGAGGTAAAAGCGATTGGATGAAGACCAATTATCCTGCTTTATATGCCGCTTTCGATAATGCACCTGCTAAGACCGACCGTGACGAGCAAGTATCTACAGCAGAGTATAACTTTGTGATGCAATACCTTGCAAATCATCCAAACGAAGGTAGTACAGAATGCACCATCAAGGATAATTATTTCATTCAGAATGTGGGAACAAGTCAAGCGCGGTACCACGAGCCATTTATGATGGGTGATCAGGTTCATCACTATGCTGACATTACAGGTGGAAACCAGATGGATTATTTACAATTTGATGGAACCCATATCAACGACTACAATTCAACCTGGGGACCACGTGCTCTTTGCATCTATTCAAGCGTTCCATTGAATAATCCTAACTATCATGATTCATGGGGAACTCAAGAACAGACTAAGTATAATGCATACAGGTACTACTATATTGAGTATGATGGCAAGATGTGTTGTTACCTCTGCTTCGATTATCGCGTGAAAAAGTATGATAATGGCCAACTTGATTTCATAGGCGATGGTGTATACAATGACTGGGTAATTAAGATTACTCCAGGTGATGGTTCAGAGATCAAAACTCCAGATGGTCCAGACGATCCAGACGATCCAGATGATCCAGATGATCCAGATGATCCAGATGATCTAACTACTCCTGGTGAAGTTGAGGTAAACCTCTCAGTAAATGACGAAAAAGAGAAAGACGACTATATCGCAACAAAGTTGTCTATCCACGTACGTTCTCTGACTGATGTTGAGGTATTCATCCCTGTAGCAAAGGATTACTATTGCGATGTTGACGATATGGCAATTGTATATAACCACCAATTGGATCCAAACTACCAGTATTCAAATCCTGGAAAGGACGAAACTTATCAAGGTGGTAGCTTCACCTATATTTATACAGTAGCAGGTGAATATGTTAAGGATGGTGTGACAGCGACTGCAAACGAAGAAATTAAGGTTGTTGTAACGTACGAAGCTGACGGTATTCGCGTAAAGACAGAGGGTATCACTCAGGCTGCTCTCGACTATCTGCAATACACATATCATGATGGTATCACCTTCGAGGTATGGAACTACTTCAATAGTGAAATAGTTAATAAAGAAAAACCAACAGAATCAATTTCTGTGACTCGTGCAGACCTCAAACCAATGTTTGATAAGTCTACAGTAACATTTACAACTGAACCAAAGTATTACGTGAATGCATTTGCTATGCTGTATGACTATCAGAAGGTTGACCTTCGCGTTTACATGAAGGAAGACGGTAAGCCTTACTTAGTGGATGTTACCCGTGATGTTAATGGTAATATCATCAACGAAGCAAAAACCAATACATTGCTCGATGAGAAGTATTGGGTAGCAAACGAAGATGGTACATTCAAGGAATTCAAAGGTGCGCAGAACGCATGGGATTGCACAGTTACTCCTCCAACTAATTACTCAGAGTTAGAAACTCATACCGGTAAGAATCCTGCAGACTTTAATGTAGTCTACACGAAGTAACGTACGCAATACCTTATTATTAAATAAGTTAAAAATGGCAGGCGGCAATGTAGTCACCTGCTGTTTTTTGTTTTATTATCAGCCTTTAAGACCAAAAAATACAGATAATTTGTTTCTGTTTAAATTATTTGTTGTACCTTTGCAAGGTAATATAAATCATTAGTACCTATCTTTATGCATACAAGAAAGACTATCATCTGTTATTCCCTCTTGATGGTTTTAACGCTATCTTGTGTTGCACAGGAAGTAAAAATGCCTGTGCTCAGAATTTATTTCAGCGCAAAGATTAAGAAAAACATGCCCTATTCCGAGGGAACCATGAAACTAACCGACACAGACGGAAACATCGTAGAAATGCCTGCGAAATTTAAAACCCGTGGAGCAACCGCTCAACAGTATCTCAAAAAGCCTTCACTCAACATGAAATTACGTAACGAAGACTACTCTGAAGAAGTGGATAGTGCTCTTCTTGGTATGCGTTCATGCTCATCATGGATTCTCGACGCGATGGCCATCGACCGTATTTGCATGCGTAATCGTGTTTCTTTCGACATATGGAATGAGTTTTCCCGTCTGCCTTATGAGACAAACTTCGACAGTCGCAATGGTACAGAGGGCCGCTTTTTAGAGTTGTATATCAACGATACATATTATGGTATCTATTGCCTTTCCGACCGTATCAATCGTAAGTTATTGGACTTAAAGAAGGTAAAGGAACAAGACGATGGCTCTATCCTAGTACGAGGTGTGTTGTATAAAAGCGGTACGTCTGATATTCAAGACCAGGAAAGTTTTGGCTACAACGAAGATTCAACGGCATGCACCATTTCCTGGCATAATGCATGGGAACTACAATTTCCTGAAGACTATGCAGGGAGTGTTGCATGGAAGCCATTGCAAGATGCTTTCGCTAATAAATCTGTGGAAAATGTGAGAAAGTATTTCTTCATGGAAAACCTGGCTGACTATCAATTGTTGATTATGGCCTTGTCAATAGGGGATAATATGGGAAATAAGAACCATTTCCTCTCGATTCGGAATATCAACAAGGACATAAACGACCCTGATCTGTCGGAATCAGATCGTCGTCGTTTTGTACTTACTCCATGGGATCTTGATACCAGCCTTGGAGGAAACTATAAGGGTGATTACTATAATGGAACATATTCCAAATGGGCGGTTGCTGATGTGAATAACAATCCATTCTACCCAATTTCAGCAATACAAAATTTGCCAGAATATAAACGTTTGCTCAAAGAGCGTTGGCAACAAGGACGTAGGGGGGCTTTTTCCACCACTTCCATCAATAAGAAACTGGAAACCTATCGCGACTTGTTTCTTAAGAGTGGAGCATGGCAACGTATGACAGAGCATTATGACTTAACGAAGAAGAATCCTATGTTGGTGGCTGACCTGGCGAAGGAAATAGAAATGATAGAGGAGTGGTATGAAAAACGTTTCCGTGAGATGGATGAGTACTTTGGGATTTCGGATGGTATTGATGATATCATGGTTAACCAAAAGGCATCTTCTTCAGTGTATAACATTAAAGGACAGGCTGTCAGCAGCCAGACGAAGGGTATAGTCATCATTAACAACAAATTATACTTCGTGAAATAATAAGGCGAGGGGACAAATGGCAGAAAAGCGTAATTCATTTAGTAGTTCCATGGGGTTTGTGCTAGCAGCAGCAGGAAGTGCTGTGGGACTAGGTAATATCTGGCGTTTCCCCTATCTGGCAGCTCGCGATGGAGGTGGCTTGTTCCTTTTGATTTACGTTGTACTGGCCCTTACGTTTGGCTTCACCTTGCTGATTACTGAGATTGCCATCGGACGACGTTCGCAGCAAGGTCCACTGACTGCTTATAAGTTCTTCAACAAGCGCTGGGGATTCATAGGTCACTTGTCTTTCATCGTTCCTTGCATCATTTATCCCTACTACTGTGTGATAGGCGGATGGGTACTGAAATACTTCTGCACCTATGTCACCTTCCAAGGTCAGGAAGCCGTACAAGATGGATTCTTCTCGCAGTTCATCACCTCGGAATGGACTCCTGTCCTCTTTATGCTGATATTCGCTGCCCTCTGCTTCCATATTGTCTATAGAGGTGTGGAGAAAGGCATCGAGAAGTACTCACGCATCCTTATGCCAGCATTGCTGATTATCATCGTGTTCATCAGCATCTACTCTCTTTTTATCTCACATACAGATGAAGATGGCACTACACGTACAGGTCTGCAGGGAGTTGCCATCTATTTCATTCCTAACTTCGATGGCATCACCCTCAAGCGATTCCTGATGATTGCGATGGATGCCGCAGGTCAGCTGTTCTATTCGCTCTCGATAGCGATGGGCATCATGGTGGCATACGGCTCGTACATGAAGAAGGATGTGAACCTGGGTAAGGCGGTTGACAACATCGAGATATGCGATACCTTGATTGCAGTCTTAGCTGGACTGATGATTATCCCAAGTGTCTATGTCTTTATGGGTACAGAAGGCATGTCAGCAGGTCCTGGACTGATGTTCGTAGCCCTGCCAAAGGTATTTGATTCACTTGGTATCTTTGGCCCAATCCTTGGCATCCTGTTCTTCTTGATGGTACTCTTTGCGGCACTCACCAGTGCTGTATCCATCCTAGAAGCCTGTGTGACAAGTGTGATAGACCGTTTCCACTGGTCTCGCCGCCGCTCTGTCTGCATCTTGGCAGTCTTGGGAGCCTTATTCTCCCTCCTCGTATGCAGAGGCTACAACGATCTCTACTTTGAGTACACCCTCCCCAATGGTGTAGTAGGCCAGATTCTTGACATCTTCGACTATGTCAGCAACAACGTACTGATGCCATTCCTGTCCATCTGCACTTGTCTGCTCATCGGATGGGTTGTGACACCAAAGTTGCTGGTGGGCGAAATGAGACTCAACGGCTATAGTTTCTATCGCAAAACCATGTATGTCATCATGCTCAAGTATGTTGTGCCTGTCATCATGGCCATCCTCCTTCTTGGAGCTTTTGGATTGTATTAAAAGAAATAGTAAATTGTAAATCGTTAAATAGTAAATATAATGGTGATCAAACGAAACATTCTCCTTAACCCAGGTCCCGCAACAACGACCGATACTGTGAAGATGGCACAGGTTGTGCCAGATATTTGTCCTCGCGAGAAAGAGTTCGCTGGACTGATGAAAGGGCTACGCTCAGACCTTCTCAAGGTGGTTCATGCACCAGAAGACCAGTACACCTCAGTTCTTTTCTGTGGTTCTGGTACCATCAATATAGATATCTGCATCAATTCCCTTGTTCCTGAAGGAAAGAAGATATTGGTAGTTAATAATGGTGCCTATAATACCCGTGCGGTAGAGGTTTGCCAGATGTATCATATCCCATATATCGACCTTAAGTCCTCTGTTTTCGAGCAACCTGATTTGGCACAAGTGGAACAAACGTTGAAGGCGAACCCAGATATCGCTGTAGTATATTGTTGTCACCATGAGACGGGTACAGGCGTCCTTAACCCTATTCGTGAAATAGGTGCTTTGGCTCATCAGTATGGAGCAATCTTCATCAGCGACACCACGTCATCCTTGGGTATGATTCCATTGGATGTAGTAAAAGATAATGTGGACTTCTGTATGGCATCCGCCCAGAAGGGATTGATGGCAATGTCAGGGCTGAGCTTCATCATTGGTAAGACAGACATCATCAAGGCTAGCAAGAACTATCCAACACGCTCATACTATTGCAACCTGTATCTGCAGTATGAGTACTTCGAAAAAACGGGCGAGATGCATTTCACGCCTCCTGTGCAGACTATCTATGCCACGATTCAGGCGCTGAAAGAATACTTCGAAGAAGGCGAAGAAGCTAAGTTCGCACGCCATAGAGCTGTGTATGAAGCTATTCATGCAGGATTGGACAAATTGGGATTGGAGACGGTCATAGATCGTAATATAGAATCAGGATTAGTGGTATCTGTGAAGTATCCTGACTATCCTAATTGGAGTTTTGAGAAGGTACACGACTACTGCTACGAGAGAGGATTCACCATCTATCCTGGCAAAATCAGTACCACCAACACCTTCCGTCTCTGTGCCTTAGGTAAGATATATCCAAAAGACATCGAGGACTTCTTCGTTGTATTCAAAGAAGCCCTCGAAATGACAAAGTAGGTGTTAAAGCATATAGCGACAGTCAACAACTGGCTTTTGCGTCAGTTGTTTGACATTCGCAAACTCAGGCCATGCTGTGGTGATGACCAATACATCTGCCTGACGAATCAACTCGTCATAGCTATTGGTATAACCGATGGCCAAATCAGAATAATAGCGCTCGAATTCTTTCTTAGCTACAGGATCATATCCTGTGATGTTGGTATAACCAAGAAGCCGTAGTTCACGTATGATTTTTGCAGAGGGTGTATCACGTACATCATCGCTGCCTGGCTTAAAGGACAAACCAAGAATGCCAATGCTTCGTTGTTTATCTGTTCCAACAACACGTGACACCTTTTTAGCGATTTGAGCAGGCATTTGGTCATTGATGCTGATGACATTCTTAAGAATCTGAGCATCGAATCCTGCTGTATTTGCTACTGCATACAGCGCATTAGTGTCTTTTGGTAGGCAATAGCCGCCATATCCGCAGCCAGGATATACATAACTTGCCATTGTGGCGCCACCCCATCTTTTATCTTCATGGAGGATGCGGAAAGCCTCTGCTACATCGATACCACCAATGGTATCAGCTACAAGGCTCATCTCGTTGCTATAACTAATCAGTGTAGCAAGGAGTGTATTCGACAGGTACTTGATAAACTCACTTGTATTCAGTGAAACACAATGAATCGGTTCTTGAACTGTGGCATATACCTTTCGGAGCACCTCTGCGGAACGTTCATCACTGACACCAAGGACAATGCGGTCTGCTTTGATAAAGTCATCCCAACAATGTCCTTCACGCAGGAATTCCGGGTTGTTAGCAACACCTATATCTTGACCTACATTGAGGCCCTTCCCTTCCAGATAAGGAATAATCTTATGCGAAGTGGTAGATGGAGGAATTGTTGACTTAACGACCAGCACCTGATACTTATCTGCAGGTCGAACTCTCAGTGTCTGGTCAATGGCGCTGAAAAGATAGGTGAGATCTGCCTGACCGTCTTTACCGTACGGTGTTCCAACGCAATAATAGACACAATCGCTTTGTTTGACTGCTTCTGCCAAATCATTGATACCAATGGGATGGAAACGCTTACCAAGATGACGTACTAACGCCTCATCAAGACCTGGTTCGAGAAAAGGCAATTTCCCGCCTTTAATAGTGGCCAGTCGCTCGTCATTGATTTCTACTCCATAGACGGTATGTCCATACTCTGAAAAGCCTAACGATGTCGTCAGACCTACAAACCCCAATCCAAATACTGTGATTGTCATATTGCTGTTGATTTGTTTTTTCCTACTCCTCTACCATTTGTATTCTGCCTCATTACTCTCCTTGAGATATTTCAAGAAACGTGACACGCCCTCTTCGACTAAGATGGTGGGATTGTAACCCAACAGTCTGCGAGCCTTGTCAATACATGGGCATCTACGCTGTGGATTGTTCGTAAGGTATTCCTTGTCTTCTGACACAGCATAACGTACCTCTCCTTTATATCCGAAGATATCACGACCTGCCTCGACATATATCTGTGCTAACTGGGCAATGGTAATCTCTGGCTTTTCGATACCGATATTGAAGTAATCGTATTGACCATGCAACAGAATCTTGAAGTAACCGCAAACACTATCGGCAATGTAGCAGAACGTACGTGTCGGTGTTCCGTTGCTGAGAATCTCGATGTCGCGGTTCTCCATGATAGCTAATGCAAAGTCGGCAGGCACGCGTTTGTCGCCAACACGCATACCAGGACCATAGTTGTTGAATGGACGTGCTACGCCAATAGGCATGTTGTATTTCTGTGCAAAGAGCATACACATTGTCTCGCCAAAGCGTTTCGACTCATCATAGCATGCACGGGGGCCTGTTGCACACACATTGCCATTATAATCCTCAGATGTTGGCACATGTGCCGGGTCCGGGTCGCCATAAAGCTCGCTGGATGAGAAAAACAAGAATCCTTTGATATTACGTGTGGAATAGAAGTCGAGTAATGAGCGTAGTCCCCAGATGTTGGCATCCAAAGTCTCAATAGGATACTTGCGGTAGAACATAGGCGAAGCGATAGAAGCCATGTGAATGATGAAATCAGCCTCAGCTGCCCCTTCTATGTCAGCAATGTTGTCCTTGATAATGTCGAACTTGCGAAGCACTACTTTAGGATTCCGCTCCAATTCCTTAATCCATCCAGGTTGACCTAACATGAAATTGTCAAGGCCAATTATTTTCTTAATGCCCAACTCTTCGCTCTCTGCCGCAAAGAATTGCATCATATAATATCCTAAGAATCCAGCACAACCTGTGATCAGCACAGTAGAACCGCTGAATTTAGCACGCTCTTCTGCAGAAAGACCATTGAGCGTGTGTTTGATGTCATTTTGTAAGATGTTCATTTTATTATTTGTTTATTTGATGTCTTAAATTGTAAGTCGCCATGGTGCACGATTCTCGTCCCACATCTTATTCAACAATTCCCGGTCACGGACGGTGTCCATGCACTGCCAGAAACCTTCGTGGCGATAGGTTATCAACTGTCCCTCTGCTGCCAGACGTTCCAATGGTTCTGCCTCAAAAGTTGTCAAGTCGTTCTCTATATAGTCAAATACCTTGGGACTAAGTACAAAGAAACCACCATTAATCCATCCTTGATTCACCTGAGGTTTCTCCTTGAAAGAACGGACATAGTCCTCTGAATCGATTTGCAGTTCACCAAAACGAGCTGTAGGATGTACTGCTGTCACCATTGCCAAGCATTTTTTCTGATGATAACGGTTTACCAACTCGCTGATGTTCACATCACTGACGGCATCACCATAAGTCATCATGAAGTCCTCCTGTCCTATGTAATCCTTCAGTCTAAGCACACGTCCACCTGTCATTGAAGCTGCACCTGTGTCAACTAGTGTCACTCGCCAATCGCGAGCATGTTCGTTGATATACTGAATGGATCCACTGCTCAAGTCAATAGTGAAGTCGTTGTTACGGGCATAGTACTGCAGAAAATAATCCTTGATAACCTCACCCTTATAGCCTAAAGCCACAATAAAATCCTTATAACCATAGTGGGCATAGTGGTTCATGATATGCCATAGGATTGGCTTGCCGCCAATCTCTACCATAGGCTTTGGAATCTGTTTTGTGTACTCAGACAGGCGAGTACCGAAACCTCCGGCTAATATGATGGTTTTCATAAGCTATTGATAAGTTTACAAATCAACTGGATATCATCCTCACTAAGTTCAGGATGCATAGGAATGGAAATGATACGGGAATAAACCTCGTCGGTAACAGGCAGCTCTATATCCTCATGGAAGAGGGTGAGATGATGATTCGGGGCATATTGGATGCCATATTGAATGTCATGCTCCTTCAATTTTTGCTCTAATTGGGGGCGCTTTCCTTCAAGTATTTGCAAAGCAAAGATATGGGGAACAATCTCATGTTCGTAATCCATCGGAGTCAGCTTTACATATGGCGTATCCTTTAGCAATTCACTATAACGCTGGGCAATATATCGACGGCGTGGAGCAAACTCCTTCTCAAATCGAGAAAGCTGAACCTGACCAATAGCGGCAAAGATATTACTCATGTGATAACGATAACCTTGCTCAACGACATCAAAATTCCAACTGCGTTGACCAGCATAACGTTTCTCTGAATCTTTTTGTACACCCAACAAACGGGCGTCACTCACTTTTTGGATGACCTCCTCGTCTGCGGTAAAAATGGCACCTCCTTCACCTGTGGTGATATTCTTGATACCATCAAAAGAGAAGCAGACCACATCTCCAAAAGAACCAATCTTTTGCCCTTGACAAGTACAACCAAAACTATGGGCAGCATCTTCCACTAAACGTAGACCATGTTTGGCAGCAAAAGCCTGATAGTCTTTGGCCATACAGCAATTACTAGCATAATAAACGGGCATCATCGCTGTGGTGCGCGGAGTGATGCGACGTTCTGCATCTTCCAGGTCAAGTGTCAGTGTGTCAGGGCGAATTTCACAACTGACGGGTTTGCATCCAGCAGCTCTGATGGCTTGATAGGTTGCCACAAAAGTAAACGACGGAACCAACACTTCGTCACCAGGCTTGGTTACAGCTTGAACAGCCAGATGCAAAGCTGCCGTTCCGCTGTTGACACAGATAGCACGACGACCACCTCCGATGTATTGTTCCAGTTGGTGCTCAAACTCGCCTACGGTGGCTCCCATGCCTAAATATCCGATATCTTCAATGACATGTGCTACAGCCTCTGCTTCGGCTTTTCCCACCACCGATTTAGATAATCTAATCATAAAGAATACTATTTTATGCCACAAAGTTAACTAAAATAATTGAAAGTACAAAATTTTGTTGTATCTTTGCAGCAAATATTAAAAAATACGATGGCTAATTATAAAATAGAAGACATACATCAGCATATTTTGAAAATTCTGCTAGTTGTAGATAAGGTATGCCGAGAGCATGGCATTCGCTATTGGCTTTCCGATGGTACGATGTTGGGAGCTGTGCGTCATGGAGGTTTCATCCCTTGGGATGATGATGCCGACATAGCAATGCCTCGTCCTGACTTTCAGCGTTTCATTGAGCACGGCTCTGAATGGTTGCCAAAACCATTCGAATTACAGACATTTGAATTAGATGAAAACAGCAGTTGTGCATTGCTGAAAGTTATCGATGGTAGTACCACACTCATTGAACGCATGGCGCTCAATCAAATAGGTGGAGTTTACATTGATGTATGCCCGATTGATGGCATTCCAGCACAGCGATGGCGTCGTCGTCTCCGTATTGGATTGGTTCACATGGTAAAGACTTGGGTGTATCTACGTAACCGAGATCCCTATAAACGTGGTCATGGCTACACATCATGGCTCCCTCGATTGTTACAGGCTACGGTGAAAAATATCACCCTACAGCGATTACAGAAACGCATTCAGACTGCCTACGATTACGAGACAGCTCCGCTTATAGCCGACTATGATACTGGTGATCGTAGTACTATGCCACGTGAGGTGATGGGAACGCCTACCCCAATCATGTTTGAGGGACATGAATTGTTGGGAGTAGAACATCCTGATACTTATTTGACATGTCTCTATGGTGACTATATGAAGTTACCACCCGAGGGTCATCGTCGTATTCATGGGTTCGACTATGTAGATTTTGAGCATTCGTATCATGACTACCAAGATACCAGAGTTTTTAAATAGGCTTAGCTGTTCTCTATATGCTCATCTCTGTCATTACTGTCACTTATAATGCTTTACCTGCTTTGAAGAAAACACTTCAGAGCATCTTTGCACAGACCTATTCTCATATTGAAATCATTGTAGTTGACGGAGCCTCTACTGATGGAACACCGGAATATCTTTCAACGATTACCCCATCTTCTTCATTCTATTACATTTCTGAACCGGATAAAGGTATTTACGATGCAATGAATAAAGGGGTTAGGATGGCGCATGGTGAGTATTGTATTTTTATGAATGCAGCAGATACGTTCGCTTCTCCTCAAGTATTGGCAGATGTGATAGCTCATGGATTAAATGCTGATGTTGTTTATGGCGACATTCTTAAACAAGGCATCGTAAAAGTTGCGCAGGAACCACATAATAGCCATAAAATGTATTATTGCCATCAAGCAGTTTTCACACGTACTCAATGCCTTCTTGATTTTCCATTCGACCAACATCATTTAATGTCAGCTGACTTCAAGCAGTCAAAGCAATTGTTTCTGGCAGGAAAGTCTTTCCGGCATATTCCTGTTGTAATCACTAATTATGATGTTTTAGGTCTTTCTAACACTCATCGCTCTGATGGTCTCATGGATAATATAAAAGTGATTAAAGAGGTTGATACATTGAGCGAACAGTTGCGTCTCCTTCCGCGGTTATACTTTACTTATTGTATGTGTAAAGTAAGAGGGAAATAATCTATCAATTGTAAGGAATTATCTTTCGCTATATTTTCCATCTCAGTTGTAGTTGTATATCTTCTTTATGCGACGAATGTATTAACTCCAATCCAGTACCAATAGAGCTTCGGTCGAAATATTTCGTGATGGAAAATTTGCATATAGCGGAGATTTTGCTTGAAAGACTTCTGGAAAATAATGCAATGGCATTGATACCATGCCCATACAAAGCATTCATTCCCAACGTATAGAGAAGTGATGGTGTTGTAGTATAGACCTTTGTGGCATATGAATCTGTATGGAAATAAGTAAACATGAAATCTATCCGTTGTCGTCCCCTCTGATGATTTACCATTTGTTCATGTCGTATATGCTGACTCAATAAATAGCCGGCTTCATTATTACTATCAGCATTCCATCGGTATATGAAGGAACCAATTGTGCGAGTTGTCAGGTGATTATTTAATTTATAATTCCATTGAAGTCGCAAATCATGGCGGGTAGAATAAAACAAATCCGTCTGGTCATTACCTATCTTACAGTCTTGCTCCTTGGATTTCACACGATACCGTAATTGCCAAGTTGTTCGTTCTGATGGAGTGTATGCCATTTTGATTTGTCCATCTATTCCCTTCGCTCCAGCGGCAGCATGATAGCTACGCTCTATAAACTTAAAACAATCTATATAAGCTTCTACATGAATATGTGTCCATGGTTCTGTTGTGATGCCCACGAGAAAACCAATTTCGTTCTGTGGACGAGAATTCTCTCCAAACGAGTGCCCATATCGGGTTGCGTATTTGGCATCATAATACCTTACTAATGCAGATAAGGATGTATAGTTATCTACATGGTAACGCACGTTATTGACGCAGGCAAAACCATTATTGGGATTTTCTACGTTGTTTATAGAATCCGTCCCATTTGTAAAACTGAAAGCGTATTCTCCTTGCAGATTCCATCGTTTCGTCCTGTATTGGTATGAGAGTCCGATGGCTCCAAAATAATCTCCTTGTAAATTGAATTGACGATATAGGGTTGAAGGTGTGTTATATTTGGGATAAAGTGGCGTAGAGAAGTGGGTGGCAATTCCTGTCAATTCAATCAGTAGTCCACGATGGTAATAACAGAGATTTCCTCCACCCGATAATTCTTGGATGATGCCTTTCTTGCTTTTTTCAAGCAGAGTCCTGTGCAATCCGTCTGTTTTCAATGAGGTAACAGATGATTCAGATGTATTCTGGTTTCTGGTAGCATCAATATCCTGATAGGAAACAAATGCGGTGAAATGGGTTGATTTGCTAAGAGAATAGTTGATAGCGATACCTCGGAAGTGATTAGATTCAGATGTAGATGCATGTGGTCGTATGCCACGTCCAGACAAAGGAGCGTTAGACAGAACTCCTGTTGTGTTTTTTCCGAGATTCATGCTGTTATTCACCGTAAGACCTAGTCCATAGTTGAGCTTGAAATCTCCTATGATGAATGAACGGATTCTGCCCAGGCCCCTCATCATGACATAACCAGAGAGGTAGTCAAAGGGTTCTTCTCCTGCATCTTTTTCCATCGAAAAGCCTGCAATTATTTGTCGATTGATACCGCTCGCTTGTTTTTGTTGCATAGAACGGAGTTGGTATCGAAGGGAATGATAGTTATTGTTACCTTGATAGATTTTATTCGGAGAAGCTTCTATTACACTTTTAGGTTTATCCAAATAGCCTTCTTTGGTGTAAAAAGGAATATCCGTTCGAACAATTACTTCATGATTTGCGTAACGTAGTAACTTCCAAATTGATTTGTTATCGTTTTTGATAGTAGGTTCACCTACATAGCAGAATAAGGTCAATCGAGAGCGGGTAACGTAATCTATTTCTCGTATCAACATCAGTTCACCCAGTGATTGCATCGGGTAATTGTTGTTGACGTAATAAACAATAGCTTCGATTTGCCGTTCACTGAGGAATGGTAGTTGTCTTAGACGCTCCTTTGCATTTGTCATTTGTTCTTCAGCATCTTTTACAACTCTTAAATCATTTAGGTTAATAGGTGAAAGATGAAGCGTATAAAGTTCATTTAGTAATACATCAGAAATTCCATCTTCTTCTGATGAGGTTGCATCTGCATTCTCTACCAATTCATCGTTACTTTCTATATATTCTTCGTATATCTCACGTGTAAAATCGTCCCATTCCATCGGGATTTGGGCATGGAGATAACAACTTCCGAAGAGAAGAAGAGAGAGGAAGATCAGGATGCTATTTCTGGCGTTGGATGACATAGTCAATATACTCGTTTAGTGCCATCTTGACATTGCCATCAGGATAGATGTCAAGAAGTTTGCGAGCCTGATTGGCAATGTTGTTCATCACAGTTTCAGCATATTCGATTCCTCCATTTTGTTGTGCGAAATTGATAAGATGGCGAATATCTTCAGGGGTAGTATGGCCTTGTTTTACAGAACGAATCAGCGGTTCCATTTCTTGTTCATGTCCTCGAAGTGCATACAGCAGTGGTAATGTGATTTTTCCTTCTTTGAGGTCATTTCCTTTTGGTTTCCCGATATCACCACCGATGAAATCGAGGATATCGTCTTTGATTTGGAAACAAAGTCCCACTAACAATGCAAACTGATACAAGTTGTCAATATCTTTCTGATTTGCTCCAGCAAGGGTTGCTCCAGAAGCAGCACAGGTAGCAAAAAGTACAGCTGTTTTGTCGGTGATGACACGCATATAGGTTTCTTCTGACAAGTCAAACGACTGAACGGTATGGAGTTGCAGCAATTCACCGTTAGCCAATGCTTTTGATGCTTTCGACATTAACTGAACAATCCGTACATCGTTCACTGAAGCAATCAGGTGGAGTGCCTCACCTAAGATATAATCCCCAGAAAGTATGGCCACTCGGTTTGTCTGAGCATGATTGACAGATTCATGTCCTCTACGCTCATCACTTTCATCCACTACGTCATCATGTATGAGACTGGCGGTATGAAGTGCTTCAAAAGCTACAGCAACGGACTGCACAGCAGGTGTGATTGGACCAAACAGTTTTGCAGACAGGAGCACCATCTGAGGGCGCATCATCTTGCCTGTTCGTGTTTTCACCATATCCAACACCTGACAGAGCAATGGATTGTCCACCTGCTGAAGCGCTTGAAGCATTATTTCTTTGCAAGCTGTTAGATCTTTATCAATGAGTGAGGTCATAAATCGATTCTGATGTTTTGTTCTGCATACTGTAAATCGTTTATATCGTCGATTTCATACCATTGCAACTCATCGAGTTTGAGTACATGCATTGGGGTAATGTGTTGTGATACATGTAACAACTGATATTCGTAACCCAACTTTGGCTTTTCATCGACAACTTTAGCATAGTCCTCAACACAGGTTTTATAGAAAGGGTTACTGAGTTTATGGATGCCCACCAATTCACCTGAAGGATGAATGGCCGTTTTATCTGTCGAACAGTTTACCAATTCACACTTCTCGTTCATCTCTACGTAGTATTGATCCTGGAACTTGGTGACTGGGGTAATTAGCATTGCTGACGAGAAAGGACAGTCAATCAGTTCACGAATGGCACGTTGCTCAAATACCAAATCAGACTCCAACAACAGAAAATCATCGTCACCAATGGCAATCCTATTATTATACAAGGTATACATGCTGTTGGTTTCTGCATAGCGAGGTGAGAACACACACTGAATCTGTGGGTATTGCTTTGCCAATTCCTCGTAGGCTTCTTTCTTGTATCCTGTTCCTATGACGATACGTTCGATTCCGCATGCAATGAGTGTCTCAATACTGCGTACGACCATTGGTATCCCTTTGTAAGGGATGAAACCTTTGGGAATCTTCTCTGTCATATTGCCGAAGCGTGTGCCCATTCCTGCGGCCATAATTACAGCTGTACGTACCATATGCTTCATTTTTTCAAGAACTCCATTAATGCTTCCTTATTCTGTATCGGTGTGGTTGTAGGTCGTCCTAAGTCTTTGCGGTTGCCTTTCTTGACCTTCACTTCAAGCAGCAGAGGACCATTTCCTGTTGATAGTTGATGGTTAACGGTAGATAGTTGTTTCTCTAACTCTTCTTTGCTGCTCACACTTATTACTGTTTTGTATCCCACAGCCTTAGCGATAGCTGGCAGGTCGATATTGAGGCCCACTGTTGGCTGTCCTCCTACAGAGTCGTGTGCACCATTGTTGAAAATGACGTGTACATAGTTCTTGGGCGCTTTCTGTGCCACAATCGCCATACTACCCATATGCATGATGCTGGCTCCGTCACCGTCGAAACACCACACGGTACGGTCCGTTTTCTCCATTGCAATGCCTAATGCTATCTGAGAGGCATGACCCATAGAGCCTACTGTGAGGAAATCGCGTTCATGTCCTTGCTTCATTGCTGCCCGATATTCGAAGAGTTCGCGTGAAATCATACCTGTAGTAGACACAATCACATCCTTATCTCCAAGTGCTGCTGCAACTGTCTGAATGGCTTCCTCTCTTGATAGCTGAAGGTTGGGTGTTGCTTGTTGGGTAGTTAGCTGGTAGCTGTCAAAAGTGTCTTTTTCAATGACTATTGCATAACATTCTTTGGTTTGCTGCATATACGATACAGCTTTCTGAATCTGTCCTACCGCTTTATCCTCTTCTTTTGAGAGCACTGTGTAGTCTATACCCATCACATTGAGCAGTCCTGTTGTCACTTTTCCTTGCTTCACATGTTGAGGTTCATCGTGGACACCAGGTTTTCCTCGCCAGCCAATCACTAACAATACAGGGATATTATACACGTCCTTGTCTGTAAGTGAGGCAAGTGGATTAATGATATTACCCTCACCAGAGTTTTGCATATAGACAACAGGTATCTGTTCTGTTGCCAAATAATGGCCAGCTGCCAATCCCATTGCGCCACCTTCATTTGCAGCAATCACATTATGTGAAGCGTCTGCATGGTCTGTGATATACGCACAAAGGTTCTTCAAAAGGGAGTCAGGTACTCCTGCATAGAAATCAATGCCATAAGCGGCAAGGGTGTCATAAAAAAACTTTGGACTTATCATTGCTATTTTTTCTTTGTTCCTGGAATTAAGTTCAAAATCTGTTTGATAGGCATGCAATACTGTTCAGATGCTTCAAGACTACGTGAGGTTTTCAATATAGTCTCAGCACATTTCACCATAGCAGGATAAGCACTGCGTAGCATGTGATTGGCATAGATAACAACGTTGATACCCCATGCAGCCAATTCCTCTTCTGTGAATTGGTTGTAAGTTGTTGGCACAGCCACAATCGGTGTATGTGGGTCTTTCTCGCGGAAACGTTGGCAGAACTCCTTAATGTCTTCACCGCTTTTGTTCTTACTATGAATCATTATACCGTCTGCACCTGCTGCCACGTAAGCATGACAACGTTCCAAAGCATCGTCAACAGACTTGCCCGCAATGAGTGATTCACAACGGGAAATAATCATAAAGTCTCTGGTAATCTGAGCTTCTTTGCCTGCTTTGATTTTATTGCAGAAACCTTCGATGGTGTCCTGGGTCTGAATGGCATCTGTACCAAAGAGAGAGTTTTGTTTCAACCCCACTTTATCTTCGATGATAACTGCAGAAATACCTAAACGCTCCAGGGTACGTACCGTGAATCCGAAGTGTTCCACCTTTCCGCCTGTGTCACCATCGAAAATGAATGGTTTGGTTGTTACTTCCAGGGTGTCATTCAAATCATGCAGACGGGTAGTGAGGTCAACTGCCTCGATGTCTGGTTTTCCTTTTGAAGTCGAGTCTGTAAGTGAACTTGCCCACATGCCATCGAATTCACGATGCTGTCCATTCACTTCCACAGCGGTGTGCTCTGCGATGAGACCAGTGAGGCCATTGTGCGATTCTAGGATACGGACAATTGGTTTGGCAGAAATCAGACGTCGTAATGACGACAGACGTGCCTGTGGAGTGACTCCCAATGAGTCGATCTCTTCTTTCAGGCTTGAATCCGATATACCTTTGGTATAGGGAATCTCAATTACTTCGCCGCCTAATTGTTCCATCGTTTTGAACACTTCGTCACGAATGTATTTATCTGGACCATATTGCCAATCGTCCCCGTGAATGATGTAGTCGGGTTTGTAACGTTTCAAATTCTCAACATAGCTCCATTCGTCCTGAGGTACGACTGTCGATACCCCAATGATATGTTCGATGACGTTTTTGCGCTGCTCCCATGTCAGATATGGTAGTCTGCGATGGTTGGCAATCGCCTTATCTGTGAACAGACCAATCATCACGTTGCCATATTTGGCACCTTGGTTGATGATGTTGATGAGTCCTGGGTGCATGATGTCACCTATCATGCCTAAATAAACTGTTTTTGCCATATATCTCTTTATTTCATTTTTTCGTACATACTTGCCAATTGTCCGGCTAATGTTTCTGGGTGGAATTTGCCCAATGCATATTGGCGTCCACCTTCTATCATTTGGCTACGTAAGGAATCATCAGTCAATATTTTAACGAT
>Ga0310696_10002183_pt1 | contig 26449 bp, 23 predicted proteins | sample AusTroGonzalo_MG_4_FD_203885 | JGI IMG/M metagenome (GOLD analysis project Ga0310696, IMG submission 203885) | Bovine rumen microbial communities from tropical cattle in Woodstock, Queensland, Australia - Gonzalo_02 (v2) (version 2) | ecosystem: Host-associated > Mammals > Digestive system >...
AAGGAGGGTGCCGAGTCGCTGGGCGGTTTCGGTGCTATCAAGAACATGTATCCCAAGTTCTGGGACTGGCAGGCGTTCTGGTACATGACCGCGTTCCTGTCGCTCATTCTGGCGTTCATGAACTTCCTGCCTATTCCGGCATTGGACGGCGGTTATGTGCTGCTCTTGCTGCTGGAGATGATTACCGGCAAGCAGATTCCCGACAAGTGGCTGGAGAAAATCAACAATATAGGTTTCTGGATACTCATTGCCTTGCTAATCTATGCCAACGGCAATGATATATTCAAAGCGTTCTTTTAAATAATGAAACGGCTTGTCTGTCTGTTAATGATAGTGAATGCGTTGGTAGCCGGGGCGAAGAACCCGACAGTCAGCGGTTATGTCACGGACGTTCAGACCGGCGAGCGAATGATAGGCGCTACTGTGCAGGAGTTGCGCTCGGGAGCCGGTACGGTGACCAACGTCAACGGTTTCTATTCGCTGACACTCCCTTCCGACACAGTCCTCCTACAGGCTGGATATGTGGGATATAACGCTGTGCGTTCATCCGCATTTGTGCTGTGTGCTGACACCCTGGTGGAGATTCCGTTAAGCTCCACCAATGTTCTCAGTGAGGTAGTGGTGGAAAGCAGGTTCTCTGTTTCCGGAGTGCAGTCGGCACAGATGTCGGCGGTGGAAATTCCTATGTCGCAGATTAAGAGCATTCCTGCCATCGGAGGCGAGGTCGATGTTATCAAGGCTATCCAGCTCCTTCCCGGAGTGCAGTCCGGCTCAGAAGGTTCAGCCGGTCTGTACGTCAGAGGCGGTGGCCCGGATCAGAACTTGATAATGCTTGACGGTGTACCCCTTTATTCGGTCAATCATGCCTTGGGATTCTTCTCCATCTTCAATGCCGACGCTATCAAGAATGTTACTCTTTACGAGGGTAATTTTCCTGCACGTTACGGTGGCAGGCTTTCGTCCATCGTTGATGTCCGTCAGAAGGATGGTGATACTTACGGCTACCACGGAACGCTTACAGTGGGGTTGGTATCTACCAAATTGAGTATAGAAGGTCCCATCTACTGGACGCGCGATGACTGGCGCAAGTTCCGAAACCATGAGCCAATCAGAGCACAGACTACGTTCAATATTTCCGCACGACGGACACTCTACGACTTGTTCGTTCCATTCGTCACCCGGAAACTGACGTCTGAACGTTCGGGCGGTCGTTCTGTTACTACGGGCAACTACTATTTTTACGATGTCAACGCCAAACTGACTCACACTTTTTCGGAAGATGACAAACTAAGTGCCACGTTCTATATGGGGGAAGATGTTATAAACTCGCGTATCCGTGGTAGAGATTTTGTTTCGGACTCTGTTTCTTACACACGTTTGCGTTACAAGTGGGGAAACATTGTAGCGGCTTTGAATCATGAGCACCGATACAACAGCCGCATGTATGGCACATCGCAAGTCAGTTTCACGCAGTACAAATACGGAGTTACTGCTACCAGTGAGTTAGATGTAACTTCGCAGAATCTCCATAACGAACTGAGTGCTACGTATGACTCTCAAATAATGAATGTGTTGGCGCAGGCAAATTTCGAATGGAGACCGAACACGCGCCATGAGCTGCATTTCGGTGCCAACTATGCCTATCTGGAATTTCGTCCTCAAGTCGGACGGTACGAAGAATCGGCTTTCCTTGGCAGCAAACAGGTCTTGGATACAGACACCACTTTTTCCGTCGGAGGAACGCACCGGCTTCATGAGGCGGGAGTGTTTGTGGAAGACACCTATACGCCATGTACATGGTTCAAAATGAATATGGGTTTGCGTGCCGCTTTGTACCATACGGAAGGACGTACATACCCGTCAGTTGAGCCGAGGCTTGGATTACGTTTTTTGCCGCATAAGGATGTTGCTGTCAAACTGAGTTATGCATATATGTCACAATACGTGCATATGCTGTCTAACTCGTCGGTATCTTTGCCTACTGACCTTTGGGTGCCTGTCACAGCCGACATACCGCCCATGCGTGCCATGCAGGTGGCGGCGGGAGTTACGTATAATCTGCTGAATCAGGTGGAGCTGTCTGTCGAAGGATATTACAAGCACATGCTCAACTTGCTGGAGTACAAGGACGGTGCATCGTACATGAACGGCAGGAACTGGCAGGAGCAGGTGTGCGTAGGCGACGGATGGAGTTACGGCGTTCAGTTTCTCGCCCAGCGTAAAGTCGGACCTGTCACTGGCTGGATTGGTTATACGTGGAGTCGTACCATGCGGCAGTTCGACCGACCCGGACAGGAAATCAATTTCGGCAAGCCTTTTCACGCCAAGTATGACCGGGAGCATGATTTGAGCATAACACTCCAGTACCGCATAACTGCCATATGGGAGGTTGCAGCTACTTTTATATACGGTACGGGTACGCGAGGAACGTTTGGATTGCAGAAGTACGACGATTGGCTATATAACAATTCGTTCAACAATAAAAGCGAAACGCAGACCGTGTATTTTGTCAGCGAACGCAACAACTATAAGATGCCAGATTACCATCGTCTGGATTTAGGAGTAACCTGCCACCTGCCCGACAGGAAACACCCCGACTGGAAACATATGATCAACCTGTCAGTATATAATGCCTATTGCCGGTTCAATCCGTTCTTGGTGTACCCGAGGGACGGTAAGTTATATCAGTTCAGTTTGTTTCCTGTTATACCGGGGTTGAGTTATACGTTTAAGTTCTGATTTGCAGATGAAGCACTGCTATAACATAGTAATCTTTGCTATTCTTGCTCTCACAGCTTGTGAGCGCGAGATTCCTTATAGCGGTGAGTATCAGGATGCCGGGCTTGTCATGCAGGCACTCATGTACTCCGGCAGCGATACAATCTGTTGTTTTGTCAATCGTTCCTATTTCTTCCTGGATGCCAAACCCGCAAATCCGCAACCTCTGACCGACCTTTCGTTCGAAATTTCTTCAAGCAGGACGGATATGCGTATCATCCATGTTGTAGCGGATGGCAACAAGCGGCTATTGAAATTGTCCTCGCATATACAGGCAGGCGATACGGTGCAGTTGACAGTTTCTCATCCGCAGTTCGGGACTGCTGAAGCAACCGAAATCACCATGCCGCCTTTCGTGCCTGACAACTTGTCCGTCATCCTTGATACAACCGATGCAAACAGCTGGTGGTGGCATTTTAACCTTCAACTCCCCGATTATGCGTTTCCGCAATCCGTAATTGGAGTGTACGCCATGGAATATTATGCAGATTCCATTATTATAGCCCACTATAATAAGGAGGACAGGTCATTTCTCCGATGGGATACAATAGTCAGCCGACATGTTTTTGCCACATGTCAATCTCAGGATAATATATTCGCGATAGATAACTTAAGTCACGAAGACACGTATTATGGTCTTCCTCAACGCCCTTTGACATTTTCAGCTGATTATCCTTCTGCCAAACAATTGACCCTGTCCATGCACGCACCCAGAATAGAGACTTTGACAAACTTTGTTTATCCCGAATATATGATAGACCGGCGTCTGGATTCGCTTCATCTGTGCTTTGAGGTATATGGTGAAACGTACAATCAGTACCTGGCAAGCATGCGGAAGTATTTCGATACAGGTGGGGAAAAGCCCGAATACACCGATGTCGGCTCCTATGTATTCACGACCATCGGTATGCAGGAGGAACCAGTGCCGCTTTATAGTAATGTCACCTGCGGTTATGGTATTCTTATCAGCAAAACGATGAACACTATAGACATAAAAAATTGGATAATTAAATAAGATAATAATGGATTATTTTGTACACGAGTCCTCGTATGTGGATGAGGGCTGCAAGATTGGCAAGGGTACCAAGATATGGCATTTCAGCCACGTAATGAGCGGCTGCGAGATAGGTGAGAACTGCAATATTGGGCAGAACGTAGTTATCTCGCCCGATGTGGTACTGGGGCGCAACTGCAAGATTCAGAACAATGTGAGCGTCTATACCGGCGTGCGTTGCGAGGACGATGTGTTCCTGGGCCCGAGTATGGTGTTCACCAACGTGATCAATCCCCGTGCAGCTGTCAGCCGTAAGGACGAGTACCGGCAGACCATCCTCAAACGCGGTTGCTCGGTAGGCGCCAACGCTACCATCGTTTGCGGTCATACGCTCGGCGAGTACTGCCTGATAGGTGCCGGCAGCGTGGTGACGAAGGACGTGCCGGCGTACGCTCTGATGGTAGGCAACCCCGCGCGACAGATAGGCTGGGTGAATGCACATGGTGACAAGTGCGCTTCACTGGAAGAGGCAATGAAATAAATTGGTAATGAGCAAATTGTAAACGGTTATATGATACAACGTATTCAAACACTTTACTTACTGGCAATCGTGGCTCTGGGTATCACCCTGTGCTTTGTGCCGGTATTGCAGTTGGTTACGCCCGAAGAGGCGGCTGAACTGCATGTCTATCAACTGGGCGCAAACGGCCTGGAGGAAATAACGAACGAGCAATGCCAGCCTGTCGTATGTCTGCAAGGACTGTGGGGATTGCTGGTCACCACGCTGCTGATACCCTTGCTGGCACTCGTGGACATCTTCCTTTACAACAAGCGCATCCTGCAGGCGCGCCTGAACATCTTCCTCGCCATGCTTTGCCTCGGCTATTACGGCGTGCTGGCGTTGTACGTATGGCTGGCTAAATTGAGCATGAACGTGGACTGGCACATTATGCCATGGGCGTCCGTGCCGTTGGTATGTTTTGTATTAACCCTTATGGCTACGCGTGCCATCCTCAAGGATGAAGCATTGGTGCGTGCTGCTGACAGAATCCGGTAATTTCGTTTTTTAGGGGAATCTTGCCGCCTTTTATTCGGTCATTATGCCCCCCAATATAACTCCCTTATAAAAAACGGCAATCTTCCTCCTAAAACCCCAAAATCATAAATACATTACTCTATGTTATTCTTACAAACACCGCTATCTATCTTTTTGCAAGTGACAACCATCACGCCTGAGGAGTTGCAGCAGCGTCGTGACTCCGTGCGTCTGGGAGCGCAGCACATGTTGGAGTATGCCAAGACGGACCCGCATGGTTTCTGGCAGACGGTAGGCGAAACAATGCTGCAGTTTGGCCTGAAGGTGCTGGCTGCTCTGTTGCTGTATTTTGTGGGCATGTGGCTGATTAGTCTGCTCAAGCGTGCACTGAAGCGCATGTTCGAACGCCGTAACACGGAGCCTACGTTGGCTTCGTTCATCTCGTCGTTTGTATCCATCTCGCTGACCGTGCTGCTGGTGGTAGTGTCCGTCAGCACACTGGGCGTCAACACCACCTCGCTGGCTGCCTTGCTGGCTGCCGGAGGTATGGCCATCGGTATGGCGCTGTCCGGTACGGTGCAGAACTTTGCCGGCGGACTGATGCTGCTGGCGTTCAAGCCGTTCAAGGCCGGTGATTTCATCGAGGCGCAAGGGCAGAGCGGTACGGTTATTGAGGTGAACATCACCGCAACCAAGATTCTGACGGTGGACAACCGCGTGGTTATCCTGCCTAACGGTGCGCTGTCCAACGGCACGATCAACAACTTCTCCGGCCGTCCCTTACGCCGCGTGGAGTGGCTGGTGAGCGTGTCCTACGGCAGCAATGCCGCTGCATGCAAGAAGGCTATTCTGGATATCGTCAATTCCGAAAGCCGTGTGCTGAAGCCCGACACCGACATGAACGCCCTGTACAAGGAAATGAACATCAGCAAGTTCCAGCTCTCAACGGTCAACTACCGTATGGACGCTATCCCTGCACCGTTCGTGGCGCTCAAGTCACTCAATGAGAACGATATCACGTTTGTCGTGCGCGCCTGGGTCAAAGGTGCGGACTACTGGGGCGTGTTCTTCGACCTGCAGGAGCGATTCTATACCGAACTGCCCGAGCAAGGCTTCTCGTTCGCTTATCCGCATATGGATGTCACGTTGCTTAAATAGACCGCTTTGCTGAAAAGCAAAGACAAATCATACTACCATGAACTACCCTTTGGATAAAAACCTTGTTGACAATGTGTGCACCACCTTCGGTTTGATGGATGCACATGAGTTAGGCAACGCCACTATCCGCCAGATGGTGGGTATCATCCGCGAGATTGAGCGTCAGGCGGATTGCGAGTACGTGCATATGGAACTCGGCAATCCCGGTCTGCCTTCCGAGCAGATAGGCGTTGAGGCGCAGATTGAGGCCTTGCGCAACGGTTGTGCGAACAAGTATCCGCTTATCACCGGCATACCCGAACTGACCAAAGCCGCATCGGAGTTCGTGCGCGCGTTCCTCGGACTGAATGTCCCCGAGGAGTGCATCGTGCCTACTGTCGGTTCGATGCAGGGATGCTATGCACTGGATACGCTAATCTCGCAACTCCGGCCGGACAGGGATACCATCCTGTTCCTCGACCCGTGTTTCCCCGTGCAGAAGCAGCAGAGCAGGGTCATCGGACTCAAGGTCGATTCCATTGACATAGGCGACTATCGCGGCGACAGCCTGCGTGACGCACTGGAGCAGAAACTGCAGAAGGGCAATATATCCGCCATCCTGTACAGCAATCCGAACAACCCGTCGTGGATGTGCCTCACCGAGTACGAACTGCGTATCATCGGCCAGCTTGCCAACCGTTACGACACCATTGTCATCGAGGATGTTGCGTACCTGAACATGGACTTCCGTGACCCCAACCGTGGCAAACCCTACTGCGCACCGTTCCAGCCTTCTGTCGGACGGTACACGATGAACTGCGTGCATCTCGTCTCCTGCTCGAAGATCTTCTCTTACGCAGGTGAGCGTGCGGCGGTTATCGCGGTCAATCCCGATCTGGCACACCGCCATTTCCCGGCACTCACCAAGCGGTACAACAGCGACGGACAGTTCATGCGTACGCTGGTCTATCAGATCCTGTACGCCATCTCATCCGGCGTTTCGCACTCCGTGCAGTACGCTATGGCGGCAATGATGAAGGCGGCGTGCGAGGGTAGGATCAACTTTGTGCAGAACACCCGGGTGTATGCCGAGCGTGCGCATCGTATCAAGCAGATTATGGAGAAGCACCATTTCCACGTAGTCTATGACAAGGATGCCGACAACCGTCCTGTGGGCGACGGCTTCTTCTTCACCTTCACGTACCGCGACTGGACGGGCGAACAGCTGCTCAACAAACTCATCTACTACGGCGTGTCCGCCATCTCGCTGGTCTCCACCGGTGCCAAACGCGAAGGCATGCGCGGCTGTGCGGCATCTATACGCGATGACCAGTTTGATGCCCTTGAGGAGCGACTGGCATTGTTTGACAACGATTATTCTCCGAAATCTGATATCTGATTTCTGACATCTGAATGCTTATGAAATACGTCACTCCCCAAGAGGCTGTCAGCCTTATTCAGTCCGGCGACACGATAGTCGTGCAGGGGTCCACCAGTGTGCCGTTCGTCCTGCTGCGTGCGCTCACCGAGCGTGCAAGCGAGTTACGTGATGTCAGGCTCATCTCCGGATTCGGTATCTATCCCGAGGATGCACCGTATGCCAAACCAGAGTACGTGGACTCGTTCCGTGCGCTGTCCATCTTCGTGCCCAACTACCTGCGCCGTGCCATGAAGACCGGACTGGCGGACACTATCCCTTGTTTCCTGGGCGAAGTGCCTTTCCTGTTCCGTAGCGGACAGGTGCCTGTGGATGCGGTGTTTCTCAATGTGTCCGAACCCGACGAGAACGGTTACTGTTCCTACGGCATATCCGCCGACATAGCATTCTCTGCCGCCGAGTGCGCCAAGAAAGTCATAGCGCAGGTCAACAAGTATATGCCCCGTACATTCGGCGACCCGGTCATTCATGTCTCGCAGATCACTGCCATGTGCCGTGGCGACGAGCCGCTGGTGGAGGTACCTACGCCCGTTCCCAATGAGACGGAGAGCAGGATAGGGCACTTTATTGCCGAGCAGATACCCGACGGCGCTACGCTCCAGATTGGGGTAGGAGGTATCCCCAATGCGGTTATCAACGCCTTGGGCGGTCATAAGCATCTGGGCTTGCATACCGAGGCTATCACCGACGGTGTGCTGCCGCTCATCGAGAAAGGCGTGATTAACAACTCCATGAAAGCCCTCTATCCGGGCAAGAGTGTCGGCAGTCTGGTGCTCGGTTCCAGACATCTGTACGACCATATTGACGGCAATCCCGACTTCATTATCCGTGATGTGGCGTGGACCAACGACCCGCAGAACATCCGTCAGAACCCCAAGGCGATGGCCATCAACTCCGCCGTGGAGATTGACCTGACCGGACAGATCTGTGCCGACTCTATCGGCGAGACGGTTATCTCCGGCGTGGGCGGTCAGCACGATTTCATGTACGGCGCGGCCCTCTCCGAGGGTGGCAAGTGCTTCATCGCCATGCCCAGTATGACAGACAAGGGACAGTCGAAGATTGTGTCGCATCTGCAACCCGGAGCCGGTGTGGTTACCACGCGTTTTCAGGCGCAGTATATCGTCACCGAGCAGGGCATCGTCTATCTGCGAAACCTTCCGCTGGCAGAACGTGCCAAGGCGCTCATCAGCATCGCCCATCCGTCTGTCCGTGAGGATTTGGAGCGCGAAGCCGTCCGCCGTTTCGGCATCGGCTTCCTTCGGCTGCGTTAATCCCGAACAACAACCAATCCTCCGCACCTGTCATTTCGGACAGATGCGGAGGATTGGTGTTGGAAACCGCTAACTCTCTAATTCGCTAACTCTCTAACTCTCTAATTCTCTAATTCGCAAATTCACTCACTCCCCTTTGTGAGGGGAGCCGGAGGGGTGTCGCTGATTAGAGCATCTTGCTCGCGTCGTAAGACTCATTTGTATGACGGCTGGGAAAAGAAAGATATTCCACCTTTTGCTGTTAAACTGCGCGAGGTGGCACTGAGCTATTTCAGCGATGAGAAGAAGAAGTCGGTTACCCATTGCGGCAGGTTGTTCCGCTTCCTTCTTGGCTCAGCCGGTGCTGCCGACGGTTCGGGTTCGCCCAGCACCTGACGTATGTGCTGCTTGCCGGCACCGAAACGCACACCGATCTTCAGATGCGCCTGCCAGTGCCAATTGCTGATACTCAGCGTGGACATGTCGCCTGATTTGGAGGTGAACCTCAGATTGTTCGCCTGCGCCCATGCCGACAGGTGCACCCAGCGGTTGATCTCCCAACTGACTGCCGCACGCACGTTACCCGTGACATGCGCCGGTGATGCGGGACGCAACATGTATAGCGGTTCACCGGGCAGATACACTCCCGCAGGCGGCATATACGACACGTGGTTCACCGAGTAGCAGATGACCTGCATGTTCGCCGCCGCGTGCAGCAGCACCTTGCCGTGGTTGGGCGTGTAATTGATACCGTAGCCGAGGCCTATCGCCACCTGGCGCGTGATCATTCCTGTCACTCCGTCAAAGAGAATGCTTGTCGCCTCGTCATGGATGTATTTGGCGGAGTCCAGTATGGACATCTGCGATGACATATACCCCAGCGACAGCAGCAGCGAGCCGGCGGTGCGCTTCTGTATATACCCCTGCTTGATAGCCGCGTTGTGCGAATAGTGAGCGGCATTGAGGGCGTACCACGCATTAAGCGAGGTGTTGGCGATGCGCATCTCTCCCTTGTTGAGCGACGGCAGGTATGGATCAACAATCTTGTCCACGGAAAACTGTCCCGTCAGGTTCGTGCTCACGTTGCGCAGGAACTCCACACCGACAATCATACTGCCTAACGACAGGTTCCAGTTCATAGTGTAAGCATTCAGCAAGTCCCATGAATAGCCTCCTCCGTAACCGTGATAGCCGATATTGAAACCCAGTTCCAGACTGGGCGTAGTCTGCGAACGCAGTGCCACAGGCGTGCCCGGATCCATCCATGTGGTGTAAGTGGCATGTATGCCCGTGCCGCCTGTTATCATGCCCACACTCCAGCTGTAGTCAGGCGTAGTGATATAGTTCGTGTCCAGACCGAGCAGCTGAAAATCATCCACCCACTTGCCGACCTTGCAAAAGAACACCGACGCCTTGCTCGGCTGGTCGGGCGAGGCAGCAGATACGGATGCACTACCGGTGAATAGCGCGAGCAGGAGAATATGTAAGAACCGTTTCACGTTCAGGTCAGTTGCTCACTTATATACAGAATAGGTCTTTTACTTGTTTACCGACTTCACGCGGTAGCCTGCGGAGCGGAGTTCGGCAAGCAGGCCTTTCTCGCCGCCGAGATAGACGGCATCCAAGGTGATGAACGCACCGCCCTCCACCAGATAGTCGCGCAGACGTTTGACCCACTGCAGGTTGCGGGCGGCATAGATCTGATAGTCGGAATAGGACTGCGTGCTCTGGTTGTCGGGTGACAGGATCTGGTAGGACATGTCCGTCAGCCTGCCCATGCGGTACATCTCCGCCAAGGTGCGTTCCTGGCGTATCTCGCGTTCGGGATAGTCGATGATCTGCAGCAGTTCCTTGCATTGCCAGTGGAAGGGTTCGCGGTCGAAGAGCATGTACATCGTTTCGCCTATCTCGTCTATCGCCTTGACAGGTATGCCCTTGTCGGATGCCAAGGCCTGGAAGAACGCCTCCATCGAACGCTGCGGGTCGTAGTCCAGCCACTTGTGCAGCAGTTCGTCGCGGTACATGGCGGTGAGGTAGGAGGGTTTCATGCGGCAGAGCTTGTCCATACCCATGCCCAAGGTGAGTTGCATGGTCTCGTCAATCTTCTTATACTCCTCGTCGGTGTAATACCTGTCCAGACGGATAGAGTCGGGCAGGAGTGCCGCTACACGCAGTGTAGCCAACGCCTCGTAGTCCTGCATGGCGAACTCCGTGAGCACCACCGAGCAGCGCGAGAAACACTGCAGCAGATTGGGCACCGTATCCAGAAACTCGATGCCCACAATCTTGTTCATCGCAAAGATGTACGACGGCGCTTTGGCACTGTTGCCGCTGACCTTGTACAACACCTGACCATTGACCATTGACAAATGACCAATGACAAATGAAAGAACAAGCAGGCTTCTCCTAAGTATAGCATGTAACTTTTCTGTATTCATCTTTCACCTTATTGCAGCCGGGTGATAATGTTGTATGCCTGATAGATACCGAGCTCACCGGCGCGGGACAGGTCCTGCAGTCCCAACTGATGCTTGCCGATATAGATATATGTCAGTCCGCGGTTGAAGTACGCCTCGGCAAACTCCGCGTCCGCATGTATGGCATCGGTGTAGTGCATGATAGCCGCCTCGTAGTCCTTCTGCTGGCAGAGGATGTTCGCCTTGTTGTAGTAGGCAAACGCAAAGTCCGGCAGGCGGCGGATAACCTGGTCGTAATCCATCAGCATGAGCGTGAAGCGTCCGGCGTTGATGTTGGCGTAGTCCTGCTGTCGCGAGGCGTGTTCGGCAAACGGTCCTTCACCTGCAGCACGCTGGTACTCGAGCAGACGGTAGCGCCAGTTGGCCTGGCAGAAGTACATGACAGCCACCGTCGTGTTGTCCAGGCCCGACAGCGTCAGCGCGCGCGAACAGTCCTCGATAGCCGAGGCGTAGTCCTGCACGACGGCGAACTCCACAGCCCGTGAGAACAGCGCGCGTGCCACATGTTCGCACTCGCGTTCCGGTACGGAGCGCAGGTCGGCAGGCAGCGCATCGATGGTAGTTGACAGGCTGCTTATCTGCGCAAAGTGGTGCGATACCATCTCCGCCGACAGCGGCAGTTCGTGGGTGGTGGCTTTTAGTACGTCGGGCAGCAGCTGGCGCCGGTTGAACTCCGCCAGCGAGTAGTTGAACTTGCTCTGCGACTGCGAGTAGTAGGTGAGGGTTATGCCCGGTTCGTTGATCAGGTCCTGATACTTGTCCTGTACGCGTCCGCGTGTGGCCGACTGGTATTTCTGCTCCTGGTTGTCCGCCTCTCCGTTCTGGGCGGCTCGTTGCGAGAACAGCTTGCGGTAGTCGCGCCGGCCTGTCTCCGTGCGCGCCATCTGCGCATCGGTGTTCAATGACGGTGAGGATGCAGCCAGCGTGTCACGTCCGGTATTGTGGTTCTGCTCGATGGTGTAGGCTTTTTTCAGACATGCCTGTGCCGCCTTTTTCTCGCCTAATGACGTATGTGCGCGCGATGCAATATAATATGCGGGCAGGAACGTCGGGTGGAGTACGCTCAGCGAATCAAAATCCCGGATGGCGTCTTTCCACTGCTGCAACTGCATGGACACCATGCCGCGCTGGTACAGGATAGGTCCGAGCAGGTCGGATGACGAGGTGGCGGACGGCGACAGCTCAATCAGCTCCAGCGCCTTGCTCAGGTCGTCATAGGCGCGGTTGTAGTCGCCCACCTCCTGACGCAGTACGCCGCGGTTGAAGTAGCATTGGGACTCCTGCGGCGACAGTTCGATAGCCCTGTCGTAGTCCGACAAGGCGGCACGGTAGTTATGCTTGCGGTAATAGATGATACCCCGGTTGATATAGTCGCCGGCATATTTCGACCCGAGATTGACCGCTTGTGTGATGTGCGCAAAAGCGGCATCGTCGTCACCGGTCATCATGGTCACCACGCCCAGTGCCGACCAGTTCTGTGCGTTCTGTGAATCGTACTGTACCGTGGATGTGAACTCCGTCAGCGCACATGCCGTGTCCTTCTGCTGCATGCATATCACGCCCCGCTCAAAATGCAGTGACGCAGACTCGGGTTCGCGGCGAAGCAGGTAGTCGATATCCGCGCGCGCCTCGTCGTAATGTCCGAGCTGCGCACGAGTGTCCGCACGAAGAAGGGTGTAGGTCTTGTTTTCCGGCGCAAAAACGAGTGCTTCGGTGAAGTTGGCTTCGGCTTGTTCGTAGTCGCCCAGCTGCCGGTAGACATAGCCTCGCGTGTAGTACGCACCCGGCTGAAAAGGATTGCGCTCGATAGCCGCATTGCAGTCACGCAACGCACCCTGATAGTCGCCGAGCTGTATCTTGGCGATGGCACGCAGCTGGTACGGTTCCGCCAGATAGGGCTTGAGCTTGATGACCTGGTTGAAGTACTGGATACTGAGTACGTAGTCCTCAAAGTACAGCGCATTCCGGCCGATGGATGTGATACGGTCGGTGTTGAGCTGTGCCTGTGCCGGACCGGCCAGCAGCCAGCAGCCAAGCAACAGACATACTATGTGGCGGAACGTCGTCATTCAATACATACAGAGCAAATCGCGTGCCGACAGCACGTGTCAGCCGAAGAAAGAGAAATGTACACTGCCGTAGGTGCGCAGTTCGAGGAAATGCGGATGGCCTGAGAAATCGTATTGGTCTCCGTGCTCCAGAACAAAAAGGCCGTCGGGCTTGAGCATACTGAAACCTCGCGGCGCCTGGCAGTCAGGCTGTATGTCGAAGATGATATCAGGCAGGGTAGGCAGTTCGTCAAGCGCATAAGGTGGATCGGCGAAAATGAAATCGTAGCGTATAGCGCAGGACTTGAGGTAGCGGAACACGTCACCCCGGATAACATGCAGGTTATGGATGCCGAGCGACTTGCAGGTGGAGATGATGAAGTTCTGCTGGGTGTGCGCCAGTTCGACCGCCGTCACCTCGCGTGCACCGCGCGAGACGCACTCCAGACCGATACTGCCTGTTCCGGCAAACAGGTCAAGAACATCCGCACCCTCTATCTCCATCCGGTTGACGAGCAGGTTGAACAGACTCTCTTTGGCAAAGTCGGTTGTCGGACGTGCTGTTATATTTTTAGGGGGCATCAACCGACGCCCCCTAAATTTTCCGCTAATAATACGCATGTTATTCTTCCTTTTTGGGGTCCCTGCCACAAACCTACATGGTGCTTTTGGCGGGGAGAACGGAAACAATCGTGCGGTATGCCGAAAGCGACATCCTTCAGCACGATTTGTTGAACGCGTTATTCCCAGTTACCGGCATTGTTGTTCGGAGCCTCGACAGAACCGACTTTCAAGCCTGCGTAGTGGTCAAGCTTCTGCTCCTTGTCAATGAGGTTGACGAGTTCCTGCTTGTCCTGATCAGCCAGATAGGTCTCAAACGGCGCACGAGCCTCAAACAGAGGGACATGGATGCCTTGCGAGGTCTTGTACTCATCGTTCACCTCAATCTCATAGCGCAGATTGTCGGAGTACGGGATAAGGATAATCTGGTCTATGTTCTTCTCGTCGAACTCACCCTTGTAGAGCGTCTCAATCATGTTGCGCTCGATGGTGTCACGGCGGAAGCCTTGCAGACCGGCGGTCTTGATGTCCTTGTCATTCTCCCAGATGTACGCATAGAGTGCCTCCTGGTCGTCCGTCTTGAGCTGCTTCATGGCTTTCACTTTGGCCTTCTCAATCAGCTTGACAGCCTTATGCTCGGTCAGACCTTTCTCCAACTGCGCGTCCGTAAGCGAACCTTCCTTGAGCACTTCCTTCTTGGGCGTGTTCTTCAGGAACAGCAGCAGCGAGTCCGGATCAGCCATAAAGCGGCCGTAGTGGTTCTTGAACTCCACCTCCGCCGTACGGATGTGTACCAGATTCTTTACCACAGCCTCCTCACGCGCAATGCGGGTCTCTTCGAACTGAATAGGAGTTACAACGCTGTCCACGCAGATATAAGCCAGAAAGACAATAGCTGCAGCCAGCAAAATACGAAATGTTGTTTTCATGTATGTGTTATTTTGTTTAATTATGTATCAAAAATGAGATAGTTCACACTAAAACGCTGCAAATTTACAAAATTATTTTGAAATATGCAAATTTTTTTTTATTTTTGCACAGAATTTGCGTAGGTATTTTCAGATTTATTGCAAAAACAGGCAGTTTGAGGCAAAAACCGACGCATAAATAGCATAAATATGGAAGATAGCAACAAAGTATTGTACGACATTCTCATCGAGCGACTGGAGTTGTTGCGCACCTTGGACAAGGAAGGTGACAGCGACCGCCGCCGTCATGTGGCCAACGAGACGGCAAGTCTGCACGCTCCTCTGGCACACCGTCTGGGCCTGTACCAGATCAAGACGGAGATGGAGGACCTGGCGCTCAAATTCACCGACTACACCAAATACAAGTATATTGCATACGAACTCGCCGCCAAGAAGACCGAGCGCGATGCCTATATCGCCTCGTTCATCACCCCTCTGGAGAAGAAACTCCGTGATGCAGGCTTCGAGTTCACCATCAAGGGCCGGCCGAAATCCATCCACTCCATCTACCACAAGATGCAGGTGCAGCATTGCGATATCGACAGGATCTACGACCTGTTTGCCATCCGTATCATCCTGGACTCGCCGCTGGAGCGCGAGAAACAGGACTGCTGGCAGGTATATTCCATCATTACGGATATGTACCAGCCCAACCCTAAACGTCTGCGCGACTGGCTGAGCGTACCCAAGGAGAACGGCTACGAGAGCCTGCACACCACCGTGCTCGGGCCGGAAGGCAAATGGGTGGAAGTGCAGATTCGTACACGCCGTATGGACGAGGTGGCGGAGAAAGGCGTAGCGGCACACTGGGCATACAAAGGTGTGGACGGTAACCGCCTGAATACTGACAAACAGAGCGTCTATGTATTCACCCCGACGGGTGACCTGAGGCGTCTGCCTGCCGGTGCGACCGTTTTGGATTTCGCGTTCTCGATACACTCCGAAGTGGGATGCCGTTGCGTGGGCGGACGCATACGCGGACAGCACGTCAGCATCCGTCAGGTACTGGAGAACGGTGACCAGGTGGAGATAAACACTTCGCCCAACCAGCATCCTACAGCCGACTGGCTGAACTTCGTGGCGTCCACCAAGGCGAAAAACAAGATCCGTCAGGCACTCAAGGAGATAGAGTACAAGCAGGCTGCCGAAGGACGCGAACTGCTGGAGAGGCGACTGAAGAACTGGAAAATTGACTACGACGAGGCGCATGTGACCAAACTGGCGCTCAAGTTGGGCTACAAGGCCATATCGGACTTCTACCAGGCACTTGCGTCCGGCAAGGAGGATGTGCAGCGTATAAAGGAACTGTACGCCGATCTGGACACCATCCATGTGGTCAGTCCGCAGCGCGAGACGGTGCAGACCACATCCCACACGGCGCTGGCGCTGGAGGTGGACATCAATGTCAAGAATGTGGACTATGCCCTGTCCAAATGCTGCAATCCGCAGCCGGGTGACCCGATCTTCGGTTTTGTGAGCGTGACCAAAGGTATCCGCATCCATCATTGCGACTGCCCGAACGCCATGCACATGCGCGACCGATACCCGTATCGTGTCATACCCGCGCGTTGGAAAGAAAAGAAGTAGAGGTGAAAGGTTAGAGGTTGAGAGGTTAGAACAATGGAAAGCCAATTGCTGGATAGTGCGGTCAACTCGTTTGCGTCGCTGCCCGGAGTAGGGCGGAAGACGGCTCTGCGTCTGGTGCTGCACCTGTTGCGCCAGCCGGAAAACGAGGTGCAAGGCTTCGCGGATTCGCTGACGCGGCTCAAAAAGGAGGTGCACTACTGCTGCGAGTGCAGGAACATTTCCGATACGGAGATGTGCCCGATCTGCAGCAATGCGCGGCGCGACCACTCGACCATCTGCGTGGTGGAAAACGTGCAGGATGTAATGTCCATCGAGAATACAGGTCAGTATCACGGTGTATATCACGTACTTGGCGGCGTCATTTCGCCCATTGACGGCATCGGACCCAAGGATATCGAGGTGGACAAACTCGTGGAGCGTGTGCTGACCGGCGAGGTCAAGGAGATCATCCTGGCCCTGCCTACCACCATGGAAGGCGATACGACGAACTTCTACCTGTACCGCCGGATAATGAACAGCCTGGAGCAGGCAGGCAGACCGGTGGAGGAACTGACCGTTTCGCTCATCGCACGCGGTATAGCCATAGGCAACGAACTGGAATACACTGACGAGATAACACTCGGACGGTCCATACTGAACAGAACAATATTCAACGGGTGACAAATCACCCCAACCAATCTATGATGGATAATCAACAACACCGCAGCCCCAATGAGTGGCTGACAGAAATCAAGCGGCTTTATTACATCGTTTACGGACTGACAATCGCCCTGTTCGGAGTGATTTGGTACATGAACTACACATCGCTTGCCGATACCGGCGAGGCGTTCATGCTGTTTGAACCGAACTCCGCAATCGGCATGTACATCCAGTATGGTGTCATCCTTTACACGCTTGCCGCTATACCGGGCGCCCTGTACTGGTTCAAACGCAAGTGCACGGTCCTGTCCAAGATAGAAGACGAGGCGGAGCGGTACGATAAATATTACGCGTATGCATCCATACGCATTGCCATCATCGCCGTGTCCATGCCTCTGAGCCTGTTCGGATACATGGTGTTGGGAGCATACAAACCGATGCTGTGGCTGGCTGCGATAGCGGCAATAGCATTTGTGTTCACCAAGCCGTCCGCCGCCAAGACCGAAGAGGAACTCCGTCCGAAGGACGACGACCTCAAATACTAAATGTCAAATGTCAAATGACTAAATAGCAAATGCCATGACTATAGCCGTAGATTTTGATGGAACCATTGTAACGCACGCGTACCCTGCCATTGGCAAGCCCATCCCGTTTGCCATCGAGACGCTCAAAAAACTGCAGCGCGAGGACATGTGCCAGATCATCCTGTACACTTGCCGTGAAGGGCAACTGCTGGAGGATGCTGTCAACTATTGCAAGGAACGCGGACTGGAGTTCTATGCGGTGAATGCCTCGTTTCCCGAGGAGACACCTGACATGCGCGTGTCGCGCAAGCTGGATGCCGATGTGTTTATCGACGACCATAACCTCGGCGGACTGCCTGACTGGGGAGTGATCTATCAGATGATTCATAGCGGCAAACCCTTGAAGCCTGCCGAGAATCACTCATTTGATGACGAGAAGCAACGCCGCAAGCCTTCGCTGTTCGAGCGTTTGTTCGCATGACAGACAGCCCGTCCATAGTATTGCGCAAACTGGAGCCGGAGGATCTGCCTCAACTCTATGTCTGGGAGAACGATGCCGAAGCATGGCTGGACGGCAACACGCATAATCCGCTCTCCGAGGCCGACCTGCGTGAGTATATCCTGCGCACCACCGGCGATATCTATCAGGACGGACAGTTGCGGCTGATGATTTGTCTTGCGTCAGAAAAGGAGCCTGTAGGTTGTGTCGATCTGTATGATGTTGACATCCGGAACCGCAAGGCTGCCGTGGCAATCTATGTGGCACACCGGTACCGTAATCAAGGTGTAGCACGTGAGGCACTACGAAAACTCAAATCGTATGTTGCTAATATTCTGACTTTTCGATTTTTGTACGCTTTTGTCCGAGAGGATAACCAAGTGTCCTTGACACTGTTTCAATCCGCTGGATTTCAGAATGTTGCATGCCTTCCTAACTGGGTGAACGAAGGAAATATTTTCGTATTGCAAACTGTACTTTAAAGACGCTTATTCTTACAAATTATAAATAAGAAAAAAGTGTTGTACAGCATAAAATGCCCTTTTTTGCCCTCTTACTATGAAAATATGCGAATGCCCCTAAAAACCTGCCTCATTCGCACTGTTATAAATCAGTTAGTTGAATGATGATAACTTTTGAAAATAGTTGAATATCAGTTGTCAGCGCGTAACTAATTGAAATGATAGGGGGTTAGCAAATTGTCAAAATCCGTCACTCGCGGAAATTTGCAAATATCAAAAAAAAGTTGTACCTTTGCATTGGTTTTCGGAGAATGAACTCCGATTTCTTTTGCGCCTTATGGAGAAAAATGTACAACAATTATGGACCGAATGTCTGCACATTCTGCGTGATAACCTCACGCCGACTGTGTTTACTACATGGTTCGCTCCCATACAGGCGCTCAGTTTTGAAAACAACATACTTGTCCTGCAAGTCAAATCGCAGTTCATTGTCGAGTATATCGAGGAGAATTACCTTACCTTGCTGTCCAAAGTGCTGTTCCGCATGTTCGGTTCGCAAACGCGGCTGGAATATCGCGTTCAGCTGGACTCGCACACGAACGCGGGCGTGAATATACCTTCTGATGTATCACAGGCGCCTGTCGTTCCTGCTATGCTCGTACAGCAACCTGATCTGAAAGACGAACCGGACTTCAACAGCCAGCTCAATTCCACCTATACCTTTGAGTCGTTTGTACAGGGTGACTCCAACAAACTGGCGCGTACGGTGGCATTGTCAATAGCTGCACAGCCCGGACGGACAAGTTTCAACCCGATGTTCATCTACGGTGGAAGCGGAGTAGGCAAGACTCACTTGGCTAACGCCATCGGCAACGAGGTGAAGCGCCTGATGCCGCAGAAGCGTGTGCTGTATGTTTCGGCGAACACGTTCCAGCTGCAGTACCAGGATGCCGCCACGCATAACCATATACCCGACTTCCTGCTGTTCTATCAGACGATAGACGTGCTCATCGTGGATGACATCCAGTATATTGCAGGCAAGCGTGCCACACAGGACACGTTCTTCCATATATTCAACTATCTGCAGCAGTCCGGCAAGCAGATCATACTCACTTCCGACAAGGCGCCCAAAGACCTGCGCGACCTGGAGGAGCGTCTGCTCAGCCGATTCAAATGGGGACTGGCGGCAGAGATGACCAAGCCGGATTACGAACTGCGCAAGAATATTCTGCTCAACAAGATGCATCGTGACGGTATAATCCTGTCAATGCCGGTTGTCGAGTTCATTGCTAACAATGTCCGCGACAATGTCCGTGATCTGGAAGGCGTTCTTGCCGCACTGCTGGCATATTCCACGCTTGCAGACAAGGAGATTGACATGCAATTGGCGGAAGAAGTGGTCGGCCGCATCGTGGAGATCAAACCTCGTGAGCGGAACTTGTCGGATATCACCGATGCCGTATGTGAGGAGTTCTGCGTATCACCGGAGGCACTGCACTCGCAAAGCCGTTCGCGTGAGGTCGTACAGGCACGTCAGGTGGCTATGTACCTTGCCAAGCAATATACCGTACTGTCCGTTTCGGATATCGGCCGCCATCTGGGCAACCGCACACATGCGACAGTTGCACATGCATTGGAAGTGCTTAACGCTGCGCTGAAGACCGATGTCGTGCTCGGACAGCGTATGCGGCATATCGAGAACCAATTGGCCGGATAACCGACTTTCCCATGAATAATCCTATTGACATTGAACAGCGCGTGCTGCGTGCGCGCGAATTGTTCCTCAGCGGTTACAACTGCTCGCAGGCAGTCTTTATCGCCTTGGCGGATATCTATGACATTCCCGATACACAAGCGGCACGTCTGTCTGCGTCGTTCGGCGGCGGAGTAGGCCGTCTGCGCGAGATGTGCGGCGCCTGTTCGGCTATGGTTCTGTTGGAAGGCATGCAATCCGGCGCCACGGACGGAGCGGATGCCGAAGGCAAGCAGGCGAACTACAGGAATGTGCAGGCGCTTGTGCATCGTTTTGCCGAGCAGAACGGCTCCTATCTCTGCCGCGAACTGCTGCAACTACGCAAAGATGCTCCTACGCCTCCGGTTCCGGATGAACGTACGGCCGAGTATTACCGCCAGCGTCCGTGTTTGCGCATGGTTGAGTCCGCTACACGCATCTATTGCGAGCGGTTGCAAGGTGCACTTGGCAATTGATTCGAATAATCCCTAAAAAATAGGCTGCAAGGCGCGATAATTTGCATTTGTCAGATTTTTGTCGTACTTTTGCAACCGCTTTGCGTGAAAAGCGAGTCTCCCTAGCTCAGTTGGTAGAGCAACTGACTCTTAATCAGTGGGTCGAGGGTTCGAGTCCCTCGGGGGACACAAAGAGTGCTGATCTTTCAGCACTCTTTTCGTATGTATATATCTTTTCCATTTTTTTGACATTTTCAGGATTGTTCTGGTTTCAATATTTTGTGCAATTGTAGGGTAGGGTGATTTCCATTCAATTCTCGTGAAAAGTGCACCTAAATCGTCATGTCAAAATCACAAATGTATAATATTCTATCGTGAAATTCACAACAATTCTGAACGGTAAGTTTACAAGCCAAAACACATTTACCTATAACCTGCATTCACAACGCAAAACCGACTTACAACGCTACTAAAACCTATATAAAATGTTCCACGCCACGTGCTATAATAATCGTAAATCATTGATAATTATTTAAATTTGCAGTTACTTAAAGTATTAGTTTGTGTATATGCTAAAAAATGAGCAATGCTGCAGATTTTGCAGTGTTTTATTTTGTAATATTTCGCAAATAGCACATATAGTTATGTTTACGTGGGTTACTTAATGTATTTTGTGTGATGTGTAAAGCGCTTACTATCTGCCATTTAGTGGTTTTGGCGCAAATCGCCACTTCTATTTCAAAGTTTTGAATTGTGAATTTTGAATGTGTAAAACTTTTCTCGGATAAAATTTGCAAATGTGAAAAAGTTTTCGTATCTTTGCATGGAATTTGAGAGCAACCGGGTGCTCAAATTAGTGCAAAATTGTGTAACTTTTACGAGAATTGTGTAAAATGGACGAACGTGAACGATTAGCCAAAATAATCGAATCTGAGAAAATGACAGCAAAGCAGTTTGCAGAGGAGATTAATGTGTCCGCCGGGACAATATCGAATATCTTAGGTGGCAGAAACAAGGCCAGTGCGGATATCTATGTGCGTATATTGAACCGTTTCCGCACAATCAGTTCGGATTGGCTGCTGCTGGGCACAGGCAGTATGTACCGCCCTAACGGTGGTGTAACGCAGTCAACACTGTTTGGTGATATGCGTCCGCTGGATGCCGAGCCGGCGGATAAACAGCCGGAAACGTTTATCCCGCAACCTGCTCCCCAACCGGTGCAGGCTCCTAAACAAATATCCAGAATAATTATCTATTATACTGACGGCACGTACGAGGAGCGGTAAAGCAAGCCGTTTTACTTGCTCTTACCGGTCTCGACTTTGATTAGCGCCTTGGGCTTCTGTTCCAGCAGAGGAGTAGCCAGATGGTCAAATTCCTCTTCAAACTCCCAGTTGGCGCGTAATGTCAGCTTTTTCGGGAAATAATATACAGGTTCAGGCTGGCGCTTCAGCATCCAGTCGCCTGTTGTCCATTCATTGTTACCGTCATAATCGATGTACATGCGTACGTAGAAACTCTTTGCCTCAAGGTACTTGAACACCGTACCTTTAGGCTCGGCTGACAGTTCGCGTATGACATTGTCCTTGTCGTCAAGAATCTGTATGCGGGCACGCGCATCGAAATGCGTCAGACGGATGGTGAGCGTTGAATACTCGTCCTGTGAGCGCAATCTGCAATCCGCCTTGAACTGGTTGTTCGTCACGCCATATATATCATGCATCGCCCCGGAATCGATGCGCAGTACATAGCTGTGCTCCGGCTGCAGCTTGGCATGGATGATGAACCGCTGGCTGATAGAGTCCGTCGCCTCCAGTTCGAAAGCCACAGGCTGCAGCAGTGTATCGACTTTCTCAAACAGATGTATGCTGTCCTGAATATAATCCTTCAGCGGCGTGGCCGTGGTCCACTCGAGCGAACGGTAAATGTCGAATTTATTGGACGCATTGCTCTTGATCTCCACTTTGCGGTTAGCATTCTTGCGCTGCTTGGCCTCCAGGGCACGCTGTGACATGCGCGGACGGCGGTAGATGGCTTGAACCGTGTCGGTTGTATCCACCAACTGGAAGAGCGAGTCGGACATCTTGTAGGTCATCAGAAAACGCAAGGTGTCCATGCTGATTACCATCGAGTCTGTGAGCCAATAGGTGATAGTGTCTTTCGTCGGGTTGGCCTGACAGAGCATATATTGTGTAAAGTCCACCCATGTGGAGTCTTGCTGCGTACTGTCAGACGGATCAGGCGTTGCGCTGCCTGATTCAGGCGGCAAGGCGACAATCGTCGGCAGGTCTTCTTGCGGTGCGGAGAAAAGCAGGGTGAAGTAATGCTGCTCTTTCTCACGCAGGGCGCGGATGAAGTAGTGGCGTTTCTTGTTCTCGGTAAACAGACGCAGCAGAATGGTGTCCGGCACATGATACCATGCGCTGTCGCTGTCGCAGGCGAGCGTAGGCGAGAACACCTCATCAGTGAACGCCAGCGCTTCGGATGTCTGGTATCGGTAATCCTTGCTCACATCACGCAGGGCGTAGATGCGGTAGTTGCCGCCACGCATGTTCAGTACGCCGAACTGACCGGTGGAATCGCTCTTGGCGATACGGGTGAACGGCAGTGCTGCAAACGCGCTGTCATGCAGATTGTCGTGTACGCCGACTATCACGCCCTGTACAGGGTTCAGGTTCTCGGCATTGATGACCTTTCCGAACATAGCCAGTGTATCAATATGTTCGCCTGTGGCAAACGAGAACGAGTAGTTGCCGAGAGGCATCTTCTCGTTGTTGTCGCAGATCGCCCGTCCGAAATCTATCGTGTAGGTCGTGCTGTCAACAAAATCCTCCTCAAAGGTAACGGTCACTTTCTTGCCTACGGCCTTGACTACCGGCGGTGTCTGTTGCGGCGGAGAGATGAGTACGTTCTCCGACACATTATCCAGCTGCACATACTCGTCAAACTGCAGAACAATCTGTTTGCCCGTGAAGTTGCATGTGCCGTTCTCCGGCGTTTCGCGCAGCAGGGTAGGCGGAATACTGTCTTTCGGTCCGCCTTGCGGTCCCGAACCGCGGTTGGCGCAGCCCATTAGTATGCTAAAGGCGCAAACCCAGCCTACGAAAAATACGATACGATAATATATTCGGTTTGTATTCATCCGTCTTTGTTCTTTGCTCTTTCCGCGAAACGGTCTTTATTCTTTTCCCAGTACCTCCAGTGCTTTGTCTAACTCCTCATCATGCTTGAGCATGTACTCCGTACGCCCGCGCTGGTAGTAGTAGCGGCCGATGATCTCCGCCTCCAGCATCTCGCACACCTCTGCCTTATGACGTTGGATAGCCTCGCGGAACGACGGCTGCAGTTGCGGTCCGAAAGCCTTGAGGGCTGCTATGGTGGTGGAGTCCAGGTCTTCGTGCTGTGCCATCTCCAGCATCTCATTGAAGTACTTGCTTGTTTCGGTCTCGTACTTGAATCCTTCCTCGTCCAGGAAGGCGCAGAAGTCCTCGATGTCCGCATCGGTCAGCGCAAACTCCTTGACCGGTGCAATACTCGGATGGGCTATACGGTAGCGGGTTACGTAATCGAAGAACAGCTGCTTGGTGTACAGCGTGTAGCTGATATCCACCTTCCGCGTGCTGTCCGGCATGACTATATCCGGCAGAATACCTCCGGTGGTGTCTTTCTCCGCCTTGCCCTGATGCTTGCTGTAGTCTATCGCCTGGATGCAACGGCCCGAAGGCAGGTAGTACTTGGCAGTGGTCAGTTTGACGTAACCGTCATACGCCACTTGCCGTACGCTTTGCACCAGTCCCTTGCCGAACGTGCGCTCACCGATCAGTTTGGCACGCTTCAGGTCCTGCAGGCTGCCGGCAACGATCTCCGATGCCGAAGCGCTGTTATGGTTCACCAGCAGTACCAGCGGCAGGTCCGGATAAGCCGCCTCCTGCGTGGTGCAGTAGATGCGTTCCGCCTGTTTGGTGCGGCCGCGTGTGGAAACAACCGTCTGACCTTTCTTCACAAACAGATTGACTATCTTCACCGCCTCGTCGATGATGCCGCCGCCGTTGTCGCGCAGGTCAAAGACTAACGCCTTTGCACCCTGCTGCTTGACCATTTCGTCCAATGCCTTGCTCACATCATCCGCCGAGTTCTCAGTAAACTCGTTGAACGAGATGTAGGCGACCTTGTCATTGAGCATGCCGTAGTAGCTGACCGGCGGCAGTTTGATCTCCTCGCGTTCCAGCGTGAACTCCAGCGGTTCGGGGGTACCGTAACGCTGCACCTTGATCTTTAGGGTGGAGTGCGGTGTGCCGCGTAGCTGGTCGCTGACCTCCGATACGGATTTGTCAGCCATCTTCTTGCCGTCAATCTCCAGAATACGGTCACCTGGCAGCAGACCGGCTTTCTGTGCGGGCATGCCTTCGTACGGCTCGGAGATAATCACGTACTTGGCGGCTTTCTTGTCTTTCTTGCCTGTTTTGGTGCTGTCGGTTTTCTCCTCGCGCTGCTGCACGATCGAACCTATGCCGCCGTACTTGCCGGTGGTCATCATTTTCAGTTCCTTGTCCTTGTCCTTGGGGTAATACACCGTGTACGGATCAACCTGCCTGAGCATCTGGTTGATGGCTGTTTCCGTCAGTTTCTCGTAGGGTAGGGTATCCACATAACTCATATCAAGCTGACGAAGAACGTCGCTGAAAACCGTAACGGATTGTTCGGCGCGCGCAGACTTGCTCTGAGCGGTGACAGACAAAGAAATGCCGGTGAGGCAAATGATGGTGAATAGTATTCTGTGAGTCGTGTTCATAGGTCTTATTTTGCTATTAGTTTGCTTGTGTCAGCGCCGTGCTTTTGGAGGTCACGCACCAGTGACGAACTGATATATCCGTATTCCGGACGTGTGAACAGAACGACGGTGTCTATACCTGCCAGTGCACGGTTGGCATCCGCCATCTGACGCTCGTACTCGAAGTCCGCCACCGTCCTCACGCCGCGCAGCAGAACGTTTGCGCCAATCTCTCGTGCGTAGTCCACGGTCAGCGAGTGGTATATTTCCACGCGTACCCGCGGTTCACCGGTATAGACGGCACGTATGGCCTGCAGACGCTCGTTGATATCCGCAGAAGGTTTGTCCTGGTTCTCGCCGATGGCTATCACCACCTCGTCAAACAGTTCCAATCCTCGTTTGACTATATCCGCGTGTCCGATGGTAAACGGATTGAATGTCCCTGCAAAAAGTGCTCTTCTCATACAAATCTTGAAATCTTGCACGGCTTTAGCCGATCGTTCGAGGCTTTAGCCGAGATAAGAAATTTTGAAATCTTGCACGGCGTTAGCCGATCGTTCGAGGCTTTAGCCGAGATAAGAAATTTTGAAATTATGAAATTTTGAAATTATGAAATTTTGAAATTATGAAATTTTAAATTTTGAAATTATGAAATCTCCATTGCCTTCCTATAGTTCTGTACCTGTACGTCGTACATGTCATGAAGCTTCTCCATCAGGAACGCCTCATCCTTGTTCGGCAGATTGATCTTTTCCAGTTGTCCGCGCAGGTACGCCTCGAACTTCTCGCCGCGCTCATAGAGTTCGTAACCCTGGTGAATGTGCTTGTCAATCATGTTGCACACCAGCTGTATCTGCTCGTTGCGCGGCAGGTTGAGCACTTCCGGCTGCTTGGCTATCAGTTCGTCGATCTCGGGATTGATGCTCGGCGTCATACGATAAACCACACGGCCTTTCTGTCCCTCAATACCCACCTGCATGCTTATCAGGTCATCTTTCCGGCTCTTCTTCCACTGCGGATTATCGCGCACCAGCTGCATCTCGCGTGCTTTCAGGTAGTCGCACGGGTCGTACTCGTAGTTGATGGACACC
>Ga0310696_10002184_pt1 | contig 26425 bp, 15 predicted proteins | sample AusTroGonzalo_MG_4_FD_203885 | JGI IMG/M metagenome (GOLD analysis project Ga0310696, IMG submission 203885) | Bovine rumen microbial communities from tropical cattle in Woodstock, Queensland, Australia - Gonzalo_02 (v2) (version 2) | ecosystem: Host-associated > Mammals > Digestive system >...
CGTTGGCGCCGCGCGCACCGTAGATCGCGGTGGAGGAGGCGTCCTTCAGCACGTCGATGCTCTCGACCTGGTCGGACGGGATGTCGGACAGGGTGCCCGCGATGCCGTCAATGAGGATGAGCGGGTCATTGCTCTGCGAGATGGACCCGCCACCGCGCACGCGGATGTTCATCTGCGCGCCCGGACGGCCGTCCTGCGAGACGATGTTCACGCCCGGGAGCTTGCCCTGGATCGCCTGGGCGACGTTCGCCACCGGCGCCGAGGACAGCTGCTTGGCGTTCACCGAGGCCACGGAGCCCGTGAGGTCGCGACGCTTGACGGTCTGGTAACCGATCACGACGGTCTCGTCCAGGAAGAGCGCGTCCTCCTGCAGGACGAAGTTGACCGTGCCCTGGTTCGTGTAGTTGACGACCGCGTCGGAATAACCGATGCAGGAGGCCACGAGCGTGGAGTTCGCGGGGACGCTGATGCTGTAGTTGCCGTCCAGGTCCGTCACCACGCCGATCGTGGTGCCCCGGACGACCACGCTGGCGGCCACGATCGGCTCGCCGTTGGCATCCTTCACCGTTCCCGAAACCTTGTTCTGGGCGAATGCCACGGCCCCCGTCACGAGGAGCAGAAGACCGGCAATCACCATTCTGAGATGATCTTTCATCATTTGGGAATTTTGGTTAAACAATATTGGTTAATATGCTAAAATGTCAAAAATCGGTCAAATATAACAATTAATCCGTCACTTCAGCTAATAATTGATAAATTATTTACTATCAAATTATTAGTAAGCGCGGATATTGTAAATAATGACGCAGTTGTGTTATCTGAGGAGAGCCTGGATGATGCGGTCGATGTTCTTGTCGTGTTCGCCGAGGTCCAGTTTTTTGCGGATGAGGCCGACATCCTGGTAATGCCGGCTGTTGCGGGTGTACTGCTGGATTTCCTTGCCGTTGAGCCCGAGTGCATACAGGCTGCAGAGTTCTATCTCTTCTTCGGTCAGACCGCATTTCTGGAAGTATCTGATCATATTAGGCTGCATCCGCCCATAGATCAAGCGGATCTCGCGCATGAACTCCCTGCGTTTGGCGACGAGCTCGTCCAATTCCTTCAGTACGGCGTCCATCCGTGCAGGATCGTCAGAGACGCCTGCAGCCAGAAAATGGCGGAGCATCGTCATCCGCTTCTCGATCAGCTGGATGGACTCGTCATTTTCCAGATTTTGTAGCCGCTGGAAAATAACCGGGTGGTCCGATTCCAGCGTTTCGACCAGGTTCTGGATTTTTCTCTCTTTGCGCCGGAGCTGGAGGATATACACCACCAGGGCGATGATGACAAGCAGCATCACCCCCAGCAGGCATTCACAGACCAACATCCCGTTCATTTCGTTCATTTACCCAGCAGGGCACTCTTCACCGCCTTCCACTTCCGGTAGGAAATGTCGGTGACTACACCGCCCGTCAGGACAAGCTGGCGTTTTCGGGCATCAATGTAGTGAATTTCTTCCACCTTTTCAAGGTTGACCAGACAATTGTGGTTGACCCGGCAGAACCCGGCACCCGCCAGGTCTTCCTCGAAGAGTTTGAGGAGACGGGTGCAGGTCATTTCGCCCCCGTCCACCAGATGGATTTGCGAGACGTTCCCCTCACAGGTGAGGTAGAGAATCTCGCGGCTGGAGATCCGCTTGATGAGGCGGTCCACTTTGACGAAGAGCGTCTTTTCAGGGTAAGATCCAGCAATCATATCGTTTCGGTAATAATTGGGTTTTACAATTACAAAGGTAAAAGAAACAAGTTTTGCAAGGTTTTGCTTTTAGACATTTTTTAGATTTTTTTACACGCTTATTATCAAATACTTGAATGTAATGTTACGAAATATCTCGTTCGCCGAGTTTTACAAGCGGCCGAAAATAAAGAAAACCGCCCCTTTCGGAGCGGTCTTCCGGTTCGCCGGTCAAGCCGGCGAATGACGGGGAGTCAAGCCCGGAATGACGTGACGTCATCCCCGACCTGATCGGGGATCTCTGCTACCAACCGGTGTTCTGGGTGTAGAGGCCCGGAGCAGCGTTGGTTTCGCTGAGCGGGATGGGCAGGAAGTGGCGGCCGTCCTGGATGTTGCCGGGAGCCACGTTGGTGCGGTACTTGCCGTCCACCTTGTAGTTGTCCCACATAGCCAGGGTGCACTCCTTCCACTCACCGTAGCGGACTTCGTCGAACCAGCGCACGCCTTCGAGGTAGAGCTCGAGCTTGCGCTCCAGCTTGACATACTTCATGGCGTCGGCCGCGGAGGCATTGAGGATGCGCTCCGGGACGCCGGCACGCTTGCGGATCTGGTTCACCAGGCCCATGGCGGAGGCGACGTTGCCGTCCTCGACATAGAGCTCAGCGCGGAGGAGCATCATGTCCTCATAGCGCAGGATCGGGAAGTTGAGCGGCCACTTGTTGCGGGAGCCGGTGCTCGTACCCATTGAGGTCTCGTCGAAGGCGATGCCCGTCTCATTGCGCTTGGGAGCGGTCGGACACCACTTGATGTTGATGGCGTTCTCAATCGTCTGGATGGACTTGCCTTCATACTGGAAGGTGGTGGTGCGGGAGGCGTATGCGGGCGTCTTCCCATAGGCATCATAACCGTCGAGGAAGTAGAATCCCAGACCGCGCGGGTCGTTGTTGGATACGAACTCGTAGTGCAGGGTGGCTTCCGGATAGAGGGAAGTCATGCCGTTGCCGGAGTGATACTCGTCCGTGACGATGTTCAGGTTGGCGATGCCGACGCCTTCCTCGAAGGTCAGGGTGTTGCCATGGCCGGTATCGGCGTGCTGGATGGCGAAAATCTGATACTTGTTGGACTGGGCCTGGTCGGTCATGAACTGCTTCTTCCACTCGGCGATGGTCGGGGCGAAGTAGGCGGCGCCGTTCTGGATCACCTGGTCCAGATAGGTCAGGGCCTTGGCCTTCGCGGAGGCATCGTTGAACGGATAGCCCTTCAGGGTCATATAGACGCGGGCGAGCAGGGCCTGGGCGGCGAGCTTGTCGGCGCGGCCCTGGGAGGCGACGCTGCTGCCGGTGGCGCCCTTCATCGACGCGCGGAAAGGCAGCAGGCCTTCAGCCTCGACGAGGTCGGGGATGACCCGGTTGTTGATCACGTCGGCCGCGGGGCTCTGGGTGAGCTCCTTGGACTCGGACGGGGAGAGAATATGGTCCACGATGGGCACGTTGCCGAAGGTGCGGGCCAGCTCGAAGTGGGCCAGGGCGCGCAGGAAGAGGACCTCTCCCTTGAACTGATTCTTGATCGCCGCATCCGAGAATTCGGCGGCATCGATGTTGGCAAGCACCGTGTTGGCGTTGTAGATCAGGGAGTACCAGCCGGCCCAGAGGGTACCGAGTTCGCTCAGCGAACCGTTGATACGCAGGAAGGCGACTTCGGAGCAGGAACGGACGCCGTTCGGGTCCGGATCCGCCCAGAAGTTGTCGGAGCGGTCTTCCGAGAAGAGCAGATACTGCGGGTTCTCGATGGCGGGGAGCTTGGCGTAGACGCCGAGCACACCGGACTCGAGGTGGGCAGCAGTTGTATAGAAGCCGTCCGGAGAAAGGGATCCCACCGGGGGCTGATTGAGATAATCCTGGCAGGAGAAGGCGAGCAGCGCTGCGCCGGCGATCATCAGGATATGCTTGATATTCTTGAACATAGTGCTGTCAGATTAGAAGTTGATGTTCAGACCCAGGGTGAAGGTACGGGCGGACGGGTAGGCACCGTAGTCGATGCCCACGAAGCCGCCCTGGTTGGAAGCCTCCGGGGAGTAGCCGAGGTAGTAGCTGTCGAGGATGAGAAGGTTCTCGATGGACAGGTAGATACGGGCGGAACTGATGAAGTTCTTGAACGGGATCTTGTAACCGAGGGTGAGGTTCTTGATCCGGAAGTAGTCGGAGCTGTAGAGGAAGCGGGAATCAACATTGCTCTCCTTGGTGGTCAGCGGGTAGGGCAGCCAGCCGTCGCCCTGCTCGGTCTCGCTCCACCAGGCGTTGCGCCAGTGACCCATCGCGTTCTGCTGGGTACCCATGCGCGGGCGGTCCACCGCACGGCCGAAACCGCCGAGGATCTGGCCGCCGGTCTGGGCGGTGAAGAGGATGGAGGCGTCGAAATTCTTCCACTGGAAGCGGTTGGTCATACCGAAGACGAACTTCGGGGCGGGGTCGCCGCAGACCTGCCAGTCGCGGGCGTCATCGTTGACGTTGCCGTCGCCGTCGACATCCTCATACTTCGGGTCGCCCGGCACCACGGCCGCGCCCTTGAACTTCGGGACGAGACCGGTCTTGGCGATGTACTCATCGATCTCGGCCTGGGTCTTCCAGACGCCGAGGTACTTCAGCTCGAAGAACTCGTACATCGGGTAGCCGATGCGGAGGATCTGGTTCATCTGCATGTTGGACCGGGTGATCACGTAGTCGCCGACGGTGGTGTTGTCGCCGAGCTGGAGGACCTTGTTGCGGTTGTAGGACACGTTGAAGGAAGTGCTCCAGGTGAAGTCACGGTTGGAGATGTTCTGGGTGTTGAGTTCGATTTCCAGACCGTGGTTGAGCACGGAACCGAGGTTGTCGGTGACCGTGGTGGTACCGAAGACGGACGGGACCGGGACCTGATAGAGCAGGTCGGTCGTGGTCTTGGTGTACCAGTCGACGGAGAGCTGGATACGGTTGTTCAGGAAGCCGAGGTCGACGGCGACATCCCAGGAGTGGGTCTTCTCCCAGCCGAGGGCGTTGTTGCCGAAGGAACCGGCGTAGTAGGCCAGGGTGTTGGCGTAGCTGTCGGCGGTCAGGGTGGAATAGGCGGCGGCTTCGCCGATGCCGTAGTTACCGGTCTGGCCGTAGGAAACGCGCAGCTTCAGGGTGTTCCACCAGCCGAGACCGCCATTCTTGAAGAACGGCTCGTTGGAGATCATCCAGCCTGCGGAGGCGGAAGGGAACCAACCCCACTTGTTCTGGCTGCCGAAGCGGGAGTAACCGTCGCGGCGCAGGGAGGCGGACACCATATAGCGGTTGTCGTAGTTGTAGCTCAGACGGCCGAAGGCGGAGAGCAGCTTGGTGTTGGTCTTCTCCGCGACGTTCGAGGACTTGACGGTCGGCGTCGTGGTGGAGTTGCTGCCCGTGAAGGTACCGCGGATCACGTCGTTGGCCAGGTTGCCATAGGACTGCGTCGTGCTGTAGCCGATGTTGCCCAATTCGGAGGAAGCACCGAGCATCGCGGCCACGTTGTGCTTGCCGAAGGTCTTGTTGTAGTTGGCGACGACCTGGAGCAGGGTGTTGATGCTGTATTCCGTGGAGTGGGTCTCGGAAGAGGAGACGCCCTCACCCTTGAGCCAGTTCTGGTTGGTCAGGGTCTCGGCGCTGAAGGTATTCGTATTGTTGTTGTAGTAGGTGGCGGAAGCCGTAGCCTCAATCTGGAAACCGTCGAACGGGTTCGCACGCAGGAAGGTGCTGGCCTGCAGGCGCAGCTGGTGCGAGACCGGAGCCGTGTCTTCGTAATACACCTTCGGACGCATACCGGTACCGCCCCAGAGGTAGGTGGTGTTCGGGTAGTACTGGGTGTTGTAGCCCACGCCGGTGTCGGAGACAGGCGGGGAAGTCAGCACGTGGTGGGCCCGGGTGTCCTTGCCGTTACCGCGGCCGGCGCCGACGTTGATGATGAAGGACGGGGCGAGGTTGAGACCGACGGTGAGCCACTTGTTGAGCTTGCTCTCCACGTTGGTGCGCAGGTTGATGCGCTTGTAGCTGGAAGCCGGGGACAGACCGTCCTGGTCCAGGTAACCCAGGGAGAACATATACTTGGTGGCGTCGTTGGCGCCGGAAATGCTCACGTTGTGGCTCTGCTGCCACGCGGGGCTGTACGCGTAGGACTGCCAGTCGAGGAGGCTCAGCTCCGTGCCGTCGTCGTGGTAGGTGTGGGCGGCCTGGATGTCCTTGCTGAGGTACTTGAACCAACGGTCGTCGAAGTTGATGGCATTGCCGCCGGTGCGGACCGGGGCGGAGTAGCCCAGGTTCTTCATACGGGTCTCGTTGTCATCGGAGATGTTGCCCTTCGGGTAGAGCTGCAGGTAGCGGTGGTCCATATACTTGATGGCGAACTCCATCCACTCGGTGGCGGAGAACACGTCCATCCGCTTCTCCAGCGTGGAGAGGCCGACGGTGCCGCTGTAGCTCACCTTGGGTTTGCCCTTCTGGCCCTGCTTGGTCGTGACGATCACGACGCCGTTGCTACCGCGGGAACCGTAGATGGCGGAGGATGCGGCATCCTTGAGGACTTCGATGGAGGCGATGTCATTGGGGTTGATACCGGTCATCGAGCTCTGGGGCACGCCGTCGATCACGTAGAGCGGGTTGTTGCCGGCGCTGATGGATGCGGCGCCACGGACGCGGATTTCCGGATCGGCACCCGGCTCAGCACTCGTGACGCGCACGGACACACCGGCGAGCTGGCCCTGGAGAGCCTGCTCGGCGCGGGCCATCGGGCGGTCTTCAATGCCCTTGTTGTCCATCTTGGACACGGCGCTGGTCAGGTCGGTCTTCTTGACGGAGCCATAACCGATGACGACGGTCTCCTCGAGCATCTCTGCATCCTCTTCGAGGACGATGCTCATGTTGGCGGCTGCCGTCACGTGTTTGGAGACATAACCGATGCAGGAGACTTCCAGCACGGTGCCGGGGGCGACACGGAGTTCGAAATTACCGTCGATGTCGGTGGTGACGCCGGTGGTGGTGCCGGGCACCATCACGGCTGCGCCGATGACGGGGACTCCGTTGGTGTCGAGGACTTTACCCGAGGTGGTCTGGGCGGATGCCGGGACGCTGGCCAGGAGCAAAGCCACAGTGGTCAAAAGCGCATAGAACGCCTTCTGACCGACAGAAAAGAAAGATCTCATCTGGCTTTAATTTTGGGTTAAAAGTTATAATAATAGTTGGTTGGCTTCGTGCAAAAGCGTACAAATTTAACCAAATATTTTAAATTTAGCCCAGAAATGACCAATATTGACACAAATATTAAAGAAACGGTATTAGAAACGCGCCCCCGTGCGGGAGCGCGTTTCTATCGTAATTCCGGACAGTCTTGTCCGTCATCCCCGACCGGATCGGGGATCCTCTCGACTAATACCCGGGATTCTGAAGTGCAGCTTTCTCGTCGGCTGTAAGCGGCTTGCCGTCCTTGTAGATGTTGTCCAGGAAGGCCTGGGGGATCGGACGGAGGTAGTGCTTGCTGGCTTTGAAGTTGCCACCGTTGTCGCTGGCAGCGTAGGTGGTGCCGGTGACATCCTTGGTGCTGCCGGTGATGTCGGTCAGGGTCTTGCTGTAGGCCTGGTCGTTGAACACAAGGCGCTTCTCGAGGGTCTTGGTGCGGGCCAGATCCATCCAACGCTTGTACTCGCCGTACATCTCGCGGGATTTCTCGTTGAGCAGGTAGCACATGGCCTTGTCGTAAGCGGAACTGTAGCCCAGCTTGTCCATGATGGCCTGGTCTTCCTTCGGGTAGCTGGCGCTCGTGACGGCAGGCAGCACGGAAGCCTTGGCGTTCGTGGCGGCACGGACCGCAGCGTCATCCCAACCGCCCAGGGAATAGTAGTAGGAATTCCACGGGTAGAAGGCGCAGTTGGCTTCGAAGCCCTTGAGGCTGGCCTTATAGGTGTTGGAATGATAGGCGTTGCCACCGTCCACATAGGCGTCGCGCTGCTCGCCGGCCTTGTACTGGGCGCGGTCGCGGAGCGGCTTGAGCGTGGCGAGACCGGCGTCGATGTTGCCCTGACGGATCTGTGCCTCGGCCTTGAAGAAGTAGTCTTCGGCGGAGCGGGCGAGGAGGCCGTCACGGTAGCCGGAACCGAGGTTGTTGGCGTTGACGGCACCGTCGAGGTACTTGTTCAGCGGGGCGAGGAGGGTGTTGTAGTCCGGGGTCATCGAAGTGCCGACCACATTGCCGCCGTCATCGTAGATGTACAGGGCCATGATGTTCGGGATGTACTTGCCGGTGTGGTAGTCCAGGCGGGTGTAGGAGCTGGAGGACGGCGCCTTGGCGACATTGACTTCGCTCTTGTAGTACTTCTGGCCATAGTCCTTGCGGTTGATGATGTACATCGAGGAGAGGTACTCGCCGTCATTGCTGGGGAAGTACGCGTTGGCGGCGTATTCCTTGCCCTGGACCACGATCTTGCCTGCGCCGGCGTTGTTGACGGCATAGGTGGTCTTGAAGGACTTCCAGAAGCGGGAGTCGTTCTCGAGGTCATAGAGGAAGTAGGCGTAGGACGGGGTGGTCTTCATACGCTGGTACTCGCGGGCGCCGGCCAGGTCTCGCTTCATCAGCGGGAAGGACTGGTACCAGGCGGTGAAGAGGGCGAGACCCCAGTTGGCCTTGCGGTTGTTGACGTTCGAGTCGGAGCTGCCGGAAGACAGGACGATCTCGGTGTTGGTCTCCGTGATGGAGGTGTCGTATTTGATGAAGTTGCCGAACAGGTCGTTGTAGTCCTTCGCCAGCGGGTGGGCGGCGATGACTTCGTCGGCATACTTGATCACGGCGCTGAGGTCGGAGGCCTTGTAGGAGGTGTTCCAGCCGTCATTGATTTCGGAGGATCTCCAGAGATGCGCCTGCGCCAGGTAGTGGGCGGCAGCGTACTTGGACACCTTGTTCTTGGGAGCGAGGGAAGCATCGGCCGGGAGCATCGCATAGGCCTGCTCGAGGTCGGAGATGATCTGCTTGTACACCTCGTCCTGGGAATTGCGGGTATATTCACGCTCCGGGCTGGTAGGCGGATCGACCACGAGGGGAATGTCGCCGAACTGCATGGTCAGGAAGAGGTAGCAGAAACCGCGCACGAAATAGGCGGTACCGACAGCGACGCTCTTGGTGCCGGGCTCCGCATAGTAGAGCACGGTGTTCGCCTGGGCGATGTACTTGTAGAGCTCGTTCCAGTAGGTGGTAATGGCCTGGGTGTTGGAGTTGACCGTCGGGGTCACGATAGAGCCCAGACGGGCGTCATAGTCGTTCCACATGCCGTTGGAGGCGTCACCGGCCACCATGAACTCGTCCGTACCGTAGTTGGTGTAGCAGTAGCTGGACTCGTTGGCGAAGAAGTAGTTGAAGCACAGATAGAGGCTGTTGGCGATGGATGCCTGTCCTTCCGGGGTGGAGAGCCAGTCGGTGGACGGCGCATCGCGCTTGACTTCCTCAAGGAATTTGTCGGTGCAGGAAGTGGCAAGAAGGGAAACCGCCATCAGGATGCAACCGAGGGATTTGAGTATATTTTTCATATCCTTGATTTCTTTAGATGATTAGAAGCCGATGTTGACACCGAAGACAAGACCGCGGTTGTAGGTCGTCCCGCCGAACTCGGCATCCATCCAGAAGGCGTTCTGGAAGATGGAGAACGGGTTCTTGAGCTGGACGCTGAGCTTGACGTTGTTCAGGCCGAGGCTGTTGACGAAGGTCTTCGGGAGGTTGTAAGCGATAGAGATCTGGCGCACTTTGAGGTAGGAGGCGTCGTGCTGGAAGAGAATACCGGAGAAGGAATCGCCGCCGGCGGTGTTGAAATACGGCCGCTGGTACATGTTCTTGCCGGTCTTGTTGTTCTCGTTGTAGTAGTTCATGAAGATGACAGGCTCGCGGCCGCCCTGGTACTGACCGGTCTGGGCGATGAAGCCGAAGTTGCCATAGATGAAGATGGAGGCTTCCCAGTTGCGCCAGGTGAGGGTGTTGGTGAAGCCGAAGTTCCACAACGGACGGGTGTTGCCGAGGATGATGCGGTCGTAGTTGGCGTCGATCTTATAGTCGCCGTTCTGGTCGACCGGGCGGACCATACCGGGCTTGAAGCTGGAGCCGTTGGCGTTGAACTTGTCCATTTCAGCCTGGTCGGCTTCCGTCCAGAGCCCAGCGGACTGATAGCCGTAGAGGACGTTGATGGGCTGGCCGATGAAGAGGTTGCTGGAGACCATGTCCTCCTTGCCGCTCTGGAGCTCGAGGATCTTATCCTTGACGAAGGACAGGTTGATGGTAGAACGCCAGGTGAAGTCGTGGTTGTTGATGTTGATGGTGTTGAGCGTCAAGTCAAAACCGCGGTTCATCGTCTTACCGACATTGTCCTTGGTGCTGGTGAAGCCGGAGACGGACGGCAGCGAGACGTTGAAGATCAGACCGTTGGTGTACATCTGGAAGAGATCGAGGACACCGCTGATCCGGCCCTTGAGTACGGAGAAGTCGAGACCGACGTTGTACTGCTGGGTGGTCTCCCAGGTGATGTTCTTGTTCGCGAAGGTGGTCGGCATGTAATACACGGTCGTGCCTTCGGAGCCGCTGACGACGATACCGCTGTCGAGCACATCCTTGGTGGCGTAGGCACCCACGGAGTAGTTACCGGTGAGGCCCCAACCCGCGCGGAGTTTGAGCTGGTCGATCCAGTTGACGCCGCGCATGAAGTCCTCCTTGTCGATTCTCCAGGCGAGGGAGACGGACGGGAAGCCGTGCCATTTGCGGCCTTCGCCAAGCTGGGAAGCACCGTCGTAACGGTAGGTGACCGTGGCGATGTACTTGTCCTTGAAGGAGTAGTTGAGACGGGCCATGTAAGAGGCCATCTGGGTCTCGGTCAGGGAGTTGAAGGAAGGCTCGCTGCCCGCCTTGTAGGTCTTGGCGTTGATACCCCACCATTTCTGGTCCCAACCCATGAAGACGTTGGTACCGTTCATGGTGTACATCTGGGTGTACATGTTGGACATGGCCTCCTGGAGGAGGGTGACGCCCACGCTGTGGTTGCCGAAGGTGCGGTTGTAATTGATCGTATTGTCCCAGACCCAGTCGAAGTTCTTGCTGGCGTTGGAACTCACGTAGTCGGAAGCAAGCTCCATACGGTTGGTGGACTCGACGGAGAGGTAACGGTAGTTCTGCCGGAAGCGGAGCTGCGGGCCGAAGGTGGACCGGAAGGTCAGGCCCTTGAGGGGCTCCCACATCTGGCCGAAGTCGAACTGGGCGTAGAAGCTGGCGGAGATATCGTACCACAGGTTGGTGACGACGGACTTGCCGACCTCGTCGATGACGGTCGGGATGGTAGAATCACCGCCCGGATAGGGGACGCGGTTGCCGTCGGCATCGTACGGAAGGGCGTAGGTGAAGATATTGCGGCCCTTGCCGTGCAGGGAGTTCGGGATGCTGGAGGCACGGGAGTTGGCATTGTCGATACCGTATTCCTGATCGGAGTAGCGGCCGGTCAGGGTGCCGCCCATCTTGAACCACTTGACCGGGGTGATGTCGACGTTGGTACGCAGGGTGTAACGCGTGTATTCCTGGCCGATGTTGGTACCCTTGTTGTTGAGGTAGCCGAGGGAAACATAGGCGTTGATCTTGTCGGTGCCGCCGGAAGCGCTCAGGGAGTGCTCCTGGGTGATGCCGATGCGGTCGGTGAACTGGGTCCAGTCGGTGGAGGTGACCTTGGAGCCATCCCAGGAAGTGGACGTGGCGCCGGCGACCCACTGGTCGTAGGTCAGGCCCCAACCCTTGAGGATGTTGGCCCAGGCAACTTCGTCCGTACCGTAGGCGGTGAAGAGCTTGCGGTCATTCTCGACAGTCGGCTGGTCGGCGCGGGGGCCGAGGCCGGCGTAGTAGTAGCCCCAACGACGCCACTCAATGTACTGCTGGGCATTCATCATCGGGGTGGTATCGTAGATCTTTTCCGCAGTGATGGTGCCGGTGTAATTAAGGGTGAGGCGGTCCTTGGTGCCGCGCTTGGTGGTGACGAGGATCACACCGTTACCACCCATGGCGCCGTAGATAGCCGTCGCGGAGGCGTCCTTCAGAACCTGGATGTCCTGGATATCCTGCGGGTTGAGCATATCCATACCGATGTTCTTGGAGATGACGCCGTCGATGACGACCAGCGGTTCGTTGTTGGCGTTGGTGGTGGAGTTGACACCACGGATGCGGATGGAACCGACCTGGCCAGGACGCTCGTTGGAGGTGATGTACACACCGGCGGCCTTGCCCTGGAGCGCCTCGATGGCATTGTTGGACGGGTTGGCGACCAACTGCTCGGAGTTGACGGAAACCATGGCGCCCGTGACATCGCTTTTGCGCATCGTACCGTAACCGACGGCCACGGCTTCTTCGAGGAGCAGGCTGTCATCCTGAAGGGTGACGGTCAGGTTGGCGGCAGCGTTCACCCGTGTCGTGACGTAGCCGATGCAGGAGACCTCGAGGGTCGTGCCGGGAGCGACGCGGATTTCGAAGTTACCGTCAATGTCCGTGACCACACCGTTGGTGGTGCCGGGGACGTAAACGGATGCTCCGACAATTCCTTCGCCCTTGGAATCCAGGACTTTGCCCCGGGAGACCTGCTGCGCGAACGCGGCGGTTCCGGAGAGAAGCAAAGCCACGGCAGCCGTAAGCGCCATCAGCGCTGTACGGCTCACTGAGAAAATAGATTTCATCAAGCTTTGAATTTGGTAAAACAATTATGGTTTAAAGTGCTTGTGCAGGTTGTGGTTTCGGTATTCGCGACCCAAAGATAATGATTAAAAAATAACTGAAAATCAGGCGATTACGCGCTTTTATTCCGAATAGGGTTGCAGATAATGTGAAATTGCGCGCCATTATGTAGAATGCCCGCACGAACATTTTTTTTCGTCATTGCAATATAAAAAAGGAGACGCCCCTTCAAAGGGGCGTCTCCCAAAAGAACCAAATTGTATTATACCATTAATAACCAGGGTTCTGCATAGCCTGCTTCTCATCAGCAGTCAGGGCCCGGCCGTCCTTCTGGAGGACGTTGAGGAACTGCTGCGGGATCGGGCGGAGAAGGTGACGATCCTGAATGTTGCCGGCGGCATCCTCATTGAACGCCTTGACGCGGGACACCAGGGTCTTGGTGCGGGCGAGGTCCACCCAGCGGACGAGCTCGAGGCTCATCTCGCGGCTCTTCTCGTTGAGGAGGAAGCACAGGGCGACATCCTTGTCACCGCTGACCCCCAGCTTCTTGACGATCCACTGGTCCTCAGCCGGCAGGTTGGCGACCACGTTGATCGGGCCGTTGAGGTGCAGGCTGGAGGCCTGAGCGTTCAGGGAGCCGAGAGCGAGGTTGTTGGACTCGTAGTAGGAGCTGCGGTTGCAGTAGCTGCTCACGCCCGGAGCCTGGGCACCGGTGGTGCCGTCCCAGGACTGGCCGCCGTCGCGGTGCTCTTCGCGGTCTTCACCGGCCTTCCAGGCAGCGCGGTCGCGCACGACATTGAGGGTCGCGGTGGCGCCGGCGTAGTCACCCTTGCGGAGCTGGGCCTCAGCCTTGAAGAAGTAGTCCTCCACGGAGCGGGCGATGATGCCGTCACGGAAGCAGTGGGAGTCGGCGATGGACTCACGGCTGCCGTCCACGTACTTGGTGTTCATCGGGAAATACTTGCGTCCGTCGTTGTTGGCAACCTTGTCCATCGGGGCATCCTCGCGGACGGTACCCTTCGGGAAGAACACGAAGGTGGTACCGACCTTGGAGTTGTGGTCCAGCTCGTTAATGTTATTCTTCATGGCGTCGTTGTGGCGTACGCCTTCGAAACGGTCGTCGCCCGGCTGGTTGAAGAGATACATCAGACCGAGGTCCTTGCCGGCGGTGTAGCCCAGGGAGGCGGCGCCCTTGACGTTGTTCATCGTCATCTTGGTGCGGAAAGTCTTCCACACGCGGGAGTCGTTCACAAGGTCGTACTGGTAGATGGAGTAGGTCGTGGTGCGCAGACGGTTGTACTCGCGGCCACCGGGGACGTCACGGAACATACCCGGGAGGTCACGGTACTGGGAGCAGGTGTAGAAGTAGAGGGCGCCACCGACGTTCCAGGTAGCGGTGGTCGGGCCGGTGAACTGGGCGGCGAGGACCACTTCGGGGAGCAGCTCGTTCGGGCCGTCGGGCTTGGTGTAGTCCCACAGGTCGACGAAGTTGTCAGCGAGCTTGTGGCGGGCGATCACGTATTCGGCGTTGGTGATGACCTTGTCGAGGTCGGCGGCTTTGGTGCTGTTGTTCCAGTCATCGTTCTGCTCGGAAGCACGCCAGAGGTAAGCCTTGGCCAGGAAGTGGGCCGCAGCGCTCTTGGTGATTTCACCGATCTTGGAGGCGGTGTCCGGCAGTTTGTTGAACGCGGCGGTGAAGTCGGATTCGATCAGGTCGAAGACCTCGGCCTTGGAGGCACGCTCGAACTCGAAGGACACGCTGGTGGACGGCTCGGTCTTGATCGGCACGCCGCCGAACTGGGTCAGCAGGTTGTAGTAGTGCAGACCGCGGATGAAATAGGCGACGCCGGCGTTGACGTTCGCATTGGCTCCGGTGTAGGTGCCGTCCTCAATGCGGGCGATCATCGTGTTGGCCGTGTTGATACCGGTGTACATATAGTCCCAGAAGGAACCGGCGTTGACGGTGTTGGAGTTGACCACGCCGCCGGTCGGGGTGAGGCTGGCGTTGTAGTCGTTCCACATACCGTTGGAGTTGTCGGCGCCGACGGAATACTCGTCGGTACCATAGTTCAGGAAGCTGTAGCCGGCCTCGGAGCAATGGTAGTAGCGGAGGTAGGAGTACAGACCCACGACGAGCTGGTCAAGACCCTCGTTGGTCTTGAAGTAGTCGGTGTTGCGGGAGGTGGTGAGTTCCTCTTTGAGGAATGCCTTGTTGCAGGAGACCGGGACGATCATCGCAACGGCCAGCAAACCGGGAAGGATGTATTTGTGCATTTTCATAATCCAAAAATCTTTTAGCGATTAGAACGTCACGTTGACACCGAAGGTGAAACCACGGTTGTAGTAGGTGTTGCCCGTGTCCATATCGCGGACTTCAGAACCGTTGAAGATGGAGCCGAGGTTGCGGGCCTGGACGTAGATGCGCGCGGCGCTGACACCCGTGTTGCGAAGCATCGCTTTCGGGAAGTTGTAGCCGAGGGAGATGTTGCGGATCTTCAGGTAGGAGCGGTCCATCCAGTTATCCACGGTCTGGTAGTACTGGTCGGCGCCGGCTTCGGAGAAGATCGGCTTGGTGTACTTGGCACCGGTGTTGGTCTCGGTCCAGTAGTCGTACTTGCGGACGTTGTAACGGCCACCCACCCAAGGGGCGTCGGAGCCGGAGAGGAACTTGAAGCGGCCGTAGAGCTGTACGTCGAGCGTCCAGTTCTTGTAGCTGAGGCTGGTGTTGAAACCGAAGGTCCAGCGAGGCATCGTGCAGCCGAGGATCACGCGGTCGTAGTTGGCGTCAATCTTGTAGTCGCCGTTCTGATCGACCGGGTGGGCCATACCGGCCTCGAAGTGGTTGCCGTTGGCGTTGAACTTGTCCATTTCGGCCTGCTGGGAAGTCTGCCAGATACCGGCGGACTGATAGCCGTAGACGGAACCGATGGAGTAGCCGATGAACCAGTTGTTGTTGAGGTCGTCCTCACCGCTGGTGAGTTCGGTAATCTTGTTCTTGGTCCAGGCGGCGTTGATGTCGATGGTCCACTCCCAATCCTGGGTACGGACAGGCACGAGGTTGAGGGTGATATCCACACCGATGTTCTCGGTCTTGCCGATGTTGCTCAGCGTACGGGTGTAACCGAGGATAGCCGGGAGGCTCTGGTTCATGAGGAGGTCGGAGGTGTAGGACTTGTAACCGTCGATCACACCGGCGATGCGGCCGTTGAAGAAGTTGAAGTCAACACCGACGTTGTACTGCATCGTCTTCTCCCAGGTCAGGCTCTCGTTGGCCATGGCGAGGTTGCGGGCGTCGCGGTTGCTGTGCATCGCGTCATAAAGGGTGTAACCCTCGGTGACGTTGCTGCCGTACGGGTAGAAGAGGCTCACGATGGCACCCTTGGTGGAATACGGATCCACGGCGGCGTTGCCGGTGATACCCCAACCGGCGCGGAGCTTGAGTTGGTTGATCCACTGTGCGCTCTGCATCCAGGGCTCCTGGTCGATTCTCCAACCGAGGGCGACGGACGGGAAGGTTGCCCACTTGTGGCCTTCGGCCAGCTGGGAGGCACCGTCACGACGCACGGAGGCGGTGATCATGTAGCGGTTGTCGTAGCTGTAGTTGATACGGGCCATGTAAGACTCCATCTGCTTCTGGGTGAGGCCGGTGCCGTAGCTGCGCAGGGCGCTGACGCTGCCCATGTTGTTCCAGAGGGCTTCCTCGATGGGGAGGTTCTCGGCATCCATATTCATCGTACGGCGGTCGTAGGAGTCGGCGGAGTGAAGCAGGGTGACACCCACGCTGTGCTTGCCGAATTCACGGTTGTAGTAGAGCAGTTCATCCAGGGTCCAGGAGATGTCCATACGCTTATTGTTGAGGGCGTAGTTGGAGCCTGCACGGTTGAAGCTCTTCTTGGACACGTAGACGCCCTGGTCGAAGAAGCGGAAGTCAGGACCGAAGTTGACGCGGAAGCTGAGACCCTTGAGCGGAGCCCACATCTCGCCGAAGTTCAACTGGGTGTAGAAGGACCCGACGGCGCGGAAGGTCTTGCGGAGATCCTTCTGGAGATCCCACTCACCGTAGACGTTCTTGACACGGTCGTCACCGCCCGGGAACTCGATACGGTTGCCTTCATCGTCGAACGGAACAGCATAAGGATAGCCCTGGGTGGCAACTCCGTAAGCGGAGCTCTGGGAACCGCCCTGGAAGTTACCGGTGCCGGACAGACCGTAGTTCTGGATGCTGTAGGTGGCGTTGATGCTGGCGCCGAGGGAAAGCCATTTGTAAGGCTGGAAGTCGTTGGAGGACTTGGCGGTAAAGCGCTGGTAATCCTGGCCGTGGATGGTACCCTCGTTGGAGAGGTAGCCGAGGGACATATAGGCCTGGAACTTGTCGGAACCGCCGGAAGCGGAGATCGTGTGCTCGTGGGTGATGGACGGCTTGAGGATCAGGCCCATCCAGTCGGTGGTCTCGACGTTGTTGCCGTTCCAGGTGCCGCCGGCCCAACCCTTCATGATGTTGCGCCAGGCATAGGGGTCGCCACCGCCGTTGAAGATCTTGTAGTCGTTGTCCTGGGTCGGAGCGCTGGGGCTCGGATAGTTCTTGGGATCCAGGTTGTAGTAGGCCGTACGACGCCAGTCGATATACTCGCCGGCGGTCATCCAGGTGCACTTGTCCTTGATGGTTTCGTAGGTGAAGGAGCCGGCGTAGCTGATATGCATCTCGCCCTTGGTACCCTTCTTGGTGGTCACGAGGACGACACCATTGGCGCCGCGGGAACCGTAGATGGCGGTCGCGGAAGCATCCTTCAGGACCTCGATGGACTCGATATCCTGCGGGTTGAGGTTCTCGATCGAGCCGCTCATCATCGGAATGCCGTCCACGACATAAAGCGGCGTGGAGGAAGCGGTGAGGGAGCGCTGACCGCGGATATACACGGCACCGACTTCACCCGGGCGGTCGTTGGAGCGGATATCCACACCGGCGGCGCGGCCCTGCAGGGCTTCGAAGACGTTGTTGGTCGGACGCTCGGTCAGTTCTTCGGAACCGACGGAAACCATGGCGCCCGTCACGTCGCTCTTCTTCATGGTACCGTAACCGACGGCCACGGCCTCTTCGAGGAGCAGGCTGTCATCCTCCAGGGTGACGGTCATGTTGGCGGCCGCGTTCACCCGTTTGGTAATGTAGCCGATGCAGGAGACCTCGAGGGTCGTGCCGGGAGCGACGCGGAGTTCGAAGTTGCCGTCGACGTCCGTGACCACACCCGTGGTGGTGCCGGGGACGTAAACGGAAGCTCCGACGATCGCTTCGCCCTTGGAATCCAGGACTTTGCCCTTGCTGAGGCCCTGCGCGAAAGCAGCCGGACCGGCAAGGATCAAAGCCACGACGGCCGTAAACGCCATCAGCGCTTTACGGCTCAGAGAGAAATTAGATTTCATCAAGCTTTGAATTTTGGTTATTATAAAAAAGGTTTTGATGGTCAATCCAAACTTCGCAAAGATACGAAATATCTATAAGAATAGATTCACATTTATTAAAAAATGTTGCATCTGCAGCTTGATGATTCTCTTATATATAAAAAAAGCGGTAGCCGAAGTGTTTCGGCCACCGCCCGGTCACTGGATCCGCGGGATCCTATTCCATGTAGAAGCGCTCGTCCAGAGGGATGGAAACGGGGGAGTTGTCGGGGTTGACTTCCATGATGTCAGCCATGTAATCCCACCATTTCTGGACGATGGGGTTGCCGCCCAGATCCTGGGAGCCCTCGTCGCCCTCGACTTCCTGATAGGCGAACAGGATGTTGGTGTCCTTGTCCCACCAGATGGAGTAATTCTTGACGCCGCTGTCGGACAGGAGCTTCTTGAGCTCGGGCCAGATGGCGGCGTGCCTGCGCCGGTATTCGTCTTCGAATCCCGGCTTCAGGAACATTTTGAAAGCTTCTCTTCTTGCCATAGTATAAAATAGTTGATGTTGGCTTTTCGTTCCGGTTCAGGAGCCTGGGCGGCTGCCTGAACCGGAACAATTGTTATTAAAACGTTTCGTAAATATAGGGAATATTTTTAAATTTGGGGACCAATCGACCCGAAATGAAACGAATTGCCCTTTTCTTCCTGCCCGCCCTGTTGCTGGGCCTGTCCGCCCGGGCGGCGGATTTTCCCCTGGTTTTCCACTATGACACCTCCAAGCCGCAGGCGCACTTCGAGCTGAGCGCCCCCGTGCCGGACGGCAATTACCTCGTGACGCTGGAGCTCGGCTCCCGCAAGTTCGCGGCCCGGACCTTCGTCAAGGCGGAGTCGCGCCGCCTCTGCGTCAACGATCTGGCGACGGCCAAAGGCGAGACGCGCACGGTGTGCTTTGTCGTCAACAAACGCGACCGCAGCATCCGCGAGGGTGGGGAAGTGGTGGCGGAAGTCATCACCAAGCCCCGCGAGCGCTTCAAGCTCGACTGGGACGATGACCTCACGCTCGAGTTCGACGGCGACGCCCCGGCGGTGGCCTCGGTGCGCATCGAGCCCGCTCCGGCGGGGGTGACTACGGTCTTCCTCTGCGGCGACTCCACCGTCGTGGACCAGGACACCGAACCCTGGGCCAGCTGGGGGCAGATGTTTCCGGGCTTCTTCGACGAGCACGTGGCGATCGCCAATTACGGGGAGAGCGGCGAGCGGGCCGACACCTTCATCGGCGCCGGACGCCTGCGCAAGATCCTTTCCGTGCTGCAGCCGGGCGACTATGTCTTCGTGGAGTTCGGCCACAACGACCAGAAACTCAGCGGCCCCGGCAAGAGCGGGCACTACTTCTTCGCGCTGCAGCTCAAGATCTTCATCGACGAGGTGCGTGCGAAGGGCGGCATTCCGGTGCTCGTCTCCCCGACGCACCGGCGCAATTTCGACGCTGACGGCCGCATCATCGAGACCCACGCCGACTACCCGGAGGCGATGGAGGAGGTGGCCCGGCGCGAAGGCGTGACCTTCCTCGACCTGCACCGGATGAGCGCCGTGTTCTACGAAGCGATGGGGCCGGAGGGTTCCAAGCGCGCCTTTGTCCACTACAAGGCCGGCTCCTTCGAGGGGATGCCGCGCGACGTGGAGGACAACACCCATTTCAATACCTACGGCGCCTATGAGCTCGCGAAATGCATGGTCACGGCCATCCAGGCCGCCGGCCTGCCGATCGCGGAGCACGTGGTGAACTTCAGCGGCTTCAGCCCCGCCGCCCCCGACGCGCCGGACTCCTTCCACTGGCCCCTCAGCCCCTACCGCGATACCTACGGCCTCCAGGTCCTGGAGAAGGACGACAAGGCGACCGTTACGAAATAACGGTCGCTTCGCTGCGAAGGGCCAAGTGACGGCGTATTATCTTAAGATGTCATACTGCACGGCGGGGATGCTCACGGCACCTCCGCCAGCGACGGTATTGTAATGGTAGAGCCCCCAGCGGACGCCTTTCCAAAAGCCGTAGTCGACAAAAAACGGCTCCCCGCAGGGGGTAAAGGTCCGGCCGTCCAGGCTGTAGGAGAAGCGGTAGGCTTGCGCGGGGATGTCGAGGCGCAGGCGCAGCCACACTTTCCCGTTCCCCAGCGGCCCCAGGTCCGTCTCCTCCCGGTCATCCGATAAATAGAGATGCAACGTGCCATCCTGCCGGAGCACACCCAGCAGGCGGTTCCCCCGCCCCAGGCACGCCAGGCCTGCGCGACCGCCTTCCGCCAGCTGCGCGAAGGAGAACTCCGCCGTTACCTCGCTCTCGTAACCCAGCACCCGCTGGGTCAGTGTGTTTCGCGCCAGGCGGAAACTGTCCGAACGGAGCGCATGCAGGGTCAGCGCACCCGGTTGCTCCGAGAGCGACCAGGCGCCGTCCACGGGGTTGTGGTTCCATTGCCATTGCGGCCCGAGCGTCGCGGACGCGAAATCGTCGCTCGTCTGCGGTAGTCTCGCCGGACTGTCCGGGAAAGGCTTCGTCCACACGCGTACCGGCTCCCCGATGCCGTTGCGGTCGATGTCTACCCCGATCACCGGCCAGCCGTCTTCATCCCAATGCATCGGCTGCAGGTGCACCACGCGCCCCAACGCGCCCAGGCGCTGGAAATGCAGGAACCACCATTGCCCATCGGGCGTATCCACGATGGCTCCCTGGTGCGGCCCGTTGATGCCGGTCGAACCCGTCTCCAGGACCACCCGCCGCTCATAGGGGCCGTAGATGCTTCTGGAGCGCAGTACCGTCTGCCAGCCGCCCTCCACGCCCCCTTCCGGGATCGAGAGGTAGTACCAGCCGTCGCGTTTATGGATCTTCGTCCCTTCAGCCACCGGTCCGGTGTAGACCGTCACGCCGTCGTCCAGCAGGGTGCGTCCGTCGGCGCTCATCCGGTGGATGATGATGGGCCCGGCGCCATGCTGGCTGCGACCCAGATAGGCTTGCCCGTCGTCGTCCCAGAAGGGGCAGGGGTCCTCCCATTTCGGCACCGCCTTCAGGCAATGAAGCGGGCTCCAGGGCCCTTCCGGCCGCTCCGCCTGTGTCATGAACAGGCCCTCGTCAGGGGTGCAGAAGTAAATCCAGAACTTACCGTCGTGCCAGCGGATGGCGGGCGCCCAAGAGCCGCCTGCGTAGTGCGCGTTGGCATCCCAGCCCGGCAGATCGAAACGGTCGTACACCTGCGTAATGATGCGCCAGTTCACCAGATCGTCCGACGAGAGGATCTGCATCCCGAGGAAATGGAAATCGGAAGCGACCATATAGTAGGTGTCGTCCACCCGGATCACGTCCGGGTCGGACCAGTCGCCGTTCAGCACGGGATTGATGTAGGTCCCGTTGCCCTGGTCACCCCAGGCCAGGCGGGGCGTCTGCGCGGAAGCGAGAAGCAGGGACAGCAGGCTGAGTATGGAAGAAAAGATAAGCTGACGCATTGGGCGGGGTGACGATTATCGGATGATCGTCGGGGCGTTGCGGTCGCAGGTCAGCGTCTTGCCGTCCTCGCACTGGAGCTCCGCCACCTGGATGAAGGTGGTGTTGGGGGAGAGGCCGTCCTCGCGGGGGCCGGGGCGCTGTCCGGGCTCGAGCTTGGGACGGGAGAGGTGGCAGAAGTAGTAGATGTAGGCGTGGTCGCCCCGGACCACGACATCGCAGTGGTTGCCCGCGACGTCGTCGTAGGGCCCTGTACCGGGCTCCTGCAGCAGGTTGCCGGGCTGGCGCGTCCAGTGCTCGGCATCGTCGCTGCGGAATACCGCGAAGCCCTTCCATTCGTCGCAGATCAGCCACCAGCTACCCTTCCAGAAGAAGGCCTTGGGACCCTCGCAGGCTTCTATGTCAGGCAGCAGGCCATGGTCCTCCCAGTTGTAAAGATCCTGGCTGTCGGCCCAGGCGATGCGCTTGCCGCTCGGCTCGTCGTTGTACCACATCCGCCAGGTCCCATCCGGAAGCCGGGCCACCCCGGCGTCGATGACCTTCTCGGTGATGAGGTCGAGGACCTTCTGGAACTTCCAGTGGATGAGGTCGTCGGAGGTCAGGTGCACGATGTGCCGCGGGTGTCCCCAGTCGGGGAAAATGCCGGGGACATAGGTCAGGTACATGTGGTACTCCTTGCCGTCGTCCACGACGGCCGGCGCCCAGTAGGTGGGGTCCGGGTCCGGCGCGTAGCCGATCTCGGCATCCTGCAGGTAGGTCCAGTGGGCGAGGTCGTCGGAGACGGCGATGCCGATGGGGGAGCCGTGGACCCATTCGGCGCCACGGCCGCCGCGCAGGTCGGCCCGGCGGCTGGTGTAGAACATGTACCATTGTCCGGTCTCGCGATTCTGGATGATTTCCGGGTCGGTCGAGCCGCCGTGGACCGGATCGAAATACAGGGGTTTGGGGGCTTCGACGCCCTCAGGCTGGCTCTGGCAGCCTGCAATAGAAAGGCCGGCGAGCAGCAGGAGACCGGCGGAGAAAAGGGAAAACGCTTTCATAAATGGTTTATCTGGAGGGCGCGAAGCCGTTGATTTTCATGTCTTCCCCGTCTGCCTGGAGGACGTCCCAGGTGATGTTGCGGGCAAGGATGTTGCGGGTGTTGTTGGCGTAGTTGATGAACTTGGTGAGCGTGCCCACGTGGACATTCTCGACGGTCACGCCGTCGATGGGGTCGCGCTCGTCGCCGCGGAATTCGTAGACGGCTTCCGCCTGGCGGCAGGTCGCGCCCCGGATGCCGATGTTGCGGATGCGGGTGATCTTGGTCTCGAAGGTCGGGACGATGTCGCGCCACTGGTAGAGCACGTCGGTGTCGATCTCGATGACGCGGTTGGTCTTGTCGGCGCTGACGTTCTCCATCCAGATGTCCTCCAGGAAGCCGCCGCGGCGGTGGTTGGTCTTGAGGTAAAGCATGCGGTAGACGGCGTCAGTGGACTGACAGTCATGCATATAGACGCGGCGCACGCCGCCGGCCATCTCGCTGCCGATGCCCATCAGGCAGTGCCCCTGGACCACGGTGCAGTTGCGGACCACGACATCCTGCGTGGGGGTGGCGAGGCGCCAGGCGTCCTGGTTGCGGCCGGACTTGATCACCACGGCGTCGTCGCCCTGGTCGAAGGTGCAGTCCTCCACAAGGGCGTGCTGCGTCATCTCAAGGTCGATGCCGTCGTTGTTGTGGCCGTGGGCGTAGACGTTGAGGCCGTGCACCCAGGCATCCTTGCAGAGGTAGAGGTGGATGGTCCAGAAGGGGCTGTCCTGGATGCGGAAGTCCGCGAGCTGGACGTTGGTGCAGCGGTTGAACTGGATGAGGTGCGGACGCATGTTCGCCTCGCCTTCCTCCATCCGGCGGTGCTCCACGGGGATGCCGGTCGAGCACATCGCGTAGAGCTGGCGCGTGGCCTGGATGTGCGCTTCGGGACGCGCGAACCAGGTGCGCCAGAAGTCCATCTTCGGGTGGATGAGCCCGGTCCCGGCGATGCCCACATTCTCACACTCGTACGCGTAGATAAGGGGAGAGTAATTCATGCACTCGGTGCCCTCCCAGGAGGTATGGACGGCGGGCAGGTAGAGCTTCGGATCGTCCTCGAAGACGAGCTCGGAGCCCTCGCTGAGGTACAGCTGGCAATTGCTCTCGAAGTGGACGGGGCCCGTCAGCCACACGCCGGCGGGCACGACGACGCGCCCGCCTCCTGCCTTGCGGCAGGCGGCCATCGCTTTCGCGAAGGCCTGCGTGGTGGCTGCGACGTCGCCGGGTCTGGCGCCGTACTTCGTGATGGGGAAGTCCTTGGCCGGAAAGACATGCATCTGGAGCGGAGCGAATTCGAAGGGGGATTCCGGCGCCGTGACGACGGTTTGCGCCGGAGCGCTGAGGCTGCCTGTGGCGAGCAGAGCCAGCGCGAGCAGGAAACAACGGATTTTCATTGGTATCGATTTTGTCTTTGTATACAAATATACAAAAAAATGCTTATCTTTGATTCCCAACAACCAATTACCTGGAAGATGAAAAGAATTCTTACCACGCTCGCCGTCATTGCTTTGGCGAGCCTGACGCTGACCGCGGGCGATGTCTGGCCCGACGGTACCCAGATGGAAAAATGGTTCACCAGCGCACCGGTCCAGCCTTCCGGCCAGGAGGCCGTCCGCTTCGTCGTGACGGACTATGGCGTTCAGTGCGACAGCACCCTCCTGCAGACGACGGCCCTCCAGAAGGTCATCGACCTGGCTGCAGAGCAGGGCGGCGGCACCATCGTGATCCCGAAAGGCACCTTCCTGACCAGCTCGCTGTTCTTCAAGTCCAAGACGCACCTCTATCTCGAGAAGGGGGCCGTCCTGAAAGGCAGTGACGACGTGTCCGACTACGCCGTGGTGCCCGTGCACATCGAGGGCGTGATCCAGCCCTACATCGCCGCCCTGGTCAATGCCTATGAGTGCGACGGCTTCTCCGTGACCGGCGAAGGCGTGATCGACGGCAACGGCCTGCGCTACTGGCGCGACTTCTGGACCCGCCGCCGGGTCAATCCCCGCTGCACCAACCTGGAGGCCCTGCGCCCGCGCCTCTTCTACGCCGCCAACAGCAAGAACGTGCTGCTCGAAGGCGTGACGCTGCGCAACCCGGGTTTCTGGACCACCCATTTCTACAAATGCGACTATGTCCGCGTCAAGGACATTGTGATCTACGCTCCGCAGAAGCCGATCCCGGCCCCGTCTTCCGACGGCGTGGACGTGGACGGCTGCAACAACTTCCACATCACCGGCTGCCGCTTCCAGAACAGTGACGACCTGATCGCCATCAAGGGCGGCAAGGGCCCGTGGGCGGACCAGGACCCCGACAACGCCACCAACTCCAACATCCTCGTGGAGAACTGCTGGTTCGGTCCGGGCTCCGCGATGGTGACCTTCGGCAGCGAGTGCGTGGGCGGCCACAACATCATCCTGCGCAACTGCGAGGGCGCCGGCCCTTCCCGCGTGCTCTGGCTGAAGATGCGCCCCGACACCCCGCAGAACTACGAATACATCCTGGTGGAGAACATCACCGGCACCGTGGGCAACTTCTTCTACGTCCACCCCTGGACCCAGTTCTTCGACCTCAAGGGCCGCGAGGACATCCCGAAGTCCTACGGTTCCCACATCCTGATGCGCAACTGCGACGTGATCTGCACCCGCAAGCCCTACGACATCGTGGAGAAGCCCGAGGAGTTCGAGCTGAGCGACATCGTCTACGAAAACATCAAGATCGACGACCGCTCCAACCAGAAGTAAGCAGAAATATGATTATATTTGTCGAATTGAACTAAAACAACCAAATCAAATGTCTATCACCCTCAAACAGGGCTGCAAATATGCCCTTCTCGTCCCCACTTCGATGGGACTCCGTATCACCCCCGAAAGCGGCCAGCCTGTCCAAAGCAGCGACGTCTTCCACCTCCAGGCTACCAGCGCCGAGACCAATGTGGCCAGCGTGGCCTCCTACCTCGGCCTTCCCGTCAAGGTCCTCACGACCTTCGTCAAGGGCAGCCCGTTCGCCCAGTTCATCAAGGCCAACCTCCGTGCCCGCGGAATGGATTTCGAAGGGCCTGAAGTGCCGCAGGGCGGTCCCTGGGGCTATCGCCACCAGATCAATGTCGCCGACAGCGGCTACGGTTCCCGCGGACCCCGTGTCTGGAACGACCGTGCCGGGGAGGTGGGCCGTACGCTCAACGTCAAGGATTTCGACCTCGACCGCATCTTCGGCGAGGAGGGGGTGCAGATCGTGCACCTGTCCGGCCTGATCGGCGCCCTGAGCCCCGAGACCAGCAAGTTCTGCCTTGAGATTGCCCGCGCCGCCAAGAAATACGGCACCCGCATCGCCTTCGACCTCAACTACCGCGCCTCCTTCTGGATCGGCCGCGAGCAGGAACTCCACGACATTTTCTCCGAGATCTGCTCCATCGCCGACATCCTGATCGGCAACGAGGAGGACTTCCAGCTCTGCCTCGGCATCGAAGGTCCGGAAGCCGGCGGCAAGGATATCGCAGCCAAAATCGAGGGTTTCAAGGAAATGATCCGCCGCGTGAAGAAGCAGTATCCGAACGCCCAGGTCTTCGCAACGACCCTGCGCCAGGTCAACAACACCAACTCCCACAATTGGGGCGCCATCATGCTCGAAGGCGACACCTGGCACGTGGTGGAACCGCGCGAGATCCACGTCCTCGACCGCATCGGCGGCGGCGACGGCTTCGTGGGCGGTCTGCTCTACAGCATCCTCAAGGGTTGGGAGCCCGAGAAATGGATCCAGTTCGGCTGGGCCACGGGCGCACTCGCCACGACGATGCTTACCGACTACGGCCAGCCGGCCGACGAGGAGCAGGTCTGGAGCATCTGGCAGGGCAACGCACGCGTAAAGAGATAGGCTTATGATGTATTTTGAGAGAGGGTCCAAGACCGACGTCATCACCGCGGAGCAGACCCGTGCCATCCTGAAGCAGGTCTTCGATGCGATGGGCCCCAGGAAGCGCGTCCTGGCGCTACCTCCGGATTTCACCCGGGCCAATTCCTATGCCGGGCCCATCACCGAGATGGTCTATGACTATTTCGGGG
>Ga0310696_10002185_pt1 | contig 26415 bp, 45 predicted proteins | sample AusTroGonzalo_MG_4_FD_203885 | JGI IMG/M metagenome (GOLD analysis project Ga0310696, IMG submission 203885) | Bovine rumen microbial communities from tropical cattle in Woodstock, Queensland, Australia - Gonzalo_02 (v2) (version 2) | ecosystem: Host-associated > Mammals > Digestive system >...
GTAGTATAAAATAAGTTTGTTCTAATGTAGTGTGAATGAATCGACAACGCTTGACCGCACGAGCGAGGAAATGTGTTTTTGTGCTGTGATAGCACGAACTCGGTGTAGCCGGTACGGACTGGCACACGATGCGGTGTAGGTGTAAAAACCGAAGAAATAAGTCCAAAGAATGCAATTAAACTGTATGCAATAAGTCGCACAAATCGTTTAGACAGCTTTGCGACGTTACGGGTTGTGAGAGGAAGGGAGACAACTCGAATTGTATATGGTACTGAATAGGTGCGGGAGTGAGGGCGCAGGGTGAACTGTGCCGAGCACTGAGACTGAATCGAACCGCACCACTGAACAAGCCGAACCGAAACCGAAAAGAAAAAGACCGAAAAAGAATGAAATAAATAAGACGTAATATTATTGCACGGATGTAGTTCGACCGTGCTCGAATAGTTTATGTTTTAACGTGCATCAGCACGCACGCAATAGAACTATTTTGAAATAATGCAAGGGATTTTTATAAACAATTTATCAACAAAATTTAATATCGTTATAAAAATGAAAGAATTTGAAAAGAATTGTTATTTGCAGGGTTGGGAATACCAAGCAAATACAGGATGTTACACACGTGGTGACTTTGTTCTTAGCGTGAACAAGAACAGACACGGAGAATATTATAATCTCATGTTGAGGTCGGAGTCGCATCCTGGTTTAGATTGTTCAATGAGTTTATATGCCTTGAACAATGTTAATTTCCATTGCTGCGAATGTGTACGGAATGCCCGTAAAATTGGCGTTGAATTGAATTATTAAACCTTAAAAATAACTTATCATGAAAAAGAATTTGTTATTTGTCCTTATGTGCATCGGTGGATGCATGTTGGACTCTACGGGCTGGGCTTTTGGCTTGGCTTGTTTGTTAGTTGTAGTGCCTGCAATAGTTTTAATTGCGGGAGAATTGTGCAAGAATAGTGTGAATGTGTCTGCAGACATCTGCGAGGATGTGTTGGTGGACTACGCCACGAGGGATGATATGTTGAATTTATGTAAAGAATAGGAGAATTTATCATGAATAACTACGACAAACAAGCAGAGGACTTCTGCAAGAGAAATGGAGTGAAAATAATAACCCGTTACGTCGGTGACGTCAAGGGCTTCCCGAATTGTCCCGATGACAAGTTGATGCACGAAAAATGGAGTGTGCGAATTTATCACGAGAACAACCCGAAGGAGTCCTTGCAGTTCCCGTTCTATGGGAGTTTTCACGACTTTGGCAAACGACAGCTGCGCAAATATGACGTGTTGGCATCTATATCATGCGAACAGTATTGTCCCGACAACATCGAAGACTTTATGGCTGAATATGGCTACGAAGATAATTTCATAGGTGATATGCCGAGAATAAGAAGAATCTTCAATCAATGTCGGAAAATGGCTGATGACCTGCATCGAATTTTCAGCGAGCGTGAATTGGAAGAACTATCGGAAATCAACTAACGAATAGGAGGAACAACAAAATGAACACAACAAATGTAAATGAAATGGCGACAAGCCGTCAGCTTTTTGCCTTGTGGCTTGCAGGTGGCAAGGCACACGATTACAGGAACGACAATCTGACAAAAGAACAGGCGTCGAATTTGCTTGACCAATTTAACAAAAAGAGTGGCTACCTGAAATCGGCGAAAAAGGTGTCCGAAAAGAACGAGCAGGCGAAAAAAGGTCTTGCCGAGGAATTGGAGGACTATCTTGTCGCACACTTTGACGAGTTCTTTGAATCGGTAACGAAGTCGATGAAGATGAAATCGGTCGTGGAGGTGGAATCTCGTGGCGAAACGCACCGATATGCTTTCATCGGCTGCGGTTGTTCGATAAGTTGGTTTACTTATCGCAAGAACAATAAAAAGGCGGATGAACTTGCCGAGGCAGCCCACAAATTGATGCGTGGCAAGATTGAGCGGATGTTTGTGAATAAGTTTACAAAGGAAGAGCAGGCGTATTATCGCAGCATCGGATGTCCTTTGGAGGCAATCTATTCGCAGGACTACGGAATAAACAGCAAGTTGTATTCGCTTGTTGTGAGATTCGCAAAAGAAAAAGGAATAAATATGGACTACGAAACACACTTGGACTAATAGGAGAAACAACTATGAAATTCTACTTGACCTACAAATTGTACGAAGGTGCCGAAACTGTCGGAAGAGTTTACCATACGAGAGAAGAGGCACTTGAAAAGTTTGACGCTGCGGTGTCAATGGATTGTATTGACGTCACATTGGTGGCGAATCACAAAGAATAAGACAAACAAATAAAACTTGAAAAAATGAGACGCTTTGAACACAAGATAGTCCACTCTTATGATGGAGTTGACGAGGAACTGAAACACATATACCAAACGACAAGGTACACGAGAATAGAGGGAATCGTGTCGGCTGATGCTGGACTGACCATCTTTTACAGCTACGACCCTGATTTTTCGTTGAATGACGAACCAACAGAAGAAGAATAACCTTAAAATCCTAAAATCATGTTAATACTTGAAAAGAGTCCGATGGAACTCAAATCCATCATTGGGAAACGTGTGACCGAAGAAGGTCAATTAGTAAGGATGAACAAAATCGCATTGGCACAGATGAAGTACATCTTGTCGAGCAAGGAAATTAACCCAGAGATGAGAAATTATCTCATGAAATCGTACTTTATGGGCAATTATGTCAACGAATCGTTGGCGAAGAATGCCGAACTGCAACACTTGACTTATGGTAACATCAAGTTGAGCGGAATAAATCTCAGAATACGGGTCGACGGCTATAAGACGGACGGATTGAGAGGTCTTTGCGAGGACGGAGATGTGAATTGCGTTCGTCTTGTCAAGAACACCGATGACGGGGACAAAGTCATCAAGAAGAAGGTCGGCAAAGTGGTAGCCGAGGCGTTGGCAAACGTGGGGACGTTATGTCCGCAGGCGAAGACATTCATCGCAGAGGACGTGGCTCGCAAATGGAAGGCGTATGCGAGTGAACACTCACCGAACGCGAACTTGTATCATCTCGTCGTGAATGACGACTTCGATGCGATTTATGACAGATACAAACAAGTCGGGGATTTCCATTCGTGTATGAACGGATGCGAGGGAATAGAGTTCTATTCGACAGTGCAGGCGAAAGCCGCGTCGTTGCGTGACGAGGACGGAATGATTGTCGCACGTTGCGTGGTGTTTACCGAAGTGTATGACCTTAACGGCAACGTGTATCGCTATGCCGAGCGTCAGTATTCGACGGACCAAAATTTGACGTTGCAGCAGATTTTGGTGAACAAGTTGTATGCCGAAGGCTACATTGACCTGCACAAGAGAGTCGGAGCGTCGTGCCACGATTCCGATGACGTGGTGGATATCAACGGCAATAAGTTTTACAAGGAATTGTACATCGAGGCGCACTTGTCGAGTGGCGACTATTGCCCTTATATGGACGGCTTCGCTTACTATGACGAGGGCGATCGTCGTGCGTACAATATGGACGGCTCGTGCCGTATCGAATTGCACGAAACAGACGGCTACTACGGGAGCGATGATAGCATTTGCGAGGTGTGTGGTCGCAGAATGGATGAAGACGATTGTTGTTGGTCGGAATATCACAACATGAATTTGTGTGCTGATTGCGCGGTATGGTCGTATGCTTTGGACACTTATCTCAGAGCAGACTGTGCGGTCGATGTATTAGATTGTAACGGCAATCATGACGATTGGATGCCCGATGATTGGGACAACCACCGCCACGAAATAGTCGAGATTGAAGGAGAGTGGCATTGGTTGGAAGATTGCTGCTTCGACGAAATCAACGAAGAGGAAATCCTTTGTGATAATGCGGTCGACTATCAATATCTCTCGTACGGTAGTTGGTGTAGCGCATACACCCATAAAGACGAGATAGACAACTCAATCGTAGAATTCGAGGACGAGTATTATCTCATGGATGACTGCACGAAAGTCGACGGAGTATGGTATCCTTGCGACCAAGTGCCTGAGGATGACGAGGAAGAGGTCGAAGAGGAAGTCAACGAGAATGTTGAATGCTAAAAAAGAGTTGTAATATGGAACTTTTAAAGAGATTGTATGAGGTGTCTTCCCCGTCAAATGACGAGAAAGATATGTTTGACTTCATTGAAGAATGGTGCATTATGCACTATGTTTCTTATGAAGAACACAAATGGGGAATGACAATCACAAAGGGAATATCGGAAACGTACCCATGCATTGTCGCCCATATGGATGAAGTCCACGCCAAACACAACGGCAAGCGAATCATCAACACCGACGGAATCGTGTTCGGTTATGATGTCGCAGAGTGCAAGCAATGCGGAATAGGTGCAGACGACAAGAACGGAATTTGGGTGGCGTTGAAGATGTTGGAGAGGTTGGATGCCGTCAAGGTGGCGTTCTTTGTAGGCGAGGAGATAGGATGTGTCGGCTCGTCGGCTTGTGATATGAAGTTCTTTGATGATTGCCGTTTCGTGTTGCAATGCGATAGAAAGAACGGGGGCGACTTTATCTCGGATGCGGGATGGACGGAGTTGTGCGATGATGACTTTGTGAAGAAGTGTCAGATTGAGCGGTTCGGCTATCACAAGGAACAAGGATTGATGACCGATGTGATGACATTGAAGGAGCGTGGGCTGCAGGTGGCGTGCGCCAACTTGTCCTGCGGGTACTACAATCCGCATATGGCGAGCGAGTACACCGACTTGAAGCAATTGCAGAATTGCCTTGACTTCGTGGAATGGATTTGCAAGAACGTGACCGATGTGTGCAGGCACGAACCGAAGATGGTTAGAAGAGGGTATCACGAATATGGCGATTGGTATGACGATTACTACGGATATGGTTACGGCCACGGATGGGAAAAGTATGGCGATGACAAGGCAAAGGGCAGCGTCACGTCGGAGGCGTATGACTTCATCTTTGACGAGTTATGCTACTATGACTCGGTGGAGGATGCTCCAACCGTGGACGAGTTGTATATATGGTGGCAGGAGTACAAGAATGGGCGAGGATGCCGAGAGAAGAAGTTCCGCAAGGCATACTACAAGGTCGTTGAGGACTTGACATTGTACTCGGACTATGACTATGCCGACGCACAATACGATAAACTACTTAATTAACAATTAAAATCATTGAATTATGAACAAGAAGAATTATTTGACAAAGTTTTTAACTGCATTCATGGCTGTATAGACGGTACATTTCTCCATTGTAATATAAAAGATGGGGTATGTAGATGTGATAACTGTGAATATTTTAAAACTGAATAATTATGGAAGACTATAAGAAAAAATACGAAGACCTTATTACTTCATTAAAGAAAGCAAAAAATGACGAAATGGTTCGTGACGACAGATTTTGTGTCGTTATAGACAATATTGTTCCACAACTTAAAGAGAGTGAGGATGAGAGATGGATAAAATGGCTTATAGGACATTTAAAAGGTTACATAAATCAAACTAATGAGACATATGCAGAAGTTTGTAAAGATGCTATTGCTTGGCTTGAAAAGCAGAAGTTCGTTGAGTCTAAAGACATTGATAAAGCAGCCTTGGAATATGCTGATAATCTTCCATCTGATGGAGAAGTAACACATGGCAACATTACAGAGCCATATTGGAATTTTCATTCAATCAGAAAGGCATTCATAGATGGATTTCTTAAACAGAAGCCTGCTGAGTGGAGCGAGGAAGATGAGAATAACTATAAATCATTAGAAAAACTTCTTAATGAAGCTTCTTGTTACTCTTGTACTGAAGGTGTAGATAAAATACTTTCTTGGATAAAATCCATCAAACCTCAACCAAAACAGGAATGGAGTGAGGAAGATGAGAAAATAAGAAATTGGCTTGTTGACGAACTTCAACGAGTTGGTCATCCACAAAGATATTATGATGCTGTCAAATGGCTCAAATCCCTTAAACCTCAGAGCACAGAGCCGTAAAGTTAATAATTTGGCTAAAATTACTAAAAAATGGAAAACACAGCAGTAGAAGCACTTAACAAATTGTCAGACAGTGACTTTGAAAAATTGCTAAAAATTGAAAAATATGTAAACAGATAAAGACTTAATCCGCAGGGTCGGCTGCGGAGTGGTTTTTATGATAAGATTTTAAGGTTGAACGTCAGGGGCGACCGACCTCGCCACTTTTTAAAAAGAAACACTATGAAACTCGAAAATAATATCACAATTTATAATGACATACTCCAAGAGTTAGTCGATTATGTAAATGAAGGATGGAAGAAAAATTACAAAGTGGAAAATGTTGTCGGTATTGAATGGGGTGCAAAATTTATGTTTGTACACTTCAATAGTGAAGACTTTACCGACAATGCTTACCCTGTCAAATTTACATTCACTCTTAATAAATCATAAAATTTCTTAACCTTAAAAACATACTATTATGCCACCAAGAAAATCAAATCAAATTCCGAACATTTTAAATGCGGAAAAGAAAGAGGCAATGATGCAGGGCATCAACAAGTTCCTCTTTTGGAATTGGAACTACGAGATTGTATTAAACCCCGAAGACGGCAGACACTATCCCGACGCTCTTATGTGTGCAGGATGGACTTGCAACAGACAGCACATGCTCAACAAGTGGTCGCATTGGTGCAAGCTATGTAACAACAACACGGCAGACGCCAACATCAAGTTCTACGGAGAGCTTGACGGAGAGAACCGCAGGGCTTTTCTCGGTTGGATTGTAGAAAACTATAACGACGAACAAACAATTTAAATCTTATAAAACTATGGCAAAACTTATTGAAGACTACTACAAACAAGAGCTTGATGTTATTGAATCAAGACTCAACATCTACAACGAGTATGGTTATTCTCCCGAGCTCAAACCGCTTGTGGATGCCTTGTATGAGGCAAGAGACAAACTGAAAGCAGAATGCAATAAATTTATAACCCAATAAAATCACAACACTATGAAAAAAGTAATCAACCTCGTAGTACGTATAGAATACGACTACGACAAAGAGTTTCCGAAAGTATCGGAAAAGTACAACGACCTCACAGCCGTCGAACTCGCAATCAACCCGAACTTCAACACAGTCGAAGAAGGGGTCTCGCTTGACAAAGTGCAGGCGGACTTCATCGAGCCTTACACGCTCATCGACTTCGACAAGCTCGAACACAATCCCGAAATAGAATTTAGAAAAGAATAAAAAATGGCAAATACACTCAAACACAGAGCCGTTTGTCCTGATTGCGGAAAAGGCTTTGATACAAGAAAAGAAGGTGTTTCTATTGACGGTTATCTCTACTGTGGTAATTGTTTCAGAAAACATCCTTTTATGACATTTAAAGATTATATCAAAAAAGACCAATAGAAATAGACAAGAAGCGAAAAATATTTTTCAACAAATGTGAAAAGTTAAGAAAAAATGTGTAATTTTGCAGCGTAAAAGTTAAACAATCAAATCTATTAAAAAATGGTTCCTACTAAAATCCAAATCTTGGAAAAAGTCGATTACGACTTGGACAAGGCAAAAGCTATTTGGGATTGGGCTTGCACAGAAGATACAGGACAAAGCGCCAATCCGAACAAAAATTGTCCGTTCGTGAGCATTCACGAGCAGGATGGCATGAAAGGTGTCCGTCTCTGTGTTGCAGACGTGGACATATTCATAGAGTCACAAGACCTCGACAACGGCAAAAAGTTCGAATGGCAGAAAGCTATGGACAGACTCAAAAAGCTCGGCAAGAGCACATTTTCAAAACACGAAGGCTATTTCATCTCTGCTTTCATTGATGAAATCAACGAGAAACTTCGTAAGATTGGCGGTAAAGAGTTGGATAAAGCCTACTGGTCGTCCACGGAGTACAACGGCTGCAGCGCACGGTACGCGGGCTTCAGTTCGGGCGACGTCAACGACCACTACTTCAAGTACACCAACCTCGTCGTTCGCCCAGTCGCCGCATCAAAATCTTAGGACATTAAAATCTTCAGGGTCGGGCTTTGACGCCCGACCCATCAATCAAAAACTTAAAACATCACACTTATGACAATAACTATCAATGTGGAAAACGAAGCTGACGCTCCTGACGCACTTAGAATCATAGCGGAACAGATAGAGGAAGGTTACACAAGCGGTTTTGTAGGCTGCTCATGTGACACATGGTCAATCGAAAAATAAATCTTTATGCAGACGACATTAGCGAGAAACGGGTATCAAATACGATACTCAAAGAGACACGACTCATGGACTGTGAGACGTGACAATCAGACATTACAAGAGTTCTCATCAAGACAGGACGCCATCCGTTGGGCGGAATCCCAAGACCCGAAAGCCAAGAAGTTGGCTATGAGAATAATCGACATCGTAAAATCACAAATATCAGAGGACACCTACAACGAGTGTCTGTACATCATCAACAACTATTAAAATCTTAACATCATGATTAAAAGAGAAGAAGCAGCAGACATTCTGCGTAAAAAACTGCAACAAGGCGACGTTCAGTTCGTCTTTGAAAAAAAAGACCACACCATTAGAGAGGCTGTCGGCACAACGAATCTCGATTTTGTCCCTCAGGACTTATGGCCGAAAGATATGAATGGCGAATACAAACCGAAAGACGAGTCAAATATCGTCTATTTCGATAAGGGCAAGTTTGCTTGGCGCACATGTAAGGTTGACAATATCATTTCCATTGATGGCGAGGAGGTGGAGTGATGAAAACAAAGGTAACACTACAAATCGAACTCACCATTGAGCACGATGAAAGAAAAGCCTTGGAGGATGTTCAAGGGGCTGCCTATTGGCTCCTTGAACCATTCCTCGAAGAAGCGAAGACAGACGCATATGATGTGAATGGCTGTCAAGTAAAAGAGTTCGACATTGAAATAAAAGAGTAATAACAATGAAAAAAGCATTAACAGAAATCAACATCAACGGTATTACATATGCCAAGTGCTGCATACCGCAAAAACAGTTTGACTTTTGCCTCTCAGCCTGCGACTTTTGTCCGAGGGCTGTTCAAGAAGCGTGTCCAGGCTATCCGAACCCCGACGCTTTCTGCGGTGAGGAAGACCAAGTGTGCTATATAGATTTTACGGAAGCAACAACCAACTAAAAGAAAGGAGACAAAAAAATGAATTGGTACGAATTTAGAGGACGTATTATGGAAGACCTCGGTATCGGCAAACGTAGAGCAATGAACCTTGAGATGATGTTCAGACAAAAGTACAAAGGTTCAAAGGACGCCATCCAAAACCTCACGAAAGTGCGGTACAGCGACAGCGGGCGTGTCACGTTCAAGTTAAAAATCAACAACAAAGACAAAATGATAACGATATGAAACTATCAGAAATAGCACAACAACTACTACTACAGGCAGCGGACTATGACGAAGACCTTGGTGACGACTGGTTTATGTGGGAAAGTAGTGGAGAAATAAAAATTAAATAACTTAAAAAAACACAAAACAATGAACAAATCTCAAAGACAAGAAATCGAAAAATGGATTGAAAACATCGACGAAATTAGAAACAACGTCGAGGAAATGATGGACAACGAGATGGAAAAGCTCGACAACATGCCCGAAGGTTTGCAGGAAAGCGAACGTGGAGAGAAGATGCAGGAGGCCATCGACCAACTCGAATGTGCAGCCGACAGCTTGCAGGAAGCGATCGACAATCTTCAGGAAATCATCGACAACGCATAACACCATGAAAGCGACATACCACTTCAGCGTGTACCGCTACGAAAAAGGCTTGGAGAAATGCTCCGTACCATGCGAGATACTTGACGAGACCAAGACAAGGTTCCAAATCAAGCTCCTCGCATCCAACGTCAATGGCAGAAACTACGGAGACGTCATTTGGGTGCAGAGATGCAAAGTCACATACCCCAAGGCACATGTTGACACTACGGACGCTTGGTGGCACAACTGACATGACTATGAGAAACAAAGGCATTTGGCGCGATGCGGGAGAGCTCGACGTTGAAAGGCTCGGGCTCTGCCACGCCTACCACAGAATGGTAAAAAGCGAATACCACCAATGGAAAATCAAACACGGACTCGTGGAAGCCATCGGTGACTTCTCGCTTGACAACACAAAGGCACTTGACAGCGCCTTCAGGGAATTAAAAAAGAAGTTCAAATCAATATTCAGTTAAAACTATGATAGCAATAGCAATTTTTCTCGCACTCATCTGCGACAGTTACAAATCGTTAATAAAGTAAATTATGACAACAAACGCAATTAAATTTTGGAAATTATGAGATACGAAGACACTTGGTTCAAAAAACATCCTATGACAATGTACGCTGGCCCGTCTTTCGGTCGCATCTTGTGGGTACACCACTATATTGAAGTCTTGGGCAACGGTTTCATTCCTATGAACCGCGAAAACGAAGACGGTTCGATTGATGTGCTTGGAGTGACCACTACAAAGATTGGAAGCGGTGTGTCTTATGGGGGGTACAACAAGACGGCAATGCAGAAGTCTCTTGCCGAGCACGCAAATAAACTTGAAGCCGCTGGCGCGAAAATCATCAAACACACAAAGAACCGACTTGTAGCGAGATACAAGAATGAGACTGGCGTGTATGTAATCTCGCCATTATCGGCAAACACTTTCTACGAAAAAGAATGGAGGACTGATTATGAACGAAATCATCAAAGTAAAATCGGGTAAGGACATCTTGAAACTTGCCGGCGAAAACGAAAAGACATCGAGACAGATATTCGGTCGCTTCCTCTATGAGGGCGAAATCGGAATCCTCTTCGGAGACTCAAACACAGGCAAGACCATCCTCGCCAACGACATCGCATTCTTCGCTGCGGGCGGTGGTCACGAGTGGAAAGACATGACATCGCCAAACATCCCCACGATGTACGTCGACATGGAGATGACACAGAAGCAGTTCATCAAACGCTACCACAACGCAGGCGCCTACATTCCCGACAACTACACACGTGCGGAGGTCAAATCTTCGGCAGGAGACGGGACAGTCTTCGCAGCACTTAAAACAAAAATCATCCAAATGCAGGCACTCGGCAAGAACGCCCCGAAGTTCATCATCATCGACAACATCACAAACGGGTTCGGCTCCATCTTCTCAGCAAGCCAAATGATGGGTTTTATAAGCGATTTAAAGACACTTAAAAACAGGTGGGGATTAACTATCCTTCTTATCGCCCATTGTCCCAAAAGGCGTAAAAGTGCCCCTCTCGACCAAGACAGTCTCGGAGGGACAAAGATGATATTCAACTTTGTCGACAGCGGCTTCGCCGTCGGCAACACCATACACGGCGACAACATCAAATACATCAAGCAGGTGAAGACGAGAGAGGACGAGAAAATGTCGGACGTCCTCACTGTGCAGCTTACCGACGAACCGTATCTCGGTTTCAAGCCGATAGGCTACGAAATGGAGAAGTTCTGCCTCGAGCAGTGCTACTCGATAGACCTCACACCGCTCATCACGCCCGAGCAAGAGATAAAACTTGTCACGCTGCTTCCTGACAAGACAAAAACGTACTACGAGATAGCCGACGAAGTGGGGCTGACGATGACACAAGTTATCCAATACGCACTAAACAACGGCTTACAAAGAAGTTAGGTTATGGAAAAAGAGAAACTAACCGAATACTCGACGACGCAAGACCTCATCTCCGCTTGGAACGAAGCCAACGACTACACAGAGAAGGCGATGAGGGCGATACAACGGACGCTCAAGAAAAACAAGGGCAACACAATTGCAAGGCGGGTAAACACACCCGCCAAGCAGCCCGCTCTATATGTCTTCTTCGTCTACAAACACGGAGTTACAAATATGACGGGTATCCTTGTTGACGGCTCGGAGGGCACGAGCGTGGTGACACTTGTCGACGACTTAAAGAAAGATGTCGCCGAAAGAGGTGAGGTCTTCATCCTACGCAGCCACGCCATCAACCGCTATATGGAACGCCACGGATTCGACGGCACTTATAACGAATGTCAAGAATACCTCTTTGCAAACCTTGTCGTCAATCCTCAAAACGTGGACAAGTACACGAAAGAGGTTGTCATCTACTTCAACGACGGAGTGTTCCTCGGAACATTCAAAGATAACCGTTGTACGCTCAACACTTGGGTCAAGAACACTCAACTATACACCAACCAACGCCTTATCTCGAAAAGGCTGCAAGACAACATAGAGAAACTTTTCAAACAACTTTAAATCATGGCAAGACATACACAAAAAAGGAAACAGATGCTCGAATCATTTGGAAACAGATACAAACTCATTGAACATGATTGCGGCTGGCTCATCTATGACAAAGAAGGGCATAGCAAAAGAGCGTTTGCTCTTTACATCGGGCACTTTTACTTGTCAACCGACAACACAAAGTATTCATTTAGAGGAAACTACTACACCACAGTTGACGAACTCATCAAAGCGATGGACGACTACAATAAGACACTTCCCTTCGATGCTGAAATCTACGACCCGACTTTTAGAAAGAACATGTTCATTGAGATGGCTCTTCGCGATTATTTGGAGAGTTTCGGATTTAAGAAATCTCAAACTATAATCCGTGATGGGGCGACATACTATATCGAAGACGCCTATGGGCAAAAGATTTGCATAATTCAAGTTGAAGTCAAAGAAGACACCACGAATGGAAGAATTACGCGTTTGATTCCTAACTCTAACAAGTGGACTGACGCTTTGTTCACGGATTTGGAGTCTGCAATCGGAGCGGTCAACAGCATCCTCTCGATGTACTGCCTATCAATCAATGCAATTACAATGAACGTATTAAACGGACTGACAGAGGCGAGAACGTCGGAAGTGCTTGACGTGACGTTTGACGTGAAATCGTTAAAGACTTACACTGAAGATGCAAAGAAGAAAACTATTGAACGCCTTGAAGCGGAACTTAAAAGACTGAAAGGAGAAATTTAAAAATGAACGAAACATGTTTCACGGAAAAAGAAGTTAGGAATGCCGTTGAGAAACTAATAATCAGAATAAACAGCGGCTTGTTCTTGCAAGGAGTTAAATCTCAGTTAAACGTAAAAACAACAGCAGATAATGTAATAAAAGAACTGAAAGGAGAAAACTGAAATGACACAAGAAGAAAAAGAATTATTACTTAAAGACCTTTGTGCAAGGTTACCATATGGTGTTCAAGTATGTTATAAAATACATTTGGAAGATGAACCCATTGATGTAACGTTATCAGGACTTCTGCTTGATTATTTCAAGAATAAAACCATTGTGGAAATTAAACCATATCTTCGTCCAATGTCTTCAATGACTGAAGAGGAAAAGAGAAAATATATAAGGCTTTCTGTAAATGCTGCTATATGTGGTGATTATCAACAGGTAGATTATCTCAACTCAATCCATGTAGATTATCGTGGTTTAATTCCAAAGGGTCTTGCAATAGAAGCACCTGAAGGAATGTACAAATAAAAACTAAAACAAATCACAATGGAAAATGTAAAGATTTTCGCCTCAGTCATAGATGAGGCAACAAAGAAACAAGTAGAGGATTTGTCAATTTGCGACGCTTACAGCGGATGCACTATCAGGGTGATGCCAGACTGTCATGCGGGTATGGGTTGCACCATCGGTTCTGTAATCAAGTTTAAAGACCGTGTAGTTCCGAACACGGTAGGCGTAGACATCGGTTGCGGAATGTTGGTCGTGAACCTCGGAAATATTGACATCGACTTGCAGAAACTTGACGATGTTATCCACGAGTTCGTACCAGCAGGCTTCAACATCCACGAGAACGCAGTGGCGGACTTCAGCTTGGATTTCATAGCGCCGTTGAAAGACAGGCAGTACATATTGAACTCCATCGGAACCTTAGGTGGCGGCAACCACTTCATCGAGGTTGACGTTGACGACGAAGGATACAAGTACCTCGTAATCCACAGCGGAAGCCGCAACCTCGGAGTTCAAGTGTGCAACTATTGGCAGGAACTCGGTTTCTACAAACTGAAAGACCACAGCGTCGAAAACAAGACTGTCGTTGACAGACTCAAAGCCGAAGGACGGGAAAAGGACATCCAAGCGGAGTTGAAGAAACTGAAATGCAAGCAAGTCAAAAAGGAACTTGCCTACATCGAGGGCGAGGACTTGGAAGGCTACCTGCACGACATGCGCCTTTGCCAAGAGTACGCCGTGCTGAACCGCAACACGATGGCTGACATCATTCTTCAGCAGATGGAAATGAAAGACCTTGGCAGGTTTACGACAATCCACAACTACATCGACATCAAGAGCGGCATCATCCGCAAAGGAGCGATAGCAGCACCAAAGGACGAAATGGTTATCATCCCCATGAACATGCGTGATGGCTCTCTTATCTGCATCGGCAAAGGTAACGAGGATTGGCTATGCTCAGCCCCTCACGGCGCAGGCCGAATCATGTCGAGGAAGCAAGCGACCGAAAACCTCAAACTTGAAGACTTCAAAAAAAGCATGGAGGGTATCTACACCACTACGGCTGACATCGACACCATCGACGAGGCTCCGATGGCTTACAAGTCTGCTTCTGCAATCATGGAGGACATCAAGGACACCGTTGAAATAGTGGATGTCATCAAGCCTATCTACAACTTCAAGGCAAAAGGTTAAAAACTTTAAAACACTTACACAATGAAAAAATCAATCATCATCGCAGCAATCGCTGCATTGGCATTGGTCAGTTGCCACCAACCGACAAAAGAAGAGCAACAGATGCAGGCAATCAAGCAAGCCGTTGGCAAGCACATCAACGCAAACTTCGAGTACCCGAAAGGATACGAGATTACAGACGTCTCGATTGACACTATTGCAACCAACCACATGTGCGCAAAATATGTCCATGATTGGACAGACAGCATCACCGAGGACAATCTGACAAACAAACTCATGTTTTACGCCCTGTCGCAAAAGACACGCAAACGGATGGAACGATACGCAGACTTGGAACTGTTCGACATGTCAATGCCCGATGTCGCCTACATCATCGCAAAGGCTACGGTGCGCCACAGATGCGACAAAGACGGGAACAAGTGCGTCTGCACGGTGTATGTGTTCATGCGTAACAAAGATGTCATGACGGTAGAGGATTCCAACAGCAAGACGTCAATCAAATCAATCCTCGACAAGTGGCAGCCGACAGAGATACAGAATGTCATCGAGGCGCTGTCCGAAATGGCTGACGCATGGTCATTTTTGGAGTGAGACGAAAAAATCAAAGTTATGATTATCAGTAACTTACAAAATATTTTACACAAAATGAAAAATTTTTGTCGCACATATGAAAAAAAGTTCGTATCTTTGCAGCGTCAAATGAGGACTCACCACCCTTGAAGGACGAAAGAATACAGAACTGTTTGGAAGCAGTATATAAAATCCGTTTCGTAATTGGGGCGAGTGGTGAGTGCCGAAAGGCAGTCCCAATGGAACGGAAGAAACAACGAGCCGTTGAGGATTTCTCCTTGACGGCTTTGTTGTTTTGAGTAAAACGACTAATGCGGTAAGTTGAATCGTGTTGATTGCCTACCTACACGCCGCACGCCGACCGATACTTGAAAGGCGAAAAAGGTCGCAAACGAGGTTGAACCAAGCGTTTTCAAAAATGTCCGCAATGTCCTGACACTCTGACAACGGATGACTACAAGCCTCCCGAAAGGCTCGCCCACGAGAACGAGAAAGATTGCCACGTAGGATGCAACTTGGTAAAATAACTCTAAAGATAATATCGGTATTCTTTACAAATCATACACGCTTTACCTATTGTAATAGTGGGCTTGTAGGATATAAAGAGTGCTATGCTCAAAAATTAAAGATTTAAAACACAATTAAAAATAAAAAAGTTCAAACTAATTTTAACACATTGTATTATGAAAAAGCATTTTGTAACTTTGCCGCTTGTTTTAATTAGCGCATTTGCATTCTCGCAGAATGACACAATCAGAACAAAAACATTGGAAGAAGTTTCCGTCGTATCCTCTTATCGTGTAAAAAGCGATAATGGCTCACTCATCACTGCAACGGAAATTGAGGAAGAAAACAATGGGCAGGAACCAAGTTTCATCTTTGCCAAGATGCCGTCGATTTTCGCCTACGGCGATAACGGCTCTGAGTTCGGATACGGATATATGAGAATCCGTGGCTTAGACCAAACTCATATTAACGTAACGCTCGACGGAATGCCGTGGAATGAGGCAGAAGACTTTGGCTGTTATTTTGCCAACAGTCCCGACCTTATGTCCAGTATGCACACAATTAAAGTGGAAAGAGGAGCTTCGGTTGCGGGTAATGGTACGGCTGCATTTGCAGGAAATATCAGCTTAGAATCAATTGACCTCGAGAAGGATACTTTGTCAAGTGCATATTTCGGGTACGGCTCATTTAATTCTCGCAAAGCAAGTATGGTATATAACATGGGAGTAAAAAAAAGATGGGGGCTTCATATCAAAACCACAGTTTCAGGAACAGACGGTTATAAATATCATTCTTACAATAATTCACATGCGCTTACTGTAAAAACAGGGTATTTCTTCAACAAGAATCATTCAATCGACATTCTAACTATAAACGGATTTCATAAGAACGGACAAGGATATGAAGGAATCACGCTTGAAGAGCTGCGAACAGACCCGAGGACAAACGGCTGTTCTCCCAATGATATTGACGAATGGAAGCAGACTGTGGATAAAATTCAATATAATGGCGTCTTCAATAGATTTGTATTAAACGCATCAGTATATTTCTCCTTGCAGGACGGATGGTATAACTTTGATTGGGATAACTACAATTGGCGTATGATAGACGATTCTCATGCAGATACGACAAATGCTGTGTACAGCTACGGACTGACGCATTACTTCTATGGCTCCAATATTGTAGGCAAATACTATTTTAACAATCTTATGCTTAGTGCAGGCGTAAATGCCTACAAATTTACACGCAGACATTATCTCAATAACAGGTCGGTCAATATTGACCCGAGCGAATATTATGACAACAATGGCAATAAAAACGATATAAACACATTTCTCAAAGCAAAATATGAATTTGGCAAGTTTGTTCTCGCAGGTTCTTTGCAATACCGCTATACAGACTTTTCATATACTGACAATGTAAATTCAGCAGGCTCCTTTGATAGGGGAAAATACGACACATATTGGAACTTTCTGAATTATGATTTTGCCTTGGATTTGAAAACCCGAGGCAGTGACAAAGCATATCTCCGATACACCAAAGTGGGACGTGAACCTATGAGAAGCGACATGTTTGGTGGAAACGAATGGTTCCCTGACACAATTTTGACCAATACACCCGAGATAGTACATGATTGGGAATTGGGTTATGATATAAACAGAAATAGGCTGAAACTTAATGCCAACATGTTCTTTATGCACTTCAAGAATGAACTCGTGCTCAACGGCAAATTCTCAACTAACGGACTTCCACTGCATGAAAATATCGATGAAAGTTATAAATTTGGCGTGGAGTTGGCTATTAAATTTGCATTGACAAAAAACATCAACCTTATAAACGGCACGTCTTTGTCAAAAAACACAATGTATGTCAGCGGCAATTGGCGTAATCATACATATTCACCCAACATCTTATTTAACCAAGATGTCGAATATGTCTTCGACAAATACAAACTCGGCATCGGATTCACATACAGGGATAAGATGTATATAGACATTGAAAACGAACATTCAATTGATAATGCAATAACGCTAAACACCTATGCTCAAGCAGATTGGGATAAAATCACGGCGAGCGTGCGAATGAACAACATCACTAACAACCAGAACTTTTGCGGAGCAGTGGTCGGCGCGTCAGATAAAATGATGTATCTTGTCGACATACCGTTCAATGTTTGGTTTGATGTGAGATATAAATTCTAAATATCATGAAAATAGGTATTTGTTTCGGTGGTTATATACCATTACACCAAGGACACATGGATGTCATAATGAAAGCAAAAAAGCAGAATGACAAATGCCTTGTGATTGTGTGCGGTTATGACAATGAACCCCGTGCGCTTGAGGTCGATCTTCCCCTCAGGCGCAGGGTTAGCCTTGTCAGAAAATCATTCAAGGATGACGAGCAGATTATAGTCAGAGAAATAAATGACACAAAGCTCGGCATTGACGAATCCATGTCCGACCATAATTGGGACGTATGGACTTCGGAGGCTATGAGTGTCGCCCACAAGATTTTCGGCTACAAGGATAATGAGTATCATTGGTATGTAGGAGAATCGGTTTATTGCGATGCTTTGGGGCGCCGTTTTTGTGCCACAAAAGAACGCCATGTCATTCATTTAATCGACCGACTTGAGAATCCTGTTTCAGGCACAGAAATCAGACAAAATCCGATAAAGTATTGGAACAAGATCGCTCTCCCTTTCAGATGCCATTTCAGCACCAACATCCTTATCACAGGCACAGCGTCCGAGGGCAAGTCCACCTTGACCCGTGATATAGCCCACTATTTCGGGATGCCGTATGTGGAAGAATACGGACGACAGTACATGATTGAAAACTGCAAGACCGACGAGGATTTGACCGTCAATGATTTCAATTGTTTCCTTGCCAACCAACGCCAACTCGCCACACAGAAGATAAAGTCAGCCGAAAACAAGGGCGTCTTTATCTCCGACACGGACAACCTTGTGACGCTCATGTATGCCAAAGTATACAGCACTATGGATAACATTGATATTTCAGAGGATGACTATAATAATATCTTGTTACCACAAGCTAAGAGTTGGCAGAGAGGTATAACTTGGGATAAGATATATCTCTTGCCACCCAAAGGAAATTTTGTTAATGACGGTGTAAGGTATATGGTGCAGGCATCCATAGAGGAACGTACTAAAAACTACAATATTCTCATAGACCTGCTTCGTCAGTTTGGTTGGTGGGATAGGGTAGAAATATTGCGTGGCAATTATGAGGAGAATTTCAACACAGTCAAATCTTTCATCAAATCTAAAACTGACGGAATATGGTAATTAAAAAAACATATTTGTTCCCAATGTTTTTCCTTTTATTTGGATTGCTGACACAAACTATTGCTTATATATTGGGCGCTGACGACTTATTATCTTTTATTAGCGGTATATTAGGCGTTTTTGCAGTCGTATTGACAAGTTTAAGGAAAATCAGCATGTATGTGTTCGCTTTTTTACAATTATTCACATATATGATTTTGGCTTATGAACAACGGCTGTACGGCGAGTTGGTTGAAAATTTATTCTACGCTGTCACATTGATAGCCGGAATTTTTATTTGGCTTAAACACTATAAAAACAATAAAGTGGAAACGAAATCTCTCGGTGTGGTTGATTGGCTTTTTACCATTATCGGCGGAGTTGTTGCATCGGCACTGTTGTACTTCATTCTGCGTAACAGTGATGATACCCAACCATTGATGGACACCTTGTCCACCATCCCAGCATTCGTTGCCCAAATGCTTATGATAATGAGATACAGAGAGCAGTGGATTTTTTGGATTATAGTGGACATAACGACATGTATATTGTGGATTAACGTCCATAATTGGTGTATGGTAGCCCAATACGCATTTTGGACTCTCAATTGTATATACGGTTGGATTTTATGGAGTAAAAAGTCAAAATATTACAACAATGATAAAGTTAAACGAAATAAACAAACGATATGATTGCGAATAAAGACAAATCAGATGCGACAAATTCAAATGCCGCAAGAACAAGAAATCAGAGATATGAAGATTTCGTAAGCAAAAGGAAACTTGGCAGTCCTTTGGACTTGATAACAGACGAAGAACTGCTGTTGAACTTAAAATGAGAGGGATACTATGAGACATTACAACAAAGAACAAAGACTTTACCTTGATTTTCAAGAAAACGCCAATTTCATCAAAGCAATGATGAAGCGTTACATGCTTTGCTCTGGTATATGGAGGAAAGACTATAGCGAAATCATAGGCACGAAATTTCACGACATTGATATAGAATGGCAAGACGAATACCTTAAATTCGACGGAGACACATTCGAGATTTTCATTGAAACAATCAGAGGGGAACTTGTAAAAGAATGTTTCTTGTATTCAGATTTCTTAAAATGGAAAGAAAATAGAATTTAATCAACCAACACTATTTTGATATGAAATACGAAAACTTTGGACAAGCACAGGGGCTTGTAGAAACAATCAACCTGTACAAGGGAATCCTGAAAAACATCGAAGAAGTCATTTGCGATGTTGAAAGAAATTACGTAAAGACAAAGTTGCAGGTTGTAAACTTCATAACTGCGGAAGAAAACGATACAGTAACAACAAAATTGGAAATAAAGGATATGCCATGCACCTTTGCAATGGAACTTATTGAGTCGTACAAAGCGCACTGCCAAAATATTGTCGATTTGTCAATGAAAGAACTTGAAAAATTATAATCAACCAACACTATTTTGATATGACAGTAATACAATTATTAGAAAACCTCACAAAAGACGCAAAGAAGTTCCGCAAGGATGAACACTTCATCAGCAGAAACAACCACCTCACATGTCTCAAAGAAGACCCGAAACAAGAAACAACAGACGCAGTACTCGTATCTTTCATCAACTACATCGGGATGAAATACGGCGTGGACTACGCTTTGAGTGCCGAAGACTTGAAGAAAGAAGACTGACACTCAATTGTTTATAACTATGTTGAAAAATATTTTTCACTTTTTGTAATATTTATTCAAAAATATTTAGTAATTTTGCAACGTGATTTTAAAGATTAAAGTAATAACGATATGGTTACACAATTTTCACAGATTCCACAGGGTTTCTTCGGAGAGAACGGATTGACAGCAACTTCCGCAAACCACATCGCAGACTTATGCAAACTGCGTTATCAGAGATTGGAGAACGACTTGGCTTCGTTAAACTACATAACGGAGAAAATGAGCATTGTCGGCAGTAATGCTGAAAACATCAGCAAGACACCTATTATAATGAGCGACGAGGAGATAATTGAGAAAATCAACAAAATCGCCCGCTACAAGGGTTTTATCGCATTCCTCAGAGAAGCGGTCAAATGCAAGAATCTGTTGGCTAACGAGATAGCGAGCTATCAATCAGAACTTCCCGAGATGCCTCTTAATCGCTTTAGACGCTTGACACCTTTAAGCGATGAAAATGTTATCGCTAACATGAGCATCGGCGAAAGAGTGAAATATCTTACTGCAGAGGCAAGAGCCGCCACCTATGGCAAATACATCCATCCTGACGGCATCCTTGACGCCAACCGTCAAAAAGTGTTCGCAGCATTCAAAGAACCGACGACGGTCGCATTGGCGGGACGTGACACAGTTATCATCAAGAGAGAAAGTGTAGTCTCCACAAGCGAAATAGATGCCATGCTGTTGAAGTTACAGGCAGAACAGCGCAAGAGCGAAGCTGAACTGAACGGATACAAGCATCTTATTCACGATAAGGTCAAGGCGGACGAGCAGGCTCAACTTGACGCCGAACGTGAAGCGAGATTGGAATACAACAAAGCCCTTGACGAATACAACCGCAAGGTGGCTGAGATAAATGAGGCAGACCAACAGGCACGTATAAACAGACGTGAGGTTGTCGAAGCTCTCAAAATCGTCGTACCAACCATGTACAAGGATTTATATGACGAAGTAAACGGGTAATTTAAGGCTGAGGTATCGACCGAAACTTAAACGCATGAGATATGACAGAGCACAAATCTTGTTCAAAAAGCATTGCAAATGCACAGTATTAGGGGTACTGCAAGACCCGCCAGCCCTTTATGGGATGGGTCGCAAAACAAAAATGTCTGTGACACCGAAAAACAAAACAAAAACGTCTTTAACATCGCCTTTGTTGGTGTCACAGGTCTTCGCCTTAGTCTTTGCTTTTGTCTCAGTGGCTCATGCCATATCTCGACTCGTTTTTTAATATAACAATGAACACTAAAAGTTAGCATCATGAAGAACATCATCTTAAAAGAAATCACGCTCGAGCAATGGCGTACACAAAACGCACATTATGTCTTTGGCAACAATGAGAACAAAATTTCAGGGCGTAACAAAAGCGGCAAGAGTAGCATTTTTGCCGCTTGGAATTGGCTGTTGACAGGCTATACAGACGCCAACTCCCCCGCCAACTCACGTCTGTTTGACGACAGAGTGGAGATAACCCCCGAGACACCGACTGCGACAGTCAAGGCTGTAGTGGAGATTGACGGCGAGACTCACACCATCACGAGAAGCGCCACGGCATCGTTCTCAAGGCAGAGAGGAACCGACCGTATGGTCAAGAACTCATCAGACGATTACAAATTCTATATAGACGAAATATCCCGTTCAGCCACGGCCTTCAAGGAATGGCTCAACGAGAACATCGCTCCCGATGATATGCTCAGATACGTTCTCGACGGTCAGGTATTCATCAACCTGTGCTTTGCTGACAAGAAAAAAGCCCGCATGTTGATTGAGAGAGTCGTCGGCACAGTGTCACGTGAGGAAATGACAGGCGATTACAAGGAGATTGAGGAAGACCTCAAGAGATACACACTTGACGAGATTGAGGAGAGATGCAAGAACATGTCAAGCGGCATCAACCAACGCCTCAATGAGATTCCATCGCTCATCAAGAGCAAGGAAACCGAAATCTCGGAGATTGAACAAACCGACTTCGAGGGCAACGAGAAAGAGATTGCAAAACTCGAACAGGAGCGCACAGACCTTGACAAACGCATGACAGACCTCTCGGAACGTGTCAGACCTCAGATGGATGCCAAGTACAAGGCTGAACGTGACAAGCAGATGAAGCAGGACGTCTATGACAAGGCTTACTTGGAATGGGCACGCTCATTCGATGCGAGAAAGCAGCAGCTCAACAACGAAATCAGCGCCATCCGTCAACAGAACGAGAAGAGCCAACAGGCTCACGACAAGGCTCTGAGAGACATAGAGAACGCCAAGACCCAGAAGCAGTTCAAGACAAGAGAGCTTGAAGTCGCCACCAACAAGCGTCTCGCACTCCTCAAGGAGCGTGATGATGAGAAAGCTCGTGTATTCGACACCTCAACTGCAATCTGCCCTTATTGCGGACATCAGCTTGACGGCGACAAGTTGCAGGAGGAGGTCAACAAGTTCGAAGCGAAGAGACGTCAGGCTATCGACGAGATAGTTGTCAAGGGAAAAGCCACCGCCGAAACCATCAAACGCCTCGAAGAGGAAATCAAGAACCTTGGCGCAACCATCAACACTCCTGTGCCTGAAGTCATCAACCAATCCACAGAGGATTTGGAGAAGCAGCTCTTGGGTCTCAGTGCGACCAACATCAACAAGGAAGCGTTCAACGCCACCGAGCAGGGCAAGACTCTTCTTGCAGACATCGAGGCGGTCGTTATTCCCGCGGTTGTTATGCCTGACAACAGTGAGATTGTCGCCGCCAAGAAGGAGGTCAATGACAAGCTAACCCCGTTATATGAGCGTAGAGGGCTCAAATCTCGTCTACAATCGCTTAAAGAGGGCATAGAGGTATTACGTACCGAACAAAAAGAAAAAGGCTCTGAATTGGCTAAATACGAGCGACAGAGGCAACTCGTCAAAAACTACAAACAGGAGCAGATGGAGATTCTTGGTCACAAAGTCAACGACGGACTGAGGTTCTCACGCATCGAGTGTTGGTCTCAGCAGAAAGACGGCACGATGATTGCCGACCTCGTAATCAAGGATGCGCAGGGCGTCGCATTTGCGGTGACAAACAACGCAGCACGCATTGTCACTACCTGCGACATTCAGCGTTTCTTCTGCGAGAAGCTGAACATCAACTCCCCTGTATGGGTAGATGAAAGTTCCGTGTTGGATTCAGAGAACCTGCCCAACTATGAGGGCAGTCAGATGTTCTACATGTTCAGGGCAGACACAGCATTAACAATCGAATCAAAATAAAATCATAACACGCCCGCCAAGGTCTCTTGGTGTTCCACGAGATACAGCGGGCTTCTTTAAAAACATAAAGCAATGAACAACATAATTAAAGACTTCAACGAAGACACCCGCAAATGCAAGAGCTGCGGAAGAGAACTTCCGATAAGTGAGTTCTCAAAAAACCGATTCGGATATATCTCCGTATGCAAAGAATGTGCTAAGGAGCACCGTAGAGCGGGACGTAAGAAATCCAATGAGATTGATGACATACTCCGTCAGTTGGAGAATGCAAAAACAATGCGTCTCGAATCATTCACCCCAAGAGAACTGATGCTCGAACTCAAACGCAGAGGCTACGAGGGCACGTTGACTTATACCGAGGTTAGAAGTATTAACATCGCAAATTTGAATTGACTATGGCACAAGAAGAAAACAAGACGGAAATACAAGTTAAAGGTGAATACACCGTACTTGACGGCGGAAAAATAAAGATTAAAGGATTGTCTTCAATCCAATTTGATACAATTATGGCTTTACTTAAGTCGTGGAATTCTAATACTTAAAATTATGACTAAAGAAGAAAAACAACTATTACTTATAGACCTTTGTGCAAGGTTGCCTTATGATGTACAAATAAGTAAAACATACGCTCGTGATGATAATTCCACATACATAAGTGAACCTCATTTAGTAAGGTCAATCAATAGGGATTGTGTAATTTTGGTTGAGAATGAACCGTTCTTAGATGGAACACCAGACATTGATGCTTGGGCAATTGAAGATGTAAAACCATATCTCCGTCCAATGTCAAGTATGACTGAGGAAGAAGATGCAAGAAGATGTGCTTTTCTTGATGATATTGAAGGAGGTATTGAGGATGCAATATTCAATTATATCGATTGGCTCAATGCTCATCACTTCGATTACAGAGGTTTAATTGAAAAAGGATTGGCTCTCGAAGCTCCTAAAGATATGTATAAATTTGATTAGTTATGATACAGGAACAATATGTCAGCTTTGAAACGGCAAAGCTTTTGAAAGAGAAAGGGTTTAATGAGCCTTGCCATACATGGCAAAGAGAAAATGAAAATATAAATTATTGTGATATTCCACTTGACTACAATGAAATGTTTTCAGATGAGTATTTAGTTCCAACACAACAAATGGTAATGCGATGGTTGAGAGAGGTGTTCAGTATTCATATCTCAGTTTATCCTTTTAATAGAACATTACCTATTACGGACAAAACCGTGTATACTTGTGATATAGCTACGAAGAAATATTCTTCACAAGAAGGTCACCTTAGGGGTGTTTGGAATACTTATGAAGAAGCTTGTGAAGCAGCTATTAAATATTGTTTAGAAAATTTAATTTAATATGAAAGAATTTAATTTAGAAGAATACTTGAAGAATCCCGATAGAAAGGTTGTTACAAGGGATGGAAATATTGTAGAAATAATCTATACAAAAGGAAAGGGAATGTTTCCTGTAATAGTTATAGACCCCTACGAAGAAGGTGAAACAGAGCCTTGGCAAGTTACAGAAAATGGAAAATTGTTTTATGATGGTGATAATGACCCATTAGACATTTTCTTTGCAGATGAGGAAGAGGAACTGACTGAGTTTGAGAAAGCAATTTATCAACACACCTGTACTATTGTGATTTCTTGTAGTGGAGAAGTCTATGGCGACAAAGAATTAAAGCCAATAGTAAAAGGAATTGCCAAAGAGCTCCTCGACTTAGCAAGAAAGGAACTTGAAAAAGAATATGATTTAATTCCGTTTGTAAATGGTAAAGTAGAAGATAGTGCTGCATATTATAAAGGCAAAGCAAATGCCTTGAAAGACTTGCCGAAGTGGAAGAAAGTTGATTCAAATCTGCCAAAAGTCCAATACAATCTACAAGGGAAACGATTGTATAAAAATGGAGAATATTATATTGAGCTAATTGATTTAGAGATGTTACCAAAAGAAGAACAACTATGAAAGAACTATCAATAGAAGAAAAGGCAAAAGCCTATGATAAAGCTTTGGTTATAGCCAGAAGTAGGTATAGCATAGAAACTGAAGAGTCTGTCAGAATTTGTCTTGAGTTAATGTTTTCTGAACTTGCAGAAAGCGAGGATGAGAAGATAAGGAAAGCAATTATCCATTACATTGAACAAAAACAATTTGGCTCAGAAGTTTATCTCGAAGACGACGAAATGGTTCAAAAATACATTTCTTGGCTTGAAAAGCAAGGTGAACAGAAAGAAACACCTTGTGATAAATGTAAGAAAGCACAGCCTTCTCATTCATGTCAAGATATAACAGCATTAGGGAGATGCTATCTTGAACATGAACAGAAACCTGCTGATAAGGTTGAACCAAAATTTAAGAAAGGTGATTGGATTGTATATCAAAACGAAGTTTGTCAAATTAAGCATCGTGAAGAAGGATATAATCTACTTACAAATTCATTTGGAATAAATAAAGAGCCAATAAATG
>Ga0310696_10002187_pt1 | contig 26405 bp, 23 predicted proteins | sample AusTroGonzalo_MG_4_FD_203885 | JGI IMG/M metagenome (GOLD analysis project Ga0310696, IMG submission 203885) | Bovine rumen microbial communities from tropical cattle in Woodstock, Queensland, Australia - Gonzalo_02 (v2) (version 2) | ecosystem: Host-associated > Mammals > Digestive system >...
GCTTGCTCTGCGACTCACGACCGTTCTTGGAACTGGATTGACCTTTCTTGTGTGCCATAACTCTTAAGCGATTTCGTTGATCTTGATCTTGGTAAGTTTCTGACGGTGGCCGTTGAGCTTCTGGAAGCCCTTGCGGCGGATCTTCTTGAAGACCAGCACCTTGTCGGCCTTGGCGTCATCATCGAGCACGGTGGCCTTCACCACGGCACCCTCAACATAGGGAGCGCCCACCTTCACGGCCGCATCGTCGGCGACCAGGAGGACCTTCTTGAACTCCACATCAGCACCCTTGGCATCGGCGAGCCGCTGCACAAAGATTTCGTTACCAGCTTCAACCTTAAACTGCTGGCCTGCAATATCTACGATTGCATACATAATAAAACTTTGTTTAAAAGTTTCGGCCGTAAGCGTCTGCCTCGAGGCAGCTCTTTATCAATGGCTTAGCGGTCATCAAATCATTTTTGGGCTGCGAATTTACGTAAAAAACTCCGATATGCCAAATATTTTGCTAATTTTGCGTTATAACAACTTTGTTACCACCGTTACCGTATGGAGAGCGCCTTTCCTTACAACAAGTATGTTACCGGCAAGCAGAACCTGGGACGGTCGGCCGAGACCAAGGCTTTCTTCAACCTGCTTTCGCAAGGGGAGAACATCGTGATCTATGAGCCGCCCAAGACCGGGAAGAACTCCCTGGTCCAGCAGGGCTTCTACCACATGCGTCTGGCCGGAGAGCGTTTCGTGGCCGTGTCCCTGAGCCTGCTGGACATCCGCACGCTCGAAGATTTTGCGCTGCGGCTCGCTTCCACCGTGCTGCTTTCCGCCGGCGAGACGCCGGAAGACTATGCCCGCGTGGCAAAGGAGCTCCTCGGCGGCACCCACCTCATCTTCGACGCGTCCCGGTACCGGATGCACGGCGAAGTGCTCTCCCCGACCTGGCAGCTGGACGACGAGGACCTCCGCGCCGCCTTCCTGCTCCCCTACCGGCTGGGGGCCGCCTCCGGCCTGCGGCGTATCGTCGTCATCAACGAGTTCCAGAACATCATGCTCACCGAGGACGGCGACCGCGCCTGCCGCCTGCTCGAGGAGATCTTCAAGACGCTGCCTCCCGAGCAGCTCAAGAACGCCTCCTACGTCTTCCTCGGCTCCCGTGTCAATGCGATGCACGAGATCTTCGGCGTGAAGCGCTGGTTCTACCGCCACGTCGAACGCATCCGGCTCACCCCGATTGACACCAAGGAGATCATCGAACACGTGACCAAGGGATTCCTCACTTCCGGCAAGGTCATCGACCGCAACCTGCTGCTGGGCGCGTGCAAGCTCTTCCAGGACAATATCTGGTACATCAACCACTTCTGCGCGATCTGCGATTCCCTGAGCCGGGGTTACATCATGGAACAGACGCTCCATGAGGCCCTCGCAAGCCTGCTTGCCATCCATGAGCCCCGCTTCATCGCCACGATGGCCGACCTGACCACCTTCCAGGTCAGCCTGCTGCGCGCCATCCTCGACGGATACACCCGCTTCAGCAGCGTGGACGTGATCCGGAAATACGCCCTCAACTCCTCCGCCAACGTGCGCCGCCTCAAAGACGCCCTCTGCAAGAAGGAGATCATCACCTTCGACGACAACGACGATCCCGTCATCCTGGATCCGCTCTTCGAATACTGGGTCCGCAAGTATTACTTCAATATGTCTTTCGAATGAAAAAACGCATTGCTGTCCTGACCGGCGCCGGCGTGAGCGCCGAGAGCGGCCTGGGGACCTACCGCGACAACGGCGGCCTCTGGGACAATTATGACCCGATGGTGGTCGCCTCCGCCGAAGGCTGGGCCCGCAATCCGGGCCTGGTGCTCGATTTCTACAACATGCAGCGGGAGAAGCTGCGCGAAGTGCAGCCCAACGAGGCCCACCGCCTGATCGCCGCGCTGGAGAAAGACTACACCGTCGACGTGATCACGCAGAACGTGGACAATCTCCACGAACGCGCCGGCTCCACCCACGTGGTGCACCTCCACGGCGAAGCCACCAAGATCCGCCCGGAGAACACCTGCAACGACTACGACGGCTTCTCCGAGAAATACGTCGTCGACATCAGCTATGACGCCGTGCACCTGGGCGACAAGGCCCCGAACGGCGCACAATACCGGCCGCACATCGTCTTCTTCGGCGAGGCCGTGCCCATGATCGAGCGGGCCGTCGAGCTGGTCTCCGTCGCGGACATCGTCCTCATCGTGGGCACCTCCCTGCAAGTCTACCCCGCGGCCGGACTCTACCGTTACGCCCGCGCGGACGCGCCTGTCTATTTGATTGACCCGGCCGACGTGACGCTCTTCGACAAGCGCGTACACCATATCAGGAAGGTGGCGACCGAAGGGATGCGAGAATTTGTTGGAATGTTGAAATAAATTGCTAACTTTGCACCCCATTTAGAAAAAGGAGGTGTAAAAGCAATGATCATCGTACCCGTTAAAGAAGGCGAAAACATCGAGCGCGCATTGAAGAAATTCAAGCGGAAGTTCGAGAAGACCGGTGCCGTCCGCGAGATGCGCTCCCGCAAGAACTTCCAGAAGCCGTCTGAGATCCGCCGCATTGCGAAGCAGAAGGCTATCTATGTGCAGCACCTGCGCCTGGAGGAGGAGTAATCCCGCCCCTGCACCTTACCCCATAAAAAGACTCGCCTCGTTGCGAGTCTTTTTTTGTCGCCCAGCCGTGACCTGGAACGAATTGATTGATTGGATAATATAAAATTTACGGGTATCGTTTCCCGATACCCGTAAATTCGATAATTAATTATGATTCTGACGAATACAAGTCACGCTTACTGCTCGTCAGGTCCATTGTTGTTGCCATAGTCCGGCTGAGGGCCGGTCGGACCGCCCTGAGGGCCACCCTGAGGGCCCTGCGGGCCGGCCTGCGGGCCACCCTGGGCCGCCCGGGCCATATCCTCGGAGGCAGCATGCCAGGCCGCTTCGAGGGCCGCGTTGGCGCTGTCGATCGCGTCGATGTTCTTCTCGTCCACCGCCTTCTTGAGGTCGGCACAGGCGGACTCGATGGCGGAGCGCTTGTCGGCCGGAATCTTGTCGCCGTACTCCTTGAGGTTGCGCTCGGTCTGGAAGACCATCGCATCGCCATTGTTCAGCTTGTCGGCACGCTCCTTCTCGGCGCGGTCGGCCGCCTCGTTGGCCTTGGCTTCGTCGCGCATGCGCTGGATCTCGGCGTCGGACAGACCGCTGGACGCCTCGATGCGAATGTGCTGCTCCTTGCCCGTGGACTTGTCCTTCGCGGACACGCTCAGGATACCGTTGGTATCGATGTCGAAGGAGACTTCGATCTGCGGGATGCCGCGCGGCGCCGGAGCGATGCCGTCGAGGTGGAAGATGCCGATCTGCTTGTTGTCCTTGGCCATCGGACGCTCGCCCTGCAGGACGCGGATCTCGACGGAAGGCTGGTTGTCGGCCGCCGTGGAGAAGACCTGATCCTTGTGGACCGGGATGGTGGTGTTGGACTCGATGAGCTTGGTCATCACGCCGCCGAGGGTCTCGATACCGAGGCTCAGCGGAGTCACGTCGAGCAGCAGGACATCCTTGACGTCGCCGGCGAGCACACCGCCCTGGATGGCGGCGCCGATGGCGACCACCTCGTCCGGGTTGACGCTCTTGTTCGGCTCTTTGCCGAAGAATTCCTTGACCAGCTCCTGCACCTTCGGGATACGGGTGGAACCGCCGACGAGCAGGACCTCGTCAATGTCGGAAGCGCGCAGGTGGGCGTCCTCGAGGGCCTTGCGGCAAGGCTCGATGCTGCGGCGGAAGAGGTCGTCGCACAGGGTCTCGAACTTGGCGCGGGTCAGCGTCTTCACGAGGTGCTTCGGCATCCCGTCCACGGCCGTGATGTACGGCAGGTTGATCTCGGCGCTGGTCGCGTTGGAGAGCTCGATCTTGGCCTTTTCGGCAGCCTCCTTGAGGCGCTGCAGGGCCATCGGGTCCTTCTTGAGGTCGATGCCGCCGTTGTCGGTCGCGAACTCGCGGGCCAGCCACTCGATGATGGCCTGGTCGAAGTCGTCGCCGCCCAGGTGGGTGTCGCCGTTGGTGGACTTCACCTCGAACACACCGTCGCCGAGCTCCAGGATGGAGATATCGAAGGTGCCGCCGCCGAGGTCGTAGACCGCCACTTTCATATTCTTGTTCTTCTTGTCGAGGCCATAGGCGAGGGCCGCGGCCGTCGGTTCGTTGATGATACGCTTGACGTCCAGGCCCGCGATCTTGCCGGCTTCCTTGGTCGCCTGGCGCTGGGAGTCGGAGAAGTAGGCCGGCACGGTGATGACCGCCTCGGTCACCTCCTGGCGGAGGTAGTCCTCGGCCGTCTTTTTCATCTTCTGAAGGATGATGGCGGAGATCTCCTGCGGGGAGTAGAGGCGGCCGTTGATGTCGACGCGCGGGGTGTTGTTCTCACCGCGGGCCACCTTGTACGGCACGCGGGCGATCTCCTTGCCCACCTGGTCATAGGTCTCACCCATGAAACGCTTGATGGAGAAGATCGTATTGTGGGGGTTGGTGATGGCCTGGCGCTTGGCAGGGTTGCCCACCTTGCGCTCGCCATTCTCCGTGAAAGCTACGACGGACGGCGTGGTGCGCGCGCCTTCGTCGTTGATGATGACGGTCGGCTGGTTGCCTTCCATCACGGACACGCACGAATTCGTGGTGCCGAGGTCAATACCGATAATTTTTCCCATAATATCTGACTTTTAAAATTTCACATTCCTCGCCTGCCACCTCCGGCAGGCCGCAAACCCTATCATCAAATCTTTTGCCACTGCCTTTTTTCTGACAAATTGTCATTTTTCTATCTTCGCAGGTACTGCCCCCGCGGACGGCCATCATTCTCTCGTTCGCAGCCAGCTGCCTCGGCAAAACTTCGCTTCGCTCATCCCTCCCACGACTCCGTCGCGGGCCCCTCCCGTTCACGAGGCCACGGGCGGCCACGGTTTTGCCTGCGGCACTGGCTGCTTCACCGGCAAACGGGAATTATTGCTATCTTTGCAATATGGAGTACAGACAGCTGACAAAAGAGGAGTTCGATGCGCTGGCGGGGCGGATCCTGTATGAGGACAACCACCTGCTGATTGTGAACAAGCGCGCCGGGGAGATCACACAGGGCGACAAGACGGGCGACGAGCCGCTGACGGAGACCTACAAGGCCTTCATCGCGCAGCGCGACGGCAAGCCCGGCAAGGTCTTCCTGGGGCTCCCCCACCGCCTGGACCGGCCCGTCAGCGGGGTTTGCCTGCTCGCCAAGACCTCCAAGGCGCTGGAGCGGCTGACGGCCGCTTTCCGCGACGGTGGGGTGCACAAGACCTACTGGGCCCTCTGCTGCGCCCTCCCGGAGCCTCGCGAAGGTCGCCTGGAAGGCTGGCTGGACCGCAACGAGCAGCAGAACAAATCCTGGATCGTCGCCCCCGGCACGGAGCCCAGACCCGCCCGCCATCCGCAGGCCAAACTGGCCCGCCTGGACTACCGTTACCTGCGCAGCACCGACCGCTATCACCTCGTGGAGGTGGACCTGCTCACCGGCCGCCACCACCAGATCCGCTGCCAGCTCGCCCACCTGGGCTGTCCCATCAAGGGCGACCTCAAATACGGCGCGCCCCGGTCAAACCCCGACGGCGGCATCTGCCTCCACGCCCGCCGCATCCGCCTCGTCCACCCGGTCCAGAAAACGCAACTGGACATCGTGGCCCCCCTGCCCGATTCCTGGAAAGGCGTCAGATAATCCCCTTCTCCTTCCGCAGGCGCTCCAGATAAGCCGACGGCGTCTCGCCCATATTGAGCTTGAACGCCATGTTGTAGCTCACCGATGAGTGGAATCCGGACATCATCGCCAGGCTGATCACCTTCAGGTGCGGATCCTTATGCATCAGCTCGATGCTGTAGTGCACCCGGTGGAAATTGACAAACTGACTGAAATTGCGGCCGGAGACGATGTTGATCGTCTTGGACAGGTAGGACTTGTTCGTGTACACCGCAGCGGCCAGGTCGTTCAGGCTGAAGTCCTCGTCCAGGAAGAGGTGCTTCTGCTCCATCTGCGTCATCACCCGTTCGTAAACCCGGGTCATCCGGGCCACGTCCTCCGTCTGCACCCCCGCCTGCGGCGGTACCGTGCGCAGATTCCCCTTGATCAGCTCCTTGATGGCCAGCTCACGCTTGAGCGACACGAACAGGGTGCGGCCGGAAAACACGCGGACCAGCAGCGCCCCGAACAAGGCCCCGTCCAGCGCCACCAGCAACCAGAGCACCCAGCGCGGCGCACTGCACGGCTGCGCCACCGCCAGCAGGTACAAACCCAGGGAATAGACGCTGCGTGCGTGGTTCTCGATGTTGAACCAGACCGCGAAATGCCGGAACAGCGGACGAAGTTGTGCATAGTACTCCACGCTTCGAAGCAGCAGGCCCATAAAGTGCACCAGCAGCACACCGCACAGCCACAAACGCTCCGGCCCGCGCAGCAGTACCCCGCAGACACATACGCACGCCGCGCCCAGCGCAAACCAGAAGGAGCGGTTGCTGCGCTCTTCGACGATCGGAAGGAGCAGGAGAACGGCGCTCCCGGACAACAGCCCGGCCGACAAAGCGGCCGGAAAGGAAGAACCCCCGAAGCGAAACAGGACCCCGACACACGGGAACATCAGGCAGAACCAGGCTATAAAAATCGTTGCCCGGTAATAAGAAAACACATACCTTCTTTTCATTCCGTTTGCGATTTGCCGCAAAGATAAACCAAACCCCCGTCCGCAAAGGGGTACGGACGGGGGTAAAAAAAACTATTTCTTTTTTCGCAGCGGAATTATTTTTTATTTCCCGTTTTGAATTTGTCAAACCCCTTTCCATATACGCCTGTGACGGAGGAAACGGAGATAAATGCATTCGGGTCGATCGTGTTGATGTATTTCAGGAATACGTTGAGGTCCGTCTTGCGGGTGATAACCATGATCACTTCGGTGTCATGCTTGGTGTACCAGCCCTTGCCGTTGAGCACCGTCACGCCGCGATGCAGATCCCGGGTGATGGCGTCGGCGATCTCGGCATATTTGGCGGACAGGACAAAGATCTGCACCGACTGGCGCGAACCGGACAGGTACAGGTCCAGCACCGTGCTCACGATCGTGATCAGGATGAAGCCGTACACGACGGTCGTGATCTTGTCCGGCCAGGGCATCAGGGTGCCGTCCGGCATATAGGAAGGAACGAACAGGGAGGAAAGGATGATGACGGCATCCAGGATCAGGATCATCCGCCCCGGAGACACATTGCGGTACTTGTTGATGATCAGCGCAATGATATCCGTACCGCCCGTGCTGCCGCCCTGGGAGATGGACATTCCGATGCCGATACCCACCATGATGCCGCCCATGATCGTGCACATCAGCTTGCCGTTGTCCAGCGCCAGGAGCTGGATGAGTTCCTGCGGGAACAGCCCCTGCCCCACGTTCAGCGTGACGGAGGTCAGCAGGATGGCATAGACGGATTTGGCGCCGAAACTCCGGCCCAGGGTAAACAGGGCGGCGATGAGCAGGCCGGCATTGACCACGAAATAGGTATAACCGATCTTGATTGCGCCGCCGGTGGCATATTGCACGATCGAGCCGAGACCGGTCACGCCGCCGCCGATCATGTTGTTCGGGACCAGGAAGATGATCCAGCCCATCACATACATCAGCACGCCCAGCGTAATGAGGGTGTATTCCTTGACGCCCGTCCAGAAAATCTTGTTAAGAAACGACATGATTCTTCTTGTTCTTTTTCAGTTTGACGCCCGTCTTGATCTCCTCGAAGCCTTCGCCATAGACGCTCCGGGTCGGGGAGATGGACATGAAGGCACGCGGGTCGATTTCTTTGATCACGCGGGACAGTTCGGCCATCTGGGCCTGGTTGATCAGGATCAGGAGGACGTTCTTGTCGGACTTCGTGTACCAGCCCTGCGCCTTGAGCACGGTCACGCCGCGGTCCATGTTGTGGATGATGTGGTCGGCGATCCGGTCATACTTGTCCGAGAACACCATCAGCTGGTAGGAAGAGCGTTTGCCCCCCACCACGATATCGATTACAAGCGAGAAGATGACCACTTCCGTGAGGCCGTAGCACATGTCGGAGAAGTTCTTTTCCGGCAGGAACAGCAGGAGGGCGCAGATGACGACATCGGAGATCAGGAAAACCGTGCTCAGCGAGACCGGCCAGTATTTGTTGACCATCAGGGCGATGATGTCCGTGCCGCCCGTGCTGCCGCCGTAGCGCAGCACGAGTCCCAGGCCCACGGCCTCGAACACACCGGCCACGACCGGAATGAGCAGGCGCTCCTGCATATAGAAGAAGGAGCCGGGGATGGCGTGGAGGGCTTCCTGCTTGGACAGGATGCCCATGATCAGACTGGAGATCAGGATACACCAGATGGTCTTGAAACCGAAACCGATGCCCATCGCGATCACGGCGATGATGATGAGCAAGGCATTGATCGCGATATAAGAATACTGTGCCGGGATCAGACCGCCGGTAGCGTACTGGAGGACGGTGCAGAGACCCATCATCCCGCCGGCGGACATCCCGTTGGGGATCATGAAGCACTCCCAGGCCATCGCGAAGAAGAAGCAGGCGATGGTCAGGATGATATACTCCCAGACCGTTCGTGCGATAACCTTACGCGTCATTTCACTACGATATTGATGATGCGTCCGGGCACGACCACGACTTTGACGATCGCCTGGTCCCCCACCCACCGGGCCGTCTGCTCCATCGCGCGGACGGAAGCTTCCACCTCCGCGGGAGCGGCGCTCTTCGGCAGATCCACCGTGAAGCGCATCTTGCCGTTGAACTGGACCGGATAGGTCACGCTGTCCTCCACCGTGTAGGCGGCGACATATTCCGGGAAGCGGGCGTCGGTGACGCTGCCCTCGCAACCCATCAGGTGCCAGAGCTCCTCGGCGATGTGCGGGGCGAACGGCGAGAGCAGCACGCAGAGCGGCTCCAGGATCTCGCGCTTGTTGCAGCCGGCGGCGGACAGCTCGTTGACCGCAATCATGAACGCGCTGATGGTCGTGTTGAAGGAGAAATTCTCGATATCCTCCTGCTCCTTGCCGATCAGGCGGTGCAGGATCTTGAGTTCGGCAGGGGTCGCCTTCCCGTCGCTCACAGCCAGGCCGTCGCGGTCGGTGTAGAGGCGCCAGAACTTCTTCAGGAAACGGGCCACGCCGTCGATGCCCTTGGTATCCCAGGGCTTGCTCTGCTCGAGCGGGCCCAGGAACATCTCGTACAGGCGCAGGGTGTCGGCCCCGTAGGTGTCGCAGATGTCGTCCGGGTTGACCACGTTGTACATCGACTTGCTCATCTTCTCGACGGCCCAGCCGCAGATGTACTCCCCATCCTCCAGGATGAACTCCGCATCCGCGAAATCGGGACGCCAGCGGCGGAAGGCCTCCAGGTCGAGCCGGTCGTTGTGGACGATGTTGATGTCCACGTGGATCTCCGTGGTCTCGTACTGGTCCTTGAGCCCGAGGGAAACGAAGGTGTTGGTCCCGACGACCCGGTACACGAAGTTGGAGCGGCCCTGGATCATACCCTGGTTGATCAGCTTGCGGAACGGCTCGTCCTCGCACACCCAGCCCCGGTCATAGAGGAACTTGTTCCAGAAGCGGGAGTAGATGAGGTGGCCGGTGGCATGCTCCGTGCCGCCGATGTACAGATCCACGTTCCGCCAGTACTGGTTCGCCTCCGGGCTGACCAGGGCGTGGTCATTGTGGGGGTCCATGTAGCGGAGATAGTAGGCGCTGGAGCCGGCGAAACCCGGCATCGTGCTCTTCTCCAACGGAGCGCCCTCCCAGGTCCAGTCCTTGGCGCGCGAGAGCGGCGGCTGCCCGTCGGGAGACGGTTTGAAGGAACTGATCTCCGGCAGGCGGAGCGGCAGTGCGGAGAGCGGCAGCGGTGTCGCGATGCCGTCCTTGTAGCAGATCGGGAACGGCTCGCCCCAGTAGCGCTGGCGCGAGAAAATGGCGTCGCGCAGACGGTAGTTCGTCTTCCTGCGCCCCAGGCCGTGGGCTTCGACGTAGTCCTTCGCCGCTTCGATGGCCTGCTTCACGCTCATGCCGTTCAGGAAGCCGGAGTTGCACATGATGCCGTCCTTGGCGTCGAAACTCTCCTCGGAAACGTCGCAGCCCTCGATCAACGGAATGATCGGCAGGCCGAACTTCTTCGCGAAGGCATAGTCGCGGCTGTCGTGCGCCGGCACGGCCATGATGGCGCCGGTGCCATAACCGGCCAGGACATATTCGGAGATCCAGATGGGGACCTTCTCCCCGGTGACGGGATTGATGCCGTAGGAGCCGGAGAACACGCCGGTGACCGTCTTGGTCTCGGCGATGCGCTCACGCTCCGTCTTCTTCTTGACATATTTGACGTACTCAGCCACTTCCGCCTTGTGGTCGGCGGCGGTCAGCCGGTCCACGAGCTCGCTCTCGGGAGCCAGGACCATGAAGGTCACGCCGTAAATCGTGTCCGCCCGCGTGGTGAAAATCGTTATCGGAAGCTCCCGGCCGTCACAGACGGTGTTGAACACCATCTCCGTGCCTTCAGAGCGGCCGATCCAGTTGCGCTGCATCTCCTTGAGCGAATCGGTCCAGTCCAGCTGCTCCAGCGAATCCAGCAGGCGTCCGGCATAGGCCGACACGCGCAGCTGCCACTGCGTCATCTTCTTCTGCTCCACCGGGAAACCGCCCCGCACGCTGAGGCCGTCCTTGACCTCGTCGTTGGCCAGCACGGTCCCGAGCCCCTCGCACCAGTTGACCGAAGTCTCGCCCTGGTAGGCGATGCGGTAGCGCATCAGGATGTCGGACTTCTCCTTGTCGGAAGCTGCCTTCCACTGTGCCGGGGTCACGTCCTCGTAGCCCGTGGTCTCGAACTTGCTGACCAGCTCCTCGATCGGACGGGCCTTGTCCTGCTCCGGGTCGTACCAGCTCGCGAACATCTGCAGGAACGCCCACTGCGTCCACTTGTAGAAATCGGGGTCGCAGGTGCGCACCTCACGGTCCCAGTCGTAGGAGAACCCGATCCGGTCCAGCTGCTCGCGGTAGCGGGCCACGTTCTTCTCCGTGGTCAGCTCCGGGTGCTGGCCGGTCTGGATGGCATACTGCTCGGCGGGCAGGCCGAAGGCGTCATACCCCATCGGATGCAGGACGTTGAAGCCCCGCAGGCGCTTGTAGCGCGAGAAGATATCGCTGGCGATGTAGCCCAGCGGGTGTCCTACGTGCAGGCCCGCCCCGGAGGGGTACGGGAACATGTCCAGCACGTAGTACTTGGGTTTTGCGGGGTCTTCGACCACCTTGAAGGTCTTGTTGGCCGCCCACCAGGCCTGCCATTTGCGCTCGATCGATTTAAAATCGTAGTCCATATCTTATCACTTTTTCTTTCTTTTTTCGAGTCTGAATTCCACGTACAGGGACAGGGCGGCTTTCACCTTCTTGCCGCGCAGCATCCCCGGCTTCCAGTCCGGAGAGGCGCTGATCACGCGAACCACCTCGGCGTCCAGCCGGGGATCCAGCCCACGGGTCACGTGCACATCCGTGACTTTGCCTTTCTCGTCGATGACGAACTCCACCTGCACGCGTCCCTGGACGCCTTCTTCCACGGCACTCTCAGGATACCGGAGATACACGTAAACCCAGCGCTTGAGGAAATCCGTCGGGTCGCTGGAGCGGAAGAACGTCGGCTTGACCTCGCACTCGTAGAACGAAACCACGTCCGGATCCATCCCCAGATGGCGCTTTGAGGACTCGTCGCTGCGGAACTCCGGCTTCGGGCCGTTCACCAGCGCAAGCGTGAAATTGTACAGGTACTCCAGCTCCCGCTCCATCCCGTCATATTCGAGGATGGACGCGGTGTCGCGTTCGGAATTGTATTCGGGGTACATCCCGGTCGTGAAGAACACGGCGGGGATCTCTTTGTCGTAAAATATGCGGTGGTCGGAAGACACCGGCTCGCGGGTGATGATCTCCGGCCGCACGGGCTGCAGGGTACCGTTTACCGACTCCAGCAGGCGGGTGAGGTCCGGATTGGAGGCCGCGTAGGCATAGAAGCCGTTCGACCCCGTGCCCAGCATATCCAGGTTGATCATGGCGTCGATCCGGGACGCGCCTTCGAAGGACCGGTTCAGGAAATACCAGGCGCCGGCACCCCCTTCCAGTGAAGAGCCGAAAGCCGCGATGATGACCGAGCGTCGGAGCAGCACGCTGTTGGTCGACAACATTCGCGCCAGCTGCGTCAGCATCGCCAGGCCGGACGCATTGCCGTTGGCCCCGTAGAAGATCTTCTCCTGCCGCTCCCCGTTGACGCGCATCTCCATCAGTCCCAGGTTGTCCAGGCGCGCCCCGATCACGATGTAGTGCGAGCGGAGCGCTTCGTCGTAACCCGGAATGTAGGCGATCACGTTGCGGGAGGTCAGGGTGTCCCCTTCGGCCTGCTTGAGGCCGAACAGTTCGCCGTCCGCACCGCTCAGGACGTTCAATCCGTAGGAAGCGAGGACCTCGGACAGGTACGCCGCCGCCTCATGCTCCCCTTCGGAGCCGGCCTTGCGGCCTTCCAACGCCGCCGACGACAGGAATCCCACCTGCTCCTTCATCGCAGAGACGGCCTCGCTGTCCCCCAGCGAAGCGTAGGAGTCACGGTATTGGGCGGTCGCCGCCCAGGCGCAGCACAGGAGCGCCAGGAGGGTAAGAAGGACCCGCTTCATCGGTGTCATTCGTTGTTGAGAATCCAGGCGTCTTCCGGGAAGAAGGCTTCCCCGCGAAGATTCTTCATCGACGCATACACCGCGGACAGGCTGTTGGACGGGCAGATAGCCACGGCCGTTACGCCTCCCGGGAAGGGAATCAGCGTGGCCGGATAACCTGCCTGGGCCGCCTTGGCCGCCTGGCGTTCCGCATTGGCGGAACTGGAGAACGAGCCGATCATCAGGTAGTACCGGTATGCCAACTGGCTCTTTCCGGAAGCCGGCAGGGAGCGGGTCTGAAGCAGGGTTTCGCTGACGGCGTTGCGCAGGGAGTCTTCCCGGGCCAGCGAATCGGCGATGTGGCGCTGCACCGCCTCCACAGAGTCCTGGCGATGCTGCTGATCCAGGGCTTCCTGCTCGATCAGGGCACGCTTCACCGCGATCTCCCGGGACGTAGGGCGTCCGGCCAGCTGGCGGAAGAAATCACATCCTCCCAGCAGGCAGATCGAAAGGGCGAGTGCCGCTATGGTAATTGCTTTTCTCATAATTATCTTACAAAAATACAAAAAGTCTTATATTTGCACAATTTTATGAAACAGACCCGCCTCATATTCTTCCTGTTGCTGATGATTCTCGGCGCTCCGAAGACCTATGCACAGCAGCCCAAGTTCCGTTTCTTCTCGGACCAATATCAAATCCCGTTCCCAAAAACCGTCCTCAACGCACCCGATACCGTCTCGATGATCATTATCGGGGATGTGATGATGCACGCCAAGCAGCTGGTGCGCGACCACCATCCTTTCATGGAACGGATTGCGCCCGCCCTGCGGGAAGCCGACTGGGCCGTGGCCAATATGGAATTCCCGCTGGGCGGGGAACCCTACGCCGGTTATCCGGCCTTCTCCACGCCGGACTATTATGCGTGGTATGCCGGGGACGACTGCGGAATCGATGTTTTCCTGACGGGCAACAACCACGTGCTCGACCGGGGCTCCCGGGGGCTCAAGCGCACCCTCGACGTCTACGAAAAAATCCGGGATTCGCTCGGCGTCCTGCAGACGGGCGCGGGCCGCAACCAGCAGGAGCTGGACGAGACCTACCCGCTGATCCTGTCCCGCCGGGGCATCCGCGTCGCGCTGGTCAACTTCACCTACGGGACCAACACCGGCCCGGATACGGACTGGCCGAAGGTCAACCGGATGCATAAGGAAGAAATCAGCGCCGCCATCCGCAGTGCCCGCGAACAAGGGGCCGACTTCGTCATCGCCCTGCCGCACTGGGGCACGGAATACCAGCTGCTGCACGACGCTTCCCAGGCTTCCTGGGCCAAATGGCTGGTCTCCCAGGGCGTGGACGCCATCGTAGGCTCCCACCCGCACGTCATCCAGGACACCACGCACATCCAGGGCGTTCCCGTCATCTATTCGCTCGGCAACGCCATTTCCAACATGAGCATCATCAACTCGCGCCTGGGCCTGGCCGCCACGATCCGTTTCACCTGCGACCCGATGACCGGAGAGAAACGGATGCTCGAGCCGGAGCTGCGTTTCCTCTGGTGCACGCTTCCCGAACGGCTGCTTCCCGACAGCTATGCCAGCCTGTTCGTAAAAGAGTGGGCCAACCGTCGCGACGATTGGCTCACTCCTTCCGATTTCGATAATATGATGGAAACGTACCGCCGCGTGATGAACACCTGCGGTATCGAAGACCGTTAGCCTAGTTGCCGGCTACGGCGCTGTACTTCTCGTACTTGGTCTGATACTCGCCACCCTCGCTGCGGAAGCGGAAGCAGGCGTTCTTCAGGTATTCGGCGATGTTCTTCTTGATCTCGTCGTCCTGGGTCAGCTCAAAACCCTTCTCGAACGGCTCGATGCAGCCCTTGAGGGCCTTCTCGAATTCGCCCATCAGCGCCATGTACTTGGCGTCGTTCATTTCCTGGGAAGCCTTGTCCTGGAGATCCACGGCCATGTCATAGAGCTTGATGCCCTTGCCGATGTAGCCCCACTCGTAGTTCGGGTTGACCTCGATGGCCTTGTCATACGCGGCAAGCGCCTCGGCGTCCTGGCCCATCTTGGCGCGGGCGTTGCCCTCGACATAGTACAGGGACGCGTTGTTCGGTTCGGCAGCCTGGGCCTTCTTGAAGAGGTTGAAGAGCTCGTCGGCATTCTCCCCGCTGGAGATGTAGTAGTTGATCAGGCCGATCAGCAGGCTCTCGCTCTCCGGGAACTTGGCGGCGCCTTCCTCAAGATACTTCTTGGCAGCGGCGCTGTCCCCGAGACGGTCGGCGATATCCGCCAGCTTGGCGTAGGTGTCACCCTTCTTGAAGAAACCATAGGAGAAGCACTCGTCGAAGAGGCTCTTGGCGCGGTTCCAATCCTGGACAGCCCAGGCGGTGTAGCCCGCGTTGTAGATGGAGTTGGTGTCCAGCTGGCTCAGCGGAGCGGCGGCGGAAGCCTTGGCGGCCTTCTCGAAGAGGACGGAAGCCTCAGCCATGTTGCCCAGCGTGTAGGCGTTGTAAGCGTCATCGGTGTACTTGGAGACGATGGTCTCGAGCGCCTTCTTGATATCGGCGGTCTTCTGGCCCTTGGTGTCAAGCTCCATGGCCTTCTGGTAAGCCTCAAAAGCCTTGTCCAGCGCATTCTCCACCACCGGCTTGGTCACCTCGATCAGGGCGAGCTGGCCGGCCTGGTTGAAGTAGAGGTTCTTGTTGGCATAGGTCTGCTTGAGCATCGGCTCGCCATCGAGCTCCACCTGCGTCTCGGACTGCGGACGCTCGCCGCCACCGAGGACCTGGAGTTCCTGGGCGGACATGCCGACCCAGGCGTTGCCTGCCGGAGCGTTGTATGCGTCGAGCAGCTTCTGGCCATAGGTGAGCCAGGTTGCGGTCTTGGTGTTCTGCTTCGGATTCTCAGCAGCTGCCTGGGCCTTCTCGACGGCCGCACGGGCGGCGTCGACAGACTTGTTCTGGGCCTGTGCATTCACTGCCAGCATAGAAGCAGCGACTGCGAAGATTGCTAAAAACTTTTTCATTGGGTTATTCGTTAATAGTTAAAATTTACATTCTTCCATTATGCGGTTTCTTCCTCCGCTCCGGTCTGTTCGTCCGGGAGGTCTTCTTCTTCCGCCTTGGCGACCGGTGACACCGCGGCGATGGCATCTCCTTCCCGGATGTTGATCAGTTTCACGCCCTGGGTGGCGCGCCCTGCGACCTTGATGTCCGATACGGCCATCCGGATCGTCAGTCCGGCCTTGGTGATGATCATCAGATCATTCTCCTCGGTCACGTTCTTGATTGCAACAAGCGGGCCAGTTTTTTCGGTGATGTTGATGGTCTTCACACCCTTGGCTCCGCGGGAGGTCAGGCGGTACTCGTCCGGATCGGAACGCTTGCCGTAGCCATTCTCGCTGACTACCAGCACGGTATGAGCCGCAGCATCCTCCGCTTTCGGGCTGGCGGAGATGGCGCCGATCACCTCGTTGTCCTCATCAATACTGATGCCGCGAACACCCGATCCGCTGCGTCCGATCGCGCGGACTTCCTCTTCATTGAAGCGGCAGCAACGGCCTTTGCGGGCGGCGATCATCACTTCGTGGGAACCGTCGGTAAGCAGCGCGTCGAGGAGCTCGTCCCCTTCGCGGATGCTGATGGCGATGATGCCCTTGTTGCGGCTGCGCTTGTTGGAGTATTCCGTCAGGTTGGTCTTCTTCACGATGCCGCGCTTGGTGACCAGGATCACGTAATGGTTGTCCGTGTACTCGGGATCCTCGATCGAACGGGCGTTCAGGTAGGTCCGGATGCGGTCCTCCGGGTCGATGGAGAGCAGGTTCTGGACGGCACGGCCCTTGGAGGTCCGGGAGCCTTCCGGCAGCTCGTACACTTTCAAGCGGTAGCACATGCCCTTGTCCGTGAAGAAGAGCATCGTCGAATGCATGTTCGCCACGTAGATGTGCTCGATGAAGTCCTCGTCGCGGGTGGCGCTGGCCTTCTTGCCCACGCCGCCGCGGGCCTGGGTGCGGAATTCGGTCAGCGCGGTGCGCTTGATGTAGCCGAGGTGGGAGATGGTGATGACCACGTCCTCGTCGGCGTAGAAATCCTCCGGGTTGAACTCGTCCTCGGAAAGGGTGATCTCCGTGCGGCGGGCGTCGCCGTAGCGGGCCTTGAGGTCGCGGGTCTCCTGGGCCACGATGGCGAGCTGCTCGGCATCGCTGGCGAGGATCTCGCGGCAGCGGGCGATGAATTTCTCGAGCTCGTCGTATTCGGCCTGCAGCTTCTCTTTCTCCAGTCCGGTCAGCTGGCGCAGGCGCATCTCCACGATGGCGGAGGCCTGGATGTCGTCGAAACCGAAGCGCTCCATCAGGGTGGCCTTCGCATCGTCCACGCTGCGGGAAGCCCGGATGATGGCAATGATCTCGTCGATCACGTCGATGGCCTTGAGCAGGCCTTCCAGGATATGGGCGCGCTTGAGGGCCTTGTCGAGGTCGAACTGCGTCCGGCGCACCACCACCTCGTGGCGGAAGTCCACGAAGATCTTGAGCATGTCCTTGAGGCTCATCGTGCGCGGACGGCCCCCCACCAGGGCGACGTTGTTGATGGAGAAACTGCTCTGCAGCGCCGTATACTTGAAGAGGGTGTTGAGCACCACGTTGGCGTTCGCCTCCTTCTTGACGACGAACTCGATGCGGATGCCCTCGCGGTTGGTCAGCTCGCGGATGTCCGCGATCCCCTCGATCTTCTTGTCGTGCACCATCTCGCTGATGCGGGAAAGCATGTCCGCCTTGTTGACCATGTACGGGACCTCGGTCACGACGATGGTCTCCCGGCCGTTGTCCCCCTCCTCGATCTCGGTCTTCGCGCGGATGACCACGCGGCCGCGGCCGGTGTTGTACGCGTCGATGATGCCCTGGCGGCCCATGATGATGCCGCCGGTCGGGAAGTCCGGGCCCTGGATGTATTCCATCAGCTCCTCGGTCGTGATGTCCGGGTTGTCGATATAGGCGCAGATCGCATCGCAGACCTCGCTGAGGTTGTGCGGCGCCATGTTCGTGGCCATACCGACGGCGATACCGGCGGAGCCGTTGAGCAGCAGGAGCGGGAACTTGGTGGGCAGCACGGTCGGCTCCATGAGGGAGTCGTCGAAGTTGAGCATCATGTCGACCGTGTTCTTGTCCAGGTCGGCCAGCACGTCTTCGGCCATCTTCTCGAGCTTGGCCTCCGTATATCGCATGGCGGCCACGGGATCGCCGTCCATCGAACCGAAGTTACCCTGGCCGTAGACCAGCGGATAGCGCTGGTTCCAGGGCTGCGCCAGACGCGCCATCGCGTCGTAGACGCTGGAGTCGCCGTGCGGGTGGAATTTACCGAGCACCTCACCCACGATACGGGCGGATTTCTTGGTCTGTCCGCCATAGTTCAAGCCCAGGCCGTCCATGCCGAAAAGCACCCGGCGCTGGACGGGTTTCAGGCCGTCCCGGGCATCCGGGAGGGCGCGCGATACGATCACGGACATCGAGTAGTCGATGTAGGCCGTGCGCATCTCGTGGTCGATCTCGACCGGTTCAATGATTCCTGTCACTTCTTCCTGAATTTCTTCAGGATTCTTGTCCACAATGTCCATAAAAAAACACTATATATCTAAACATGCAAATATAGCCAAAATATCCGATAAAATTGCTATTTTTGTCCATATATTTAAGCGAATGGAGATCAAGTTTTCGCAGGAGATGCTGACCATCCTGAATTACGCTCGGGATGAAGCGATGCGCACCGGCAGTTACGGCATCGGCGCGGACCACGTCGTACTCGGCGTGCTCCGCCACGGCGACAACAACGCCTGCCGCGCGCTGTCCGCCTGCGGCATCGACGCCGGCTCCCTGAAGGACGCGATCGACACCCGCATCTTCTCCGACCAGGCGGTCCCCTGGCAGGACCTTCCCCGGGTCCGGCCGACCCGCGCCGCCGCCGCGCTGCTGAACGGATCCGCCTACGAAGCCCTCAAGCACGGGCAGCATGAGATCCGTTCTTCCCATTTCCTCCTCGCGCTCCTGCGTTCGAAAGGCAACGTTTCCGTAGACATTCTCCAACACCTGGGCCTCAGCTACGACCGGCTGTACGAGCTGATGCGCGAGCAGCATTTCGTCCTGCAGCGCCAGGAGCAGGAGGCCACCCTTCCCGGAATCGAAGACCTGCTCGGCCCGCTGGGCGAGCAACTGACCCGCCTCTACGGCGAGGCACCCACCCAACTCCTTAACTGATGCGCCACTGGTTCCCCCTCCTGCTGCTCCTCTCCGGCTGCCTGCTGCACGCCCAGGAGCGCCCCGTCACCGCCGACAGCTCCGCTCTCGCCCGCCCGGACACCACCCTGTGTTTCGCCCAGCGCGACACCTGCGACCTGCTGCTGGATTTCTATGCCGCCGACCCGGCGGCAGGCCCCTGCGCCGATTCGCTCCGCAAGCCCGTCATCATCCATGTGTTCGGCGGCGCCTTCCTGACCGGCCGCCGGAACCAGCCGGACGACCAGGTCTGGTACCGCCAGCTCGCCGACGCGGGCTACCACGTGGCCGCCATCGACTACCGCCTCGGCATGAAAGGGGTGAAGGTCAAATTCGGCTTGTCCGCCGTCCGCGCCTTTGAGGCGGCCATCCAGGTCGCCGTGGACGACCTCTACGCCGCGACCAACTACCTGCTCGACCATGCCGGAGAGCTCTCCATCGACCCCGACCGCATCATCGTCAGCGGCTCGTCGGCCGGCGCCATCACCGCCCTGCAGGCCGAATGGCAGATCACCAACGGCAAGGCCCCGGCCCGTGCACTGCCCGGCTGGTTCAACTACGCCGGAATCATGGCATTCGCCGGAGCCATCCTGTCCACCGACGGGGCCGTCGGTTACCCGCAGAAACCCTGCCCCACCCTCTTGATGCACGGCACGGCCGACCGCATCGTCCCCTATCGCCAACTGAGCATCCTGGGGATCCAGCTGGCCGGAAGCGACGTCCTCGCCGCCAGGATGCGCGCCGCCGGCGCCAACGTTCAGATCTACCGCTATAAGGACATGGGGCACGAAGTCGCCACCTCAATGGCCCGCAACCTGCCCGAAGAGCTCCGCTTCCTGGAGGAGAATGTCATCAAAGGCATCTACCGTCCGATCGACGCCACAATAGAAGATGCGCTCCTGCCCGACAAGGGCTGGAAGCGCTTCTCCTTTGTCAATCTGTACTGATTCCGGCTACTCCGTCAGCTTCCCGAGCGCCAGCTCCACGAGCTGCGCCACGCGGGCCTTGTAGTCCGTGTTGGCGTCCTTGAGGTAGCGGTGCGCGATGGCACAGCAGACCGTGGCGGCATTGTGGCCCAGTTTGGCAGACATGCCGGCCAGGGCCGAACCCTCCATCTCGAAGTTGGTGATCTTGTATCCCTTGAATTCGAAGGACTCGAAATCCTCAAGCATGTTCGGCATCGACAGGCCCTGGCGCACCACGCGACCCTGCGGACCGTAGAAGCCGGAGGCGGAGATGGTCATGCCCTTGACGGTGCAGTCCTCGAACTTGCGGATCATCTTGTCGCTGGCACGCACGAAGTAGGGATCCGGCAGGTGCTTGTCCCAGTGGACGTGCTTCTTGAAGGCCTCTTCGAAGTCCAGCAGCGCGATGCTGTCGCGGTTCTCGTACCAGTTGAGCAGGCCGTCGCAGCCCACGGAAATGTGCGAGAGGATGAACGCGCCAAGGGGGATCTCCGGTTGGATGGCGCCGCAGGTGCCGATGCGCAGGACATCCAGCGTGCGGTGTTCGGGCTTGACTTCGCGGGTCTCGAAATCGATGTTGGCCAGGGCGTCGAGCTCGGTCATCACGATGTCGATGTTGTCCGTTCCGATGCCGGTGGACAGGACCGTGAGGCGCTTTCCGTTGTACAGGCCCGTGGCCCAGAAGAACTCCCGGGAGGCACCTTCCGCCTCGATGGAGGAGAAGAAGGATTTGACCATCGCGACCCGGCCGGGATCGCCTACGAGGATCACGTTGTCGGCAAGCTGCTCCGGACGGATATGGATGTGGAAGGCGGAGCCGTCGCCGTTGATGATGAGTTCAGATTCGGGGATTCTCATAACTATGCGGATTGGTTATTATTTCTTTTTGCTGCGCTTGGCCGCACGGAGCCGGTCTGCGCTGCGCACCAGGAGCTCATCCCGCAGGATAGCCCGGGCGGCGAGGACGTCCAGGATGGCCGACACGACCGGGAAAACGGCCGACATGTGGAAGACCGGGGTGTTGTGGGTATGGAAGAAATCGAAGACCAGCCAGCCCTGGAGACCGATCAGGATGATGGCCGCCAGCGTGGCCGTGCGCATCTGGAAAATCCGGTGCTTGTAGGTCGTCAACGCCATCACCTGCAGGAATGCGATGACGATCAGCAGGGTCAGGTAGGGCCAGTAGTCCGTATAGAATTCGTCTCCCGCCTTGGTGCAGAAGAACAGGGCGACGGTGAGTCCCGTCGCAATCAGCAGATACAGGGTTTGGATTCTTTGCCACATAATCTATCGGGAATTGAAGCGGGCCAGCACGGCCTGCTCATAAGTCTTGGAAATCGGAATCGGGTCGACGGAATCAATGTCAAAATCAATGCGGTAGCCGTCCTTTTCGGATTTCAGGGTGGCCACCTTGCGGATATTGACGATGTATTTGCGGTGGCAGCGCACCAGTTCGCTGTCGGCGAAACTGTCCTCCACCGTCTTGAGTCGGCAGCGCAGCATATACTGCTTCATCTCCCCGGCACTGTCCATATACCAGACTTTGATGTAGTTGTCGTCGGATTCGATGAAATAGAGGCTGTCCGAACTGGCCGAGAATTTCAGCGCGCCGTTGTTGTCGAAGAGGGTGATGCGGTTGTCGGGGTACGGGACGGCGGGGCGGTCGCTGACCACGTCATCGTAGTTGGTCAGCCGGATCGTGTTGTCCTTGTCCTGCAGGGAGGCCCGCAGCGAGCAAAACCAAAACGGAAGGCCCAGGCAGACCGCGCTGCACAGCAGGGCGGGCGGCAGGATCCGCGCCATGTCGCAGGCGGCGGGAGCGATGTAGCCCAGGCGGCTTCCCGCGCAGGTGAAGCCCGTGTAGACCAGGGCCAGGACCACGATCTCGACCAGGTTCCAAAGGAGGTAGGACAGCAGGGAGAAGCGCTCGACAGAGCGGAATCTCCCAAGGAGGAACCGGCTCGCCGCGATCAACGCCGCGGCCACCCCCACGAAAGCCAGGGAAAACAGGGTTGCCGGCCCGGCCCCGAGCGCCAGCCACGCACGGTCCGAATAGGGCGAATACAGCAGGAGGACGAGCAGGGAGAAGGCGATCGTGTAGAATATGGAGCTCCGGATCTGCCGGCTTTCCAGCAGATAACGGGGAAGCGGATCCGTGAGTTTGATCATCCTGTCGTTCTGGCTTGAAATGCAAATATAAGAATTATTTACTACCTTTGCGCCGTCAAAAAATGAAAGTTATGGACAAACGCGTAGTAGTAACCGGCCTCGGCGTCCTCTCCTGCATCGGCAATGATGTGAACACTTTTTGGAACAACCTGATCCAGGGCGTTTGCGGCATCGATTACATCACGGAGTTCCCCACGGAGGACCTGGCTGTCAAGATCGGCGGCATGATCCGGGGGTTCAACCCCGAAGAATACGGAATGGACAAGCCCTTCCTCCGCAAGCAGGACCCGTTCACCATCTATGCGATGGCCTCCGCTTTCCAGGCGATGAACGATGCCGGCCTGGTCTCGGGCGAGAACATCGACCCGCTCCGCCTGGGCACCTATGTCGGCTCCGGAATCGGCGGTTTCCAGACCATCCAGCGGGAGCTTGAGAAGTTCTTCGAGGATCCGTCCGGAAAGTGGATCTCACCCAACTTCGTGCCCACGATGATCAGCGACATGGCCGGCGGCCAGATCGCCATCAAATACGGCGCCCAGGCATCCTGCATCGACATCGTGACCGCTTGCGCGACCTCCACGCACTCCATCGGCGAGGCCTTCCGCGCCATCAAGCACGGCTATGCCGACGCCATCATTGCCGGCGGCACGGACCACTGCACGATTCCGATCGGCATCGCGGGCTTTGCCAACGCCAAGGCCCTCACGCACGCGGAAGATCCGCAGTACGCTTCCCTCCCCTTCAACGCGAACCGCAGCGGCTTCGTGATGGCTGACGGCTCCGCCGTAATGATTCTCGAAGAAATGGAGCACGCCCGCGCCCGCGGAGCGCACATCTACGCCGAAGTGACCGGTTACGGCAGCACCTGCGACGCCTACCACGCCACGGCGCCCCGTCCGGACGCCACCACCCAGGCCGCCTGCCTGAAGATCGCCCTGCAGCAGTCCGGTTTCGACCCGGAACGGGACAATGTCTATATCAACGCCCACGGCACCGGCACCCTGCTCAACGACATCGCTGAGACCAAGGCGTACAAAGTTGCATTCGGGGATTTTGCCTACAAGTGCCACATCAGCAGCACCAAGTCGATGCACGGCCACATGTTCGGCGCCACCGGCGCCATCGAGGCCGTCGCAACGGTGCTGGCCCTGCAGGAGGGCATCATTCCGCCGACCGTCCATCTCGACACCCCGGATCCGGAGTGCGATCTGGACTATACGCCCAACGTGGCCGTCAAGAGCGAGCTCACGCTCGGCCTCTCCGATTCCTTTGGATTCGGAGGGCACAATGCCTGCTTAGCTTTCAGGAAAATCTAAGCAGGCATTGGCCTGAAGGCCTTATTATTGGTGGAAGTATCCCCCAAACCCCCTCGGTCGCTTCGCTCCGAACGCCAGGCAACAGATCAGTCGCCAGCTTCCTTGAGACGCTCGGCGTTCTCGGCGATCTGCAGTTGATCGATACATTCCTGGATGTCTCCGTCCATGAAGACGGGGAGGTTGTACATCGACCAGTTGATGCGGTGGTCCGTGACGCGGCCCTGCGGGTAGTTGTAGGTGCGGATCTTGGCGGAGCGGTCGCCCGTGGACACCATGGTCTTGCGCTTCGCGGCGATGCCGTCCAGATATTTCTGGTGCTCCAGATTATAAAGGCGCGTGCGGAGTTCTTCGAACGCGCGGTCCTTGTTCTTCAGCTGGGATCGTTCCTCCTGGCACTGTACCACCAGGCCGGAGGGGATGTGGGTCAGGCGCACGGCGGAGTAGGTCGTGTTGACGCCCTGGCCGCCCGGTCCGGATGCGCAGAAGAGGTCGAGCCGGATGTCGTCCCAGCTCAAGTCCACGTCGAATTCGCCCGCCTCCGGGAAGACCGCCACCGAGGCGGCGGAAGTCTGGATGCGGCCCTGGGTCTCGGTCTGCGGCACGCGCTGCACGCGGTGCACACCGGATTCGTATTTCATCACCCCGTAGACGCCGTCGTTGCCGGAGAGTTTGAAGACAATCTGCTTGTAGCCGCCGGAAGTGCCGGGAGCCTGGTCGGTGACTTCGAGCTTCCAGCCGCGGCGCTCCGCGAAATGCTGGTACATCCGGAACAGGTCTCCGGCGAAAATCGCCGCCTCGTCGCCACCGGTGCCCCCCCGGATTTCGACCATCGCATTCTTGCTGTCGTCCGGGTCGGCGGGGATGAGCAGCAGGCGGATATTCTGCTCCATCTCGGGGATTTTGGGCTCGATCTCCTCGATCTCCATCCGGGCCATCTCCCGGAGCTCCTCGTCCTTCTCGTTAACCAGGATATCCTTGGCGGCGTTCAGGTCCTCCACCATTTTCTCATATTCCTTGCCGGCCTTGATGATCGGCTCCAGCTCCTTGTAATCCTTGTTGAGTTGGACATACTTCTTCATATCCGCCATCGCTTCGGGGCTGGAGAGCTGCTCCTGGAGCGAGCGGAACTTCCCCTCGAGAGAGAGGACCTTGTCCAGTAAATTATTGTTGTCTGCCATACGTCAAATCTTTTTGAGGTAACAGCGGCGCCGCATATACGATTCGCGCTCATAGCTGTTCCAGATATTGATCGCACTGTTGGATTCGATCTGCGGGTTGGAGATCGCCCAGCGGTTGCCGATCTTGAGGGCCTTGTCGGCCATTTCTTCATAATACACGGCGGAGATGCCCTTGCGCTGCCACTTCGGGGCTGCTCCGTTGACCATCAGGTCCGTGATTTCATAATTGTGCAACGCCCGCCACAGGTACCACCAGCCGAAGGGGAACAGGCGTCCCTTCGCCTTCTGGAGCGCCACCGAGATGCTCGGGAAAGAGATCCCGAATGCGGCGATGTCTCCCTGCTCGTCCAGCAGCAGGCCGCAGGCCTTGTCCGACAGGAAGCGCATCACGTACGCCGCTTCCTCGTCGATCTCCTCGGGCGTGAGCGGAACGAAGTTCATCACGGACTTCTCGAAACTCTCGTTGTACACATCGAAGAACTTGTGTACCAGCACCTTGTCCCGCTTGAGCTTGTCGATGCTGCCGAAGTGGAGCTTGTAGCGCTCCTTGACCAGCTTCGACACGCGCCGGGCCTTGTCCGGAACACCGTGGTTGGCGACCATCTTGTACTGCAGCCAGTCACATTCCTTCCCGTAGCCCAGCTTCACGACGAAGTCGTTGTAGTACGGGAAATTGTAGAGGCAGTTGAACGGCGGGATATTGTCGAAACCTTCGACCAACATGCCCTGTTTCCCGAAGGTGTTGTAGTAGAGCGGGCCGTGGATCTCATCCATCCCCTGCTCCTTCGCCCAGGCCTCGGCGGTGCCGATCAGCAGGCGGGCCACCTCGAAGTCCTGGATGCAGTCGAACCAGCCGAAGCGGGCGCGGTGCTTGCCGTATCGTTCGTTGTAGCGCGGATTGATCATCGCGCTGATGCGGCCCACCACGCGCTCGCCGTCTTTGACCAGCCAGAGTTTGTGGCTGCAATACTTGAGCGGCGCAACGCTGGTCAGCGAACGGATCTGGTCGCTGTGCAGGGCCGGCACGTACTGGATGCAATCCTTGTAGAGCTCATCCGGGAAACGGACGAACTGCAGGAGCTCCTTACGGCTTCGGACTTCGTGGACTTTGTAATCGGGCATCGTGGTCGCGGTTTCGTACAAAGTACAAAGGTAAGTATTTTACATCAAATCGCGAAATTATGCCAATGCGGGCCGAAGCGCTCGAAGGCCTGGCGGTCCAGCATCTCGCGGTCGTCCGGATGGGCGATGCTGATCATCAGTTTGGCGCGCTCCTGCAGGCTCTTGCCGTAGAGGTCCACGGCGCCGTATTCGGTGACGATCCAGTGGGCGTCCGCGCGGGGCGTGACCACACCGGCACCCGGGTTGAGCTCCGCGACGATCTTGTTCTTGCCCTTCAGGGTGCGGGAGGCGAAGGCCGTGATGCTCTTGCCGCCCGGCGACATCGTGGCGCCCTTGACGAATTCGAGCTGGCCGCCGGTGCCGCTGAAGATGCGCGTGCCGATCGAGTCGGCGCTGATCTGGCCGGTCAGGTCGACTTCGGTGGCGGAGTTGATCGCCTTCATGTGGGGATTCTGCGCAATGACCCAGGGATCGTTGGTGTATTTGATGTCCCGCATCAGGACCTGCGGGTTGTGGTCGATGAAGGAATAGACGTCCTGCGAGCCGAGCAGGAAGGAAGCGACGACCTTGCCGGTGTCGATCTTCTTGCGGGCGCCGTTGATCACGCCCTGCTTGATCAGGCGGAGCAGGCCGTCGGC
>Ga0310696_10002189_pt1 | contig 26384 bp, 25 predicted proteins | sample AusTroGonzalo_MG_4_FD_203885 | JGI IMG/M metagenome (GOLD analysis project Ga0310696, IMG submission 203885) | Bovine rumen microbial communities from tropical cattle in Woodstock, Queensland, Australia - Gonzalo_02 (v2) (version 2) | ecosystem: Host-associated > Mammals > Digestive system >...
CCTTTTGCCGTTTTCGCTCTCTGTCGTACGTTTGTACGCCGACGAGGGCGAAAACGCCAAATCATGCGGCGTTTCTTTCGGTCTGACGTTCTTTTGCAAAAATCTTTACGAAATGATTGCTAAATATTAAAAAACATAGTATAATATATTCAATAGCGCGAGGGGTTCTCGCGCGAAAGAAGACATAGAAAGAAGATGACGGTTATGGCAAAGGATGAGAACGCCCGCCGCGGCGGGATCTCGGTCGAATCGGAACATCTGTTCCCGATCATCAAGAAATGGCTGTATTCGGAGAAGGAGATTTTTCTGCGCGAACTCGTTTCAAACGCGGTCGACGCGGTAACGAAACTGAAGCGCCTGTCGTCTCTCGGCGAATACGACGCGCCGGAGGGGGAATCCTACCGGATAGACGTTTCCTTCGACAAGACGGCGAAAACGATCTCGATCTCCGACAACGGGATCGGTATGACAGAGGAGGAACTTGACCGCTATATCTGTAAAGTCGCGCTCTCCGGCGCGCTCGAGTTCGTCGAGAAATACGAGGGCAAGGGCGACGAGGGGGGGAGCGGGATCATCGGTCATTTCGGGCTCGGCTTCTACTCGGCGTTTATGGTTGCCGACGAGGTCGAGGTGATCACAAAATCCTATACCGACGCGCCCGCCGTCCGCTGGGTCTGCGGGGAAGCGGGGGATTATACCGTCTACGCCGACGGGATCGAACGCGGTCGCGGTACGACGGTGATCCTGCACGTCAATGCCGAGGGCGAGGAGTTTCTCTCGGAGTGGAAACTGCGCGAAGTGCTTGCCAAATACTGCGGCTTTATGCCGGTCGAAATCTACCTCACCGACGAGGAAAAGACGGAGGAAGAGCCGAAGGAGGGCGAAGAACCGAAGGAAAAGAAGCCTGAAAACGACGTCCATCCCCTCTGGCTGAAAAACGCGGCGGACTGCACCGACGAGGAGTACAAGGAGTTTTACCGGAAGGTCTTTTCGGACTATCGCGAACCGCTCTTCCATCTGCATCTGAACGCCGATTACCCCCTCAACTTCAAGGGGATCCTCTTCTTCCCGAAACTTCGCGAAAACTACGAGAATCTCGAGGGGAAGATCAAACTCTACTACAATCAGGTCTTCGTCGCCGACAACATCCGGGAGGTCATTCCGGAATATCTTTTGATGCTCCGCGGCGTGCTCGACTGTCCCGAACTGCCGCTGAACGTTTCGCGCAGTTATCTGCAAAACAGCGCCTACGTCTCGAAGGTTTCGGCGTATATTGTGAAAAAGGTCGCCGACAAACTCAATTCGCTTTTCAAGGACGACCGCGAGAAATACGAAAAACTCTGGGACGACCTCCGCACTTTCGTCGAATACGCCTGCATTTCGGATCCGAAGTTCTGCGAGCGGATGAAGCCGGCGATCCTTCTGCCCCTCGAATCGGGAAAGAAGGTCACGCTTGCCGAGTATCTTGATCTTGCCAAAGAGAAGAATCCGGGGACGGTCTACTACTCGACCGATCCCGAACTCCAGGCGCAGTTTATCGAGATGTACCGCGCGAGAGGGATCGACGTCGCGATCCTGTCGGGTCCGCTCGACGTTCGATTCGCCGAGACGCTCGAACAAGGGGCGAAGGACGGTGAAAAGATCAAGTTCCTGCGCGTCGACGCCGATTTGTCCGCGCTCGGCGGCGGGGAAGAGGAGGAGAACGTAAAATTGGCGGCTCTCTTCACCGAAGCGGCGGGCGACAGCCTGAAGCTGACCGTCAAATGCCGCCGACTCGGGGCGGACGACGCACCCGCCGTCCTGACCGTTTCGGAGGACAGCCGCCGGATGGAGGATATGATGCGGATGTATATGCCCGATCCTCCCGCTTCGCCGAAAGAGGCGACCCTGTCCCTTAATCTCGCGTCGCCCCTGATCGATAAACTCGCCAATGAAACCGACGGAAAGAAATCGAAGGAGATCGCGTCGTATCTTCTGATGCTGGCGATCCTGTCGAATCGCAAGTTTACCGCCGAGGAGATGAAACGCTTCCAGCGCGACAGCGTTTCGCTCCTGACCGATCTGATCTGATGGAAAACGACCGTTTCGCCGTCGTCCGGCAGAATGCCGACGCGCTCGCTTCCGTGCGCCTGAAACTCGAGACGGGGGAAACGCTCGTCGGCGCCGACGCGGCGAAGATCCTTTCCTCCGAACTGAACGCCGCGCGCGGAGATCCGGCGCAGACGGCGGAAGCACTTTTCCGCGCGGGTGAAACGGCGCGGGACATCTTACCCGATACGGCGTCGCGCCTTTCGTTCGTTCGGACGATCGCCGCCGACGCGAAGATTTCGGAAACCGATCTGTTTCCCGTGCTCGGCGGCGGAGATCCGATCCGCGTTCTCTACGCCAGGGTCGGCGCCGCGGACCGCGCCTACCGTCTCGTTTCGTCGATCCTGTCCGACCCGCGCGTCGGATACGCCGAATCGAGTTCCGAGGCGGCGGAGGGGGTCGAGAACGGGGACGCCGACCTTTTGCTGCTTCCGTACGCAGACGCGGCGGGAAATCCCGTTCTGTCAAGCGACGCGCTCACAAAGACCCACGGTCTCTATCTTGCGGCGCTTGCGCGCGTCGGAGTCGGAGAGGGATTGACCTACGGGCTTTTCGGGCGGGCGATTCTGCCGGGTCTTTCCGGACGTCTGACTCTGCATTTGTCGATCCCGTCCCCCGACGCCGATCTGCTTGCCGATCTGTTCGCCTTTGCCCGCGGTGCGGGACTGATCCCCTCCGGCGCGCGACTTCCCGATGCCGGTCGTGCGGATTGTGCCTTCACGGGACGGCGGGAGGACTGTCTTGCCGCCGCCGTCTTCGCCCTCACGTTCTGCCCCGGGGCGGAACTCAGGGGATGGAGAGTTGCACAGCCGCTTTTTGAACGATAAAACGATCCGAAAAGGAGATTCACGATGAAACGCTACTCCTACAAAACCCAAGGCACCTGCTCCCGCCAGATCGACGTGACCCTCGACGGCGACGTCATCGTCGAGGTCGTCTTTCACCGCGGATGTATGGGCAATACGCAAGGCGTCGCCGCGCTCGTCAAGGGGATGAAGGCGCAGGACGCCGTCGCGCGCCTGTCCGGGATCGACTGCGGCGGGAAGGGGACCTCCTGCCCGGATCAACTCGCGCGGGCGTTGACCGAAATGCTGAACGGGGCGGGAAACTGAACCGCCATTCTGACGAAGGGAATCGAATACCGTGACCGAAAAACAGAAGCACATCCGTAATTTCTCGATCATCGCGCATATCGACCACGGAAAATCGACGCTTGCCGACCGGATCCTCGAGAAGACCCGGGCGCTCGATCTGCACGAGATGGAGGAACAGATCCTCGACAATATGGACCTTGAACGCGAGCGCGGCATCACCATCAAGGCGCGCGCGGTTCGTCTCGGCTACCGGGCAAACGACGGGGAGGACTACGAGTTCAACCTGATCGACACGCCGGGGCACGTCGACTTCGGCTACGAGGTCTCGCGTTCTCTTGCGGCTTGCGAGGGGGCGCTTCTCGTCGTCGACGCGACGCAGGGGGTCGAGGCGCAGACGCTTGCCAACGCCTATCTTGCCGTCGATAACTCGCTCGAGATCCTCCCGGTCATCAACAAGATCGATCTTCCCTCCGCCGATATCGAACGGACGCGCGCCGAGATCGAGGACGTGATCGGCATCGACGCCGAGGGATGTCCCGCGGTGTCGGCGAAAATGGGATTGCATATCGAGGACGTGCTCGAAGGGATCGTCCGCGCGATCCCGGCGCCGTCGGGCGACGAAACCGCGCCTTTGAAAGCGCTGATCTTCGATTCGCGTTACGACAGTTATCTCGGGGTCGTCGTCTATATCCGCGTGATCGACGGGATCGTGCGCGCGGGCGATACGATCCGACTGATGAGCACCGGCGCGACCTACCAGGTGACCGAGGTAGGAACCCTCGGCGTGACCGAGATGAAAGCGACCGACGCGCTTTCCGCCGGGGAGGTCGGTTATCTGACCGCGAGCATCAAATCGGTCGGAGATACCCGCGTCGGCGATACCGTGACGCACGCCGACCGTCCCTGCGCCGAGGCGCTGCCGGGCTTCCGTCGGGTGCAGCCGATGGTCTACGCCGGTATTTATCCCGAGGACGGCGCCCGCTACGGGGATCTGCGCGACGCCCTTGAGAAACTGCGTCTCAACGACGCGGCGCTTCACTTCGAGCCCGAGACCTCGATCGCGCTCGGGTTCGGATTCCGCTGCGGTTTTCTCGGGTTGCTGCATATGGAGATCATCGAAGAGCGGCTGGAACGCGAGTTCAACCTCGACCTCATCACCACCGCCCCGAGCGTCATCTACCGCGTCACGCTTCGCGGCGGGGAGACCCGCTTTATCGACAACCCGTCGAACTATCCGTCGCCCGACGAGATCGTCGAATCGGCGGAGCCGGTCGTCCGCGCCTCGATCATCACTCCGACCGACTATATCGGCGGGCTGATGGATCTTTGCCAGGATCGGCGCGGCGAGTTTATCGATATGAAATATCTCGACCAGACCCGCGTGGAACTGCATTATATCCTCCCGCTGAACGAGATCATTTACGACTTTTTCGACGTGCTGAAGAGCCGGAGCAAGGGCTACGCCTCGCTCGACTACGAGTTTCTCGAATACCGCCCCGGCAAACTCGTCAAACTCGATTTCCTTCTGAACGGGGAACAGGTCGACGCGCTCTCCTTCATCGTCCACGAGGAAAAGGCGTATCCGCGCGCCAGAAAGATCGCCGAACGGCTGAAAGAGAACATTCCGCGCCAACTTTTCGAGATCCCGATCCAGGCGGCGATCGGTTCCAAGATCATCGCCCGCGAGACCGTCAAGGCGATGCGCAAGGACGTGCTTGCCAAGTGTTACGGCGGCGACATCACGCGGAAGAAGAAACTGCTTGAAAAGCAAAAGGAAGGAAAGAAAAAGATGCGCCGTCTCGGTTCGGTCGAGGTCACGCCCGAGGCGTTTATGGCGGTGCTCAAACTTGACGACGATGCCTGATTTCGGCGTATATCTGCACGTTCCGTTCTGCCTCTCGAAGTGCCCCTACTGCGACTTCTGCTCTTTTCCGGGATCAAGCGACGACGAGCGGGAGCGCTACGTCGGGGCGCTGATCCGCGAGATCGGAGAGCGCGATTTTCCGCCCCGGAAGGCGACCTCGGTCTTCTTCGGCGGCGGAACGCCGACGCTCCTTTCGGCGGCGCAGTTCGACGCGCTCCTCTCGATGATCGCGGCGCGCTTTCCGCTCTCGGAGGACGCCGAGATCACCTTTGAAATGAATCCCGCGACCGCCGACCGAAAAAAACTTCGCGCGCTCCGTTCGATCGGTTTCAACCGGGTCAGCATCGGATGCCAGTCGACGTCCGACGACGAACTCTCTGCGCTCGGACGGGCGCACGCCGCGGAGGAGATCTTCGAGGCGTACGAGGATGCCCTCGCCGCCGGCTTTTCCAATATCAATCTGGATCTGATGTACGGGATCCCGCGGCAGACGGTCGGTTCTTTCGTTGAAACGCTGAAAACCGTGATCTCCATGTGCCCCGATCACGTTTCCGCCTACGGCTTGATCTTAGAGGAAGGAACGCCCTTCTACGCCCGGCGGAAGGAACTGCAGCTGCCGGGGGAGGACGCCGAGGCGGACATGTACGCCCTCGCTTCGTCGACGCTGCGTGAAGCCGGGTACCGGCACTACGAGATCTCGAATTACGCAAGACCCGGCTTTGAGTGCCGCCACAATCTGCTGTATTGGCGGCAGGGCGAGTACGCCGCCTACGGGCTTTCCGCCTCCTCGCATATCGGCGGCGTCAGACGGACGAACACCCGCTCTCTTGCGCGCTATCTCGCCGCCCCGACGTCGGCGACCGAGGAGGAAACCGTCATAGAAGGCGCCGACGCCGCATATGAATATATCATGCTGGCGCTCCGGCTCTCGGAGGGGATCGACGAGGCGTATTACCGCCGTCGGTTCGGTCGGTCGTTCCGTGAAAGTTACGCCGATCGGCTTGCGCCGTGGTTTATGCGCGGATTGCTTGTCTCGGACGGCAAACGGACGGCGCTCACCGACGAGGGACTGTATCTTCAGTCCGCCCTTCTCAGGGAACTTCTTCCTCTTTGAGAAAATCGTTCTCCCCCTTGACAGGACGGGGGAAAAATGGTAGAATAAAACCGTGGAAAACAAGCAAAACTGTTAAAGGAGAAAACACGATGGCTGATCTGGAAAACAACCTTCCCGAAGAGGAGGACGTCGACGTCTTCACCCTGACCGACGAGGAGGGCAACGAGGAGCAGTTTGAGATCCTCGGCTCGATCGAACTGGACGGCAAGGTTTACTACGCCCTGACGAGCGTCGAGGAGAAGAGCGACGAATACGTGATCCTTCGGCTCGAGGGCGAGGACGGCGACGACGTCACGCTCGTGACGGTCGACGACGACGAGGAGTTCGACCGCGTCGCCGACGAGTTTGAGGATAAACTCTTCGGCGAGATCGACTACGACGCCGAGGAACAGTAAGTTTTTTCAAACCTGCTTGGTTAGTGATAGACCGGAGTTTGGACCTACAATTCTTATAAGGGAGCCCGGCTTACTCTGATGGGATGCAGACCTCCCGGCGGGAGCCGACTTGTTCCGCTGCCCGTACGGACGCTGGGAGCAACAAAGTCAGGGACGAAGGCATCCACCCTGTACTGACAGGGTCAGAATTTCCGGCTACACGGCCCGGCGGGGAAGTACGACCCGTTCCGAGAAACCGGAACGGGTCGTAAAATATTCGGACGGACGGGCGATTCGCCCGTCCGTTTCTTTTCGGTTTGCGCGCCGGAATACGATTACAGCGGAAGCTCCGTTTGTTCCGTTTGTTCCACTTGTTCCGCTTGCTCCGCTTTCTTCGTTTCCTCGGCGGGTTTCGGTTCGTTCTCTTTCTCTTTCTTCTTTCCGAACGATAGAAGGGTGGGGGAGAACTCGGCGCCCGAGACGATGGTCCGGATGACCTTGAGGTCAAAGAGCGTCCAGATGTGGATCATCGAAAAATAGTAGAACAGGAATCCGAGAATCGGACCGCCGAAGAAGCATCCGAATCCGATCCCGATATACGCCCCGTTCGTTGAACTGCGGTAGCCGCCGTAATAGCTGTAGTATGAACGCGATGAATTCGCCCAGAAATAGATCCCGACAACGATGCCGCCGATCGCAATGAGGATCGCGATCGCCAGGAGCAGGTAACGCTGGACGTTCAGGGTTCTGTCGCTTTTTTTAAAGGCCGTTTTCATTTCTTCGTTCATTTTATTTTTTCCTTCTTTCTTTGCATTATGTTTTGTTTGGAACACCGGGAAAGCGCGAAAAAGCAGTTGACTTCCTTTCCGAAAAAGCATAACTCAGATTGCCCCGACACATCTTTCTCCGATCAGAAGAAAAAACGTAAAATGGAAGCGCTACCTTCGAAAGTAAAGACGTTTTTCTCCGTACTCGGTCTGTATTCGGTTGCGTCGCAATTCAAGTATAGCACTGCGTGGTAAAAAAGTCAACAAAAAAGACGGAGCGTCGCTCCGTCTTTTTTTTGTATTTGATTCAATTCTCTTTGTTTTCTGTCCCGATTTGCGGATCCCCGGCGTTCTCCGGCGCGGGATTCGCGTCGCGGTTCGGGCGCGGCGGATCCTCGGTCGTGGTCGTAAAGCCGTTTCCGCGTACGTCGGCGACCGAGTGGACGATCGTGAAGGCGGCGGGGTCGATCTCGCGGATCAACTGCTGCACGCGGTAAAGCTGCCGCGGCGAAACGACCGTCATCACGAGTTCGCACTCGCGTTCGAGATAGCCGGTTTTCCCGTGCAGAAGCGTCACGCCGCGCGCGAGTTCGGAAAAGATCGCCTCGGTCAATTCATTCGGTTTGTTCGTTACGATCGTCACCTGCATCTTCTGCCGTCCGATGAGAAGCACCTTGTCGATCAGGACGGTGTAGATCAGGACGAGCAGAAGCCCGTAGAGGATCTCCTCCTTTTCCGAGAAGAACGCCTGCAGGATCAGGACCGTGACGTCGAAGACCCAGATGCCGAGGGAGAGCGGCACGTGGAAATACTTATTGGCGATCAGGGGAGGGATGTCGGTGCCGCCGGTCGACGCGCCGCAGCGAAGAACGATCCCGACCGAAAGCCCGATCAGCAGCCCGGCGTAGACCGTTGACAGCATCAGATTGTCGGTCAGTTGGACCTTCAGAAGATGCGGTTCGAGGATCGTATAGAAAAGGGGATAACTGATCGAACTGAAAACCGTCGTCACGGCGAACTTTCGCCCGAGCAGAAGAAAACCGATCACGAACATCACGGCGTAGAAAATGTTGGTGAAGACGGCGATGGGGAATCCGCTGACCTTGTTGACGAAGATGGCGATACCCGCCGTCCCGCAGGTGATCAGTCCGTTCGGAACGACGAAGAGCGCCGTCGCGGCGGCGTAAACGCCGTTCGCGAGGATAACGGCGAGGATCTCCGTCGCCAGGCGAAGGTATGGCTTGTTACGGAACACGGTAACTCTCCTTTTCCCGGGCGTGTGAAAACCCGGACGGGGCAGTCCTTTGCAGGAATCGGGTGCGCCGTCCGGGGGTTTCTTTGTCCGGGAATTATTTATTGATCTTTTCGAGGATCTTTTCGAGGAGTTCGGTCTGCTTCGCGTTTGCGTCGTAGAACGCCTGGAGTTTCGCCTCTTTCTCGGCGGCGAGGGCGGCTGCCTCGGCGTCGGCTTTCGCCTTCTCTTCTGCGGCGACGGCGGCTTCGGCTTCGGCGATCTTTTTGGCTTCCTCGGCTTTCAGCTTTTCACGGTAGGCGAGGCGATCCTGCGAGGCGCGGAAGACGCGAACGATGATAAAGATCGTCAGCGCGATGATCAGGAAGTTGACGATCGCCTGCAGGAACAGACCGTATTCGATATGTCCCGCGCCGGTTCCGGGGACGATGATTTTCTTCCCGTTTTCAAGGACGAACTCGCCCGTGTCGGGATCGGTGACGTAGGTCGGCGCTTTGATCCACGCGTCAAGGTCAGCAAGCGACGCCCTGCCGGTGAAGAGCCCGACGATCGGCATCAGGATATTGTTGACAAGAGACGTGATGATCGCGTTGAACGCGCCGCCGATGACGACCGCAACGGCAAGATCGAGGATATTACCTTTGGTGATGAACGCTTTGAAATCTTTGAAAAACGAACTCTTTTTCTTTTCCTTTTTTTCTTTCATTTCCGGGATAACTCCTTCCGTTTTTTTCGTTCGGGGTTTCGGGTTTTTCCGATTTCTACTATACACCATAAACGCCGAAAAGTCAACCCCAAATCCAAAAACCCTTCGGTTTTCGGAGCGTTTGACAAAAAGTCCGTTTTATTGAACAGTATCGGGTGTAATATGAAGTCGGAAAAGAAAAGGAGGCAGGTAAAATGAAAATGAAAAAACAAACGGGAAAGAAGAGAGGATACCGTCTGATCGGTACTCTGACGGTTCTGCTTACCCTCGCCACCGTTCTGCTCGGCGCGCTCGTATCTGAGGACGCGGGCGTCGTCTGTCTTTTCGTCGGAACGACGGTGATCTCGCTCGGCGCGATTCTTTTTTCCGCCGTCGAGAGCGCGGCGGAGTACGAGCGAGAAGCAGCGGAAGCGGACGAGGTCGCGCCGCTCCCGCGCAAAATGGCGAAACGCTCTTGACAAACCGTTCAAAAAGTGTATAATAAATACATTCTGTAAAGGAACGGAGGACGCCGGGACAACCGGCGCGAGAGGTATGTCAAGTTGTCGGATCCCCGCAAACTACGTTTCTCCCCTGACTCTGCGCCAGACCGAGAACGCCATCAAGAAGGTCAAAGACTTTTTCGAGCGAGATCTCGCGATCCAGTTGAATCTGACGCGCGTTTCCGCCCCCCTGTTCGTCAAGGACGACAGCGGGCTGAACGACAATCTGAACGGCGTCGAACGCCCCGTTTCCTTCGACCTGTTTTCGGGGGAGCGGTTCGAGATCGTCCATTCGCTTGCGAAATGGAAGCGGATGGCGCTGAAAACCTACGGCTTTTCGGCGGGGGAGGGGCTCTATACCGATATGAACGCCATTCGCCGTGACGAGGAGACCGACAACCTCCATTCGATCTTCGTCGACCAATGGGACTGGGAAAAGGTCATCCGGCGCGAGGAGCGTACGCTCGACACGCTGAAGAAGACCGTCAAACTGATCTACGCGTCGCTCCGGCACACCGAGATCTATATCGCCGACGATTATAAGTTCATCGACCGCCTGCTCCCCGAAAAGATCACCTTCCTTTCGACGCAGGAAATCGAGGATCGGTATCCCGACGCCACGCCGAAAGAACGCGAGTACTACGCGGCGAAGGAGTACGGCGCGATCTGCCTTATCGGGATCGGCGGCAAACTGAGATCGGGAATCGTACACGACGGACGCGCCCCCGATTACGACGACTGGTCGCTGAACTGCGATATCATCGTCTACTATCCCGTCCTTGACGTCGCGCTCGAACTCTCCTCGATGGGGATCCGGGTCGACGAAGAGGCGCTGCGGCGCCAGCTTGCCGAGGCGGGATGCACGGAACGGGCGAACCTGCCCTTCCACCGCGCTCTTCTTGCGGGCGAACTCCCCTACACGATCGGCGGCGGGATCGGACAGTCCCGGATGTGTATGTTCTTCCTGCGGAAGGCGCACATCGGCGAGGTGCAGTCCTCCTACTGGGACGCCGAAACGAGAAAGACCTGCGCCGAACGCGGCGTCGAACTGCTCTGATAATCCGTAAAAGAAACACGGGACGACCGAACTGTCGTCCCGTGTTTTCGCGTCTCCTTTTACGAGAAATGCCACAGATAGTAAGAAGAGAACTTGCGGATCTCGGTCTCGAGCCACTCGTATCCGTACTCTTCGCCGAGGGTCGGGAGATCGGAGAAGAGATTGACCCCGAGCCCGAGGCGGTTGCCCTCGATCTCGAATCCCATCGCCGCGAGGACGGTGGGGAAGATATCGAACGCCGTGAAGACCCTTCCCTCGGTCGAGCGCGTCGGGGTGACCGCCGAATTGATGAAGCAGTTGTAGACCGACGGCTGACGTTCGCCGGAGGGGTCGGCGAGGTCCTTATCCATCCGGGGGTGGTCGCCGGTCAGAACGATCAGCGTATCCTCGAAAAAGTCCTGTTCGGTGCACCACTTTACAAACTCCGCCGCCTGGTGGTCGGCGCAGGAAACGACCTTGCTGATGGTCGATCCGCTCTTTTTCTCGCAGAGCGGGCAGACGTGACCGTGAGAGTGGTGCGTATCGACGGTCAGGAAAGTGAAGTTAAAGGGCTCGCCGCTTTCGGCGAGCGAGAGGATCTCGCTCTTCGCGATCTCGTAGAGAATGTAATCCTCAAATCCCCACCATTCGTCGTAATAGTCCGGGGCGATCGCTCCGGTCTTGCGCGCGGTGAAGAAATCGTAGATCTTGAAATTGCCGTGCTGGGTGTAGTAGAGGTCGCGTCCGGCAAAACGGACGTCCGAACCGCAAAGGAACTCCTGTTGATATCCTTTTTCCTCCAGAACGTCGCCGAGAACGGTCAGTCCCGTGGCGAACTTCTCGCGGGAGGACATCCCGTTGTGGAAGTTGTCTCCGAGATCGAAGGAGTAGGGGACGCCGGACGTCGTGGAGAGCAGCGCCGCGATCGTCCATCCCGTCCCGATCGGACTGTAAAATCCGCCGAGTTTCCCGTCGGTCTGATCCGAAAAGAAGATATTCTCCCGCGCGAGCGCGGTCAGTTCGGGGATCAGACTGGTGGGGCGAAGCCCCCCGTCGGCTTTCGACGCGGCGGCGGTCTCCATACTCTCCATATAGAGCCAGATGACGTTTTTCGGCTTTCCGTTCGCCTCGATCGCAACGTCGTTGGGCGAGACGTAGTGTTCCTCGTAGATCTTCGTTTCCTGTCCGAGAAGCGAAATATACTCGGGAATGCCGAGAACGATCACGCCGAAGCCGAGCGAAAAGACGAGAAGGATCAGGATCGCCGTCGCGCCGATCCGGCGCAGTTTCTTTTGTCTGGCGTAGCGTTTCAGAACGGGTTTCCGTTCGTCGGAATCCAGCCATCCCTCGCGCTCGATCCGGTAACCGAACGGATCATTGCGTTTTCGCCGACGATTACGGAAGTAAAAGTCGTTTCTTGACCGCAAAAAGAGCGGGATACAAAGGACGATATAGACCGCCGCCGCGATGATGACGTAGATCAGCGACGAATCGACGATTTGTTTGACGGTTCCTCCGCCCGTTCCTTTCAGGGGAGAGAACATCGTATAGACGAACTCTTTGAACGAAGTGGTGAAGTTCGCGCCGTACCAGATCCCGAGCGCCAGGATCACGACCGCGAGCAGGAACAGGATCCCGAACAGAACGGCGAAAACGATTTTTCCGGGTTTCGGTTGCTTTTTCACAGAATCTATCCTTTCTTTTGACGAAGAACGCACCTTCGGGAATCTCGAAACCGGTTCCGCGTCGGTTTAGAAACGGTCAGAAGTTGTCGCCGTTCCAACCCCAGTATTCGATGGTTTCGTATTTGACGTAGACGCCGTTCCCCGGGATCCCGACTACGCGTTCCAGAAGATCGGTCAGGTTCTTCGTTACGGCGGCGTACGCCTCGGGCGTGGAGGAACCGAGCAGTTCCACCTCGACCATAGCGAGCGGAAGGTTGCTCTTTCCGGCAAGCGAGAGCGCGCAATCGCCCTCGCAGTCGGTCATCAGCCAACGCTCGGTTTTGCCCGGGAAAAGTTCGATCGTTTTCCCAAGTTCCTTTTGCAGTTCGGCGACCTTTTCGTCGTCGAGGGGACGGTTGCAGCGAACGCGAATATACGGCATATCGGTTACCTCCTTACACGCCGGAATAAGCAGAAAAGCCGCCGTCGATCGGAAGGATCACGCCGGTGACGAACCCGGACGCGGCGTCGTCGAGAAAGAAGAAGAGACCGCCGAGCAGTTCGCTCGCTTCTCCGAAGCGGCGCATCGGCGTACCGGCGAGGATCTTGCCGGTGCGGGGTGTCGGCGTCCCGTCCTCACGGAAGAGGAGCGCGCGGTTCTGGTTGGTGACGAAAAAGCCGGGGGCGATGGCGTTGACGCGGATCCCCGTCTCGGCGAAGTGGACGGCGAGCCATTGCGTGAAGTTTGAGACTGCTGCCTTCGCGGCGCTGTACGCCGGGATCTTCGTCAGGGGACGGTAGGCGTTCATCGACGAAATATTGATGATATTCCCGCCCTTTCCCGACTTCGCCATATCGAGGGCGAAGACCTGCGTGGTCAGAAACGCCGCCGTCACGTTCAGGTCGAACACGAAGCGGACGCCGTCGGGCGAGATCGAGAAGAAGGACTGCTTGTCAGGATCGGAGAGCGTCGCTTCGCAAAACGTCTCGTCAAACGTGGTGGCGCGCGGGTTGTTGCCGCCCGCCCCGTTGATCAAAATATCGCAGGCGCCGAACCGTTTGTCGACGATCTCCTTCGCCGCTTCGAGCGACGCCTTGTCGAGGCAGTTGGCTTTCACCGCGATCGCTTTTCCGCCGTCGGACTCGATCTCGTCGGCGATCTGCTTCGCAACCGATTCGTTTATATCAAGCAGAGCGACTTTCGCGCCGCATTCGGCGAGCGCGCGGGAAAAATCCGAGCAGAGCACTCCGGCGGCGCCGGTCACGACGGCGACTTTGCCCGAGAGGTCGAGCGCGTAGGGAAGTTTCATTTTACTCATCGTTGATTCCTTCTTTCTTATTTCCGGGGGAGCGTTTTTTCAAGCGCTTCCCAAACGCCCGAGAGGTAGACGGCGCCGAGCGCCCGGTCGTAAAGACCGTAGCCGGGTTTGCCGGATTCGCCCCAGACGTTTCTCCCGTGATCGGGACGGATATAGCCGTCGAAGCCGTTTTCGTAGAGCGCGCGCAGGATCCCGTAAATATCGAGCGAACCGCACTCGGTCGGATGCGCGCTCTCGTGGAAGAAGAGTTTTCCGTCCTCCTGCGGGAGGAAGCGGATGTTCCGCGCGTGGACGAAATGTACGCGCCCCATCGCGGCGTATTTGCCCGCCATCTTCACGAGGTCGTTGTTTTTGTCGGCGCCGAGCGATCCGGTGCAGAGGGTGATGCCGTTCTCGGGCTCGTCGACCGCCGAGAAGAGGCGGTCGATCCCCTTTTCGTTCGAGACGATGCGGGGAAGACCGAAGAGCGACCACGGCGGATCGTCCGGGTGCACCGCCATCTTGATCCCGCTTTCCTTGCAGGCGGGCATCAGGGCGGTCAGGAAGTAGACCATGTTCTGAAAGAGCTGCTCGGCGTCGACCGATTCGTAACGGGCGAGCAGAGCGGAGAGCTGCTCCCGGGTGTAACTCTCGTCCCAACCGGGAAGCGAGAGCGACTGTTTCCGGGGATCGAGCGCGTCTACCGTGTGCTGATCGTAGGCGAGGCAGTTCGAGCCGTCCGCCGTTTTGTACGCCAATTCCGAACGCACCCAGTCGAAGACCGGCATAAAATTGTAGCAGATCACTTTGACCCCGGCTTTGCCGAGGTTGCGGATCGTCTCGATATAATTGTCGATCAGACGGTCGCGGGCGGGGGATCCGAGTTTGATCTCTTCGTGGACCGGAACGCTCTCGATCACTTCCATTTCGAGTCCCGCGTCGTTTGCGCGTTTTTTCTGTTTCAGGATGCTGTCGAGATCCCAGGGCTCCCCGACGGGGATCGAATAGAGCGCCGTGACGACGCCGCTCATTTTCGGGATCTGTCGGATCATTTCGAGGGTAACGGGGTCCTTTTCCCCGTACCAACGGAAAGTCATTTTCATCTGGCGTACTCCTTTTCTTATCGGATTGAAACCGGACCGTTCCGGTCGGAGGAGCGATAGGCGGCGAGCAGAACCCGGAGCGGAAGCGCGGCGGACGCGAGCGGGACCGGGCTCGCCGCGCCCGAGGAGATCGCCTCGTAGAAGAGGCGGATCAGACGGAGGTGCCCCGTCCCCCAGCACTCTTTGCCGGGAGAGGACAAACCGTCGTCGACGTCGTAGGAGCAGGGGATCCCGTCAAGGTAAACGTCCTGCCCCGAAAGGGTGATCCGGCGTCCGTTTTTGCAGTATAACTCCGAAAAGTTCGGCGCGTCGCAGCCGAAAGCGGTCGTCGCGGCAAAGAAAACGGTCGCCCCGTTTTCAAACCCGATCAAGAGTTCCGCCGCGTCCTCAACGTCGATGACCCCTTCGTGGGCGTGGTTCGCCGTCGTCGCCGAAACGCGGATCGGGTTCCCGCAACAGCGGATCAGAAGATCGAGTTCGTGGATCGCCTGATTGATGAGGACGCCGCCCCCCTCGGTCGCCCGCTTTCCGCGCCACTTGTCCGAGCGATAATAGTTTTCGTCCCGATCCCAGGTCACAAAGGCGCGGGCGCAGGATACGCCGCCGTTTTTTTCGGCGAGTTCCTTTACGAAAAGAGAAGCCGGATTAAAGCGGTTCTGCAGGCAGACCGTGATCTTTGCCGCGCTCTTCTCTTCGGCGTCGGTAAGTCGCGCGATCTCCTCTTCCGAAATGCAGACCGGCTTTTCGAGAAAAACGAAGATCCCGCGGGAGAGCGCCTCGCACGCCATCTCGCAATGGAGATGGTGCGGGGTCGCGATATGGACGGCGTCGGGGGCGCATTCGTCGAGCATTTTCCGATAATCGGTATAGATCTTTGCCGTTTGGGCAAAGGTCTTCCGTGCGGCTTCGGCACGTTCCGGGATCAGATCGCAAAGCCCGACGACTTCGACCCCCGGAATCTTTTGGATCGCGGTCAGATGGTTGCCGGAGATCGCTCCGCATCCGATCAGCGCAGTTTTCATAAGAATCTCCCGGTTTATTTGCTCCAGAAGGGACCGTTTTCGGAAAACCCTTCGCTTCTGAGCAGGTTTTTCAGCGACGTGACGGCGAAATCGAACGCTTCTCCCTTCGATTGGAACGAATGACGACCCTTGAGTTCGTGTTCGTCGATCGCCGCGTAGGCGGAGAAGATATGCAGATGAGGTTCCAGCGAAAGGAATACGGCGTTGTCGGTGTGACGGTCGATCTTGGCGAGTGCCTCCGCGATCCTTCCTTCGCCCTCGCCCGCCGGTACGATCGCCTGTTCGGAGTAGATCGCGTCCTTGATATGGGCGTAGCGCAGGGAGGGAAGCGTCACGTCGATCCCACGCGCGGCGTCAGCGCCGTTCATCCGATAGTTCGCGGGATCAAAGATACCGCCGAGATCGGGGAGATTCGTGAGCAGGTCTTCGACCTCGTCCGGCATCTGCCCGTAGATTTTCGATTCGTTTTCGTGACAGAGGGTGATCCCCTCGGCTTTTGCCGTCTCAAGCATCACCGAGAGACGGTCCATCACTTCGTTTCGGCACTCCGCGAGGCGATCCTGCGGGACGAAGAAACTGAACATCCGGATCAGGTTCGTGCCGAGGATATGCGCGCAGTTCAGCGCGCGCTTCAGATCGTCGAGATGAGGCGCAAGCGGCTCGTCGATCGGATATTTCCCGATGGGGGAGCCGATCGAGGATACGCGGATCCCGCCGTCGTCAAGCTGACGCCGGATCTCTTTTAATTCGGCGTCGGTTTTGAAAATGACGCCTTTCTTTTCAATCGCGCGGGGCTCGATAAAGCCGATCCCGTTCCGCTGCAGAGCGGCGATCTGCGCGTCGAGGGTGTCGCCGGCTTCGTCGGCAAAACCCGACAGAATAAACTTTGCCATTGATGTTCCTCCTTATTTGACGAGGGGACGCAGCGTCCTGTAACTCGTTTCCATCTGACCGAAAGGATCGGGAAAGTCCGGGGCGTTGTCCTGTTCGACCTGTACGAATTGTACGCCCGCCTCCTCCGCCGCGGATACGAGCGGCTTAAAGTCGATCGTTCCGTTTCCGCAGGCGCAGATCGACCGGCTTTCGTCCGAGGACAGATCCTTGAAATGGATATTCGTCATCCGACCGGCAAGCCGGGGAAGGTAGTCGAGCGGATTCTTGCCCGCGAAGGTCGACCAGTAGACGTCGTGGATGAAATCGAACTCGGATTCTTCGATCAGGATCTCGTAGAGATCGATCCCGCCGAGATCACGGAACTCGAAGTCGTGGTTGTGGTAGGTCAGTTGAAGCCCGGCGGCGTGGATTCTCTTGCACGCCTCGCGGAACTCGGAGATAAAAGCGCGGACGCCCTCGATCGATCCGCGGTATTTGCCGTCCATCGAACCGATCCCGATACTGGAGCAGCCGTAGATCCGGTGCTCTTCGATCAGCTTGTCGGTGTCGTTCAGGATGCGGTCGGACGGAGAATGCGTACACGTGATCGGAAGCGAAAACTCCTCCGAGATATCGCGCAGGCGCTCGGGTTCGATCGGACCGCAGCCGGAGACCTGTACGACTTCGTAACCGATCTCTTTTACGCGGCGGAAGACGTCGCGGATCCCGTCGGGCGTTTTGCAGAACGTGCGGAGGGAATAGAGTTGTGCGCCGAGTTTCATTTGTCAAACCTCGTTTCAAAAAGTTCGTGGATCCATTATAACATAGAGAAAGAAAAAAATCTATTGTAATTTTTGCATTTTTCAAAAAAAGCATTGCAAAAATTGCTCTGATGTGCTATCATACTTTCATATTGAAACGGCGTCGCACGACGGGTTTGACGCGGAAAGGAGAACGACGGATGGACCGACACTTCGTCCTGGATCTTCCGGGGCCGATCGGCTATCTGCATCACAGAGAAGTGATGCCGACGCCGAGCGCCTTTGCCCGCCATTGTCACGACGGCTACGAACTGATCTCGATTTCCGAGGGGCGCGGTCGCTTCATCGTCGAGGGCTCCGAATACGAGGTCCGACCCGGCACGGTCCTTTTCTTCCGTCCGCACGAGTATCATTACGTCGACGTAAGCCCGGGCGAACCGTACGAGAGGCAGGTATTCCATTTTCTGCGGGACAGCGTCGATCCCGGCGTCGGGATCTTTCTCGACCTTCTCGACCGGAATCCTTTTGGGGAGGGGAACTGTTACGCCGAGGGGGATCTTCCCCGGGAGTTCCCGGCGCTTCTGCGCGGATTCGACGCGGTGGCGGACCTTTCCGAAGAGCAAAAGACGGTGTTCTGCCGGACGCGGCTCTCCGACCTGATCGTGATGCTTGCGACGACCGATTCTCACTCGGTTACCAGGATCTCCGAACGGCTCGGCGGACGGGTCGTCCGCTATTTGAACGAACACATCGACACCGACGAAACGCTCGACGATCTTGCGAAACGGTTTTTGGTCAGCAAGTTTTACCTCTGCCGTTCCTTCAAGGAACACAACGGCATTTCGATCCACGGTTATCTGACCCGGAAACGGGTTATGATCGCGAAGTCGAAGATCGAGGACGGCGCGTCGGCGACGAGCGCCGCGGCTGAGGTCGGATTCGGGGACTATTCCGCGTTCTTCCGCGCCTATCGCCGGATCGTGGGACGCTCCCCAAGAGAAACGTAAGAAAGCCGGAAAAACAGATGAAAGAAACACCGATCCTCAATCGGATAAACTCGCCGAAGGATCTGCGGAAGATCCCGGATAAAGAGATCCCGGCGCTTGCCGGAGAGATCCGGGAATACCTGACCGAAACGGTAACGAAGACGGGCGGACACCTTGCCTCCAACCTCGGCGTCGTCGAGCTGACAATCGCTTTGCATCGGGTGTTCGATACGCCGGACGACCGTTTGATTTTCGACGTCGGGCACCAGAGTTACGTTCATAAACTGCTGACCGGACGGCGCGACGGATTCGACCGCCTGCGGACTCCGGGCGGTCTTTCCGGCTTTACCCGCCGGGACGAAAGCGAATACGATCCGTTCGGCGCCGGACACAGTTCGACCTCGGTCTCCGCGGCGCTCGGTTTTGCCCGTGCCGACAAACTGCAGGGACGCGACAGTTTTACCGTCGCCGTGATCGGTGACGGCGCGTTTACGGGCGGTATGGTCCACGAGGCGCTCAACAATTGCTCGAAGGACCTGAAACTGATTATCGTTCTGAACGAAAACGAGATGTCGATCTCGCGCAATATCGGCGCGTTTGCGCGCCATCTCGCGAAGATCCGCACCTCGAAACGCTATCGCAGGGCGAAGCGCGATACGCAATCCGTTCTCCGGCACATTCCCCTGATCGGAAAGGGTATTTTTCACGCCGTCCGCGGGATCAAGAAGGCGTTCAAGAATCTGCTGTATTCCTCCAACTATTTCGAGGAACTCGGTCTTTTCTACATCGGACCCGTCGACGGAAACGACTACGGGACGGTCAAGCGCGCCCTCGTCGCGGCGAAAGAGCAAGGAGAACCCGCGATCGTGCACGTCCGCACCGTCAAAGGAAAAGGGTATCCGCCGGCGGAATCCGATCCCCGTTCTTTTCACAGTATTCATCCCGGACCGCAGCCAGAGCGTACTTTCAGCCGGGCGTTCGGAGAGTGGCTGACCGAGGAAGGGAAAAGGGATCCGCGCGTCGTCGCCGTGACCGCCGCGATGGGGGTTTCGACCGGGTTGGAACCGTTTGCCGAGCGTTTTCCGGATCGCTACACCGACGTCGGGATCGCGGAGGAGCACGCGCTGACCTATTCCGCGGGGCTTGCGGCCGGGGGACTTTTGCCCTACGTTACCGTCTATTCCACTTTCCTGCAGCGGGCGTACGACAGTCTTCTTCACGACGTCGCCCTGCAGCGGTTGCCCGTCCGGATCATCATTGACCGAGCGGGGCTTGCCAAATCCGACGGTCCGACGCATCACGGGATCTTCGACGTCGCGTTTCTTTCCCACGTTCCGGGGATCCGGCTGTTTGCCCCGATCACCTTCGGTTCTCTTGCGGCGACGCTCGAGGCGGCGAAAGACGACCCGGGTCCCATCGCCGTCCGTTATCCGAACGTGGGAGAGGATCCCGCCGTCGTTTCGGCGTTCTATCCGACGGGGGACTACGGCGAGCCGTTCGTTCGCTCCGACGGAGAGCGGGATCCCGCCGCGGTGATCGTTTCTTACGGCGGACTGGTTTCGGAGGCGCTCAGGGCGAAAGACCTTCTCCGGGAGAAGGGGATCACGGTTTCGGTGATCCTGCTGGAGGAGCTTAAACCATACGATCAAACCGCGAAGGAGATCGCTCGTCTGATCCCGCCGGGCGTTCCGGTACTGTTTGCCGAAGAGGGGATTTTCGACGGAGGCGCCTCCATGATCCTCTCCGAGAGGCTTGCAGAGAATCTTTCTCCGGCGCCGCCCGTCCGGATCCTCGCAATCCGGGATCAGTTCGCCTCGCCCGACGCCCCCTGCGACCTTCTCGGATGGCTCGGACTTGACGCCGCCGGGATCGCCGAATCGGTCCGGGCGCTTCTCTCCGAATAAAAACCGTCGCTTGCCGATTATCGGCAAGCGACGGTTTCGGTTTTTTCGCGGAAACAGGGAATCAACCCGGTTACTTCTCCGACGCGGAATGCTTTTTTTGATGATTCAGCATGATCCGCATTCCGGGATTCTTCCGACGGAGGAAGAGAAGAAAGTCGATCTTCTGCTCGACCGAGAGAGTGGATTTATCGAGCGGGACCGAGATCGGAGTGAAGGTCTTATCTCCGATTATGAGAGTCAGAAGATTCTCGGATTCGATGAGTGCGGAAACCGAAGAAAAGGGAAGGAAATGCGATTCTCCGTCGATCCGCACGTCGATCGACGATTCGGAGAAAAGCGTGTTGAACTCGATCATACCCGAAGTCGACGAAGGGCTGCATTCCTTGATCGCCTTCAGAAGTTTCAGCATCGGAAGGCGGTAGGAAAGGAGCGTGTAGCCGACGAAGAACGCGGCAAGAATATACGGAACGAAGAAATACCAGATCAGCCGGATCGCGAACAGCGTACCCCAGATGAGACAGAGCACGGAAAGAATATAGAAGGGAACGTCGAGGTTTTTCCGACGGAATCGGAGAGCGGCGCGGACGCTCTCGAGCATAACGGCGCGGTCTGCGTTTACGGTATTGACGAAAACGGGACTCATAACCTTTTCTTCTCTTTCTTCGGTTTTTTATGTTTCCATCTTACCATAAAAAGCGCGGATTGTCAACATTTTTCGCACGGTTTTGACGGCGTGTTTTTCGTGCGATTTCTTCGCGAATCGCTCGTTTCTTATATTTTCTGTTGCTTTTTGCCGAAATATATGATACAATAATAGAAACGACTGCCTTTGCCGTAATCTGAAACGGCGCGTCGACCCGAAGGAAGACAGAACAAACCGTCACAAAGGATAGTGCAGTATGAATATCATCGGTCAGCTCGGAAGAGGGCGAAAACGCTTGTTCTTTGTCGCGATGGACGTGATTATTCCGTTCCTCGTGATTTTCGTGATCGCTCTGATCGCGATCTCTCCCGTTTCCGACGTGTGGAAATACGTTTCTCAGCGTTGGTACGCGATCCTGATTCAGGTCGCGGTTTTTCCTCTTCTCTTTCTTTGTTTCCGTATTTACCGGATCAGCTGGGTCTACTGCAGCGCGTGGGAATGCGTCCGGCTGATCTCGGTTTGCGGCGCAGGTTCGGTCGTCGGCGTCCTTTCCTGCGTTCTGTTCTTTCACGGCGATCATCTTTTTCTGAAACTTACCCTCGCTTCGGTCATTATTACCTCGGGCTGCCTGATCGGGGGACGCCTGCTTTTGACCGTCCTTTTCCGGATCATGAAAGAACGGCAGAAGGAACAGACCAGACGTCCGAAACGGGCGCTTGTGATCGGCGCCGGCTTGCTTGCCGTCGTTCTTCTGCGCGACAATTCCTACAATGAACGGATCAATTACAACGTCGTCGGACTGATCGACGACGACCCCACGAAATATCATCAGAAAGTACACGGCGCGACGGTCCTCGGAGGTCGGAACGACATCGAGCGGATCGTCAAAGAAAAGAACATCGAATTGATTATTTTCGCGATCAGTTCGATCGATCAGAAGAGCAAATCCGAACTCCTTTCGATCTGCAGCAAGACCGGGCGGCGCGTTATGATCATGAAAGGGGTCGAGGAATCGATCGTCAAAAAGGGCGACGAAAGCGACAAGATCCTTCGGAACGTCGAGATCGAGGACCTGCTCGAGCGCGATCCCATCCAGTTGGACAACCGTCTGATCGGAGAGGAACTGACCGGAAAGGTCGTTCTCGTGACGGGCGGCGGCGGATCGATCGGTTCGGAACTCTGTCGGCAGATCCTGCGCTTCAATCCCTCCCATCTCATTATTTTCGATATTTACGAAAACTCGACCTACGAGGTTGAAAACGAACTCAAAGAGAAGTATCCGGAGCAGAAGATCACCGTTCTGATCGGGTCGGTCCGTGAAAAGGCGCGGCTTGACGAGATCATGGAACAGTATAAGCCCTGGATCGTTTTTCACGCGGCGGCGCACAAGCACGTTCCGCTGATGGAATACAGTCCGGCGGAGGCGATCAAGAACAACGTCTTCGGCACTTATAACACGGCGGTTTCCTCCGGGGAACACGGGGTACGCCGTTTCGTGATGATTTCGACCGACAAGGCGGTCAACCCCACCAACGTGATGGGGGCGTCCAAACGAATGTGCGAGATGGTCGTACAGACCCTGCAAAAGCGCTTTGAAACCGAGTTCGTCGCGGTCCGGTTCGGAAACGTTCTCGGCTCGAACGGTTCGGTCATCCCCAGGTTCCGGAAGCAGATCGAGCAGGGAGGACCGGTTACGGTCACGCACCCCGAGATCACGCGATTCTTTATGACGATTCCCGAAGCGGCGCAGCTCGTTCTTCAGGCAGCTTCCTACGCGAAGGGCGGCGAGATTTTCGTCCTGAATATGGGTAAACCCGTCCGGATCTACGATCTGGCGCGGAAAATGATCTCGCTTTCCGGTCTCCGTCCCGACGAGGACGTCAAGATCGTCTTCACCGGTCTTCGTCCCGGAGAAAAGCTTTATGAGGAATTGCTGATGAACGAGGAGGGATTGACCCGGACGGCGCACAGCAAAATCTTTATCGGAAAACAGATCGATATCACCGAGGAAGAATTGAAGGAAAAGCTGGCGAAACTCGAGTCGGTCCTTCACGCCGACGCGGAGACCGTCAAAAATATGATGGAAGAGGTCGTTCCGACCTACAAAAGAAACCGACAGGACTGAACGAAAAACCGCTTCCGATGCCGGAAGCGGTTTTTCGTTCGCGCTCTTTTTTGAAAAAAGGGAGATTTGCCCTTGTAAAAAGAGGGAAAAGGTGCTATAATACGAAAAAGCGACCCGCTTCGGAAAAGACCGGGTACGGAGGTTTAGTATGGCAAACGAAAAGTTTTATCTGACGACCGCGATCGCTTACGCGTCGCGCAAACCGCATATCGGAAATACCTATGAGATCATTATGTCGGACGCCGTCGCGCGGTTCCGTCGGCAGACGGGGTACGACGTGTATTTCTGCACGGGAACCGACGAACACGGGCAGAAAATCGAGAATTACGCGAAGGACGCGGGGCTTTCCCCGGAGGAATACGTCGACCGCGTAGCGGGAGAGATCAAGGGCGTTTGGGATTGTATGGGCTCGAGTTACGACCGCTTTATCCGGACGACCGAACCGGGTCACGTCCGCACGGTACAGAAGATCTTCCGCCGTTTTTATGAAAAAGGCGATATTTACAAGGGATACTACGAGGGGTGGTACTGCACCCCCTGTGAGTCTTTCTTCACGAACACGCAGGTCGTCGACGGCAAATGTCCCGATTGCGGGGCTCCCGTCTCCCAGGCGCGCGAAGAGGCGTACTTCTTCAAAATGTCCGCCTACGCCGACCGTTTGATCAAATACATCGAGGATCATCCCGGTTTTATCGAACCCGAGTCGCGCAAAAACGAGATGATGAACAATTTTCTCAAGGTCGGGCTGCAGGATCTCTGCGTTTCCCGCACCAGTTTCAAGTGGGGGATCCCGGTCGACTTCGACGAAAAACACGTCGTCTACGTCTGGCTTGACGCGCTGACCAACTATATCACCGCGATCGGCTACGATCCCGACAGGTCCTACGAAGAGCAATCCGAACAGTTCAAGCGGCTCTGGCCAGCCGACGTGCATATCATCGGCAAGGATATTCTTCGGTTCCATACGATCTACTGGCCGATCTTTCTGATGGCGCTCGATCTTCCGCTTCCGAAAAAGGTGTTCGGGCATCCGTGGTTCAATTTCGGCGCGGATAAGATGTCGAAATCGAAGGGCAACGTCGTTTACGCCGACGAACTCGCAGAGAGGTTCGGCAAGGACGGCGTGCGCTACTACGCGCTCGCCGATATGCCCTACGCCAACGACGGCAGCGTGACCTATCAGAACGTACTCAACCGCTACAATCAGGATCTTGCGAACAACCTCGGAAACCTCGTCAGCCGCACGCACGCGATGACGAAGAAATACTTTGACGGGATCGTTCCGACGCCCGCCGGGGAAGAGGGACCGGACGCCGATCTGAAGGCGACGGCGTTGAAAGTCAAGGCGGCGTCGTTCGACCTGATGAACGATTATCATATCGCCGACGCGCTCGAGGCGATCTTCTCGCTCTTCGGGCGGGCGAACAAGTATATCGACGAGACGACGCCGTGGGTGCTGGCGAAGGATGAAGCCAACCGCGCGCGGCTCGGGACGGTGCTTTATAATCTTCTCGAGGCGGTGCGTTTCGGCGCGGTTCTGCTGACTCCGTTCATCCCCGATACGGCGGAAAAGATCTTCCGTCAGCTCGGTACCGATAAGACCGACTACGATTCGGTTTCGTCGTTCGGCGCGTTGGAAGCGGGCAAACCGATCGGCGAGGCGTTCACGCTCTTCGCCCGGATCGACGAGGCACAGTTTTTCGCCGAGATCGAAGCAAAACAAAAAGAAGCCGAAAAGAACGCCCCGAAGGCGGTCGAGGAACCCGCGCACGAATCCGAGATCAAGATCGACGATTTCAAAAAAGCGGAACTCCGTTCGGCAGAGATCCTCACTTGCGAGCCTGTCCCGAAAGCGAAGAAACTCTATCGGATCGAGGTCGACCTCGGCTATGAGAAGCGGCAGATCGTTTCGGGGATCGCCAAGTTTTATAAACCGGAGGATCTGATCGGGAAGAAAGTGATCGTCGTCGCAAACCTCGCGCCGGCGACGCTCTGCGGGGTAGAAAGCCGCGGGATGCTGCTCGCCTCCGGCGAAGAGGACGTCCGCGTAGTCTTCCTCGATCCCGCGACGCCGAACGGCGAACGGATCCATTGACCGTGAAATACTTTGACAGTCACGCCCATTACTGGGACGACGCGTTCAAGCAAAACGGCGAGAGCGCCGATCAACTGATCGACGCTCTTTTCTCACGCGACGTCGCGGGGATCATCAACGTCGGCACCTCGCCGAAAACCTCGTTGCTGGCAAGGGAACAGGCGGAAAAGCACCCCGGAATGGAGTACGCCGCCGGGATCCACCCGACCGACGCACAGGGGTTGTCGATTCCTTTGGACGACGCGATAGAAGAGATCCGCGCTTTTTTCAGAGCGACGGACGGGAAGCGCCCGGTCGCGCTCGGTGAGATCGGGCTCGATTATCACTACGACGATACCGACCGCAAAAAACAGATACGGTATTTCGACGAGCAGCTCTCTCTTGCCGAGGAACTGAACGTCCCCGTGATCATCCACGATCGCGACGCGCACGCCGACGTGTTCGACGCGCTTTTGCGGCATCCCCGCGTCGGGGGGGTGATGCACAGTTTTTCAGGCAGCGCCGAAATGGCGCTCGAATACGCAAGACGGGGATGGTATATCTCGTTTTCGGGAACCGTCTCTTTCAAAAACGCGCGCAAGGTGACCGAGGCGGCGGCGGTCGTGCCGGACGATAAGCTCCTGATCGAGACCGACGCGCCGTATCTGACCCCGCACCCCTACCGCGGGCAAAGAAACGATTCGGGGTTTCTCGTCTATACCAACGAGGCGCTTGCGGCGGCGCGCGGCGTATCGCCCGAGACGACGGCGCGCCTGACGCTGGAAAACGCGAAGCGGCTGTTCGGTCTGAAATAAAAAATCGGGAACGCCTTGGGCGCTCCCGTTTTTCGTTTTCGGTTTTTTACGCGAGCCGCATCATTTCGTCGATGCAGCGGCGCGCGTCGCGCAGCGTCGCGTCGTCGAGGACGATCTCGTCGCCGCCCGTTCCGTTCAGCGCGGCGAGTACGTCGGGGAGAGAGGTCAGACGCATATTGCGGCAGACGAGGTTCTTGGTCAGGGGATAGAACTTCTTGTCGGGAAAGCGGTAGGAGAGGTGCCAGACGACGCTCAGTTCGGTACCGATGATAAACTCTTCGTCGGACGATTCCGAGGCGTATTTGATGATCCCGGTGGTCGAACCGATATAGTCGGCAA
>Ga0310696_10002190_pt1 | contig 26376 bp, 19 predicted proteins | sample AusTroGonzalo_MG_4_FD_203885 | JGI IMG/M metagenome (GOLD analysis project Ga0310696, IMG submission 203885) | Bovine rumen microbial communities from tropical cattle in Woodstock, Queensland, Australia - Gonzalo_02 (v2) (version 2) | ecosystem: Host-associated > Mammals > Digestive system >...
ACCACCAACATGGAGGGAACCTTCAGGCACAATACACTGCGTGACGGAGAAGTAATCTCTACCCACGGCCCGATGGAAATGCGCTGGATGAAAATTACCGCCGACTACCAGCAGACCATCCTCGGCAAATGGCAGGGCCATGTAACCAGTGAGCACTCGGAGTTTGACGATGGCGAAGACCACCAGTGGGAATATCTCGCCGACGGCACCTTCCGCTATTACCTTCAAGATGAAGGCGGTTACTGGGTGACGAACCCTAACCAGACGCTCTCACAGTACTTCGTGGACGGCACCTTGCTCTGCACCCGCTGGGTCATCGACGGCACTGTGAACCGCGAATGGTGGGAGATTGCCAGCATCAACAACGGCGTGATGAATTGGACAGCCCTCCGTCAGGATGAGAACGGCCAGCGTTACACCGCCACGTTCAGCATGACGAAAGTGAACTAGAAATAATACTCTAAAAAGTAAAAATTGACCGCTGCAAGGGTTTTCGCAACCTTTGCGGCGGTTTTTATTGGAGGTGGATAGTAGTACGCTGGTGGTGAAGAATTGGAAATAGAAAAAAGTCTCGAAGAGACTATATTCTATTAACCCCACCACTAAGGCCGACAGGTGAACTGCACCCCAAAAGTTGGACAAATAAACAAAGGAGCACAGTTCAATTATGAAACATGAATTTGAAGAGAAGCTTGAAGTGGTCCGCAAAATCCTGAGCGGCAGAAGTCAGAGATCCGTCTGTCAGGAGCATCATCTAGACGCACACACGGTGTATATTTGGCTGTTAAAGTTCAAAGCCTACGGGAAGGCCGGCCTGCGGCAACCGACGGAGCAACAGAGTCTCACGGCGGAAGAAAAAATGAGAATTGTTCTCGAACATACAGAAAAAGGTGTATCTTTGTCGCGGCTAAGCCTCCAATACAACCTGAACCGAGAAACCATCAAATCGTGGTTGAGGACGGTCAGGCGTGGCGGCTCGTTATATGATGTGAGACAACGGGGAGACCCTAAGAAAGACGCTATGGCAAGACCAAAAAAGAAAGAACCGCAGACAGAGCTTGAGAAGCTGAGGGCGGAAAACCTCCGTCTGAGGGCGGAGAACGCGCTGTTAAAAAAAGTGAAGGCCTTAGTCGAGGAACAAAAAGCCCGAGCACGACTCAGTGGGCAAAGGCCATCGACGGACTAAGGCCGGAATACCCTCTTGACTTACTATTAGAGATAAAAAAGATGGCTCGTTCCGTGTTCTACTATCATTTGAGCCGCATGAAGTCTAAAGACAAATATGCGGAGTCAAAAGAACTTATAAAAACCATTTTCCATGAGCATAAAGGACGTTACGGATATCGTCGTGTGACCGCCGAAATGCACAACAGAGGCTTCATAATGAACCATAAGACCGTACAGCGTCTGATGGACGAAATGTGCCTTAAATGCAGGATACGCAAAGTCCGCTACCGCTCCTACAAAGGTACGGTCGGCAAAATAGCTCCCAATGTCATCAACAGAGACTTTGCCGCAGAGGCTCCCAACCGCAAATGGGCCACAGATGTGACCCAGATAAAAATCGGCTCCGTGAAACTCTATCTCTCGCCGATTCTTGACATGTTTAACGGAGAGGTGATATCATACAACATCTCTCGGAGTCCGAATCTTGAACAAGTGTGTGACATGCTTGACAAGGCTTTCGCCAAGTTCGACAACCTTGATGGCCTGATACTGCACTCTGACCAGGGCTGGCAGTACCAGCACATTGGCTACCGACAACGTCTGGCCAAACGCAAAGTCATCCAAAGCATGTCTCGCAAGGGTAACCGCCTTGACAATGCCATGGCTGAGAACTTCTTCGGTATTATGAAATCGGAATTGTTATATGCCGAAAACTTCGAAGCGCCAGAGACTTTTATCAAGGCCTTGCATGAATATATTGACTATTACAACAATAAAAGAATAAAATTACGTTTAAAAGGTATGAGCCCTGTACAATACAGGACCCTTTTGACAACTTGATATCATTTAACCCGTCCAACTTTTGGGGTGCAGTTCACACTGCGTTTGTAAGGGGTTAATAGAATAACGTGTTTCCAACACGTCAAATAGAGACGGTGCATACACCGTCTCTACAATCGTTAATCTCTTGCCCTGAAGATGCGTGCGGGGGCCACGCCGACACGCAGGACGGACGCGATAAATCGCGTCCCTACGTTTGCAGACCTAACGGCCTGCATGCGCCTGCAGGGACGCAGGCGCCTCCGTATGAAAATCGCAAATCTTTTGTCGTTTGCAAATGTTTTTGACAAATATCTAAAACAGCAGCAGGCAAATCACCCCGACGAGGAGGCCCACCAGCATATTGAGGGCTTTCATCAGGAGGAAGTTCTTGCGCGACTGGGCCAGCAACGGCAACGCCCCATGGCCGTCTTGCACGATGGAGCTGACCAGCAGGATGCTGAAAGGAATAGAGCCGTTCATAAACATCACCACAAATATCAAATGGGGTCCCGACTCGGGAATGAAGCCGATGAGCACCGCCAGCAACATCAGTCCCCACAGGGCCCAATGGCTCTGACCTATCAGACTATCGACATCCACAAACAAGTAGAGTATCTTCAGGCAGAGCAACACCCCGAAGGTCCACAGGAAGACCGAGAGGAAATGATGCTTGATGACATGCTCCCACAGGTGGGACTGCAAGAAGTGCTCGGACGACAAGGCCACTACCACCAGGGTAATACAAGCCAGCACCAGGAAGAAGATATTCTCCCAAGCGTCGGGGTCGTCGGCATGAAGTCCATCGTGATGATGGTGATGTTCCTCTGCTTCCATGGCCTCACAGAGCTCTGAATCGGCATCACAATGGTGGTGATGATGATGGTCGGCCTCGATGGTCGTCTCGCCCAATGCGGGCATCAGGTCATGATGGTGTTCGTGGCCGCCCGTGAGGATGGCCACAATATAGATAATCAGTCCGAAGACCAACAGCGCACGCGGAAACGACATGCTTTTGAGGTTGCGGAAAGAAAGGTTGGCACGGGCGTGTTCCTCGTGATGGTGCTCTCCCTCATGCTCCTCGTGCACTTCGAAGCTGTGCGACTCGAGCACAAACTTTCTTTTCCTGAAAACCAGTTGAGTTAAACCACCGGCCACTATGGCTATCACAAAGAGCACCGCCGAAAGGATGAGGGTCCACTTGGGACTATAGGCCATGAGCACAAAGGCCTCGTCGCCAAAGGTGGCTATCATGCCAGCCACCAACGCGCCGAAGCACAGCAGATTGTGGGTAAACAGCGACACAATGGCGAAGCCACCGATGCAGCCCGGTATCAGTCCCAACAACACCGCCATCAGGATCTGTGCAAAAGGACGATGCTGCAACTTGGCCATCCATTTGCCGGCCGAGCCCACATTGATAAACTCGATGAGCAGCATCATAATCATGACCAAGCAGGTCAGGGTAAGCGAACTTTTCAGCACTTCGAAAAAAAGTTCCAGGTATTTCATAAGCATTTGTTTTCTTTATCGTTTGGTATAGACCGACTCGAAACGGGTGCGTCCCATCAGCGAACGTCCCAACGTGACTTCGTCGGCATATTCCAGTTCTTCGCCGATACCCACCCCACGAGCGATGGTGGTGATTTCGGCCACTTGATCTTTGATATTCTTGTAGATAAAAAAATTAGTAGTGTCGCCCTCAACGGTGGCCGGCAGCGCCAGCACCACCTCCCTTACCCCACCCTGTTCGATGCGGGCAAACAACTCTTGCAGGCGCAACTGATTGATACCGATGCCATCCATAGGCGATATCACCCCACCCAGCACATGATAGACACCGCTATACTGATTGGTGTTTTCGATGGCTATCACATCGCGGATATCCTGCACCACACAAATCACAGAATGATCGCGTTTGGGGTTCTCGCAGATTTCGCACAGCTCCTTGTCAGACAGGTTAAAACAGTTTTTGCAATAGCAGAGATGCTCTTTGAGGTTGTTGATGGACGAGGTAAGCGCCGCCACCTCCAGTTTGTCAGCCTTCACCAAATGCAAGGTCAGCCTCAATGCCGTACGCTTGCCGATGCCCGGCAGCTTGGCAATCTCGTTGACCGCATTTTCAAGATACTTGGAGAAGAAAGCTAACATGGGGATTATTTCAGTAGGTTGTTGATATATTGAATAGCCAGGATGTTGCGCGGAGAAACGATGTCTATCCAACCGCTTTCGATGGGATATACATGGCCCTCTTTCACCGCCCTCAGCGAGGTGTAGGGTTTGGTCTTGCAATATACGTCCACATCCTCCTTGCGAATCAGGATGATGTCGGGGTCGGACTCGAAGAGGAACTCGCGGCTGACGCTCCACGAGGTGAGGTTCTTACCGATATTGTCGCCACCCGCGGCGGTAATGATTTCGTGGATATGAGAGTTTTGCGGAGCGGTAAAGTCGCCCTGCTCGCCAAAGCCAACCACATAATATAACTTCTTAGGTGCAAGAGTAGTATCGATATGCGACTTGACAGAATCCAACTGATTGTGAATCTTTTGAATCTGCATCTCCGCCAATTCATTCTGATCTAAGAGCTGACCAATGACCGCTAGTGCATCGCACAGTCCTTCCAGTTTGGTTTCCTCACGAATCACCACCACTTTCAGTCCTGCACGCTCCATCTTCTCCATATCCTGCTTGGTGACGATAGAGCCGATGAGCACCACATCGGGATTGAGGGCCATCAGCGACTCCACATTGATATTCTGCATCCCCCCTACCCTGTGCATGGTATCGGTAGCCTCGGGATAGTGGCAGAAATCGGAGATTCCCACCAGCTTGTCGCCCTCATCTAGCATAAAGACCATCTCGGTGATGGCCGGCGACAAAGAAATGATGCGCGCAGGCACCGAATCGAGCTGTACACGGTTGCCGTAACAATCGGTATAGTCAAAAAAAGAAACCTTTTCACCCTGTTGGGAGGGTGAAAGGCATGAGATTGTCAGAGCTGCCAGTAAAACAATCAGCAGTCTAACCGTAAAAATATTCTTCACGGTATTATTTCAATAATTGTTGGTTATATCTTCTCAAAGTATCGAGAACATTCACTTTCACATGGATATAGTCGCATACACCGGCAGCATTCAAAGCCTCGATGGCTTCGGTGGGGTTACCGGCAATCAGCACGGGAGTATTGGGCAGCTTGGTTTTGAGCTGAGCGGCAACTTCCACACCCAGGGTAGCGTATTCTTCGTCTGAGCTACAAATCACCACGAGGTCGGCCTTTTGCTCTTCGGCAGCCTTTACGCCCTCTTCTACGGTCTTGTAGCCAGCAGTTTCAGCTATTTCATAGCCAGCGCAGCCAAAGAAGTTGGTAATGAAGCCGGCACGTGCCTGACGCATAGCCAGATTACCCACCTTCAGCAGGAACACCTTCGGACGGTGATGGTCTTTGGCGTAGCGTTCGGTCTCCAGACGCAGCTCTTCAAAAGCCCTTGCGCCACGATAAGTGCGCAAACCGATGCAGTCGTCATTCTGTACACGCTCAATCTTATCGAGCATCTTCTCGTTGACATTCGGATACTGGTTGGTACCCAAGAAAATAAGTTTTCTGGTAGCAATCTTCATATCACGGTTCTGGCAACTGGCCTCCACTTCACGTTTGATTTCGCCACTGCCAATCAGCTTAATCATACCGCCTTCGGCTTCCACATGCTGGAAGAGTTTCCATGCATTCTCGGCAATACTGTCGGTAATGTTCTCAATGTAATAAGAACCGGCAGCGGGGTCAACCACCTTGTTGAAATAAGACTCTTCTTTCAGAATCACCTGCACATTGCGGCTGATACGACGCGAGAAATCATCGTCTTCCTTGAAAGTAACATCGAAGGGTTGCAACAAAATGGCATCAGCACCGCCCAAAGCGGCAGCCATACCCTCTGTAGTGTCGCGCAACATGTTGACGTAGGGGTCATAGAGGGTCTTGTTCCAAGTGGAGCCCACCGTGTTGATTTGCAGTTTGTAACCACAGTCGCAGGTAGGCTGATACTGCTCAACCATAGTAGCCCACAACAAACGAGCGGCACGCAACTTAGCGATTTCAAAGAAATAGTTGGAACCCACCGAGAGGGTCAACTGTATTTTCTTACAAGCTTTGCCCACGGGGATACCGTGTTCGGTGGCGTAAGCGATATATTCATTGGCAATACCCAACGAGTAGGCCAACTCCTGAACGATGGTAGAACCGGCATTATGGATGGCGATACCGTTGACGTTCACCAGCTTGAAGTTCTTCATATCGGCAGCCAGTTCATGCAGTTTCAGCAACTCGGCCATATCGGCTTCCTGAGAGCGATAGAACTTGGTGCGACGCAGGTAATAAGTGATGGGGTCGAAATTAATACTACCCGTCACAGCCTCTTTGTCAATTTTATGATCTGTCAGATAATTGACAAAAAGAGTCATGAAGTCAACGTAGTTCTGCGCATGGTCGAACTGCAAACCAGTTTTGGTACAGTCGATATCTTTCAACAAGGCAGCCATATCGTTGGCATCCTTCACATTTTTCACGTTGAAGGCAATCGTGTTGGCACCGCGTTTGAGAACATCGATAGCGATTTTGTTGGCCTTCACCACATCGCTCTCGTTCACTTCCTGCACAATCTGCCAGTTGTTGTTATCTTTTTTTGTTCCACGGGTATAAGGAAATTGGGCTGGCATGGTATCCAAATAGTCCAAATCTTTCAAATCCTCGGCACGATAATATGGGCGAACATTAAAGCCCTCATCGGTCTTCCAAATCAGTTTCTTTTGGTAGTCAGCACCTTTTAAGTCTTTGATAATCACTTCTTCCCACTGTTCTGTGGTAACAGGTGGAAACTCGCTGAATAATTTTTCTCCGCTCATTCTATATTGTAATTAAAATTAATTTGCAAAGCTACGTATTTTTTTTTGAATATCATAATGTTTTTTCCACAAAAAACAACCCATCCCTATTTACATTTATCACCCCTCTCAATTATCAATTATCAATTGTCAATTGTCAACTATTATCTATTATCTATCAACTATCAACTAAAACGATGTGGTCACCGACAGGCCCATACCAAAGGAAGCGGGCACGTTGCGGCATACACCACCCACGCACAAGATACCCTCGCGGGTCTTGCCGAAGTTGAGGGCGATACGGGTAGTATGCCAAACGTAAGCGGCTGCTATGTTGTAGTAATGTATGCGCTGACTTTTCTCAACATTGCCGTAATTCCACTGGTCTCCCACCGAGATAAACCAGCTGGGACTGATGGAATACTCTAACATACCATACAACCAGCTACCTTTATCCTCTTTGGTATAAAGATGTTGCAACTCAAGACGCAGAGCATGTTTGTTATTAATCTTACAGGTCAGGTCGGAGGCCACCAGATGGCCCTGCATCATACCTCCGTGTCCCTGCATAACATCCATATTATAAGTAATGTAGTTATAGGCCAAAATCAGTTTCCAGCGTTTGTCGAAACGATGGCTGAATTCGATACCCACATCCTGATACAACAAATTCTTACCAAATTTGAAGAACTTGGAAGTATAGCCTTCGGTACCCGACATGGTACCCAAAGAGTCGGCCATAGGCACTGCTACCCTATCGATATCGTGGAAACGCGAGTAGTTGAAGGTAATATCTGTGCCATACTTGCCACCGAGTTTGGTTTTCTTGGGAATCTGATAATTCACCTGTAGTTGGGCACCAATCTGACCATTGGGTTGGCTGGCATAACTGTAATTGCTAATCAGCTGATAAGCATACTGACGGTTAATAGCCGGAATATAGTTGATGGCCAACACAGGAGTCTTGGCCATTGCAAAACGCTGGGAACGGTAGTCCATATTGTCTGAACGGATAAAAGAGGCGGAAACACCCAAGCCCTTCATCGAATAGGTGGCCGACATAAACAAAGCGTTTCCATCCTTGTAGATGTACTGATTGGTGGCATTGGGATCGTTAATCTTGTGGGCATATTCAGCCTCGAAGCGGAAGCCCTTATAACCAAAATTCAAACGGGTGCTCCAACTACCCACATTTTCCGGGACCTTGTTAGCGGGGATATAACCCTCTGTCTCATTCTCAGTTTCCGGGAAAAGAGTGATATAAATATCATACTCGGATTTCTCGTACTTGCTCACAAAACTACCGCCAACGGTAGCCGTAAAGCCTTTTTCAGAAATAACCGGGAAAATTTCGCCAAATTCGAACTCGCCATCAATACCACGAACATAATCATGACGGTATTTGTAGTCGAAGTCAAAATTATTGCGTTCAATACCCCATACACCCTTGATGGTGATACCCTTATAAGGAGTCACTCGGATACGGGCTCCCAACAGGCTGTTGTCCACCCCCAACTGGCGTTCCTCGTATGCACGCAGCGTAAAGCCGTTACCGAACTGTTCGTAAAAGGTACCAGCGGTTACCTGAATAAACTTATTCTTGTAATCAAAATAATAACGGGTGAAACCCTGCCCCTTGTAGTCAATCTTCTCAAAATCGATCAAGGGGAAAGAATAGAATTCATACTGAGCGCCCACCGTAAAACCGCCGTTGCTGTACATCATACTGAGGTAGGTATTGGCACGCACCTTAGAATCTACAGGTTCAGCACCAATCAATGAATCAGGAATATAATACATGCCATTAAAGCCAAACTCGCCGCTTATCTTTCCATTTCCCACCACATGCTGGGCCTGAGCGAATGACACACTCATAACGAACAAAAGAAAAACAGCAATTCTCCGGAGTAAACTATCGTTCATGCTCTAAAATATTTACATCAAACATCTTACATCTTCCATCTTACATCTTCCCTCTTACTTCTTAACCCACTTCAACAGTTCCTGATAGACTTCCTCTTCAGAACCCGGGGCGTAGGAAGTATGCTGCCACACTATCTCGCCGTCGCCATTGAGGATGCACAGGTATGGTACATCAGGCACATTCATGGCGCGTTTGAAATCCCAGTTGGGATCTTGCAGCACCTCGTAGTCCCAACCTTTTCCATTAACAAATGGAGCTACACGGGCAGCGGTTTTGGAGTCGTCGATAGAGATGGCATACAACTTCACGCCGGTTTCCTCCACCCAGTCTTCATACACGTCGTCAATAGCCAGCAACTCAGCGATGCAGGGTTTGCACCAGGTGGCCCACAAACTGATAATAATGGGCTTACCATCGTTTTGGATGTCGGCCGTATTGAATGTGGTGCCGTTCAGCGTCTTCACATCCACAGCGGGCAGTTTGGGATATTTCTTCACTTTTTCCTGTCCCTCTTGGGCAAAGACTACTGATAATGAAAAGATTAAAGCGATTACAAGGGTTATTTTCTTCATAATTTATCGTATTTATCGTTATATGCTATATTAAAGTGCAAAGATACAATTTTTTTGAAAAAGATTAATACAAACTGATTTTTTTGCACAAAAAACAAAAGACGCCAACTGCTACTAGCACCCGGCGTCTTTTATTTTTCATAGTTTTTTATTGATATTAATGTTATTACTTAGTTCCACAAAAAAAGATAGGATTATGCCTTCCGTAATTTCCACAGCCATACGAGCCCTACAGCCAATACCAGAATCGACACCCCTAAAATATACTTGTAGCCGTGAACATCGGAGAATTGGAGGGTTTCGATATCATATCCGCGACGCATGAAAATGAAATCGGAGACGATACTCCAGCTGTTGTGCAGAAAATGAGCGATAATCGGCAACCAAAGCGAGCCACTCCAATAAAACAGATAGCCCAGATAAGCGCCTATGAGCAGGCGGGGAACAAAACCCGAAATCTGGAAATGTATAGCACTGAAAATGAAGGCAGTTATCCATATCGCCCAATGCGAACTATGGGTCCATTTGTGCAGATACTGCTGAATAGTGCCTCTAAACAACAGCTCCTCTCCTATTGCCGGCAGCACCGCCATCACAAAGAGATTGATGAACAAAATGCCGATTCGGGAATCATGGGCCATCAGATTCACCAACTCTTGATTCTGCTCGTCTATTCGGCGCATCCAGTCCTCCAAACCGGCCAACGACTGAGGCAGTTTCCACCCCTCATTCCATTCAGCCAAAGCCAGCACAACAGGCAGAATCACCAATGACAATACAGTTACAATGTTCACCATACGGTAATCAGGGACTTTGTTCATCAGATTATAACTAAAGAATTTATTCTCCGAAAGATAACTGAACAACAAAGCCGGAACCATAAAGGTGCCCACCGAACCAAAGGACTGAACAATACGGTAATAGGCAGCCTTCGTAACTTCATCGGTAGGGATTCCGAAGCCATAAATCAGACTGGCCACCAATATTCCCAACACCGATGCCACCACCATGCCGCCCACAATAATAGCCAAAAAGCATACGATCTGTACAAAGCGGTTCTTACCCTCAAAAAAGGGCACATCTTTTACGAAAGAAGCATCTTGTTCCATATTGAACTATTTGATAAATGCAATGATATCGCCCTTCTGCACTTTCTGTCCCTGCTGAACCACCACCTCTATCAACTTGCCGCTATACAATGCCGGCACTTCTTCCAGACCATAGAAAGCACTGATCCAGCATACGGGCTCTCCCTCTTTGAAAGAAGTACCCAGGGGCTTGCTCATAGAAGGTTCGTTGACAGAAAGTTCCCAAACCACCTGACCATTGGTGGTAGCCACCACCTGCTTGGCCTCTGGCTCTTTAGCCAATACACGGTCGATCACCTCTTGGCGAACCACCTCGGGGGCTTTGATTTCCTTCACTACCACCTGAATATTCGACTTCTTCTTAGCCTCTTCCAGTTCAGCCTCGAACTTTTGCTTGGCCACACCCGAACGGTAATCCAGATACTGACGCTCGTGCATAGCATACTCGAACAGTTCTTCGTCGTCCTGACCTCTGTCCCAACCCTGTTCTTCCATCAGCTTGATGTATTTGGGCAGTTCGTCGGGATAGTTGTCCTGCGGAACGCCAGTATAGAACTCATAGCCATTCTGTTTAGCCAAATCAACGATTTCGGGAGCCAAAGTACCCGGCAGCTGACCGGTCTTACCCAAAATCATATCCCAGGTATTCTTGTCCATCTGCGAGAAACGCGGTTTACCCTGCGCCATCTGCATGATATTCATCAGGGCAATATTCTTAACATACTGGCTGAATGGAGTTACCAACGGCGGGTTGCCCACTTTGGGCCATACATACTGCACCTCTTGGAACATGGTCACCAACAGTTCGTCTTCGCTCAGTTCTTTCTTGCCAGCATTACGCAAGAACATGTTGATACCGTTTTGTGCCCCACGAAGGTCAGCCATCAGAGAACCCATCATACCGCCAGGAAGACCGCAACCCACCAACAAAGAGGTCATGATTTTGTTTCTCGGATTAATGAAATAGCCCAAGAAATCGTCCATAAACTTCTGAGTCAGCGCGCGAGCCTGCATATAGGCATTCATATTGATTTCGGGCACCTCGAAACCGGCATCTTTCAGCATAGCCTGAATGGTAATCACATCGGGATGAACCATACCCCATGAGAGCGGCTCCATAGCCACATCCACGATGTCGGCACCATTTTTGCATACTTCCAGCATGGAAGCCACCGAGAAACCGGGGCCTGTATGTCCATGATACTGCACCTTGATGTGCGGATATTTGTCCTTGATGGCCTTCACCAGGCGACCCAACATTACGGGGCGACCCACACCGGCCATATCTTTCAGGCCAATCTCATCGCAGCCGTATTCCACACACTTGTCCACCACCCCCATGTAGTATTCTACCGTATGGATATCGGAATACGTGATACTGAGGGCTGCCTGCGAAATCATACCTGCCTCTTTGGCATACTTGATGGAGAGCTCTAAGTTGCGGTGGTCGTTGAGGCCGCAAAACGAACGGGCAATATCCACCCCCTGGGCTTTCTTCACCTTGAACATCAGACGACGCACATCTTTAGGCACCGGATACATACGCAGACCGTTCAGCGCACGCTCCAGCATCTGAGTTTTAATACCCGCATCGTTGAAAGGCTTGCACCACTGGCGCACTGCCTTGTTGGGATTCTCGCCATAAAGCAGATTCACCTGTTCGGAAGCACCACCATTGGTCTCTACACGACTGAAACAACCCATCTCGATAATCACAGGAGCAATTTCAAGCAGCTGGTCCACACGGGGCACATATTTTCCTGATGACTGCCACATATCGCGGTAAACGAGGCAAAATTCGATTTTCTTCTTTTCCATGTCTTTATAATTTTATACTTTTATAAGCTTGATTTTTAGGGTGTTGTTATACAACACCTATCTTTTCTAAAAGGTGGCAAAGATAATCATTTTTATTGAATTTTTCAAGTGTGGAAAAACAGGTTCAGAAACGGGTTGGTTTATCTACTAAACACCTCTGCTAAAACAGCCACCGATTCTATCTTTCCGATATGCTCATTGTGGCGCCGATAGTAGCGTATCATGCCTTGAAGCAATTCGTTGCGCACACTTTTGGGTGCCGGAACCGGCTGATTGTCACACATCATGGCATATAGGGTTTTACTGGCTTCAGGAGAGAGAGTCTGCTCCTCGTCCACCCAATGGTGCACAAAAGCCGACTGCAAAATGGAGAAGAACTGATGGGAAGCATCGTAATTGGCCACCGGAGCAAAGCCCAACAACTGGGACATCTGCAACATAAAACTAATATGTGCATCGGAACGAACTTGTTCGGTTTCATCTAATTGTAACAAATATTGCTCCACAAAAGCATATAGCTGTTTATCCTCACCATAGTCGTAGAGCAGGCGATACAACAGCTCGCTGTAAAACATCAGCAGGCTACTCTTCACCATATCAAAGGGAATGTTGGCGTACTGTTGATAACAGGTCACTTCCTTGAGGTACATCAACTGGTTGAGTTTGCGGTCGTCAAACTGCAACTCGAGCATCGACAAAGGAGAAAGCAAGGGCTGCAAATGCCTGTTTTTAGGCGAAAAGGCACTCTTGATAATAAAGGTCTGGGTGCCGTATTTCTCAGTAAAGAATTTCACCACTATACCCGAATCACCATATTTGGTTTTATGCAACACTAACGCTTTAGAAGACACAAACATGATGACGTAGAGATTACTATAAATTCAATAATTCCAAAAGTCCTTAATTCACGAACAAGATTTTGGCCACATTCTTTTCCTTTCCGCTCTTGCTTGAAGAAAACACGAAATAAACTCCAGTGGCAGGCCGGCGACCCTTGAAATCCTTTCCATTCCACACCAGCTCTCCCCCATTGGCATACCCCTGCCAGATTAGATTTCCAGCAGCATCTACAATCTTGCAGAACGAATTCTCCATCAATCCGTTCACTGCAATCACGCCTGTATACCCACTATGTACCGGATTGGGGAACACCTTCACATCTATATACCACTCTTCTTCGCCTTCGGTGGCGGTGCCCCTATAGGAGCATAAACCTTTGTCGGTACTGAAGAACACTTCTCCTGTGATACCATTGATGGCAATATCGTAAATCACATCCGATAATAACACCGAATTTTCAGTCGAAAGATGCATCAACTCTTCGGTTCCATCATCACTCATCAGGAAGACACCGGCTTTAGAGGTTCCTATCCATTTGCGATTGGCTCCGTCCACAGCAATACACGATACTTCCTCAAACTCCAAGAGTACAGACGTGTAGCCGCCCTGCTCCATAATGATATTACGGGGTAATGCGGTGCCATCAAACACACGGCTCGGATCATAAATCACTTTTACCCCCTTATTGGTCCCTATCCACATTCTGCCGTTTTTGTCCTCGGTGATACATTTCACCACCGACGACTCCACCTCTGCGGCCGCATTCATATCCACCACCCGCATACGGTCGTCCGTCTGATTGTCTATGGTTTTGTTGTCATCATAAACATATAAAGACAAGGTGTTGCTACGGGGGAAGGTAATCCACTTATAGCCTCTGGAATCGACATACAAATGTTGCGCCACCGTAGCATTGTCTCCATGCAGACGATTGAAAGTCACCCAAGTGCCGTCTGTTTTCAACACATGAAGCAAATTGGAGACCTGCGAGTTGGCCACCCACAGATTGCCGTAAGCATCGTAACACATTCCCGATATACGAGCCTCCTCATAATCCACCATTCCTGTCAAAGGGCTATTGGTATGGTCGTAACGCATCACCACCTGCCCATTCTTACATTTATATAAGCCACAACCCCATGAGCCCACAAAACTCTCCTCAGGATGCTGCGGATTAATCACCACGTTCACCAAATCATGGGCATTTCCGTATGCTCTGAATTCGTTCGACATGGAAGTCCATTTTTCTTGCTGGAAACAATCGTATTGCGGAGGAATATAGGCGGGAGACCAACCGCTGATACCGATACCGCCAGCCACCGAGGCCAATATTCCGCCTTCGCAACATAAAGCAAAACTTTTGTCGCTAATCAACCCATTGGCTTGCAGCAAGTCTATCACATTATACTCGCGATGCCACAACCATAAACCGTTTTGGTTGTCGGCCACCCACAATCTATTAAGGTCAACAGCTGCATAATACAAACTCGGGCTTCTGTTGGGGTCGTCATAAAAATATCTGACATCCGTCTGTTCCCCATCGTAAACAAGCACCGTGTTCCAATTAACCAAAAACAACTCCTCTTCCGACGCCACAAGACACCTTGTATCTTCCGTTTCCAACAAGGGTTCATAACGCCAATGTCCATTGTCCAGCACATACACCGAATCGGTTTGAATCAGCTGCCAATTGTCATCATGCTGTTGCGAATGACGATTCACATATATCTTATTCTTGAACGTCAATATGATATTATACTCCACGCTACCCAACTCGCTTTCCATTTGCCACTCTCCAAAATCGGCAATAGAAGGATTAGCTTTATTGATGGTATAAACCCCCTTGCTGGTGGCCAAAAACACACGGTCGTCAATTATTAGCAGATTATAGCTCAGCAAATCAGACACGTTGTTGGTATACCAAGTGTCATTCACCAAATAAGAATCCATATCCATCACCACCACCCCAAAAGGATAAACCAGGTAGCACTTTCCGTCGGCAAAATAGATCTGTTCCACACTTTTCGAGCCACTCAGCTGTTTGTTCTTCACATCAGGCACATTGATCAGCTTATCATCCTTGATAAAATCAAGATTACCATTGGCGTAAGCCACCACCAGCGTAGAGGTCTGCTTGTCGTAAGCTATCTTGGCAATTTCAACATCCGTCAGGCCGTTGCTCTTCGACCAGGTCTGCCCTTCGCGCACCCCTGCATTCACATCCGCCTTTGAGATATACATAATGCCGTTGGCGCCAGCCGCATAAACATAGTCATCCGCCACTGCCACCGAAAAGAACTGACTATAAGACAAATGGTCGCGAAAAGTACCTATAGGGGTCTGTGCCCACAGACTTCCCACAGTCACTAATATCAGGAAAACCAACAATAAGCGTTTCATATTTTAACTCTTTATTTTTTATCAATAACCATATTCTTCATATACCGCACAGGGATATACGAAGTGAGCATACTGACCAACAAGATGGTGAGTATAACAAAAACGAAATCAACCCATTCCATCTGCACCGGGTAATAGCTGATAAGATAGCCACTACTGCCGTCACCCAACCCCACAATATGGAATTTCATCTGGAGCAGGCACACCAGCATACCCAACAACAGTCCGACAGCCCCTCCCAAAAGAGAGATAAATGAGCCCTGAACCAGAAAGATTCTTCGTACCAGCGACTTGCGTGCCCCCATCGCATAGAGCACCATCAAATCGTCCCTCTTCTCGATAATCAGCATCGCAAGGGTGCCTATCATATTGAAGCCCGCCACCACCAAAATGAAGGCCAGAATCACAAACACCATCAGTTTCTCTGACTTCATAGTCTTGTAGAGCGACTCTTCCTGCTGGTATTTGTCTCTCAGCACATACTGATTGCCCAATACCCGCTCTATTTCAGATCTGAGCTTCGCATAACTGTGAGGATTCTTCAGTTTCAGCTCCACCGAGGTCACCTCATGCTCGTAATTCATCAGTTCTCTGGCGAAATCAAGGGGCACAAACACATATTTCTCGTCATACTCTGTATAGGAGGCAAAAACGCCGGTGGGTCTCAAGTATTCAATGTTGAACGCTTTGGCGGGGTCGGCCAGGTTCTTGAGCAGACGCTTAGGATAATACACCTTCAGCGGAGCCGGACTGTTCAAATTCAGCTGGACATTTCCCGCTGCCACTGCTCCCATCACCGCAGCGGGCTCCTCACCCACCATCAGCGAAGCACTACCGTCAATCAACAGTGAGTCGATACCGCTCCCCCTCAGATACTCCTTACCCACTCCTTTCACCGACACCAGCAGTTGCTTCTCCTCGTAGGTCATCAGCGTCATATCCGACACCACCTCATACACCGCCTGCACCCCCTCCACCTTACGCAGCTGGTCCATAGGGAAAGTATCCATCGAAAACACCTTGCCTTCCGCCGGTAGAATCTGGTAGTCGGGATTAAAGGAGTTGAAGCTACGGCGCACCAAATCCTCCATCCCGTTGAACACCGACAACACGATAATCAGCGCCGCCGAACTCACCATAATGCCCAACATCGAGATGATGGATATCACATTGATGGCATGATGTTTCTTGGGGGAAAACAGATACCTCAATCCGATAAAGCGGGCCGTATGTAGCGAGTTGCTCTTCAAGGCTATTGTTTCAGCAGGTTCTCAATATTCTCGATATAATCCAACGAATCGTCGATAAAGAAGTCCAACTGGGGAATCACCCTCAGCTGGTTTCTCACCTTCTGTCCCAGCCGGTAGCGTATATCCTTGATGTTGGCCTTCACCATTTTCAGCACCTTCTCGTTGTCCTCCGCGTTGAAAATGGAAATATAGCTGCGCGCCAGCGACAAATCTTTGGTCACCGAGGTCTTGGTGACGGTAATCATGCAGTCGTAAACCGGAATACTGTCTGCCAGAAATATTTCCGCCAGTTCCTTCTGTATCAGTTTTGCTATTTTCTGTTGTCTTGTTGAGTCCATATTACCTGTTTTTTAAAAGTGCAAAGATACACAAATTATCGGTATCTCTCTTCCAATTCCGCGCGGTATTTATCGGCGATGTTACGGGCCAGCACCACCCCGTCACCTTGCGGCTCGGGACTGAAGCTGCCGAGACGCTCGCGCCACCAGCGGCCTTCGTAGCGGCAGATGCTGTCGTGATACGTCTTCTCGTCGAAAAGCACCCCAGCTTCAATAGCGGCATCCACCTCCTTGAAGAACTCCCTCCAGCGGTAGGCGTAATAAGTTTCGGTGAGGCCTGCCCATGCACGGCTGGCATATTCGTTCAGCAGGGCATCCTCCTCTCCCCAAGTGGTAATCAGGTTGCGGGCATTGCACTCGTAGTAGTCCTGATCTTCCTCAGTGGTGCCGATAGCCCTCGCATCCCTAATCCAACGACCCAGCAGAAAAGCGCTCTCGGTGGCCAGCAACGGGTCAACATCATCGAGGATAGCCTTCATCCGTTGCTCAGTTTGATGTAATTTCTCGTAGTCACCCTCACGATAAGCCTTCACATAATCGGCATACAGGTCGCCAAAATAGTTGCCCAACAGCTGGCGAGTGATGTTGACGATGTCGAAATGACGCGTGCGGGTATTACAATCAGCCGCCAACAGGTGGTCGAGTACCTGAAGCAGATCAAGATTGTTGTACTTATAGGTTGGCGCAATGTAATACTGATGATATTCCTGAATATCACCCATCGTAGGTCTTTGGTTGATACGCACGGTCTGTCCGGGAGAGGATACCTTGTTGTATACACTGTCGGCCAGCAGTTTCCAGGCAGCCCTCATCTCGGGGTCCACTTTTCCGGCACGCTGGTCGGCCAGGTGTTCCACCCAAGCGGGCACATCTTTCGTAAGCGGATTGTCCCACGCCTTCTCAAACACATACTCATACATAAATGGGTTGCAGTCGAAGCCCTCCAAGGTGGAACCGATGCCCACAAAGTTGTCGCCACCCTTCTCAAAGGCTCGCTCAATGCGCACGTTAACCGTATCGAGGTTGCCCGCCAACATCGAGTTGCCCCCGAAGTTGCCCAAGTAGCACCAGATATACGGAACCCCATAATAGGCGTTGGTGCGCTCCCAAATCGGCTGGCGCTCGCAGTAGTAGTCGAGCAGCAGACGCTTGCTCTTGTCAAACGAGGTAATGTAAGCTTCGATGCGGTTGTCAATCTCCCAATACTGGCGCTCGTTCCAAAACAGCCAAGTCATCTCCAGCCAGCGTGCTTCTGGGTCGGCGGCGGCCAGCGACTCGTACACCTGACGGCTCACGCGGCCCAAATATTCGGGCTCCCAGCTGGGCGGAATCATCTCGTTGAAGATGTCGATACCGTAAATATGGTCGGTACCGAACATCTCTATCTCTTTGGTGATGAATTTCTTCTGAATCTCAGTATAAAGCTCGCACTCGGGGTCGAGGAACTTGCACCAGCAGGTGCTGTCGAAACCTGCCCAGTCGCCCAAAGAAGCCAACGGGGCATCGGGATAGAGGCGAGTGATGCAGGGCGGCACATGGCCTGCAAAGCCTGGCAGCACAGGCTTCATGTTCAGTTCGCGCTCACGGGCCACAATCTTCTTTTGCAGTTCCTTCTGGTTCTCGAGCCAGCCCATAGGCAGCGGACCACCCCAGCGGTCGATGTTCTGCATACGATGCCACGGAAGATGCGCCGGTCCGGTAAAGTAGCTGCGAATCTCCTCGTCGGTCAGTCCCAGCTCGCTCCACACCTCATACCAAACGGCCTCCTGACCCGTAATGGCCAGCGGCAGGTTGATGCCGTTGAGTGCCATCCAGTCGATGAAATGCTCCCACTGTTCCCAGCCCCACCAGGGCATGGTGTAGCCGTAGGTGCAGTAGTTGAGGAAGAAACGCTCTGGCACTCTGGCCGTCAGGCTCACCTTCTCGGTCAGTTTGGGCATCGTAGCAGGCAGCTCCAGTGCCTCCTCCTTAAACCACGAGTACTGCGCCAAGCAGTAGTATTTCAGGTAATGGTTCAAGCCCACCGCCATACTGTTGGCGTTGTTGCCACGGATAATGAGCTTCTTGCCCTTGCTCTCCAGCTCGAAGCGATCAACGCTGTCGCACGCCAGCCGTTCCAGCACAATGTTTTTCGAATACTCAGGCACCACACGGTTCACCAGTCCCCTCATGGCCACGCACTCGGGGTCGGTCTCAGTCTTTGTACAAGCGCAACACAGCGCCACACACAGCACAATCAAGCTATAGATTCTTTTCATAATACTGAAATTAAGTTCGTTACACCCAGTCCCTCCCCTCTTCCTCTTACAAACTGCAAAGATACATAAATTTTTCATTGGAGGGAGTCCCCAGCGACTGTTTTTCAACAAGTACCGAAGTCTCCCATAACACTGTTCAGGGTCTCATGCAACACTCACATGGTTTCGGTATCCTTTCGGTATGGTTTCGGTTAAGTCTCTGTTAAGTTTCGGTTGAGTCTCGGTCCAACCCACCTCAGAGGTACATAAAAGATGATAAAAAGGGGAGCAAAAGGTGAGTAAAACCTATGGAAGCTATTCTGCTGAAACTGCACCACTTACAAACAGTCCCTAAAATCGACTTTTTCAAGTCTTAAAAGCTGATGCAAAGATACAAAATTTTTCTCAATTCACACCCTTGCATATTATATTTTTTGTATTTTTGCAAAGGAAAAAGTATGCCGTTATGAATACTGAAATGATAGAAACCATCCGCGAATATTTCAAGACCCAGCCTGTGCTGAAGGCTTGGATAATATAAAAGAATTAAGTTGTTTATTGTCAAATTGATAAAAAACACTGATAGAGAAGATATCGACAATCATTGTTTTTCAAAAACATATCCGAATCCTTGACGACTTTTAATGTTCGCAGCGTAAGGTCCAAGTTTTTTGCGTAGGCGGGTAATGTGGACATTGACCGTGCGGTCGGTGACGATAATGCCTTTCCAAACGGTATCCATAATTTTTTGACGGGAAAGAACTTGTCCTCGATTGCGAAGAAGAAGCACAAGTAGATCAAATTCGGTACGAGTAAGGCTGATGGACTGTCCATTGATGGTGATGCTTTTGCGGTCGAGGCTAATTTGGAGGCCTTGAAAGATGAGAAAGTGTTTGCCAAGGCGAGCTTCCACCACATTCATCACATAGTCGCCTAATTTTTCGCTAGCGGCAAGGATGTCATTATAGATGGAACCGAGTGCATAAGAATATGCATGACTGTTAATGTCGCGTATGTTTTCATCTTTGAGTTTATCGCGTAGTGTATTGATTTCAAGCTCGATATCTTGCGAGGCATAAATATTAAGATCTTCACGCCGTCCGCTGACAACGACCATCATTTGTGTCATAGCTTCATTTACTAATTGTAACATTTCATGCAGACGGGCGTACTGTTGGGTAGTAAAATCTTCGTGTCCATCGTGTCTATGCTGGATGGCCCGGGCCATCTTGAAACAAGCATCGCCGATAGACTCCAGTTCATCGATTTGGCGGAGCATGTCACGGATTTTACTCTTCGTGTCATCAGAAAGATGTTCGTTGCTCACCTTCCCCAAATATGTCGCAATTTCGATTTCCATATTGTCAGCTATATTCTCGTACTTGGAGATGCGCTCATATTGACGGTCAAACTCTTTTTTATTCTTTTCATCCAGCAAGGCACGTGTCATGCCGAACATACGCTGCATACGCTCGGCAAAAAGAACGATTTCCTTCTGTGCTTGTAGGACTGAGATTTCCGGCGTGGACATCAATCCGCCACTAATGAACTGAAGTGCGTTCACACTCTTTTTCTGGCTTTTGTCAGGCATCAGCCAGCAGACCAGTTTCTCCAACTGTGGGATAAATCCAATAAGGATGGTGGTATTCAAGACATTGAAACATGTGTGAAATAGAGCGAGAACGACTGGCAATCGTTCCACCTGCCCCGACATGGAGGGGTTGTACCCCGCCATTCTACACACCAAATCAACAAAGGGATAGAAAATGCAAAGCACCCACAGAACACCGAAAACATTGAACAAAAGATGCGCCAATGCCGCCCGTCGTGACGCAATGCCAGCACCCAATGCTGCAATATTGGCGGTTGCTGTAGTACCTATGTTCTCACCCATAACCAAGGCAATGCCCATATAAATGGGAAGTACACCAGTAGAGCAGAGCAGAATAGTGATGGCCATTACTGCAGCAGATGATTGCACAATACAGGTAATAAAGGTGCCTACGGCGAGGAAAATAAGAATGGTAATATAACTGCTCGTATCGAAAGAGGTAAAGAATGATACTACATCTGCATTGTGTGCCAAGTCCATGTCTTTGCCAACACTGCTCAACATCACCAAAGACCAAAACAAGAATGCCAGCCCGAAGAGCAGTTCGCCTATAAAACGATGGTGCTTTGTATAGATGAGTACCATGCCGATAATAAAAGCTGGGAATACCACATAGGTCAGATCAACATTATAGCCCAACGTCATAATCCATGCTGTCAGTGTGGTGCCAATGTTCGCCCCCATAATGATGGAGATGGCTTGGGCTAATGTGAGTAATCCCGCTGATACAAATGAAATAGTCATTACGGTTGTAGCCGATGATGATTGCACCGCACAGGTGACAAAAGTTCCTGTAAGCATCCCCGACAGTCGGTTCGATGTCACACGTCCCAAAATATGCCGCAGACCAGAACCAGCTAACTTCTGAAGTGCATCGCTCATCATTTTCATGCCAAAGATGAGTAGCGCCAGCGATCCGATAAGTCTAAAAATCAATTCAATTGTCATAGTTCTAAAAGGATTGAAAATCTTCAGCAAAAGTACGAATAAAGCCTAATAAACATCAAGATTTAGCGGTTACATTTCGGTTACAATTTCAAATTCTGTCACATTTATTGGCAATTATGCCTTATTCAATTGCAACGACCCGACTTGTGGTTGCGACTCAATAGTCATTTTGCACAAGGCAACAGTTGATGGGAAAGCTGTTGCAATAAGGAAGATTGTAAAGGAATAGATTATCCAGTAAATTCAAAATACATTTGCAAAGCAGGTCTCAATTGGGGCCTGTTTTTTTTTAACATTCCCTGCTATTTAAAGAAATCCTCAGCGGTGGCGTGGAAGACGGTGTCGGAATAGAGGCACACGGAGATTTCGCCGTCGCCGACTAAGCGCTGCAGATGGGGCAAAACGTAGGGGGCTTCGTCAAACTCGCGGCGATAGACCTCGTCCTCCACCAGAATATAGTCGTAGTCGAACTCGAGCGCATGGGCCACCAACTCAGGCTTGGTCCACATCACAGAATAGCCCTCGCGGTCCATCATCACAAAGGGCAGGTTTTGAGGATAGGAAAACAGCGTGAGAAAACGCAACTCCTTAGAACCATAGCCAGCCTGATAGAGCATGTTGTTGGCATACTTATAGCGCACGGCGGTCTGCAAGGCCTCCACCCCCTCCAAGCGACGTTCTTGCTGCATACGACAGGCCTCAGCGGTGGAGAAGCCTGCAAACAGCAGCACAACAGCCAACATCACCACCCTACTCCAGCGCACCGACGGATTGGGCAACTGAGCCAGCAGCAACACCAACAGAAACACGATGGGAAGAAAGAAGCTATCGAGGAAGTAATAGTCGTGGTCGATAAACTGGGCCGACATAGCCACCCCAAACAGCAGCTCGCCAAACAGCCAGATGAGCAGCAGCCACCACAACGACAGCTTGGCCGCAGACCGTTTGCCCTTCTTCCTATTAAGGAACAGAACGACGATAACCCCAACGGTCAATAGCACATAAAGCCAATGGTGCCAGCGCTGGAAATAGTGGAAGCGCCAGCGGTCGTGCATATTCTGGAGGACATAGCGGGCATCGTCCCAACTATGAACCGGCAGCAAACTGCTAAGGAAAAGACTGCCGTAGTGCTGTCTCAGGTACAGGCTCCACAGCCACCAAGCGGCAAACAATACAGCTCCCAAAAGAAAAGGCAGCCAAGACTCGCACAAGGAAGCCTCACGGCGGAAAATACGCAACAATTGGAAACAGGCCACCGCCACCCATAAAACTGCCAAAGAGGTGCGCATCATCATCGCCAAAGTGAGTAATAAAACAGCGAAATAAAACATCCCGTTTTTGGAATCACGCAGGTAGAGGACATAAAACAAAAGTCCACCCATCGCCATCGATAAGGCGGGAACTGAGGGCAGAAACGAGGCACTATAGTAAGCGAAAGCAGGCGAGGTGGCCGTAAGCGTAGCCACCAAAAGCGACTTAGCCCGACAGCGTGTCAAAACAAAGGCCAGCCCATAGAGCATCCACAAGCCCAACATGGATATAGCCAATGTGAGTCCACGGAATACCCAAGGCTGATGGCTGCCGGTAATACGCATCAGGCCGGCTATTATCCAATGATGAAGAGGCAAGTCGCAAGCCGTCACCAAAGATTCCGGTTCATCAAAACCATACTGTTGCTTGTTGAAAATCATGGTTTGCGGATGAAACAAATCACCCCCGTTATGTAGAAAACCCAGCGCCAACGAATAGTTGTCGGCCTGCGCCCATGCGTGGATATAGGCAGGGGGCTCGTTCAAATGACGCACATTGATCACCAACGCCATCAACACTATGAGCAACATAGGCAGAATATGCTGTTTCCACACGCTGAACCTCGTTCCAAAATTTATCATTTCTCTTATTTTTATTTGAATAAAATGCAAAAGTACATGATTTTCTTGAATTACATATCGGCTGTTGATAATTTATTTCTCTCATCTAAGGATTTTTAGATTCGTTGTTAATATCTTTTTGAAAAAAGCACGCGATTTTGTTATACTTTTGCAAGCCGAATGCTTCACCTTATTTGATTTTATAATACATGGAAAATAAAACAGTTACCGCCAAACGGACGGACAAGAAACTTAACTATAACACCCTCGAAGCTGCCTTAGGCAACACGGGGAAGGTAATACCCCAAGCGCTCGACATAGAAGAGGCCGTATTAGGTGCATTACTCATCGACTCCAATGCTGTAAGTATCGTCATCGACTCGCTAAGTCCCAATATGTTCTATAGCGATGCTCATCAGCAGATATATAAAGCCATTTTTGATCTTTTCACCAAATCGGAACCCATCGACCTGCTGACCGTCACCAACAAGCTGCGCAAAGAAAAGAAGTTGGAATTTATAGGAGGGGCTTCCTATCTGGCCTCGCTGACCAACCGCGTAGCTTCTTCGGCTAACATCGAATATCACGCCCGCATCGTGATGGAGAAGTTCGTGCTGCGCGAACTCATTAGTGTATGCAGCGGCATCACCCGCGATGCCTACGACGACTCGCTGGACGTATTGGAACTGATGGACAGAGCCGAAACCGACCTGTTTAACATCATACAGAACAACTTTAAGCGCGACAGCAAGGAGCTGCGCACCATCGTACAAAACGCCATCCACGAACTACAGGAGATGAACAACAAGAGCAGCGACGAATTGCAGGTACGCACTGGTATCCGCGCCATTGATGAGAAAATCGGAGGCTGGCAACGCTCTGACCTGATTATCATGGCAGCCCGCCCCGGTATGGGTAAAACCTCGTTTGTACTCTCCATCGCCCGCAACGCCGCCCTGACCTTCGACAAGAAAGTGGCTTTCTTCTCATTGGAAATGTCGGCCACCCAGTTGGTACACCGACTCTTCGCTATCGAATCGGGTATCTCTGCCGAAAAGATTGCCAAAGGCAAGCTGAACGAGCAAGAATGGATCAAGCTGATGGAGAAAATCAACGTGCTATTCAGTTCCAACTTGATTATTGATGACACCCCAGCCCTTTCCATCTTCGACCTCAGGGCCAAGTGCCGCCGACTGAAGGCACACAACGACATCGATTTGATTATCGTGGACTACTTGCAGCTGATGCAAGGTAATGTGGATGGGGCTAAAGGTTCGGGCAATCGTGAGCAGGAAATCAGCCATATTTCACGTTCGCTCAAAGCATTAGCCAAAGACCTAAACGTACCCGTCATCGCCCTTTCACAGTTGAGCCGTGCCGTAGAAACCCGCCCAGGTGTAAAGCGTCCCCAGTTGTCCGACTTGCGTGAATCAGGCTCTATTGAGCAGGATGCCGATATGGTAATGTTTATCTACCGCCCCGAATACTACAAATTTGAAACGTTTGAAGACAACACCCCCTCAGAAGGGTTGGCTGATATCATGATCGAGAAAAACCGTCACGGCTCGGGCGGAAACATCCGTGTAAGGTTCCAAAGCCAATACACCAAGTTTACCGATGTTGACGATATGCCCCAATTCGTAGAAGAAGGCGGCAACGAGACCTTCAGCAACAACGACCCCTCGGCCGGCATCAACCCAAGCGCCAGCTTCAGCACCTACAATGCCAGCTTTAACGACGACGCAGACGTACCCACCGAAGACACCGACAACCTACCCTTCTAAGCTATGAAAAAACTATCAATGGAAGAACTTCACCGCATCAGTCCCGAGGAGTTTAAGCAAGCCAAAAAAATACCGCTGACTGTTGTGCTGGACAATATCAGAAGTATGAACAACATCGGCTCCATCTTCCGCACTTGCGACGGATTGGCTGTGGAGCAACTATACTTGTGCGGCATCACCGCCTGTCCTCCCAACAAAGAAATCAACAAAACCGCCTTGGGAGCCACCGAAAGTGTGGAATGGCATTATTTTGAGGATGTGGTGGAAGCCGTCAAGCAACTGCAACAGAATGGCTATAAAGTTTTTATGGTGGAACAAACCGACCAGTCCATCATGTTGCAAGACCTGAAAATCCCGCAGGGACAGAAAACCGCCATTATCCTGGGAAACGAGGTGTTCGGTGTCAGCGACAAACTGTTGCCCATTGTAGATGGGGCCATCGAAATCCCTCAGTTCGGCACCAAACATTCCTTCAATGTGACCATCGCCGCCGGCATGGTGATGTGGGAGATGTTTAAGCAGTTGACAGTTGACAATTGACAGTTGATAGTTGACAGTTACTACTGATGCAATATCTTATTTAGGTTGGTGATATAAGTGTGTTATAGCGATTAGTCGTGCTGAAAGCACGCAATCCTATTAACCCCTAACAAGGCCGTAGGCCGCAGTTTGGGGTGGCAATGCTCATGGTAATACAGCGTGCCAAAGGTACGCCACTATTGGAATCTTGGTAGCGTGCCTTCCGCACGCATATCACACATCATTCTCACCACCCCACACCACGCACTATCGTGCTTGTGCGGGGTTAATAGAATATTGTGCCTTCGGCA
>Ga0310696_10002195_pt1 | contig 26346 bp, 5 predicted proteins | sample AusTroGonzalo_MG_4_FD_203885 | JGI IMG/M metagenome (GOLD analysis project Ga0310696, IMG submission 203885) | Bovine rumen microbial communities from tropical cattle in Woodstock, Queensland, Australia - Gonzalo_02 (v2) (version 2) | ecosystem: Host-associated > Mammals > Digestive system >...
GAACGAGGTATCCTGGAACTTGATCTTTTTCATAGTGTTTTCCTGTGGGATAAATCCCTTGTTTTACTGTACAATAAAATACGGGGGAAAAGATAGTAATTTAGAGCTTAGAAGTTTGCCCTATTGCGGCGTTTGTGCCATTATTGTCCCCTCAAGTATACAAAAAAGCCTGTCGCAGGGCGACAGGCTTGAGTTTGCAAAAATGCAGAGGCCTGAAGCTTAGAACCAGTAGGTGGCGCCGAGGGCGAACTGCAGGTTAGATGCGTCGACGTCAATCGTCTGGCCGAGGACCTTCTGTTCGGCATAGATGTTGGTGAGGCCGAGAATCACGCGGAAGTCGATGTCAACGAGCGGAACAATGCCCGTACCCACGCCGAACACGACGTCAAATTCCATCGTATTAAATGCGTCATCGTCGAACTTCCTTTCGTTGCCGTCGTCATCTTCGGCAGAAACGCTCAGGTTGATGGCGAGTTCCGGACCGGCTTCCAGGTAGAGGATCGGGAGCAGGGAGAAGCGGACGAGAACCGGGATGTCCAAGGCCCATTCGGTCCAGGTGACGTTCTTGCTAACGTCCATGTTGCGCATGTCGATCAACACTTCCGGAGCGATGGTAATCGGGAGGAGCGGCAGGGAAACCTTGAGGGCGGCACCTGCGTTGAAGCCAATTCCGGTGGCGGCATCGTCATCGACGTCGTCGCCCCACATGGTGTTCATGTCAACGCCGGCATGGACACCGAAGTTGATCTGCGCGAAAGAAGCCGTAGCTGCGAGAACGGCTGCAAGAAGAATTTTTTTGAACATGTTGAGTCCTTTGTTGAATGGTTTTGCCTCTAAGATAATATAAAAAACGCACGTTTGCAATAAAAAACGTGCGCTTTTGCGAAAAAAGTGAGCGGCGTTACAAAAACGCTAGAACCAGTAGGTTGCGCCGAGCATGAACTGCAGGTTAGACATGTCCAGCGGGTCGCTGCCCTTCATGCCCTTGATTTCGGACATCCACTGGGTCATGCCCAAAACGATGCGGAAGTCGAGGTCCACGAACGGAACCATGCCCGTGCCGGCACCGAAGACGAGGTCGAATTCGAAGGTGTTGATGTCGAACAGGTCGTTAATGTCCTTGCCGAGAATCTCGTCGGAGGAGGTGCTCAGGTTGAAGGAGAACTGCGGACCGGCTTCGATGAAGAATACGGGCATCGGGGTAAAGCGCACAAGTACGGGAATGTCGAGCACCCATGAGGAGATGTTGAATTCGCTGCCCGATTCGTAACCATAGTTGCGCATGTCGATCATCAGTTCCGGAGCGATTGTAAAGGGCAGTATCGGAACGGTGATGTTGGCAGCACCGCCAGCCTGGAAACTGAAACCGGTGGTGGCGTCTTCGGCATCGTCGCCGGAGAGGGTGCTCAGGCCCAGGCCCAGGTGGGCGCCGAAACTGACTTGTGCGAAGGAGGCCGTCGCTGCGACTGCTGCTGCCAGAAGGATTTTCTTGAACATGGTGATTCCTTTTGTTGAAGTTTTTCAACTAAAATAATATAAAAAAGCACGTTTGCAATGAAAAACGTGCTTTACATAATTGTTTTGAGGTTGTTTTGCTAGAAATTGAACCCGGCGGCCATGTAGAGGCCGGTCGCCTCGCCGTCCATGTCGCCGCTGCGGAACATCAGGTGCGCCTTTACGTACAGGGCGGGATTGATATTGACCGCGGCACCGAGCCAGAAGTTGAACTGGCCGTCGTCGAAGTCATCGTTGTTGCCGTGTTCTTCCTTGCCGACATCCCAGGTGTCTTCGGTAAGCTGTAGCTTGAACTTCATGCCGAGGTAGGGAGTGACCTGCGATTTGGGAACGGTGTAGTCCATTTCGGCTGCCATGTGTAGTTCCAGGCCGCGTTCGAAGTTCTTGTGACCGTTCCAGTCGTGCTCGAAGCCCCAGTCAAAGCCCGCTTCGGTGCCGAACTTGAGCCCGGGGGCCTCCTTGACGTCCATGGAGAACTGCGCACCGAAGTAGAGGGCGAACTCGTCGTTGCCCGGAGGGGTGGTGGCGTATCCGTCGGATTCCTCGCGGCCGATGGGGAGGTGCGCATCGAGGAAGGCGCTCACCATCGGGGTAATCTGGAATCGCCCGCCGACGGTCACGTCGCGCAGGCCGCGCCCGCCGTTTGCGCACCCGTCGCAGTCTTCTTCGCCCCAGAACTGGAAGCCGAACCCGACAACGGAAAGTTCAAGGACCGGCAGCAGCGAAAAGCGTGCCCCTGCCGAAATTCCGGCCTGCGACCAGGAGTGGTCCCAGTCGTAGTAAAGCCCTGCCTCGCCGGTACCGCTGCCTGCGGGGCGGATGGGGAAATAGTCCCATGTGGCAAAAGATGCGGTAATGGCGAGCGCCACGGCCAAGAAAACCTTTTTGAACATCCTCAACTCCTTGTTATGAGCAAGATTTCGACTAAATTTAATAAAGACAGATGTGAAGTTGGGCACATTGTGATTGTTGACAACTATTTTACGTGAAATTTTACCTATTTTAGGGACAGATGGGTTGGAAATAAACGAGGTGAACATGAAGTTGAACTCGAATTTTTTTGTATTGGCGGCGTTCCTGTGCGCCTGTTTTGTGGCCAACTCCTTTGCGGCGGGTGTGTTTGGGTTCAAATGCGAAAACGAACAAGACGAATTGTTTCCGAGCGCATTTACGAAGGTGTGCTATATTGGCCAGTATAGTAGCGAGGGCATGGCTGTTATCGAAGGGTTCAGCGCGGGGAATGTCTATGGAGCCTGGAGTGGCGACAACGGATTCCAGAAGAACTTGAATGACGGAATTGTCGATGCGATGCAAAGTTGCAATGGGGATAACTCGTGCTATGGGTTTGAACTCCGTTTAGGAACAGATTTTGACCTGGGCGGGTTTGAGGTTTCCGGCGGCGATACCGTGTGTGTGACCGAATTTGCGCCGATACTGATTCCGTCAGATGTCCTTACGAATTTTGTAGCTGAGATTAATGGTTATGGGAAAACCATTACTGGTTATTGCGATATAGGCGCGAAAAACCGGTCTTTTTTCAGAGGTGTTGAAAACTATGGGAAGGATACGCAAAAGGTTGGAATTCTTCAGAATGCAAGTATCTACAATCTCCGTTTCGACGGGGCGTACGTAAAGTCTACGGATTATGATGCGTATGCCGCAGTGGTTGTGGCGGCTGCCGCGCTTGTGAATTTTGATAGAATCACCATCGAAAATTCCAAGGTGATTTCGGACCAAGTTGCGGGTGGTATTGTCGCGGTGGATTCATTTCCGGTAACTACGCCTGCTCCAGACATGTCCTTCAAAGTTTCCAACTCGCATGTTGATGTCGAACTGGATGGCACGTTGGTTGCTGGCGGAATCATCGGGCAAATGAAATTCCAGAAAGGGACCGGCACATTCGATTCTAATACGGTTTCGGTTAAGGTCAAGGAAAGCGCTGCCAGCGGTGCAGTTGGAGGTCTTGTTGGTACAGTCATGTGGAGTGGAAACGGAAAAACGGACGATGTCGTTGCGAAAAGTAACGGGGATAACGTTACCCTGGATTTCGATGCTTTGGCCTCTAATTCAGATCGACTGTATGTTGGCGGTGGTTTCGGCATGGTCCAATTGGCAAAATGGATTGATGTGATGAACGGGGTGTTTGATGTCCGTATTTCTGCTGCGGGGACGGGAGAGCAGTATTTTGGCGGTCTCGTGGGCAGGGCGCGTATGGCGGAATCGGGGGGGATTAGTGATACAATAAACCAGATAGGAGTCTCTATTGCTAGTACGAGTACGGATCGGATTCGAGTGGCCATGGGTGGCTTGGTGGGCCATGCGACTGAATACAACAGCAATGAAGACAATACTTCACGTGGAGTAAAGATAAAGTCGAATGAGAGCGTTATAACAGCTTCTATGGAATCGGCCTCTACGGGCGATATTTATGCGGGAGGTCTTGTCGGTTATGCCGTGGCAGAAGAAGGGAATTCAATGCCGAATGGAGGACTTTACTCGACTGCAACTGTCGTCAAGGCTCCCGAAGGGAAGAATCTCGTTACGGTTTTGTCTTCGAGCGTAATCCACCTGTATGCGGGCGGCCTTGCGGGGTTGTTCCTTTCCCCGAAAGGACAATTCGAAATTCGAAGGGCCTATGTCGAAGGCGATATTGACGCTTCGGCGGCAGATGTCTGGGATTCGAGTGCCGTGGGCGGTTTGTTTGGAGAAATCTCTTCGTATAGAACATTTATCTATGACAACAAGAGTGTCGGGAACGTTCTTGCGGATGTGGATGATAAAATCGGATTTGTCATCGGTGCGTTCTATGCGGAAACGGATGATTCGTACCCGATAGAAATGTATGCGAATCTCCATTATGGTACGAAAGATGCTGGGGTGGAAAAGACTCTGGGTGTGGTGGATTTGGGCAGGACTTCCGTGACTGATTGGGATAAGGGTCCGGGAACATCGGGCGATTACAAGTATATCGTTTCGTATAACTACCGCAATGCCATTGAATCCGGGACGGCGACGCTCTTGCCTACGGGTAGATTGGACTTGAAAGGCGATGGTTCTATCAAAAAGGAAGTCCCTGATGGGCAGGGAGGGAATACCGTTGAAAAGGTGATGGATGGTGTGCTCGATGATTCGACGATGTCTTCGCGCCTGTTGACCTACGTTTTGAGCAAGAAGTCTGCCGATATTTTCCCTGTTATGAATCAACAGAGCGAAGTCCTTGATTCGAGCTCGGGCGGAAACGCAACATTGTTCTGTTGGGAAAACGAGTCTGGCGAGGTGCCGCATATTTGCGAAAATGCAACCGATACCCGTACGGCAAACAGAATGGTAATCGACCTTACTCCTATTCAGTCGGAGCTTCATGATAGCGATTTTGTGCAACTGGAACCGTACTTGGATACGTTGGTAGGGAACATCACCACGATTAGATTGATTACCTATACAGAAAAAGATGGCCGCTTGAATAAGGATTTTGTACAGCGCGTGAAAACTCGGAGCGTCGATTTCGGCATTCTCAATTCCCCTTTTGCACTCGATTTGGATGTTACGACATTTGATACTGACCGTACGTTTAGTACGGAAAAAAATATTACTATCTCGGTCGTTTACGAGATAGCAGACGGAGACGGAAAATACGTAAGTATAGACGATCCCACGCTTGGACCTGTATATATTTGGCCCAAGGTGACCGAATTCTCCTGGTATGGCTCTCATGCAGTAGTCCCTTCCTTATTTATGACGTCTGATTCTCTAATGGATGAATACTACATGGTGCGGGCCTATATGCCTTGCTACGAAGTTGGCCAGTGTCTGGATGATACAGTTTCTACGCGTCATTCTGACTTGATTATGTTCTCTGACCTCATGAACGACCTTTCGGAAGAATATGACTCGGGTTACGGCACCGTATTGCATTTGGTGTATGCAAAACCGCAGCAGGGTGAAGTGACCCCGAGAGTGACTGTCGCGAGCGGCAACGCCCGTGCGGGCTTCACTCTGTACGAGTACGGCAATATAGATGGCCAATTCGACGTATTCGATAGCGTATATGCTTCGGCAACTTCTGGCTTGCAAATGCCTCGGCTGGCATCTGCGTATAGCGCAGTCGTTGATCTTGGCTTCGAACTGAATGGTTGGACGGTGGATTTCTGGGCATTTGCGCAGGGGTCTCCGGATGAGATGGAGTCTTGTTATACCTCTTCTCCCGCGGCCGAATGCGCTTCGGTGAAAACTATTACGGCCACGGAAAATTATTTCGCGGATCCGGTGACAATCTATTATGCTATGGAAGACGGTGCACGTTCTGTCGCGACCTCTTATGGCGGAAGACTTAAGTGGAGTCTGGATGTCGCTCCCGATGGCAAGTTCTACATGGACAGTGTCATTTCGGCGATTGCAATGACTGAGAAGGGACAATGGGCTGGCCAGTACCAGTACCACCTGCACATAACGCCCGATGTTACCGCCATCTCGTATAGGATCAATTTCGATGCGAATACGGATTACCCCGTGTTTATTGCCGGCAATACGGATGCGCTGGCAACCTATTCCCGCGAAAGCGAACAGACGGCGAAACTCCCGGATTTGTACAGTACAACGGCGTGCTTCGCGGGATGGAGTCCTGATGCTAATAGATCTTCAAATTATGATACATTGTCGAGTAAACTCCTGGAAAAGGTCAGTCCTGTTGACAATGTGTTTAGTTTGTACGGAAGTTGGCTCCCCGAGGGCGACGCAGATTGTATGAAAGGTGTTTCCATCCCGACTGCGCAATTGGCCCTGCAGATTGAAGGCGAAAACGGCTCGGACTACGGAGATGTCTATCTGTGGCAGCAACTGATAAACCCGAATGACAATAATCTGGTTTTCAGGCATGATTTTGAAGACGGCGAACTGAACGTGCCTAACGAAAACGAATTCTTCCGGTTCCATGTGGGCGCAGCTCTAAAACCGGGCTATGCGCTCGACGCCCTGACGCTTTCCTGGATGTCCGAAGACGGGAATCCAGACAGCACGGTCATTTATGTTGATGGCGACCCCATGTTTGAACTGAATCCCGCGACGATGCAGAACGTCTTGTTGCGGGCGGCATTTGCCGAAGTCATCTATGTGCAGTTCGTATTGAACAAGGATGACGACGTATTCTATGACTTCAATTTCACTTTGGGCGATTCGCTGGAAGTCCGTAATTCGGACGCCCAGATAGAAGTGCCTGCCTATGTCTATACGGCAGATGCCTGCATGGAGGGCTGGGCCTATACCCCCGATGCGGAATCGTTCGATGTCTGGACCATGACGCAGGGCAATACCGTGTATGACTCTCTTTACCAGACGAGGAAACTGTATGCCGTATGGCGCGATGCCCAGACGTGTATAGACAAATGGGGATATGTGCCTGTAACGGCCGAGGCCGAAAACGGGAGCATCACGCTTGTCGAAACGTTTGCCGACGGGACCAAGCGCATTCATAAGTTCGGTGAGGACGGCCGCCTGATTCTCCCGCCTGCCAAGGGAAGAGGAGAGATTCGGGTGTATGCCGAGCCTGCTAGCGGGTATGCGCTTGAAAGTATAGAGATGGTGGAAAACGGCAAGTCGGGAACCATAGAAGACGGCACCTTGATTAGTTTCGGTACCGAGGGTATCGAACTGCGAGCCAACTTTGTCGAAAGTAACGAACCTGTCGAGGAAGATGGCCCTGTGCTGCTCACCTCGGGGAACGCCGTGAAATTCCGCTTTATCGGTCGCAAGTTCGTGCAGGCAAGCGGGGCCCAGGTGTATTTCGTTCTCGAAGGCGAAAACGGCTTTAAGCAAGACACTACGTACGAATGCGATAGCTTCGGTTGCCAAATATGGTGGGAATGGTACCCGCTGAAGGGCGGCCACTACTCCTTCAAGGCGCAGATGTTCGATGGCGTAGATTCTTCAATGTTTGAACGCGAGTTCGATGTCGCGACGGAAATCGCTGCGGGCGAGTCCTGGCACATGGTGTCGCTTGCGAACGTGGATTTGGCCCAGGTCGACTGGGAGAACGATGTGAAGATGTACATGTGGAACGAGAGCCTGAACTACGGCAGATACTGGCAGTACCAGGAGCTCACACAGAAGGGAACGCCGGACCAGCTGCTCGGCTACTGGTACAATTCGCTCGAGGGCAAGCCGCTCCAGTTGAACGACAGCGCGTTTACCGACGATATAGAATGGACGATCGACAGCGTGTTCACTGGCTGGAACCTGCTGGCAAACCCGTACGGATGGTATGTGGAACTGGGCGTGGACTATGTGGATACCGCCAAGGTCTTGCAATGGCTCGAAGAGGAAAGGCTGAATAGGGGCGAGGAATTGGACCCGGAATGGGTCGAATACGAGATGAGCCTGTGGCTCGCTCCTCCTTCGGTGGAATTCTGGCGCTGGGACGAAGAACAGGGCCAGTATGTTCAGGCTGACACTTTGAAACCCTACGAAGCCGTGTGGGCGAAGGTGAACGTTGCGGAAATGCGGTCGTGGCAGCTGAATGCCAAACCCGTGTATGTGGATACTCTGTATGCTGCCGGCGAGGTCCGCCAGGCGAGGAGCCTGAACCGCCTGCTCCCCAAGGGGCTTATGAAGTCTGCCGGCGAGGTGCCTGCGAAGGGTGCCGGCTGGATGTTGCGCGCGATGCTCTCCGATGCGAAGGGCAAGCAGGACAGTTGGAACTTCTTGGGTGCGGGCCTGCGGGCCTGGAATTCCGAGGAGCCGCCTCCCGGCATGGGCGACCACGTGAACCTCACGATTCTCGATGGTGGCAAGAGGCTCACGAAGAGCGTGAAGGTGGCGGGCGACGGAGCCGGTTACGAATGGACGGTGGAACTTTCTGCCACGAGCGCGCGCAAGGGCTACCTGGAGTTTGAGGGCCTTGACGGGCTGCTTGGCAAGGGCCTGCATGCGTACCTGACGCTCGACGGCAAGACTCAGGAAATCCATGCGGGCGAAAAGACCCCGGTCGACCTCACGACGGGCGCGAAGGTGGCGACTCTGCGCGTGGTGCCTGCATCGAAGAGGGTTGTTGCGGGCGAACTCCGCGGGTTGCGCGTCGCCTCTTCGGGTAGCTCGCTCCAGGTTTCCTTCGATGCTGCCGGCTTGGGTGGCGCGAAGGCCCGCGTAGACGTGTTCGATACCAAGGGTAGCGTGGTCGCCTCGGCTAGCCTCCGTGCGGTGGACGGCGTGAACGCGGTCCCGCTCGAAATGCCCCGTCGCGGTCTCTATACCGTCCGCGTCGCCGTTGCTGGCCAGGTCGCCGTGCGGCGAGTGCTGTTCAGGTAGGTAAAGCCGGCTCTTTTGGGCGCATTTGAGCGCTTTACAGTGCCTCATTCGTTATAATCTACGCAAATTATGCGTAGATTATGTTTTTATCATAAAAAGTGGGCGATGTTCGTACTTTCCGTTGCTGGCCGACGGGAGGGGGCGGTCTGTATTCCTATTTTTACGTTGGAAAAATATACTGAGGAATATTATGAGAAAGAAACTCTATTCTCTTATCCTGATGGCCTTACTCACCCTGACCGCGACGACCGCGTGGGCTATTACGCTTAGTGGCAACGCTACTGATGGTTTTTACGTTAATATACCAGTAGCATCTCAAAGTGAACTGACGATTACTTCGGCAAATATCACAAATGGGATAACGGTTTTTAAAGTTAAGGGCAATCCTACCACCCCCACCTCATATACTAGTAGAGTTCTCGATATAACTGTCCCGGATGGATACAGAATGCAGATAGAAGGCTTTATGGCTTCATCGATTATTGGGGTTTCCAATCGCGACTATCTATACATCTATGACAGCGATGATGCGACGGTATTGGCAAGCGCCAGTATCCAACAAAACTTTGGACCTATCCAAACTCAAGACAATAAGGCGAGCTTTCACTATAATCTTTACAGTTCAACGACTAGTCGAGGCGGTTTCGAAGCTACGGTGACCATTTACAATCCGTCGGAAGCACATACTATTTCACGGTCAAGCACGTCTTTCACGGGGGGAAGTATTGCTATTTCGCCAGCAAGTGCAACGTTTGGGACAATGGTCACGTTGACTCCAAGTGCGACTGGATCATATTTTCTCGATTCTATCGAAGCCGTGGCGGGTGGCAAGCCTGTGAAAATAGATGGCGGCACGTGGTACTCCAGCAATGTCGGAACCTTCGCCATGACTAATGCAAATGTTTCTGTTACCCCCCATTTTACCAACAGTACAGCGGATCTTCATATTAACTTGCCTTTTAGGGGAGAAAAAAGCGCTACCATTCCTAGTGATGTTTCCTCGTTTAAGGTGTACGACGATGGTGGTGCGGATGCTGTCTACAGTCAGAATGCGAGAGGTTATCTGTTGCTCCAGGCCCCGGAAAACTTTAAGTTCCAGATTACAGGAACAATTCAGGCGAATTCAAGTGATGCCGCTTTGACTATTTATGATGGGAATGACCGTGGGACAACTCTTTTGAACAAGAAACCAAGCGCGAATAATATGGCGGAGGATATTGGCGTAATTGCCAGTTCCGGCGAGTTCATGGAAATCTATTTTAAATCGGATGCTTACTCCCCTTATTCAGGATTAGATTTGACGGTGACCCTTGTTGACCCGGCGACGCCGCACAATGTAGACCCCTCTAGTAGCGTATTTGCAAACGGGACATTGACCATTTCTCCTAGGAGCGCAATTCAAGGGACAACTGTCTCCTTGACGGCTACCCCGGCCAGTAATTATTTGCCTAGCAAATTTTTAGCTGAGGATGAAAACGGCAATATTCTAAAAGTGGAAGGTGGCTGGTATACCAATAACGTTGCTTCGTTCACTATGCCCTTTGCGGACGTTATGGTTACGCCTACATTTACCAATGATTTGACAGCGGATGGTGGATTATATATCGATATGCCCAAGACTGGAACGGTAAATGCGAGTATTCCTGCTGGGGTGAAATCTTTCAAGGTCTATGATGATGGTGGAGAAGATGGTGACTATGGCGAAAATGCTGATGGTTATCTTGTATTGACCGCCCCTGAAGGATACAGGTTTTATATTACCGGTTCTGTACAAACGAGAGACGCTGTTGATTATTTGATTGTGTTTGACGGCGTTGTTGATGATGGCTCGGCTACCGATGGAAGAATTTTGAAGGCGTCTAATACTGTGAATAGTATTGTGCCTCAATTAAGCTCAGGAAATGTTATTACGCTGTATTTAAAGTCGGATGGCTATGTATCTGGAAAAGGTTTTGATTTGACTGTATATCCTTTTAACCCGACTGCTCCGCAAGCAATAACGCTTAATTCGGCTGTGGGAGGAACAATAAGCAGTGAGATGGAGGCGACGGGGGCCGCCTATGGTACGGAAGTTCCTCTACATTTCCATCCTGATGCAACTCATGTGGTGTCGGCTGTTAGTGTCGTGGGGACGGACGGAACTGTCATTGAGGCGGACGGAGTCTGTTGGTACTGTGGAGACAAGGCGTCTTTTAATATGCCTGTGATGCCCGTCGAGGTCACGCCAACCTTTATGGAAACGTCGGATCTTTCTGTTAAGTTGCTCAATACGGGTGTAGACACGGCGTATATTCCATCAAATGTATCTTCGTTCAAGGTCTATGATGATGGCGGACCTAGCTCCAATTATAGTTCTTATGCGAGCAAGAATCATTTGGTTTTGATTGCTCCCGAGGATAAGGTGTTCCAGATTAGCGGTGAGTTGGCAATAGTGGCTAACAGAAGTGACTTCTCAATCATTGATGGAAACCTTGATTCTCCTCATAAATTCATGGCTCAAGAACATACAAACGGCAATGCCGTTATGTTTGGGCCTTATGTCTGTGAAAACGATACAATGACGGTTATTTTGAATTCATGGTACGAAACGGGTGCCGGCCTTGATATGACGGTAAACGTCGTGGATCCAAGTGTCCCGCACAATATCGTAACGGAGACGACTACACCTGTGGGTGAAGTTGAATGCGACGTTGCGCAAGCCCTTGTAAAAACGGAAATCCCTTTGACGGTGCACGTGTATGACGAAAACTATCTCGTGTCTGAAATCAACGCCCTGGATGCTTCCGGGAATCCGGTCTCTGTAGCTGGTGGCTGGTACACCAACAATACTGCTTCGTTCATTATGCCTTATTCGGACGTTACGGTTACGCCGACGTTTACAGATGATTGGTCTGTGGCTGGCGGCCTGTACGTCAAAATGCCTGAAACCGGCACATTGAATGTGACTGTCCCCGAAGGGGTGAAGTCATTCAAGGTATATGATGATGGAGGTTATACTGGTCATTATAGTCAATCTGCAGATGGTTATCTTGTGCTGACCGTCCCGGAAGGCCATATGATGACTGTGACGGGAAATATAAAGTTGAATAGTTCTTCTACAGCCAGTGGTGACCCGTATAGTAGTAAATTTTCCCTATATGACGGTACGAAAGATGATGTGAAACTTTTGGACAAGGCTACGGGCAGTTTTAGTGTGAATGAGTCGAGTTCTGGCCGTACGTTGACGCTTTATTTGCGTGGTGATGGGCCTTCTGGTTATATGGAAGGTCTTGACTTGACCATTAATGTTGTTGATTTGCGCGGAAACCATGATATTTCTTTAGCGTCGGCAACGGGAGGCGTTGTAACCTGCGGATTGATTTCGGCTACATATGGTACTCCGGTTTCCTTTATTCTGACTCCTGGTGAAGGATATGTTGCCGCAGGGGTTTCTGTTACGACTGCGGGAGGAACCGTTGTTCCGGTAATTGGTGGCGATGAACAATCCGGCAATATGGGCTCCTTTATTATGCCCAATGACGATGTTGTGATTACTCCTGTATTTACCAATGATTTGGAGTACAGCATGCCTAAATCTGGAACGACGACGGTTGTCATCCCGGATGGAGTGACGACGTTTAAAGTATATGATGATGGTGGAGCATCGTCGAATTACAGCTCAAATACTGATGGTTATCTTGTGTTGACGGCCCCGGCAGGTTATGTGCTGCGCCTTACGGGTACGTCCAGTACGGCACAGGGAGACGCTTTTTATGTGTATGACGGGAATTCCGCTAGAGATGACCGTCTTTTGAAACAGAGCTATAGTGCAGATGACGATCTCGGAGAGGTCTTCAGTACGGTCCGTTCCATGACGCTTTACTTCCATTCAGATGAGACCGCAGAAGCATCAGGCCTTGATTTGACGGTGGACGTTGCTCCCTATGTTACGGTTACGGTCAACAATCCGACAGAAGGAGGACGTGCTATCTGCGACAGAACGACAGGGCTTGTTCTGGGAGATGCGGTGACGACAACATTTGAACCCGATGAAGGTTATGTCATTCAAAGCGTTGTGATTAAGGATGAAGAAGGGAATATCTCGGGAACAGACGATGTTGAGTGGTATTCTGGCAGTGTGCCTTTTAATGTTCGCAGGTCAGATATCTTGGTTACGCCCACGTTTACTGATGATTTGACAGATCTTCATATTGACATGCCTGCAACTGGGGCTCTTAATGCATATGTCCCCGCGAGCATAACATCGTTCAAGGTCTATGACGATGGCGGCAGCAGTGGAAACTTCAGTTCCTCTGCAGATGGTTACCTCGTTTTGACTGCCCCGGAAGGGTACAAGTTGCGCGTGAGTGGAACCGTAAAATCTTATGTATCTTGGGTGTCTAATGGCGTACTTACCGTGTATGACGGAAATGTTGGCTCGACAAATCTGTTGACGGATTATACGGGGAATGGTAGCGACAACATCGGCCCCTTTACGAGCTCGGGAAATGTCTTGGCTCTTCGTTTTTATTCGGAATATGATTATGGTCCCTATGTTAACAATGGTCTTGACTTGACTGTGTCTCTTATCAGCGATACAGAAGGGCATACGGTTACGGTGGCTGTTCCGAATGAGGCCGTAACTGCCGACAAGACTTTGGTTGCGGTGGGTGAATTGGTCACGTTGACTTATTCCGATTCAGAAGGACTTTTACTTGGAAAAATCTGGGTCGAAGATGCTGACGGCGATTCTTATGTGGTTACGATGGGCGCTGGGGATGGAAACAATACGGCATCATTTATGATGCCCGATAAAGATGTTACGGTGAACGCCTATTTTGTCCGTTCGAATCTTGATCCGTCGGAAGTTGTTTATGGCGAAGATGGTTGCCTTACGGGGAATGTGTACTTCCATCTGGATTGCAGGGATGGCTCCTCTGTTTGTGAGCTTTCGCAGGTGGCTACGGATTATCCCACGGAGAGGGATTATCCTTGCTGGTATCGTGCTGCATGGGATGACGATGGCGGAACGCACCATAATGCCGAAGGTGTCGTGACGGCTATCAATGCGGAGAATCGGACTGTAAAGTTGATGTCGAATCTTTACCTGGGCGGTTACGATGATGCTGCAGGGAAATGTAGGATGTCGTTTAGCCCCATCAATGTAGGCCTCAAAGGTGAAGGTAAGACGATTGATGAATTCTGTTATGTGTCCGATGAAGTGGCTGCGTTTAGTAAGGGACAGTCTGATTATTTCGATGTGACGTTTACGGATGCTTATGTTGTTGGTACTAATGCTGCTGTTCTCGTCTCTTATGTTGGTGCATGGCAGGAACACTCCGATACTATCAGTAACGTGGTTGTTGACCGCGCGTATGTTCACGCCAATGGCGGTGCAGCTGGTGCTATTGGCTCTAGGGGAATATATCACACCGGTGATGTGACTGTAAAAAACGCTACGGTTGAGACGGATGCTGGTGGCACGGCGGGTGGTATATATGGCGAGATTACCTACAACCCTCAGTCGGCATCTTCGGCTATGGATGCAGAAGGTGTAACTGCTGAAAATGTTACGGTTCGGGCTTCGTCTGGAGGTACAGTCGGCGGCTTGGTGGGGTATCTAGACCAGCCATCTCATTATAACAATGGCGTGCATATCAAAAATATCCAACTTTCTGGAATGACGCTGGAAAGTGGAAATTCTAGTGGACAGGTGGGTGGCCTTGTTGGTGCATATACGTCTGTCACACCGATGGATATTTCGAATATCAAGATTGAAGGAACTATTACTGGAGGTAACGCCTCTGGTGGCATAGTTGGTCTCGCTCAATATGGCGGTGCCACGGTTGGTGCCGAAGAGACTCTCTCAAGTATAAGTAATGCTGTTGTTAAGGTAAATATTTCTGGAGCAAGCCAAATGGGCGGTGCAATTGGCGAAGTTCGTGATGTTGATAATTCTTCCGCTATTTATGGGGGTTCTGATGGCAGGATTACGCTTTCCAATGTGTCGTATGAAGGCGTAGTGGGTAATAGCTGTAATGAGAATTCAACAATTGGTGGCTTGATAGGCGCATTTAATAGTGATGTGGTGCCGGGAACACTGACCATCACATTGTCCACGGTAAAGAACACATCGAATGGTTCCATAATAAATGAATCGGCATGTGACGGTGTGACGCTGGAGAGTGCCAAGGTGGGTGGAATTATCGGTGTCGTGGCAGGTTCTCAAGCGGTGTTCGATATTCATGAGACCTACTCCATAGGCGACATTTCTGTGTCGGGAGCGACGGAATCCTCTGTCGGGTACATGATTGGTCAGTTGCCGTCGACAATCGAGGTGCCCTCCGCAAAAATTTATCGTAACTACCACTACGGAAGTGATGATGTTGCCCTGGGCGTCGGCAACTATACGCCTGAAGCTTGGCGCAAGGGAACCCTTGAGATGTACAAGAATGTGCGCAATGCCACGACAGGCTTGACGGACAATGGCAAGATGGGTTTCTATAGATATGCAAGGAATGCATTTAATTCGAATCAGTCGGTCTATGTTGATTTGTTCGAAGCCGATGTCAGCGGAGGCGCGTTTGATAGGATTGTGAATGGCATTGCCCGTGAAGAAGACATGAAGTCGGTCAAGTTTGCGGCTCTCTTGAATTCGATGGAGGAATTTGACCGCAACCATGCTAACGCATGGAAAAGTTCCAGTACTGTGAATGACGGCCTGCCAACCTTTATTTCTGAGGGTGAAAAGCCGACTTACTTTGTCGTATTGTCTGCAGATGACCTGTCGATGCTCACTTCGGAACAGAAGGCTGAATATGGCATTATCCCGACCAGTGTGTATGTTGGCGATGGCGGAAATGCAACTACGCTTGCTGAAGGCTTCTGGGGATATACGGATGCGGCTGGCGTCGTGAATTCTGAATTCATAGAAAGCTATCAGGGCGTTGCGGAAATTGCTGAGAATGCAAACTACTCCTTGCGTTTGATGTCGCAACAGTTGCCTGGCACAATTGATCTGAAATCAGGCTTTACCCTTTCGAGGTCGGTGGCGATGACCCTCTATGCCATGACCATGCAGAAGTATGATGTCGTGTACCAGTATTGCGAGAGCGGACTCAACCAGGCTGATTGTCCTATTCTCGATGAAGTGACTGGTGGGTTGTTCCTGTTCATTTCGCCGAGGATTGATGAAATTTATGACGACGAGGAATCTAGTTCGAAACTTGTGCCTTATGTGGTAGGGGGTGTCAATAGCACTGAGGCTCTCCAGGCGGAAGCTTTGTACATAAATGATCAGGGACTCGCTCCTTTGCAGGATTCCTACGAGATTGAAAGGTTTACGACGTTTGCCGATCTCATCAAGGATATAAAGAGGCACAGTGGCATACTGGGAAGCGTAGAGAAGATTGTGGTGCGATACGCGCCTGCTTCGAACTATGCTACGGTTACCGTCATGAATCTGAAAACAGTGAATTTCGATATCGATTCATATGGGATTAATGCTTCTGGTGAAACGGAAGTGTTTGCCTCGTCGACGGTAACGGATCAGCAGGTAATGGTCTCGATTCCGTATGGTGCATCGATGGTGGTGGATAACCTTACCGCGCCAATGATGGGCTATACGCTGGAAAACTACTCGGTAACGTTGACTGTAACGAACCCAGAATACGGGCGCTGCCGCAGCATTGAGGCTCAAGACCCTGTGAAATCTACATCTAACGATTTTGCCCCGTGGAGCGAACTTGCGGCGGAACCGGAAGAGTGCACTTCTAAGACCTGGATAATTCCGAGCATACCGCTGGGCGAACCCTTTGACTTGACGCAGGTCCAGATAGCGAAGGGAAACAACGATGTCCATTACTGGGCGGAAACGCTCTTTGTGGCTCCCAAGTACACGCCGATTGATTATGCGGTAACGCTCAATGTGGCTTCGCTTGTAGATAGCATCGTTGCTCTTGGCTACAGCTGGACTAGCGAAACGCAGTTGAATTTGGGCGATGACGGTAACAAGATCCCGAAACTGTATGTGCTGAAGGGAGATTATGCTGAACGCCGCCCGGAAAAGGTTGCGTTCAACGAAGTGTCCTGGGGTAATGAGCTGAAGATTGAAGATGATTTCGTCACGGATGATGCCTGGGGCGCTTGGCTCGAAGAAAACACCTCGAAGCGGTTCCTCGTTAGCCATCTCGAGGCTGCGGGCGCCAATGCAGGGACGGACGGAGTTAGTCTTTACCCGGCAATCGCTACGCCTGAGCAAAGTTTCAATCCCGAACTCATGTATATTTCCGTCTTGCTGGATGATGGCAACGGTTACGGCCAGCAGGCTAAAGATTCTTCGGAATTCCATGGGAAGGTGGTGCTTTCGCAGACATCGGGCGATTTCACGTTTACGCAGAAGTCTCTTACTCATCAAGACACGACTACGGGTGAATTCTTTGAGATGCTATTCCATCCGGCGGCCGATGACACCTTGGTTTACGATGTGTCGCTTGTGCCGGATCCAGGCTATGCCATGGAAATCGTGGATTCCTATATGTCGTGGAACGACTGGCAGAGTCATGACGAGTGGGGCTACGATGCGACGAACCATAAGCTGACTATCCAGCCGTCAAAGCTCTCTTATTCTCGATTGGTGGTCAAGTACACGGCAATAGGTTACAATGTCGCGTTTGCCCGCCCGTCTGCGGACTTGGGGCTGTTTGTTGCGAACGGGTATGACAACGCTAACAACAAGTACGTTGTGGACTGGTACGAAACTAAGGATAATCTGAGCTACGATGATGCCTATGGCCCGGGAATATACGATTCCGATGGCTGCCGTATCGGCTGGAAGCTCGAAGGCTCGACGGTTGCAAGCCGTGAAAGCGCTGCCCTTACTGAAATTATCCCCGACATGGTCTCGCACAGCGAAAATCCCGATTACGTGAACAATCTCGTGCTTGATACGGATAATCCGGTGTGCAATGGAAATTACGGCTACCACACGCTGACGCTCCACCTTGCGGGCGAAGGCGAAGTCAAGATGTTCCAGAAGATTGGCGCCGTGCCGCAGAACGAAGGTGATGCGCCGCAGCTGATTATCGAACACGCGTTTACGCAGGTCGGCACCGATTACGAACTGAGGGTGCCCAAGGCGTTCGACGAGAAGGGTAACGAACTGGGCGTTATGCTTACGGTCGTTGCCACTCCGGCTGCGGGTAGCTCTCTGAAGGACCTGAACTACAATGTCGTGGTTGGCGGCAACAGTGTGACTGCTGTTGTAGAAGACAGTACGCTGTTCAATGTCACGCAGGACCAGGAATGGACCGTGAAGTTCGTGAACTACAAGCCTGTGCAGGTCGCCTATGATCTTTCGCTCGGCAAGGCCGATAGCGCGAAGGTCTGGGTCCCCGCCGATGCCGTGCAGGAAGGTTCTATTGAACTTGGGACTGATGGCTCTGCTACTGCGATGTGGAAACCTTACCGTTCCGACAGCTGCTTTGCCGGCTGGTCGTTCAAGCCCGCTGCTGAGTATGTGGCCGGTGCGGACCCGCTCTACAGCGAGATGAACGAAGCGAACTACGACGATTTTAGTGCCAATGGCCTTAACAGGCTGTACGCCGTGTGGGTGGAATATGATGATAATGGTTGTTCTAAGCCCAGCGTTGTGAACGCCATTAGCATGGGCTATTTCGAAAACGGAAGCGCGGATGCGCCGGTCTCTATGCCTGAAACCGATACCCTGGTTGTGACGCAGACCTTCGGAAATACTGTGCTCACGCACCGTGCGCAAAACATCGATGATGCTGTTGCGTACAATCCGGCGGGTTACGATATCTCGGTGCAGATCGAACTTGGCCCGGGCTATGCCGTTGATGCGGACCATCCTGAAATACTTGCCTATGCGTTGGATGGAACGCAGGTTATAGAAGTTGTGGCCAATGGTGACGTATACCGCGTTGGTGATGGAACGACTCCGCTGGAGTATCGCTTTGGCCGCAAGGAAGCCTCCGTTGTTTACACCTTTGCCTATAGCGAGAATGCGGGCAATGCGGTGCTGTTCTACGGAGACGACTGGGTCGAAAGTGGCCGGTACAGTATCGATTCGAATACCGCCTTCCCATTGGGCCTGTATCGCGTAGACAGTTGCTTTGTGGGTTGGGCGCTCAATACCGAGGCAGAACGCTCGCATACGGTGTTCGATACGACCTTCCTTGCCGATATAGAAGCAACGAAGAAGGCTGGCCTCCCGGTCAACAGGCTCTATGCCGTATGGGGCGAATGCGCTACTGCCCAGACGCTTGTCACGGTCGAAAATGCGGATGCCGCCGCTGGAACGTTCACGCTCACGCGTAAGGTTTCGGAAACGGCTGTGACGTATACGGTCGCGGGCGATGCGCTTACGGTGCCTGCTGACGTGCCGCTCGAATTCGAGGTGACGTATGTTGCCAATGCGGGATACTCCTACGATACGACTGCCGGAGTTTCCGCGGTGGATGCCTCCGGTGCGCAGGTAGAAGTCAATGCGGGCGTGCTGACGGTCGGTTCCTCGATGACGCTCGCGGCTGCAGTCAGTGCGGATGTGTACGAATTCGTGCTTGACGAGAATGCTGGCAGCGCAAACGTGTTCTACACGGGAACTCTGCCGACATCGTTCTCTGCCAAGGTTATTGATTCCGCCGCCGCGAAGACGTTCCCGACGAACCTTTACCGAGCTGATGCTTGCCTGGAGGGCTTCGCCTTTACGGCCAATGCGGCTGCGGGATTCAAGCAGCTCGATAGCGCGTTTATTGCAACGTACAATACGATTGCCGCTGGCGGAACGGCTCCCACGACACTTTATGCCGTGTGGGATGCGGACTGCCGTCAGGAAGTTCTCTCGGTTACCTCTTATGACAAGGGCAAGGGAAAACTTACGCTTTCGCAGGGCGACCGCGCGTTCGATGTGGGCGCCGATGGTTTGAAGGTCCCGTTTGTCCAGGGAGGTATCGCCTTTACGGCGACGTTCGCTCCTGCTTCGGGCTACGCCTACGATGCAACGCAGGGCCTCGAGGCCTTCGATGCAATCGGGCAGTCCATGGGTGTCCTTGCTGATGGTTTGATTACGGTTAGCGAACCGATGGTCGTGAAGGCCGTTTCGCTGTCCGCTACAACGTTCGCGCTCGTGTTCGACGTGAATGCGGGTGATGCTGCGGTATACTACGGTGACGCTTGGCGTACCGGTGCGTACCAGAATTCCTTCTCGCTGGCAAGAGCCGAAATGTTCCCGATGGATGTCTACCGTAAGGATTCGTGCATTGCCGGCTGGACTCTCACAAAGGATGCTGGAGCAAAGATATTCCAGGAATTTACGGCAAACCTTGTGGATTCCATGGCGGCAATGTCTGAATTCAATGACACCCTTTATGCCAAGTGGGGTTCTTGCATTGAAGTGAACAATGTTTATGTGTCGCAGATTACTTCGGATGCGGGTGCCATGACTCTCGCTCAGGTCGATGCTGACGGCCGTGTGCTGAATACGGTCACAATCGGAGCCGATTCAGCTACGTTCCCGCTGGGCAATGGCGATGTGACATTCGTGGTGTCGTTTACGGTAGGCGAGGGCTATTCGCTTGTTCAGAATGGCTACTTCTACACGGTTAGCGGTAGGGGTGTCAACCTCAGGGCTCTAGAAGACGACATGATAACCCTTGCAGACAATACGATTCTCCGTGCCCCGATTCTCTCTGACGGTGTGGAGTTTGTGTTCAGCGAAAATACGGACGTGCGCGTGTTCTACGAGGATGGCTGGAGCAGCAAGCAGTTCTTTGCACTCGAGGGTGAGGCGAACTTCCCCACCGGTATCCTCCGCACAGATGCCAAGCTGCTTGGTTGGGCGATTCTGCGTACGAGTTCCAAGTACTATCAGGTATATGATGATGATTTCGTAAACGATCTCGAGAACTACAGGAATCTGGGAATCCCGACGGATACGCTCTATGCGGTCTGGGGCACCTACGGCCTGTTCGAGAATGTGAATATATCGAATGAGAACAGCAAGAACGGCTCGTTCATGTTGACGCAGACTGTGAATGGCGTGGAAACCGAACCGCTTGAGGTTTCGGCGGAAGGAGTCCAGATTCCGTACAGCGAGAAGGGCCTTACGTTCAACGTGAAGTTCGAAACGAAGGCGGGCTACTACATCAATGCGGAAGATGCTATATCTGGAGTCGATGCTACGGGTGCGTCTATCGGCCATGCTTCGAATGGAGGCTCGCTGGTGTTCAAGTCCGATAAGATGGTCGCACTCAGTGCATCGGTGGATGCGAATCGCTTTATGCTCCGGTACAACGTGAATGGCGGTGATGCAGACGTGTTCTATGCTACCGGTTGGTCCACCAGTGCGGAAAAATCCCTCAACGATTCCGTGTTGGCCTTGCCGACGGGCATTTATCGTAACGATGCTTGCCTTGAAGGCTGGTCTGCCGATTCTGCGGCAGAAACCGGTTCTACATTGCTGACGTCCGAACTTATCGAAACGCTCGACCGCTCGCAGAACAACAACACGCTCTATGCGGTGTGGAGAGGTTGCAAGGTCGAAACTTATAAGGTGTCGTTTGCCAATACGAACGTGGGTTTGCTCTTCTTGAGCCAAGATGTGGGCGATACCGTGGTGACCTTCAGTGTGGGCGAGGAAGGCCTCGATGTGCCTGTGACTCCGGAAGGAGCTTTGAGGTTCAAGGCTGCTTACACGCTCAAGGCGGGCTACCGGGGCAATACTGATACGCTCTACGTTTTGGACGATGCTAGCGGCATTATGACGACGCTCGCAGACAACTCGCTGACTGTCGATGAAGATATCACGCTCGCTATCCCGACTAAGGGCAGGACGTTCAATATCGCGTTCGACGTGAACCGCAAGGGCGACCTGTATTACGGATCCGACTGGGTGGAACAAGGTTCTTATGTGCTCACCGACAAGAAGTCTGTCATTCCGCTGCCAGCATATGTCTATACATCTGACAAGTGTATGGTCGGGTGGGCTCTCTCGAAATCCGACACGGTGACCTACCTGAAGTTCAACAACGACTTGGCCGGTGCTCTCTTGGAAAATGAATCTGCAGATAGCACTTACACGATGTATGCCATCTGGGGCGATGGTGCAGACTGCGACGATGCTTACAACCGCATCTCGCTTACCAGCGATCACGGAACGGTTACCCTCACGGAACTCCAGCGTGGCGAAACAAACGAATACATTGTTCACGAGTTCATGGAAGACGGCACGATGATCTTGCCCAAGACCATCAACGGAAACAACATCCGCGTGCTCTCCGTCCCGGATTCCAGCTATATGCTCGATTCGCTCGTGATGAGCCGTGAAGGTTCTGAAGATGAACATCCGGTATTCTATGAGGGCGATGCGCTTGTGTTCGACCTTGCCGACGTGAAGTTTGCAGCGTTCTTCGGGAAGGCCAACCGCACTCAGGTTGCGTTTGAAAATCCACGTGTTAAGAAGACGGGTAATGCAATCTGCTTCTCGTTCAATACCAGCAAGTTCGAAATCACCCGCAATGTTTCGGCTAGCGTGCGTCTTGAAACTGCAGATGGTGAGGTTATTGCCGACGAACTCATTGCCGATTCCATCGTGCCGCCGTACAACGGGGCGTGGAACAAGTTCCCGCTCGTTGCCGGTAACTACGTGTTGAAGGCGACGATTGGCGACGACAGGGAAACCGACGAGTTTGAAACCGAATTCGAGGTTGTCGCTGAAATTCCCGAGACATCCGAGAACAGCTGGCGGATTATCTCTATCGGTAATCTCGACAAGAAGGCTATGGTTTGGGATGGCGATGCCAAGTTCTTCTGGTGGGATGAAACCGCCGCTTCCGGTGACTACTGGCAGTACAAGGAATACGACCCGAAGAAGGACAGCATTGTCGCGACTCGCGGGTACTGGTACAGCTCGTTGGAAGGTCGCCCGCTGGTGTTGAAGGACACGGTCGATACCGACGTGCCCGAGAAGGTCGAATGGAAACTCGACAGCATCAACAGTGGTTGGAACCTGGTAGCTAACCCCTATGGATTCGCGCTGAACCTCTTCGGTGACCACCCTGCTGAAAAGGTTGAACCCACCGAAAAGGCCAACGTTACGTTCCATCGTTGGAATCCGGAAACCGGTGGTTACGAAGAGACCAGCGTCGTGGGTCCCTACGAGGCTGTGTGGGTCTACGTTAGGTCCTCTACCGACTGGACGATGTCTGTGATTCCGGATTTCTCCACCGCCGATTCGACCGAAGAGGAAGAACAGGCTGCATTCGATGAGGATTCTTCTAGAACGGTGGGCAAGTCGCACGGCAGTGCACATCGCCTGGCGAAGGCTGGTGGCAAGAGCGATTGGCGTATCCAGGCGATGCTTAGCGATGCCAGGGGTCACAGGGATACCTGGAACATGCTGGGTGCCAGCACCAGCCCGTTCGTGGGTGAAGAACCTCCCGAGGGCATGGGCGACCACGTGACGCTCTCCATCTTGGATGGCAAGCGCAGGCTCGCGAAGTCCGTCAAGGCTCCTGCCGACGAGTATGAATGGACTATCAGCCTCTCCGCCAATTCCGAACGCTACGGCGACCTGAGCTTCAAGGGCATCGGTGACCTGAATGCGCTCGGGCTCAAGGTGTTCGTGACAGTCGATGGCCGTACGACGGAAATGACCGACGGGAAGTCTCTGGAGGTCGCCCTCAAGTCCAGTGCGACGAAGGCTACCGTCCGTGTGGCGAAGACCGCGAAGGTGGCTGCGAACCTGCAGCTTGCCGGGCTGCGCTCCACGCAGTACGGCAACAGCCTGAAGGTGCGTTTCGATGCCGGAGAGGGCCTTGCGGGTAGCCGTTCTATCGTGGAAATCGTGGGCATGGACGGCCATGTGGTGGCCAGGAAGGCGGCAGGCACCTTGGCCGGCGTGAACGCGTTCGTGTTCGATGCCCCGCGTACCGGCATGTACATGATTCGCGTCCGTGCGGGCAGCCAGATGCAGGCCGGAAGAATCCTTGTGAAGTAACAACCCGGCCTCCGAGCCGGGACTCCTCCCTGACGCTGTCATCCCCGCGAAAGCGGGGATCTCTTTTTGCCATTTGCCCCCTATTTTTCTAAATTTGGGCGCACTATGACAAAGGCAAAATTCATCAAATTCATCATTGCGTCGATACTTGCTATCGTCGCCCTCTTCTTGCCCTACGAATCCCTCGGATTCGATGCCGCAAGCCCCATGGGAATCCTCAACCCGCTCGAAATCCGCGTTATCGGCGTTTTCGTCATGGCGGCCCTCTTCTGGATTCTCCAACCGTTCCCGATTTGGTCCACCTCGGTGCTCGTCATCGTGCTCATGATCATTACCATGTCGGATTCGGCCCTGACCCCGTTCCGCGTCGATGGCGTGACAATGATTGGCCACAAGTCCATCATGGCGACCTTCGCGAACCCGATCATCATGCTCTTCCTGGGCGGGTTCTTCCTGGCCGCTGCAGCGACCAAGTACAAGATGGACCTGAACCTGGCCCGTGTGCTGTTGAAGCCCTTCGGCAAGAACCCGAAGTTCGTGCTCCTCGGCCTCATGCTCATTACCGCCACGTTCTCCATGTTCATGAGCAACACCGCTACCGCCGCCATGATGCTTGCCATCCTCGCCCCGGTGCTCAAGCTCTTCGACGAGAATGACCGCGGCAAGGCTGCCTTTGCCCTTGCTATTCCTCTCGGTGCCAACATCGGTGGTATGGGTACTCCGATCGGTACTCCTCCGAACGCCATTGCCCTCGGTGCCCTGAACGATGCCGTCGCTCGTGGTGACCTTGTGGCTAACCCGGTGACCTTCGGCCAGTGGATGGCTTTCGGTGTTCCTTACGTGATTATTTTGATGATTGTCGCCTGGCTCCTCCTCCTCAAGATCTACCCGATCAAGATGAAGCAGATGACCCTGAATATCGAAGGTGCCGGCAAGTTCGATACTAGCCCCAAGGCGATTATCGTCTACATTACCTTCATTGTCTGTGTGCTTTTGTGGGTGACTGGCAAGAATGTCCACGGTATCAACGATAACGCGATTGCCATGATCCCGATGGCCGTGTTCGCCCTGACTGGTGTGATTACCAAGAAGGACTTGAACGCGATGAGCTGGGACGTGCTCTGGCTCGTTGCCGGTGGTTTTGCCCTGGGTGTCGGCCTCAATGCGACCGGCCTCGCCGCCCACTTGATCAAGACTATTCCGTTCGCTACCTGGTCTCCGCTTGCCTTGATGATTGGCTGCGGTGTCATCTGCCTTTTCATGGCGAACTTCATGAGCCACACCTCTACGGCGACCCTGCTTGTCCCGATCCTTTGCGCTGTGGGCATTGCCTGCCAGGACAACCTCGTTGGCCTCGGTGGCGTGACCGCCCTCCTCGTCTCTGTTGCGTTTGCTAGCTCTCTCGGCATGAGCCTCCCGATCTCTACTCCGCCTAACGCGCTTGCCCATGCGACGGGTTATACCGACACGAACGGCATGGCGAAGACGGGTATCGTGATGGGTCTCCTCGGTCTTGCCCTCTCCTGGGTGATGATGATTTTCCTGGCCAAGGTGAACTTCTTCGGTACTCCGACCCCGAAGGCCGCAGAGGCTTTGCCTGCTGCACCTGCCGCTGTCGAGAAGGTTGCTGAACAGCCGGCTCCTGCACCGGAAGCTCCGGTTGCCGTTGTTGCTGATTCGTCTGTCGTAGATAGCGCTCAGGTCGCTGAGCCTGCCGAAGCGCCCGTTGATTCCGCCGCCGTTGACTCTACGGCTGCTGAAGCTCCGGTTGCCGATAGCGCCGTCGCTGAAGTCGCTCCGGCAGAGGAAGCCCCTGTCGCTGAACCCGTTGCTGCTGCAGCCGCCGAACCTGTTGCCGAAGCTGCTCCCGCTAAAGACGTGAAGCAGATGGAATCCGAATTGCTGGCTGCAGTCGCTGCCGCCAAGAAGGCTGAAGCCGCTGTCAAGGCGAGCGAGGTTGAGGCGAAAAAGGCCGATGCCGAAGCGCTGAAGGCCGAGGCCGCTGTAAAGCAGGCTGAACTTGCCGCTGCAAAGCAGAAGGCTGCTGAAGAAAAGAAGGCCGCCGCCGAAGCCAAGAAGGCCGAGGAAGCCCAGAAGAAGGCTGAAGCCGAAGAAGCGAAGAAGAAGGCCGCCGAAGAACGCAAGGCCGCTCTCGAAGCGAAGAAGGCGGAAGAGGCCAGGAAGAAGGCCGAAGCCGCTGAAGCCAAGAAGAAGGCCGCCGAAGAACGCAAGGCTGCTCTCGAGGCGAAGAAGGCGGAAGAGGCCAGGAAGAAGGCCGAAGCCGCTGAAGCCAAGAAGAAGGCCGCCGAAGAACGCAAGGCTGCCCTCGAAGCCAAGAAGGCAGAAGAGGCCCAGAAGAAAGCTGAAGCCGCTGAGGCTAAGAAGGCTGCCGCTGCTGCGAAGAAAGCCCAGCAGGATAGCATCGCCGCTGTGAAGAAGGCGAAGGCCGACAGCGTTGCTGCCGCCAAGAAGGCCGCTGCCGAAGCTAAGAAGGCAGAGGAAGCTAAGAAGAAGGCCGAAGCAGCGGAAGCAAAGAA
>Ga0310696_10002196_pt1 | contig 26322 bp, 20 predicted proteins | sample AusTroGonzalo_MG_4_FD_203885 | JGI IMG/M metagenome (GOLD analysis project Ga0310696, IMG submission 203885) | Bovine rumen microbial communities from tropical cattle in Woodstock, Queensland, Australia - Gonzalo_02 (v2) (version 2) | ecosystem: Host-associated > Mammals > Digestive system >...
GGATCTTCTTTACGCCGTCGATGGTCTGGGTGGCGGGATCATAGGTGAGATCCTCGAACATGAACACGTAGGTGTCGTCAAGCCAGTTTCGCGGATCCATAAAATACTGCAGTCCCGCGGAATTGATCATCATCCATTCCTTTCCGTCGAAGGACTGGAACCGGCCTGTGCGCCAGTTGTAGGAACCGGTGGCGTAGGAAAGCCAGTTGGTACCCTTGTTCTGTTCGATCAGGTTATTTCCGAGCGTGTTCTCGCCCTTGACCGCTTTCTCCCAGTCAAGGCCGGTCTGGTACGCCTTAAACGTCCATGTGGGATGCTGCTTATGCAGTTCCAGGAGATACGGAATGTAGCTCTCCGGGAATCCCGCCTTCCGAAGCGTATCGGCGTAGGAATCCTTTGTATCCGTCTTCGGCACACTGGTTTTCTGCAGCGTTCCGCTGTTATTTTTCTCCGTCAACGGAAAATCCTTCGACAGCGATATGTAGTCGCCGAACATATATCCGCGGTACTCCATACCGTTCACGATCAGAGCTCCGTCATACCAAACGTAGCCATCCTCGGAATACGCGTAGGAAACCACCGTAACCTTCTGCCCCTTGGAGACCGTTACAACCTTGGCGTACTCAGTTCCCGGACCGGTGCGGATGTTAAGCGTGCTCGAGGTGACTGTCGCCTCGGTGCCGCTCACCGACGGTTTGGAAGGCGTCGGCGTGGGCGTGGGGATTTTCCCCTTGGAATCCGCAGAGGTATCTTTGCTTGTTGTATTCTTTGTATCCGCCGGTTTCGGCGTCGGGGTCGGTGTTGCCTTCGGCGTCGGTGTGGCTGCTGCCGAACCGCTCGTAATAGAGACATAACTTCCGAACACATATCCGGTCTTGGTCACGCCGTCGAATTTCACCTCCACCTGATACCAGGTTCTTCCCGAGGAATCCTTCGCGGTTCCGAGAACCGGAAGCCGGTCATTCTGGTAAACCTTGCCGAGCACGTCGCTCGCCGTCGAGGCCGACTTGCGCACGTTCATTCTGGTGGCGGTAACAATGGCAACGCTGCCGGTCTTCTGCCCTGTGGAATCCTTCTGGGCGGGAGTTGCCGTAGGCTTGGGCGTCGGAGTCTTCTCCGCCGTGGTCACGGTGACATAGTTTCCGTAAACGTATCCCTTAGTATGCTTTCCGTTCAGCGTTATCTCCACAAGATACCAGGTGTATCCCGAGGAATCCTTGGCGGATCCGAGTATGGGCAGTCGGTCTCCGCTGTATGCCTTGCCCAGCACGTCGGAGGATGTCGTTGCCCCTTTTCTTACATTCATTCGCGTCACATTCACAATTGCAACCCGGCCCGAACTGCTTTTGTTCGTTTTCGCAGCCTGCGTCGGCGTGGGCGTTACGGCCTTCGTTGTCGGCGAAGGCGTTGGCTTAGCGGTTCCCTTGGTTGGCGTCGGCGTCGCAGCCGTCTTCGTTCCGGTCGTTCCGGGCACAGTGCTCTTTGCGGAGATGTAATTGGAGGTGGAATACCCGGTTACCTTTTTCCCGGAAATCGTCGCCTCGATCTTGTACCAGACCACGCCGTTTCCGGCGGTTGCGGTTCCGATGATGGTGACCTTCTGCCCCTTTGTGAGCGTTCCGATACAGTCGTATTTGGTGCCTGCTCCCTTGCGGACATTGAGGATACCGGCGGTTACGGTGCCCTCAATCTGATACGGTGCAGCATACGCCAAGACAGCATTAACAGACGACGTTCCCAAGAACCCCGTCACTGTCTGGAGCACCAGTGCCAACACCAGTGCGATCGCAATACGCCGCGCCCTCTTCATACATACCTCTCCGCACGGAAACCGCGCCTGCGGGAATCCGCTTATTATGGGCATCTGACCCCAAATTACATGATTCCCATCATATCAATACTATTTTAATACGACTGCTGTAGAATTGCAAGCGTTTTTCCTCCGGAAAACCCGCGGAAACCCCTGTAAATACAAAGAGAGTTGCCGCATAAATGCGACAACTCTCGTAAATCATTGTTCTTGTGTCTCATCCGACAGGGATCAGATCTCGGATTCGCGCTTTCTGTTGCTGTACATTGCTACGGAAGCAGCAACCATTGCAACGAGCAGGAGGATGAACCATACGGTTACCGTGCTGGTATCGGCAGTCTTAGGAGTGTCCTCTTTACTCCTCTTTCAGCTCCTCCGCAACCTCTTCCGCTGCTTCCTCCACACCTTCGACGATCTCTTCCACAGCCTCAACTTCAGCCTCAACCTTCGTTGCGACAGCTGCTTCAATGGGTTCAACCATCAGAAAACGGTATGCTGCCACTGCCAGGAGGGATCCTGCGAGAGGTCCTACGATAAATACCCAGACATCCCCGATCGGCGTCGTGTTGCCGTCGATGGCCGCCACGATAGCGGGGCCGAGGCTGCGCGCCGGGTTGACGGAGGTGCCCGTCAGGCCGATGCCGATAATATGAACAAGAACAAGCGTCAAACCGATCACAAGACCTGCCACGTGGCCGTGGTTAGCCTTCTTGTAGGTAACGCCGAGGATTGCAAAGATGAAGACAAACGTCAGAAGGCACTCCACGATCAGACCTGCTGCAATGCTTCCGTCAACGCCGGCCAAGCCGTTGCTTCCGAGGGTCCCGTTAGTAAGATCCGTACGGTTTCCGAGCGTAAAGATCGCCTTCAGGATCCCAGCACCGCCGAGTGCTCCGAGCACCTGCGCGCAGAGATATCCGAGGAAATCCTTCGTGTCCAGATCGCCGTTCACCCAAAACGCAACGGAAACTGCAGGGTTGATGTGGCAGCCGGACACATTGCCGACGCTGTAGGCCATCGCCACGATCACCAGACCGAACGCGAACGCCGTCAGGATATAACCGCAGCCGTTGTCCGAATCACAACCGACCGTCATCGCTGTTCCGCAGCCGATAAGGACCAGAACCAAGGTTCCGATGAACTCAGCCACATACTTCTTGATACTTCCCATAATACCTTACCTCCTTGTTTTGATTACAATATCGCCAGGCACCCTGTGCCGCCGATCCGTTATCATTCGGAAAATGCCGACCCCAACGGCTTATTTTCCGATAAACTGAAGAAAATTGTACAGTCCCGAATACTGCGCGTTCATATCGTGATCCGCGTTCGGAACCTCATACCAGATATGGTCGATCCCGTTTTTTACGAAAAGATTGTGATAACTCTTCGGGAATTGTCCGACAACGCTGTCCTTCGTTCCGCAGCAGATGATGATCTTGTCGGGGATCGTGACGCCGTCGGCAAATTTCACCTCTTCTTCCTTGTAGGATCCCTCATGCGTCATGAACATATCCACCCCGGGAACCAGACCCGGAGCCGGTGCAATGGCACAGGCCGCCCGGAAACGGTCCGGATAGGTGATGATCGTATAAAGCGTCTCGCGTCCGCCCATGGAGAAGCCCGCGATATAGGTGCCCTCACGACCGCCGATGACCGAGTAATTCTCCTCGATATACGGGATCAGGCACTGCGTCAGGTCATGAGCGAAATTGTCATAGGGGATCATCTGTTCCGCGCTGAATCCCGGTGCCTGGGCTGTGTCATCCGAGGCCGCAAACATGGCCGGGCAAACGAGGATAAACTCTTCGCTCAGACCATCCGCTACAAGGTTTCCGATGAGAACCGGAAGATTCGCATCCCCGGCGAAGGAATTCTCGTCACCGAAGATCCCATGCAAAAGATAGACCACCGGATACTTCTTCTCTTCCGTATAGCCCGCAGGCAGAAGCACTGTGGCTCCGCGGTCACGCTTACAATAGTCCGAGTAGTACGTGATGTGGTTGAATTTGCCGTAGGCTGCGCCGTCCCGCTTCTTCAGATACTGCGACGGGCACAACAGCATCATGCCGTTCTCATCCACCGCAGGCGTCGCTGTGGGTGCCGGCGTCGGCGTGTCCGTCGGTGCCGGGGTCGCCGAAGGGGAAAGTGCAGCCTCATTCACCTGTTTTACCTCTTCGGTAGGTGTCGTTTGTTCTTCATTCGGTGTCACTTTCGTAGCCCCTCCGTCATTGGATTTGTCAGATGATCCGCAACCGATGCATGCCACGGCAGCCAGCGCTGCGATGGCACAGATTGCCAATATTCGTCTCATTGTTTTTCTGTCCTCTGTGTGTAATCGAATCGTTTCTCTGCAGGGCGTATACCGTTACGCCTCGTCGATGGCCTTGCCGATGTCGTGGCGCATGTACTTGTTGGCGAAGCTGATCTTCTCGGTGGCCTTGTATGCGTTGGCACGCGCCTCCTTCAGATCCGCTCCGAGCGCCGTGACGCCGAGCACACGGCCGCCGTTTGTCAGGACCGCGCCGTCCTCGCCGAACTTCGTTCCCGCGTGGAACACAAACTCCGTCTTGCTTCCCTTGAATGTCTCAAGGCCGGAAATCGGGAAGCCCTTCTCGTACTTCTGCGGATACCCGTCGGATGCAAGGATCACGCAGACCGCCGCGTTGTCCGCGAAGGAGAGCTCGATCTGATCGAGGGTTCCGTCGATGCATGCCTCGAACACGTCCACGATATCATTTTCCATACGGGGAAGAACAACCTGCGTCTCCGGGTCGCCGAAGCGGGCGTTGAATTCCACAACCTTCGGTCCCTCCGGCGTCAACATCAGACCGCAGTACAGCACGCCCTTGAACGGCCGTCCCTCCGCCGCCATGGCAGCCACCGTGGGCTCATAGATTTTCTCCGTACAGATCTTATGGATTTTCTCGGTATAGAATGGGCTCGGGGAAAATGTTCCCATGCCGCCGGTGTTGAGTCCCGTATCGCCGTCACCCGCGCGCTTGTGGTCCTGCGAGCTGGTCATGCAGCGGATCGTCTTTCCGTCACAAAAGCAGAGCGCCGACACCTCGCGGCCGGTCATGAACTCCTCGACAACCATCTTGTCGCCGGCCTTGCCGAAGTGCTTATCCAGCATGATCTCCTTGACGCCGGCAACCGCCTCCTCCTCGGAGTTACAGATGAGAACGCCCTTTCCGAGCGCCAGTCCGTCCGCCTTCAGAACAACGGGATACTTGTTCTGCGCCTTGATGTATGCTGTCGCCTCCTCCGCGTCCGCAAAGGTCTCATAGGCCGCGGTGGGGATGTTGTACTTCTTCATCAATTCCTTGGAAAATGCCTTGCTCCCCTCGATGATCGCCGCATTGGCACGCGGCCCGAAAGCGCGAAGTCCCGCCGCCTCGAAAGCATCCACGGCGCCGGCCACAAGCGGATCGTCGGGACCGACTACGATCAGGTCAATCTCACTGTCCTTTGCAAACGCGATCAGCTTGTCGAACTCCAAAACGCCGATGGGAACACAGGTCGCAAGCTCCGCGATTCCCGCATTGCCGGGGGCGCAGTAAATCTTCGACGCCTTCTCACTCTTTGCAATGGATGCGATGATCGCGTGCTCTCTTCCGCCGCTTCCGATAACCAGTAGATTCAATTTCGTATCCTCCGTGTATATTGTTTTTTCAAGTCAAGCCGACACATGCCGGCGGACCCTTCTTACTCCGTCACAAACCAGTTTCCGTTGTTGTCCCTGTGTACCCGTCCGTTGGCGATCGCGTCGATCACCTGCGGAAGGATGATCCATTCCGCCTGCTCCATCACGCGGCGTTGCAGCACTTCGGGCGTGTCGTCCGGCTCAACTGCCACGGCCTTCTGGAGAAGGATCGGGCCGGTGTCTGTGCCTTCATCCACATAGTGGACCGTAGCGCCGGTCACCTTCACGCCCCGGGCGAGCACCTGCTCATGGACATGCAGTCCGTAGAACCCGTCGCCGCAGAAGGAAGGGATCAGCGACGGATGGATATTGATGATCCTGCGCTCATAACGGCGGATCATCTCCGCCGGAATGATCACGAGAAATCCTGCCAGAACGATGAGGTCGGGTTTTAAGCTGTCCACCGCCTCAAGCAGAGCCGTCTCAAACTCAGCCCGTGTCGCATAGGCCTTGCGGGACACACATACGGCAGGGATTCCCGCCTTCTTCGCGCGCTCCAGCGCATAGGCATCCGTACGGTTGCTGATGACGCCGCAAATCTCCGTGTTCGTTATCTTCCCGTCGCGCACCGCGTCGAGAATCGCCTGCAAATTCGTGCCCCCTCCGGACACCATAACTGCTGCTCTCATGTCTCCTCCCATTGTATCGCCGAAATGTTGTAAAAATCAAGTACAAAGCGGTGTTTACACAACATTTTCCGTGTATAACAAACGCCCGCGTACCGGTCTATGCCGGCACCCGGGCGCACTTACCGATTACAGAAGCCGGATTCCCTTCTCGCCGTCAGCGATCTCGCCGACGATGTAGGCCTTTTCCCCGGCAGCTGCCAGCAGGCGAAGCGTCTCATCCGCCTTGTCGCTCGAAACGGCAACCATCATTCCGATACCCATATTGTAGGTATTGTACATCATCTTTTCTTCGATGTTTCCGGTCTTCGCCAGAAGTTCAAAGATGGCGGGGACATCGTAGCTGTTCTTGCGGATCACGGCAACCTTGCCCTCCGGAAGCATCCGCGGGATGTTCTCATAGAAACCGCCGCCCGTGATGTGGCTGCATGCCTTCACGGTAACGCCGCCGTCCTTCAGGGCCTTCAGAGCCTTCACATAAATCTTCGTGGGCGTCAGCAGTGCCTCACCGAGGGTGCAGCCCAAAGAGTCATTGTAGCGCGCCATGGAAGCCTCGCGCATATCGAACACCTTGCGGACCAGCGAGTAACCGTTGCTGTGGATACCCGAGGAAGCGATACCGATGATGGTGTCACCCGCCTCCACCTTGCTGCCGTCCACAATCTCATCGCGGTCCACGATACCTACGGCAAATCCCGCAAGGTCATACTCGTCTACCGGATAGAAGCCCGGCATCTCCGCCGTCTCGCCGCCGATCAGTGCGCATCCGGCCTGCTTGCAGCCCTCCGCAACGCCCTTTACGATCGTGGCGATCTTCTCCGGATAGTTCTTTCCGCAGGCAACATAATCGAGGAAGAACAAAGGCTCGCCGCCCGCACACGCAATGTCGTTCACACACATTGCCACGCAGTCGATACCGATGGTGTCGTGCTTATCCAAGAGGAATGCAATCTTCAGTTTCGTTCCAACGCCGTCCGTTCCCGACACCAGCGTCGGATGTTTCATCGTCATAAAACGGTCGAGGGAAAATGCACCCGAGAACCCGCCGAGTCCGCCCAGCACTTCGGGACGCATCGTCTCTTTCACATGTGCCTTCATCAGCTCCACGGCACGATAACCCGCTTCGATGTCTACACCTGCATTCTTATAATCCATACTGCAGCTCTCCTTTTTCTTTCCTGTTACGCTGCGACTGCCGCACCGTAACGGCCTCAGCTCCTCCGGTCTCCCGGAAGGCCAGCACCATTGTAACACAAAACATCGGAACCTGCACCTGTCAAAGTTGGGATTTCCGCTGTTTCTTTTTCATTGAAACCATAAGGATTACTTATTGTCTGCGTAGTTTTGATAACCTACGCTTTCCAGTCTCTCCTTTTTAGCCATGACGCCGTCCTTCAGCTCCTGCTTGTACGCAATGATCTTCGCCAACAGCTCCTTGTCGTGTGTTGCGATGATCTTCGCAGCAAGGATACCGGCGTTTGCGCCGCCGTCGATGGCCACCGTGGCAACCGGGATTCCCGAGGGCATCTGCACGATAGAATACAGGGAATCCACGCCGCCGAGCGCCTTCGTGTGGATTGGCACGCCGATGACCGGGAGCGGGAAGATCGCCGCGCACATACCCGGCAGATGCGCTGCCCCGCCGGCGCCGGCGATGATCACCTCAAAGCCCTTCTCCGCCGCGGTGTTGGCGTAGTCAAAAAACACATCGGGCATGCGGTGTGCCGAGATGATGGTCATCTCGTACTCGATGCCGAATTTCTCAAGGATTGCCGCAGCCTTCTGCATGATCGGCAGATCCGAATCGCTTCCCATAACAATTCCTACTTTAGCCATATGTCCCTCCGTATTGATCCGGTTTTCACCGTGATAGTTCTTTTATGTCATTTGCCTGCTTTTTCGAGTTCCTCAAGGGGCTCGTTCAGCTCTTCCGTGCCGGGCACGACAAACCGGCCGTTTCTTATGATCGCGCCGATCACCCTGCCCTTCGCATCATGGACCAGGATTTCCCCGAGCTCGTCATAGGGGATCGTGATATCCGTGTGACAGTTCATGTACGCCTTCGCGGGATCCGTATCCCGAAGCGCCGAGACCTCATTCTCTCTGGCGATGATCTCCTTGCCGTCAGGATTGTACAGCGCATGGTCCTCGCTGTGACTGTAGCACGTATCTCCCACCGCAAAATGGGGTCCCGTCTTCTCGGCAATCAGGATCGGCAGCTTCTCCTGCACATCGCATCGGATTCCCATGGCGTACGCCACGGTGTTCGTCCCGATGGCAAACTCGCCGATGGGCAGCGTCTTGTGCTGTGCAAGGATTGCCTCCTCAAGGAAGGTTCTGTTTTCATTGTCCGTCGGAAAATTATCACACATGTAGGAGGTGATCATTCCGTCCTTGAAGGTGAAGCGGAGGTTTTTAAACGTCACTCCGTCGATGCACACCTTCGTCACATGGAGCGTACCCTCCGTGCCGGCAAGCACCGGGGATGTGAACACCTCGCCCACCGGAATGTTGACATCCGCGCCGCAGTTTTCGAAGTTGGTCTGCTTCGCCGGATCGGTGAGGGTGTGAAGCATCACCTTCATGTTCGTCTCGTTGGCACCCCTGCCGGACACGGTCACATAAGCGCCCTTGTCGAGCACGTCGATGATCTTCTGCTGGATCTCCTTGTAATGTGCATTGGAGAGCGTATTACAGCGGATGGTCTCGCGGAACACCTCCGTAAAATTCTTTCCAACCGAAGGCACCGGATACGCAATGATCGTGAATGTCCGCTCCTCCGGCTTGATGTACTGCTGGATGATCGGAACGATGCGGCCCCTCAACTCCTGAAGGAATGCTGCCGTACGGGGCTTTGCCGTCGGCACCGCGCGCTTGTTGACATACTCCACATCGGGCTCGCCGAAGATCTCCTGCACTGCAGGTCCGGCAAATCCCGCTAACGGCTCCTTATATACTTCGAGGCATTCCCTCATGCTCGTGACGGCCTCTTCGATGATCGGCCGCTGAAGCACGAGGAATCCGTTGTTCCGGTGGTCATAGCTGTACTGACGGTTGACCGAATTGCCGCCGATGCCGCCGATCTGGAAGTTCAGGATATTTACCAAGAGTGCACTCTGCAGGAACAGTCTCGGCTCAAGGCCTGCCTCGCGGAACAGCTCCGCAGCTCTTGCCGTCACCCTCTCAAAACCGATGTAGGTATCGAACGCCACCGAATTCTTCTTCGAGCGGTCGATCCGCATGGTCTCAAAACTGTCGATAAATCCGTTGACAAATGTCTTCGCCATCCCGTCGATGGTCTTCTTCGGCTGCTTGGCGAGGAACCGGTGAACGGCAATCGCCTCCTCCGACACCGGAACACCGTAGTCATACAGGCATCCCTCGTCCTCCGCCGCACGGCGGATGATCTCCTCCACGGCTTTCGATGAGGAGGGGTCGTATTTTTCGTACATGCGAAGCTCGGTGTACTCGCGGAAATAGTCGTGGGCATAGTAATAAAGGCTCTGCTTGATGCCCCGGTCCACGCCGTCCTTCTCGATGTGACCGAAGATCTCCGCGATCAGCTCGCAGACATAGAGATAAGGCTTTTCAATGCCCCGCATGAGATACGGGACGGTCTCGAAAAGCTCGCGCCCGAGCATGGCGATCACCTGGGCATACGTTGTGCCGTAAGCACGGGCTGCAACATCCGGGTTCAGGATGGACGTCTTATACTCCGCCTCACAGACAGACGCATACAGAGCCCGGTTTTCGCTCTGTTTCGCCGCCGGATCCAGCTGCGCCCACTGGCCTTTCGCAACGGATTCCGCCATCCGCTTCGCGTCGGAAGCAATGCGCACGAGTTCCGCAAGTCCTTTCGGGGCATTTTTTTGTTTCGCGGAATCGCGCAGTCCCGAGAGCACAAGGGAAAGTCTCTCCTTCTCCTCCGCGGACAGGGAAAGCATGGAAGGCGTATGGTCCTTATCCGCCTTCCTGCCGGTTTGTTTCTTCATCTGTTATATCCTTTCCGGAATTCCCCGCAGGGATATTCCGCCTGACGTATTCCTATTTGGGAATTACAGCGCCGCACCGATCAGGAACAGCCCGAAGGTGATGACGATCACGGCGATGTTGATTACAAGCCCGATCATGGCGTATCCGTCGAAAAACGGGGTTTCCCTTCGCGCCGTAGCGGAGGACGCCGCACCTGCGATGGCGAGAATGCCGTTGAGAAACAGCAGACTGCCCACGGGAGCCTCCTTGTGGACACGCCCGTAAAAAAGACAGAATAAAAAGAAGAAAACACAGAGCACGCCGACAACAAGCGACACCTTCCCCATGATGGAACGGTGCCGTCCCTTGTAATGAACGGTTGATTTCTCCGAACCCGGCTTGTCCATGCTTTCTATCCTTCTTATTTTTTCTTCCGGCGTTTCTTCTTTCCGCCGGAGGAAGCTCCTGTTAACGCCCTGCGCACCGGGATACTTACAAGAATTCCCAGAATGCCGCCGAGGGTGTTCAAAATCACGTCGTCAATATCCAGCGTCCCCACATTGCAGACATATTGGAGCACCTCCGCAAGGATGCATGCGATGTATACCACCGCCAGTGCAAACACGCCGTAGGGACGTCTCGGCGCCAACAGTGCCACGCACAATCCCATGGGGAAAAATGCCGCGATATTGCCGACGATATTCATCCAGAACAATCCGGATGTCAGACTCTGCGGTCCCTTGTAAAACCGCCGGATCTCCTGAAAGGGAATGAGATTGATCCCGTGGGCGCTGCCCTGCGTCCGGCCGAATTTCGCTGAGAAAAACAGCACATAGACCAGCACCGCAAGGTACAGCACAAACACGATCCCGACAAATCCCTTTTGCTTTTTTGTTAACTCCATTCCTGTTCCCCGTTTCGGAAGATTCCCGAGATGACCCGGGGGATTCAGCTTACTGGCGCAGCTCGACTCCGAGCTCCGAAAGGCCCTTAAGGATTCCGTTCATCACCTTCGTGATCTCCTCGTCGGTCAGCGTGTGATCCTTCGAGCGAAGGGTCACGGAGTAAGCCATGGACTTGTGTCCTTCAAGAATCTGGGAACCCTCGTAGATATCGAAGAGACGGTACTCCTCCAAAAGCTTTCCGCCGTTTTTGCGGATTACCTCCTCGATGTCGCCTGCAAGAACGCTCTTCTTCATCACCATGGAGAGGTCGCGGGTAACCGCCGGGAATCTGGCGATTCCCTCGTACTTCAGGTCAAAGCTTGCGTACTCACAGATCTTGGGCATATCCAGAACGCCGATGTATGTGCGGTCGCCCAGATCATAGGTCTCGCAGACCTTCGGATGAACCTCGCCGAGGTATCCGATGGGTACGCCTGCATAGGAAACGACAGCCTGACGGCCGGGATGCAGGAAATTGAACGCACCCGTGTTCTTGTAGGTGAGGGGCTTCTTCATGCCGACACGGCAGATGAAATCCTCCATCACGCCCTTCATGTCAAAGAAATCACCGTCGCCGTAGAAACCGAGGGTAAACTGTACTCTCTCATCCGGAAGCTCCGTGAGAGGAAGCGCCTTCGGCAGATATATCTTAGCCATCTCGTAGAGGCGGCCGTTCTTGTTTCTGCGGTTATAGTTCGTTGCAAGGGAGGTCAGCATGCCGTTCAAAGGCGTCGTACGCATCACCGAGAAGTCCTCTCCGAGCGGGTTCGCGATGGTCACGGTTCCGCGAAGCCTGTCATCCGCCGAAAGGCGAAGCTTGTCAAACACCTTGGGGCTCTCGAAGCTGTAGGTCATAGCCTCGGAAAATCCGTACTGCTCCGCAACATCCCTTGCGATATCATTCAATTTGCGATCCAGGGGAATACTTCCCTTGCCGGCGCCCTTCGGAAGCGTCACCGGAATGTTTGCATAGCCGTAGAACCGTGCAACCTCCTCGTCAAGGTCAGCGTGGCAGAGGATATCCTGTCTCCAGGTCGGTACGATCACCTCGCCGGTAGCCCAGTCGTACTTCAGATCGATCGTCTCGAAGTAACGGATCATCGTCTCCTTGTCGATGTCCGTGCCGAGAACGCGGTTGGTTCTCTCGTAGTCAAACTTGACTCTCCAGGGCTGTTTCGGGTTCGGATACACATCGACGCAGCCTCCCACAACCTCGCCTGCGCCAAGCTCCTCAATGAGCTGGCAGGCACGGTTCATGGCCTCCATGGTCGTGTTGGGGTCAAGTCCCTTCTCGAATTTTGCCTGTGCGTCCGTACGCATGCCGAGACGCTTGCCCGAGAGACGGATGTTCGTACCGTCGAAGCAAGCAGCCTCAAACAGCATCGTTGTAACGCTGTCCGTGATCTTGCTGTTCTCGCCGCCCATGATACCTGCGATACCAACGGATTTCTCCGCGTCGCAGATCATCAGAACATCGTTGTCAAGCTTTCTCTCCTGCCCGTCAAGGGTGGTAAAGGTCTCACCGTCCGCAGCGCGGCGGACAATGATCTTTTTGCCTGCAATGGTGTCGTAATCGAACGCATGCATCGGCTGTCCGTACTCCTCCATCACGTAGTTCGTGATGTCGACGATATTGTTGATCGGACGGATGCCGTTGGAAGCAAGACGGCGCTGCATCCACAGAGGGGACGGCGCAAGCTTGATATTCTTTACAACACGGGCGATATAACGGGAGCAAAGGTCTGTCGCCTGCACCTCAACCGAGATGTAGTCGGAAGCCTTCTCGCTGTTGCCGGTCTCGGTGACAACAGGCGGGCAGAACTTCTTGCCGAAGGTTGCCGCAGCCTCTCTCGCGATACCGATGACACCGAAGCAGTCCACGCGGTTGCTGGTGATCTCATACTCAAAGTTGACGTCGTTCAGGCCGAGAGCATCCACCGCCGAATCGCCGGGCTTCACATCGGGATACATCTCCGGATCGAAGATGTAGATGCCGTCCTCGGCAGCCTCGGGATAGAAATCCTTCGTCGAGCCAAGCTCCTGGATGGAGCACATCATACCGCACGACTCCACGCCGCGCAGCTTACCCTTTTTGATCTTCGTGCCGCCTTCGACCTTCTTGCCGTCGTGGTCCGTGGCAACGCGGCCGCCGTCCAGAACGACGGGGATCATCGCACCTTCGAAAACGTTAGGCGCACCGGTGACGATCTGTACGGTCTCGTTCTCCCCGATCTGCACCTGGCAGACGACGAGCTTATCCGCATCGGGATGCTGTGCAACGGACAGGATCTTCGCCACCACAATGTTTTCCAGATTCTCATCAAGACGTTCGAACCCTTCGACTTTGGAGCCGCTGAGAGTCATGGCATCCGCGTACTCCTGCGCCGTGCACTCAAGGTCCGGAACATAAGCCTTAATCCAAGATAATGATGTATTCATAGTATTCGTATTCTCCGTGTAGATTATTTACAATACCGTGTGGCCGTCTCAGAACTGCCGCGAGAACCGAAGATCGTTCTCGTACAGCAGGCGCATGTCATCGATCTCGTACTTCAAAAGAGCGATGCGCTCAAGGCCGACGCCGAAAGCAAAGCCGGTGTACTTCTCGGGATCGATGCCGCTCATGGTGAGAACACGCGGGTGCACCATACCACAGCCGAGGATCTCGATCCAACCGCTGCCCTTGCAGAACCGGCAGCCCTTGCCGCCGCACTTAAAGCAGGAAACATCCATCTCTGCCGAGGGCTCGGTAAACGGAAAATGATGCGGGCGGAACTTTACTTTCGTCTCCTCCCCGAAGATTTCCTTCGCGAACTCCGCAAGGGTTCCCTTGAGGTCGGCGAAGGTGATGTTGTCGTCGATCACAAGTCCCTCAATCTGATGGAAGCAGGGCGAATGGGTCGCGTCCACCTCGTCCGAGCGGTATACGCGGCCGGGTGAGAGAATGCGAAGGGGAAGCTTGCCCTTCTCCATGATGCGGGCCTGCACCGAAGAGGTCTGCGTGCGGAGAAGGATATCCTTGCTGATGTAGAAGGTATCCTGCTCATCCTTCGCGGGATGGTTCGCAGGTATGTTGAGAGCCTCGAAATTGTAGTAGTCCTCTTCCACCTCGGGGCCGTCCACGATCTCATAGCCCATACCGACGAAGAATTTTTCGACCTCGGCAAGAGCGATGTTGTTTACATGGCGATGGCCCTCCGTCATCCGCTTTGCGGGCAGGGTAACGTCGATGGTTTCCTCCGCCATGCGGAGCTCCTGCATCTTCTCTGCAAGGGCCTGTTTTACCTCCTCGAGACGGTTCTCGATCGCCGTGCGGGCCTCGTTGACCAGCGCGCCGACAGCCGGACGATCCTCCGGAGCTACGTCCTTCATGGATTTGAGAACCTCGGTGAGGGCTCCCTTCTTTCCGAGGAACTCCACGCGGATCTCGTTAAGAACTTCCATGGTTTGCGCCTGTTCCAATTTTTCAAAGCAAGCGTTGCGAATTGCCTGTAACCTTTCTTTCATGGCGTTTGCGCAGGACCCCGACGGGTTACTCCTGCAATCCTTTCATATAGTTTATATAGTTGTCCACAGAGCGGGAATCGATCACAAAATCGCACACTCCGCGTCGTTCAACCGTAATAAAGCCATCCTCGCCGCGGAAGAACCGAAGTTCGGAGTCCTTGTTTTTCTCCTTATCCATCACTTCGACCCGGACCGTCATGATCGGATCCGTCTCGGGGGTATCCATCGGACGATACGCCGTTGCCACGAGCATAAGCGTGTGGGAGGACCAATCCGACATAAAATCTTCGCTGACTTCCTTCCCGTTCAGGAGGAACGTGTTCTTCTCCTCTCCGGGAATCTGTTCGAACACATAGGATCCGTTCTCCGTGGTGATCTCCACCTTTGCAAAGGTGGTGTACGTCGGGAAGAACAGGGTTGCGTAAGTGTTGGCGAAAACATCAAACTCGCACATGTTCCGGATTTTTCCCTCCGACATCATCAGAAGGACATCCAACCCCTGAAGCTTCGCGTAATACCCACCGTCCTCAGTGGTGTCGCCGATCAGAAGCGTGTAGGAATTCTCCTCGGTGCCGGCCTCGTTGGTATACTTGACCGTCAGCGTTGCAGCGGGATTGCTCAGCCCGTATTTGCTGAATTCCTCGGGTCTGACCACCTTCATATCGTCGCAGTAGATCGCCAGATACCACTCTAATTGCGCCAGCCAGGGAGCGTTGATGGTGTCCGCCTCCACCGCAGCCCGGTACGGCTTGTCGATCACCCAGTTGAACAGGTTTTTGTTGGAGTAATCATACGGGTTCGGCATCAGCTTCACCGCGTGAAATTCCGGGAAAAGACTTCCCTCGATCGTCACCTCTGTAACGTATTTTGCTGCCGAGATCGACGGCAGGGATACTCTCGAGGTGTAGTAGGACCGTTCGCGTACCATGTAAAAAGCGTAGGAACTTGACACCAGGTACACGTTGGGATCCCCGGCAAACCTGCAGTAGTACTGGTCTTTCGTGGGAACCCGGTCACCGACCATGATCGTCACGAGCTCCTTGGAACCCGCATATGCGGTAAAGGTTCCGGCAGGCTCCGCGAGCCCGTACTCCGAAAAATCGGCGGGATTCTCAATCTTGTTCAGAGCCAGAAGATTTTTCAGAAATTCATGGACCAGATTTTCGAAGATCACCGGATTCGGCAGGTCATTGTCGTTGTACCATTTATCGTCTTTTTTCTCAAATACGGCGTCGTAATACGTATTGTGGATCTCGATCTTGTCGACGCTGTCCACATCGATCGTCATGACCGTAAACGCCTTCGGGGTCTCGTCGTTCTTAACCGGATTGTTTTTCCTGTCCTGCAGGACAAGGAACAGGACGAAAAGCGCCGCCGAGGCCGCGATCAGTACCGCGAGCCAGATTATATGGGATCGTTTCATTGGGTTGTTACCTTCTCAACGCGTCTGCGCAATACAACCACGATTCCCGCTACCAGGATCAATGCCGGGAACAGGAACGAGAGCATTGCAACATTATTGCGCTGGTTTGTAGTCATCTGGAGAGCTTCCTCCATCGCAGTAGTGTTCGGGATCGAGAGAGCACTCGCTGCATCCTCCGTCTGTACGCCCGCCATACATTCCAACAGCTGGAACCGGTTGGCGTAAGAAGCGCTGCCGGTCAGGTAGGCATCCGAGAGGAAATAGGTGGAGGAAAACACATACATCGTTCCGGTCACACCGTTGAAGGTATCCTCCGACTTGACGAGCAGAGGATATGTCTCGAGGGTGTCGGAATCCGTAAGGGCAAGGTTGTCCGTAAGCTCGCGGACATACGCTTTCGACGAAGTCTCACAGAGCGCGGTGATGGTCGTCGTCTTCTTCTGCACTTCCGTCTTTTTGATGGGAACAACGCCGGGCCATACGGTGTTTCTCTTACCGTATTCCCCGAGGACATGGGTCACGTTGTCACCGACGGTCCTGGAAACATCCGATTCGCACACGACGCCGCTGTAGAATTCCAGTCCGCAGGAACGCATAAGGCTCTGCAGATTGACAAATGTGTTCGTGTTAAACATCAGCGAAAGGATAACCGTTCCGCCGCCGGTGAGATAATTCTCGATCGCGGTGACTTCACCCTCGGTGAGATCCGAGATCGGGGATCCGATGAAAAGGATGTTGCAGTCTTTCGGAACCGCTCCCTCCTTTGTGAGGTTGCAATACCGGACCGTATAGGCGTTGAGACCCATGAGGTCCAGGAATGTCTCCGTCACCTTGCCCAGGCTCTCCTCGTCGCCGCCCTGGATCCATTCCCATTCCCCGTGACCGCTGGTCATGTAAACCGTTCCTTTGGACTCCTGCGTCACGGATACGATGGCCTTGATGATCTCCAGCTCGGCGTCATAACCGATCTGGTAACGGGTGAGGGTCTGCATGTCTATATCATAGATCCTCATCTGGTCGGAATCGATATAGCAGTATTTCGAATCATCGTTTCCGTTGATAACGATGATACTGTTGTTTGTAATCTCCGCCATTTTGTTGTACTGATAAACAAACTGCGGATACTGGACCGGATCCTTATAGTGCAGATGGATATTGTCGTTGGCCGCGGCAATCTGCTCCGCACTCTGCTGGATCGTCAGCTCCTCCTCGCCCTCGGATGTCACATAGTACAACTCAACAGGCACGTTGAAGCCTTTCAGGAATTCCCTGCTTGCCTCGGACAGGGAATATTTTCCGGTCGATGTCAGGTCTTTGTAGGTAAACATTCTTCCTGAGACAAGATTGACTACCACAAGAACAACGATCACAAGAAACGACAGAGCCGTGGCATATGCTCCGCCGCGGAACTTCCGGGAGTTTATCGCTTTGCCCATGTCACGCCTCCCATCTTCTCTTCTTGATGGCCTGAATAGTCAGAAACACGAAGAGAACACACAGACTGAGATAGTAAATGTACGACGAAATATTGCAGATCCCGTACTTGAACAGCTGAAAGCGCGAATTGATGGAAAGCCATCCGAACACCTTGGCAAGACTTCCGTCGAACATCAGGGAATCATAGCAATAGGCACCTACAAGGCCTCCGACCAGAACAAGTGCCGTGACCACGGTCACGATCTTGTTTTTCATCATCACGTAGGTGATCACCGCGATGACAAAGGCGATGATCAGCAGGACCACGAGCGCCAGCATGTGACCGGTGGGAAGCATCTCAACGAGCATGTCGAGCATGAGCGTGAAGAGGATTACCATAAAGGTCAGGACCGCTGCGAAAACCTGGCTCTCGGTAAGAGCCGAAATGAACATGCCGATCGCCATGTAAGTGCAGCCCAAAAGGAAGAACGCCGCGATTGTCGTGTAGGCGATGGCATAGTTCGTGGCGCCGTAATTATGCAGTACCGGCGGATAGATGCAGATGATCGCCACCGCGATGGCAAACACGGTGATGAGCGCAAAATATTTGCCGAGAATGATGCGCTCGATGCTCACCGGCGACGTGAAGATCAACTGGTCTGTACGCTGCTTCTTCTCCTCCGCAAGGATGCGCATCGTCAGCATCGGAACCAGAAGAAGGAAGAACGTCGTGGTGCTGTTCACGGCGTACGCGAAGTTGGCATACCCGTTGACCAGATTGTGGCGGTATTGGAACACGCCGACGAAAACCAGCAGGAATGCGACAAAAAGATATCCGATCAGGGAGGTGAAATAAGCGCGCAGCTCTTTCTTATAAATTGCTAGCATGCCGAATCCTCCTTTCCCGTCATCTCGATGAAGACATCCTCGAGGGTCTTCTGGATCGCGTTCATCTCATATAACGTCAGGGAATCGGCGGCACACAGGCGGAACAGGCGTGCCCGGTTCTCCGCCTCATCCGAAAAATACACCGAGTACGCATGGAGTCCCTCGCCCGGATTCTCCTCCAGCTCATCCCACTGGGAAACGTTTCCGAGCTTCGAGATGGATCTGCCGAACTTTTCCCTGTCCGCATCCACAACAATACGGATACCTGAGGTTCCGCCGAGGGTGCGGATGATATTTTCCGGGGTATCGATAACGATTTTCTTTCCGTGGTTGATGATCAAAACGCGATCACAGACCGCATTGACCTCAAAGAGGATGTGGGAGCTCAAAATGATGGTGTGCTCCCGGCCGAGGCTGCGGATCAGTTCTCTCATCCAGGTGATCTGCATCGGGTCAAGGCCTACGGTGGGCTCGTCGAGGATAAGGACCTCGGGGTTGCCGATCAGTGCCTGCGCAAGCCCGACTCTCTGGCGGTATCCCTTACTCAGATGCTTGATCAGTTTGTTCTGCATATGCGTGACATGCAGAAGGTCCATCACGCGGTCAACCTCCGCCTTCCGTTCCTTTCTCGGGACCTCCTTCAACTGCGAGCAGAAGAAAAGGTACTCCTTCACCCGCATATCCGGATAGACCGGCGGGATCTCGGGAAGATACCCGATGCACCGCTTCGCCTTCTCCGGCTCATCATAGACGTTGAACCCGTTGATCGTCACATTTCCTTCGGTGGCGGAATTGTAACCGGTTATCATATTCATGGTTGTGGATTTGCCGGCGCCGTTGGGTCCCAGGAAACCCAGGATCTCCCCCTTCTCGACCTCAAAGCTGAGGTCATCCACGGCACGGAAATCCCCGTACTGCTTCACCAAATTCTCTACTTTGATCACTCTGAATGCCTCCTAATCCGAACTGTTTCTCCCCACGCGGATGCACTTAACCGATGACATCCTTCATCGTGTACAGGCCGGGCTTCTGTCCCGCAAGGAATTTCGCCGCAACGATCGCACCCTTGCCGAAGATTGCCTTCGAGTACGCCATGTGGCTGATGGTGATGACTTCATCCGTGCCTGCGAAAATAACATCGTGGTCGCCAACGATGGTACCGCCGCGTACCGCGCTCAAGCCGATCTCGTTCTTCGGTCTGGGTTCACTTCTCTGAGAGCGGTCAAAGACATACTCCTTCGCCTCGGGAAGCGCCTCGTTGATCGCATCCGCGATCGCCAGGGCGGTTCCGCTGGGCGCGTCCTTCTTCAGGCGGTGATGCTTCTCCACGATCTCAATGTCAAAGCCTTCCGCCGCAAGGGTCTTGGCTGCCTCCTGCACAAGGCGGATCAGCACGTTGACGCCGAGGGACATGTTCGCCGACCGTACGATCGGGAGCTCTTTCGACGCCTCGGTGATCTCCTCGATCTGCTCCTTGGTATACCCGGTGGTGCAAAGCACAAGCGGCATGTTACCGCGTCTCTTCGCCTCCGCGATCAGCTTGGAAAGGATCTTCGGAGTTGAAAAATCAACCAGCACATCCGCCTCCTCCTTCACTTCCTCAAACGAAGGATACACCGGAAAATCCGCATCCTTCGGTGCAACCAGATCAACTCCCGCCACGATCCGGGCATCCGGATCCTCCGCAACGAGCTCCGTGATCACACGGCCCATGTGGCCGCTGCAGCCGTTCATAATGATTCTTGTCATGATTCCGCCCCTTTTCCTTTTCCTTTTAAACGGTAATACGGGCGGAACATGCCGCCCGAAGCCGAATGTATTCTACAACAAACGGGCCTTCGGCCGCGCCGTAACGGCACAGCCGTAAGACCCGAACACGTCTTATTTCAGGATTCCCTGTTTCTCCATCTCCGCCTTGAGCACCGCCAGATTCTGAGGCTCCATCACCGACAGAGGCATGCGGACGCTTCCGTCGCACTGTCCCATCAGGCAGGTTGCCGCCTTGACCGGAATGGGGTTCACCTCCAGGAAGAGATCCTTCGCAAGCCGGAAATACTTCACCTGCAGATCTCTTGCAGTGTCCGTGTCCCCGCGAAGATACGATGCCACCATCTCATGAACCTCGTACGGGATCACATGGGAAAGAACGGAGATCACACCCTTTCCGCCGATGGACAGAATCGGTACGATCATATCGTCGTTGCCCGAGTAAATGTCCATCTTCCCGTCGGTAAGCGCCGCAATCTCGGTTGCAACGCTGATATCCCCGGTTGCCTCCTTCACGGCCACGATATTGTCAACCGTCTTGTACAGGGTTGCGATCGTCGCCGGCGCCATCTTGCAGCCCGTGCGGGAAGGAACGTTGTACAGGATCAGCGGTTTCTTCGTGGAAGCCGCAACCGCCGTAAAATGAGCGATCAGACCGTTCTGCGTCGCCTTGTTGTAATACGGCGTCACCACCAGCATCGCATCCGCACCCAGCGCGTCAGCCTCCTTGGTGAGGTAGATTGCCGTCTCGGTGCAGTTGGAGCCGGTACCGGCGATCACGGGAACACGTCCAGCAACCTGCTTTACGCAGAAGCCGATGACATCCAGATGCTCCTCGTGGGAAAGGCAGGAAGCCTCGCCCGTTGTGCCGCACACGACAATGGCGTCGGTTTTATTGGCAATCTGGTATTCGATAATATTTGCAAAACTTTCATAGTCCACCTCGCCGCCGTTTTTGAACGGGGTGATGATGGCTACCGCGGAACCTGTGAAGATTGACATAATAACCTCCGATTCATTCAAAATCATACCCTTTGGGGATGATGTAATATCTCGTGATGAAAAAATCATACAGAGTGGATTTTAGCATTTTCCGTCTCAGATGTCAAGAATCGTCAAATCCACGCGATCCTTTCTCACACCGACGATCACATCCTTTGCAATGCTTGCCACGATGGACTTCTCCAGTTCGTCCCAGGCAGCCTTCTTCGTCTGATCGTCTCGGGCGGCCTTCACCAGCGCTTCCCGGTAGGCTGTCAACGTCCAGGAGTACATCTCTCCGTTCAGCGGCGCACCGGTGACCGTGCAGTCGGCCGGCATTCCCAGACTGAGATAGGAATATTCGGACATTTCATCCAGGTCATCCTGGATCTTCATCATATCGTCAAACGCCAGCATACCGTTCTCCTTTCCTCCGGAGCATCCAAGCTCCCGCCTCGATGAGTCCGATTATACCACACGCGGCAAGCGTATCGCAAGCGCATTTGCACAAGAATTCCCGCGCGTACGCGTATAATGTTGGTAACCTTATCTATTTGAAAAATCGGAATCTTATGATACAATACACAAGGTTTGTGATATAATACACGAGGTATTGCTTAGAATTTTAAGAGGAAAGCAGGTTTATTTGCACCCATGAAAAGAAATGACATCCGGAATATAGCGATCATTGCGCATGTCGACCACGGCAAGACGACCCTTGTGGACGAGCTTCTGAAGCAGAGCGGCGTGTTCCGCACCGGCCAGGTCGTGGAGGAGCGCGTGATGGACTCAAACGATATCGAGCGCGAGCGCGGTATCACAATCCTTTCGAAAAATACCGCCGTCACCTACAAGGGCGTAAAGATCAATATCATCGACACCCCCGGCCACGCCGACTTCGGCGGCGAGGTGGAGCGCGTGCTCAAGATGGTCAACGGTGTTGTCCTTCTGGTTGACGCATTTGAAGGCCCGATGCCCCAGACAAAATTCGTGTTGAAGAAAGCTCTTGAGCTGCACCTTCCGGTCATCGTGTGCATCAATAAGATCGACCGCCCGGAGGCCCGTCCGAAGGAGGTCATCGACGAGGTGTTGGAGCTTCTCATCGATCTCGACGCGGACGAGGAACAGCTTGACTGCCCCATCGTCTTCGCCTCCGCCAAGAGCGGCGTCGCCATTTTGGAACTCACGGACAAGCCCGTCAGCATGGAGCCTCTGTTCGAAACCATTCTCGATTACATCCCTGCACCGGAGGGCGACGAGACCGCCGGCACGCAGGTTCTCATCAGCACTATCGATTACAACGAATATGTGGGCCGCATCGGCGTCGGCAAGGTGGACAACGGCACGATCCGCGTGAACCAGGACTGCGTCATTGTAAACCACCACGACCCCGACAAAATGCGCCGGGTGAAGATCAGCAAGCTCTACGAGTTTGACGGTCTGAAGAAGGTGGAGGTCGAGGAGGCAACCGTCGGTTCCATCGTTGCCATCTCCGGCATCAGCGACATCCACATCGGCGATACCCTCTGCTCCCCGGAGAACCCGCAGGCAATTCCGTTCCAGAAGATTTCCGAGCCGACGATCTCGATGAATTTCCTGGTCAACGACAGCCCGCTGGCTGGTCAGGAAGGCAAGTTCGTCACCTCCCGCCATCTCCGCGAGCGTCTGTTCCGCGAGCTGAACACCGACGTTTCGCTCCGCGTTGAGGAGACCGACACCACCGAGGCCTTCAAGGTTTCCGGCCGCGGCGAGCTGCATCTCTCCGTCCTGATCGAGAACATGCGCCGCGAAGGCTACGAATTTGCCGTGAGCAAGGCGCAGGTCATCTACCGCGAGGACGAGAACGGCAAGAAGCTGGAGCCCATGGAGGAATGCGTTGTCGACGTTCCAGAAGAGTTCGCGGGCAACGTCATCGAAAAGCTCTCCGCCCGCAAGGGTGAACTTCAGGGAATGAGCTCCTTCGGCGCCGGTTCCACGAGACTGACATTTTCCATCCCCGCCCGCGGTCTGATCGGATACCGCAACGAGTTCCTCACGGACACCAAGGGCGAGGGGATCATCAACACCGTATTTTCCGGCTACGCGCCGTACAAGGGAGACCTTAACTATCGTTCCCAGGGAAGCCTGATCGCCTTCGAGAGCGGCGAGGCCGTCACCTACGGTCTCTTCAACGCCCAGGAGCGCGGCGCCCTCTTCATCGGACCCGGCGAGAAGGTTTACGCCGGCATGGTGGTGGGCGAGAACGGCAAGCCCGAGGATGTCGAGGTCAACGTCTGCAAGAGGAAGCAGCTGACCAACACCCGCTCTTCCGCCGCCGACGAAGCTCTCCGCCTCACGCCGCCGCGCATCATGAGCCTCGAGCAGTGCCTCGAGTTCATCGACAACGACGAGCTGTTGGAGGTCACGCCCAAGAGTCTTCGGATCCGCAAGAAGATCCTGGATTCCCTGGAGCGCAAGCGCGCCGCCCGCAGGAACTGATCCGTCACAAGGGTTTACCAATACAAGGAGAAGGAGAACGACAATGAAAAACACAAACTATCTGAATTGGGATGAGTATTTTATGGGGATCGCCCTTCTCTCCGCCAAGCGGAGCAAGGACCCCAACACCTGTGTCGGCGCCTGCATCGTGAGTCAGGAGAACCGGATTCTGTCGGTTGGCTACAACGGCATGCCCCGGGGCTGCTCGGACGATGAGTACCCGTGGGAGCGGGAAGGCGACGATCTGAACACCAAATACTTCTATGTCTGCCACGCCGAGCTGAACGCAATTCTCAATTACACCGGCACCAACATGAAGGGCGCGCGGGTCTACACCACGCTCTTCCCCTGCAACGAGTGCACCAAGGCACTCATTCAGGCCGGCATCACGGAAGTGATCTACCAGAGTGACAAGTACGACCAGACTCCGGCCAACATCGCAGCCAAGCGCATGTTCGCCTCCGCAGGCGTCACACTGCGGCAGCTCCCGGTTACCGGCAAGGACATCGTGATCGCGCTGTAACGGAAACTGTATATCATTATACGGAAAATGATGGGATTCCCCATTTTCCGAAGTCGCATTCTTTTCTATAATGCAATCCGTCACATAATCTTGTGTGGGAACCAAGTTAACCTCCGGCACAGCCGGAATGTTGAGGAAAAAGAGGACAAAACAATGCTTTCACTTCACGACATCAAGAAAGACTATCCCATCGGAGATGGGGTCGTACACGCTCTCAAGGGAATCGACCTTGCATTCCGCGAGAGCGAATTCGTTGCGATCCTGGGCCCCTCGGGCTGCGGAAAGACGACGCTTCTCAATATCATCGGCGGTCTGGACGCTTACACCACCGGCGATCTCGTGATCAACGGCCGCTCCACAAAGCGGTACAAGGACAAGGACTGGGATGCCTATCGCAACCACAGCATCGGCTTTGTGTTCCAGAGTTACAATCTGATCTCCCATCAGACGGTACTTAAGAACGTCGAGCTGGCGCTCACCATCTCCGGCGTATCCAAGGCGGAACGCAGGGAACGGGCCCGCAAGGCTCTGGAGGATGTGGGCTTAGGCGACCAGCTTACGAAAAAGCCGAACCAGCTCTCCGGCGGTCAGATGCAGCGTGTTGCGATTGCCCGCGCCCTTGTCAACAACCCTGATATCGTGCTCGCCGACGAGCCTACCGGTGCTTTGGACACCGAGACCAGCGTGCAGATCATGGACCTTCTCGCGAAGATCGCGAAGGACAAGCTGGTTATCATGGTAACGCACAATCCGGACCTTGCAGACACCTATGCAACCCGTATCATCCGCCTTTTGGACGGCAAGATCACCGACGACAGCCAGCCGCTTACCGATGAGGAGAAGGATGCCGAGGCCACCCGCAAGCCGGACCACACCTCGATGTCGTTTCTGACGGCACTCTCCCTCTCCCTCACCAACCTGATGACCAAGAAGGCCCGCACCTTCCTGACGGCTTTCGCGGGAAGCATCGGCATCATCGGCATCGCGCTGATCCTGTCGCTGAGTAACGGCGTCAACGGATACATCACAAGGGTTCAGGAGGACACTTTGTCGTCCTACCCGCTGTCCATCCAGAAACAGACCGCCGATTCCTCCGCCATGATCTCCGCGATCCTCGGCCTGTCCAACTCCGAGATCGAGCGCCATGACGACGGCCGGATCTATTCCAGTGACATGATGGGTGAGATTCTCAACACCATGATGTCCGAGATCAAGACCAACGACCTGAAATCCTTTAAGAGGTTCCTGGATTCGAACGCCGAGCTCAAGGATCTCGTAACCGACATCCGCTACTCCTACAATATTGTCCCGCAGATCTACAAAGCGGACACCTCCGAGGGTATTTATCAGCTGAACCCGAGCACGATCATCAACAGTTTCTGGTCCGCCATGGGTATTTCCGACTCCTCCATCACCGAGATGAGCAGCATGCTGAACCTCGGCGGCTCGACCAAGGGCATGTCGGTGTGGTCGGAAATGATCGACAACCAGGAGCTTCTCAACGAACAGTATGATCTTGTGGCAGGCCGCTGGCCGAACGCTTACAACGAAGTTGTTCTGGTCGTAGACAAGAACAACGAGATCAGCGACTATACGCTGTACTCCCTCGCATTGAAGGATCCCGACGAGATTTCCTCGACCTTCCGGAAGATCATGCAGGGCGAGCAGCACCACAGCGAGAAGATTTCCTTCTCCTATGAAGAATTGCTGGCTCTCACATTCCGCCTTGTCATTCCCGCGGATTTCTACACCTACGATGAAGCGTCAGGCACCTGGGTGAACCGCTCCACAGACGTTGCCTACATGGAAAGCCTGCTGGCGGACAACAGCCGTTCCACTCTCCTTACCGTAGTCGGTATCATCCGCCCCGGCGAGGAGGCGATGTCCACCTCCGTCAACGGCGCTATGGGCTACACCCATGAGCTGATGGAATTCATCGTCAACGAGACCGCCAAGCGCGATATTGTCAAGCAGCAGATCGACAACCCCAACCTGGATGTCTTCACCGGACTTCCCTTTGAGGTTCCGAAGCCCCCGTCCGCTGACGAACTCCGCTCGATGCTCGCCACGCAGCTCGGCCAGATGACCGAGGACGAGCTCACCCGTATCACCGGCATGCTGGTCTCCTTCTTCAAGGGCGACGACACCGGCCGCTACGATGAGATCATGGCCAAGATTGAAGCCGGCGAGTCCGTCACCCCGATGGAAATGCTCGAGCTTCTTCCCGACGAGGTGCTGATGTCCTCCTTCAAGCAGTACATCAATTCCGGTCAGTCCGTGA
>Ga0310696_10002198_pt1 | contig 26305 bp, 21 predicted proteins | sample AusTroGonzalo_MG_4_FD_203885 | JGI IMG/M metagenome (GOLD analysis project Ga0310696, IMG submission 203885) | Bovine rumen microbial communities from tropical cattle in Woodstock, Queensland, Australia - Gonzalo_02 (v2) (version 2) | ecosystem: Host-associated > Mammals > Digestive system >...
CGGGACTTAACAATCTTGTGCTTTCGGTAAGGGGAGAAGCTACGGGAAACGGTGCAGTTGTTTCTCAAAAAGCTTACGTGAACAATCCAGATTACAGGGATGAGTGGGCTCTTCATAACGTGACTGCTTCTCCGTCTGTTGCGGTTGTTGAAGACGGTGTGTATTCAATCTTTATGGGGGCTTATTGCTGCCATTCCTGGGATACTCGTGTGTCAGAACATACAAATGTAAAACTTAACTGGTACTCTTCGGGAAGCGGGCAACCGACACTACATAAAGCACTTACCATGTGGAGAATACATCACCTCGGAAATGGATACTATTCGATAAGACCGCTGTACAAGTTAGATATGGGACTGAATGCAAATAGCGCCAACGCAGACGTTATAACCATAGGTACAGTTGATAATTCTTCTGCAATACCGGACAGCGCAGAGTGGAGAATAGAGAAGAGCGGGACAAAGTATTCCTTTATTAACCGCGCAAATCCGGCGTTGGCAATTACAGCAGCGGGAATCACATCGGTATCTGATGTTTCGGTTTCTCCCTATTCTTCGGAAAACACATATCAACAATGGGACCTTACCCGGATACAGGAAACAGAAGTTCCTAAGGGAATCTTCTTTTACGCTTGTGACCTTGGCCACAACACTTTCAATATAACAAGATATATTGCACCCGAGCAGCAACTTGCCATGAATGACGCCAATGGATTAAATCTAACAGTTGCAGTTATAGATGCAGAAAATATCGCCAATACTCCGACATGGCATGTTAACCCCGCCGGTGTTGAGTATTTGAATGTGGATCCTTTGACGGGAACCATAGAGGGCATAAAACACAAAGATGGCGTGGTAACCGTAACCTGCGAGACATACATTGGTTCGGAACTCTTCAGTAATGACTATGAAGTGTTTATAACTCATTTTGCAAATGGAGTATATTTCCTTGAAAACAAGCAGAATTCGTGCTATGCCAAGGTTAAAAACGAAACTCTTGTCGACAGTCAGAACGCCGTACAATACAGCTATGAGAAATCGGATTATGAAAGATGGATATTCAAACTGAACATGTTCACCGGGTATTACACGATTCAGTCTTATGCATCTCAATATTCAACCCCGTATTATCTCCAGGTGAAAAACAACTCATCGTCTAAAGACGTCGATGTAGTTCTTAACTCTTTTACGGGGCAGAACTTTCCGGACGGAATGCTGTGGAGATTTGAAAATGTTGATGAGACATCTTACAAGATAATCCCCAAAACAGGAGAGAGTCCTGACCTCATCAGGGCAGATTTTGTACTTGCGACCAGCACTTCAAGTTCAAGCAACAACGATAACCTTAAGCAGGGAAAGTATATTGGTAACAACGGCAGTTACAGAGACGAGTGGTATATTGTTGACAATAATAGCTACATAGATTACGTTGTGGTATCGCTGTGTTCCATAAAGTCGAACGACCGAATGCATGAGCATGATAAATGTTTCTCTTATTTTGTTCCTTATCCTGGGAATTCGGATTCGATTTATAATCGTGATTTGGAAAGTGATTTTCATAGAGCAGGTTTTAAAAACGTTTTGGTGTCAAGTAATACGAGTCTTTCATATACTCAAGCAGTGAACATGATCAGAAATTCAAATGTTTTCGTAATCAGAAGCCATGGTGATGCTAAAAAAGTGAATACATCAAATGAGGTACTGGCAACATACGTGGTGCTAGATGAAACTAACAATATCAAGTTGTATAGTAATTCAGATCCCTGCTTCAGTATCGATTCTGGAAGCGGTGTCTTGCCTTCAAATGACGAAAACGACTATTTTTCAAACGTGGATTTGGCACTTTTTATTGATTGTAAAACGGCTGCTGGCGCTGAAACCGGGAACACACACAACCTTCCGGCAAAATTAGTCGAGCAAGGAGCGACAACTGCCATCGGCTTTTCACAAGAAATTGTTTGTCCGCAAGGGGATTTATGGATGAAGTTCTTCTTCCAATCTTTTCTGAACGGCAATACGGTGCAACAAAGCATATCTTATGCCATGAGAGAGATAAACAAAATGCCATCGCTGGATCTAAATCCTAGGGAAACAAATTATGAAAGTAGCGGTTTGAGTTCTATAGCAGTTTACGGTGACACTTCACTTTGCGTAGATGATATAAGGAGGTAACAAAATGAATAAGAAAATAGTATTATGTGTAATTTTGAGTTGTCTTGTGTTTCTGACCGTTCTTAGCTCGTGTGAGCCAAAGCTCGAAAAGAAATATGAGGTTTTATTTGCAGGATCTTCCGATTCTGCAAGCGCGCTGTTAATTCCTCTCGACTTTAAAGAGATGGAATACGATACAAAGGCAAGAGATACCGATCTTTGGCCGGATGAGATGAAAATCCAGTATGAAGGAAAGACATACAATTGCTCGTTTGTCTATTGTGGCGAAAGCGGCAGTGTTTATTCGTTTGAGGTTGATCATCCGGGTTATGGTTCGTTTGTCTTAAACTTAAATGGAGATATTGTAGGTTATGACTGTTATCATGATTTGAGCGAAGAGGAAATAAAAAACATCGAACCAATTAGTGAAAATGAGGCAATAGAAATAGCCGAACAAATATTCAGAAACAATTTCGACGTGGATTATTCCCAATACGAAATGACCGTAGGAAGATATGAGTTGCTGCCAGCAATTTCCAGTTATAATATTAAATTCAAAAAGAAGTACGATAATCCTCAAATAGAATTGTCAGATGAGCTATTGGTTGACGTAGGTTATTATGGAAATCTTATCCACTTCGTAGGAGGAACGCTTGGTAGAGTAACACCCCCGATTGAAGAACCAAACGTTGATGAGATCAAACAAAGCGTAGAAGAACGGCTCAGAGAACTGCTGAAAGAGCAAAAAATTTCTTATTCTGATTTTGAAGTGAATTATAAATACATGATTTTGAGCTTTCCTCCCAAATGGAACAAGTACTGCGTCAACTGTTATCTGACATATGATTGTAAGGGCACGGTTGACGGGATAGAGAAGGAATTCCACGATTATATTCAAGTTGTAGTTGTGTGCAATGATTTGAAATAATGCACGATCAAGGTGCTATAAACCTGAACACCGGCAATGCGGAAAAGCACGGGAATCAAAGGGGGTAACAAAATGAATAAGAAAACAGTATTATGTGTAATTTTGAGTTGTCTTGTGTTTCTGACCGTTCTTAGCTCGTGTGAGCCAAAGATTGAAAAGAAATATGAGATTTTATTTGCGGGGTCTTCCGATTCTGCAAGCGCTCTGGTAATTCCTCTTGATGTAGAAGAAACGAAATACAATAAGGATACAAGAGATACAGAGCTTTGGCCGGATGAGATGAAAATCCAGTATGAAGGAAAGACATACAATTGCTCGTTTGACAATTGTGGCGAAAGCGGCAGTGTTTATTCGTTTGAGGTTGATCATCCGGGTTATGGACTTTTTGCCTTAAATTTAAATAGAGATATTGTAGGTTATGCCTGTTATCATGATTTGAGCGAAGAGGAAATAAAAAACATCGAACCAATTAGTGAAAATGAGGCAATAGGAATAGCCGAACAAATATTCAGAAACAATTTCGACGTGGATTATTCCCAATACGAAATGACCGTAGGAAGAGATGAGTTGCTGCCAGCAATTTCCTATTACAAGATTAAATTCAAAAAGAAGTACAATAATCCTCAAATAGAATTATCAGATGAGCTATTGGTTAATGTGGGCTATTATGGTAACTATATCTCCTTCTCGGGAAAATCAATTGGCACTGTAACACCCCCTATTGAAGAGCCAAACGTTGATGAAATCAAACAAAGCATAGAAGAACGGCTCAGTGACCTGCTGAGAGAGCAAAAAATATCTTATTCTGATTTTGAAGTGAATTATAAATATATGACACTGTCCTTTTCGACAAAATTGAACAAGTACTGCGTCGACTGTTATCTGACATATGATTGTAAGGGCACGGTTGACGGGATAGAGAAGGAATTCCACGATTATATTCAAGTTGTAGTTGTGTGCAATGATTTGAAATAAAACGTCTAAAGTTGCTATCATAGCGCTTTAAAACTGCATGCCGGTAATTAGGAAAAGCCCGGAAATCAAATGCAAAGGTTGTGAAAACAGACGATGCAGTTGATTTGAGCAGTTAACGTTAATCCCGAATTCAAGGCGGCAGCTTGTCTGCTGCCTTGGATGAGATTTTACCGGATGGAATCTTAACAGTCACTCAAAACGGGTGGCTGTTTTTTTGCGGATTGAAAAGTAAAATATTGCTCAAAAACGCACGCCGATCCGGAAAAGTTACAGGAAGGCAACGGCTTGCATATCTTTTTACGCCAAAGTCCAAAGTGAAATCGCGCCAAAGTCCAAAGTCAACTTTAGACTTTGGCGAAAATGACAAAAATACGGATTTTTCACGAGGGGACAGTAAAGCATTTTTCCTGTTGACTTTACCAAACTAAAGTGTTAAAATAAAAACGTGTTATCTTTTTTGGGAGCTCCGGCAGCTTTTGAGATAACAGTATAACCGGTCAGAAAAGGAGCAATCGGGGAAATGAATGCGGAAAAGGACGAATCCGTTTTGAAACTGCTTGAAGCGATCTCATTGCTTCAGAACAGCGATGAGAGTGCAGAGTTTTTGAAAGACCTCTGTACCATTGGCGAGATCAGCAGCATGGCCAGACGTTTTGAGGCGGCGGTGATGCTTTACAACGGGGAGAACTACGTTGACGTGTCCGAAAGAACGGGTATAAGTACGGCGACCATAAGCCGCGTGAGCAAGTGTCTCAAACAGAAGGGCGGCTACGTAAAAATAATTGAAAGGATGAAAGACAAGTCCGCCAAGACCAATAAGTGAGGGCTTGAATCCGGGGCAAGATAAAGATTTGCTATGGAAATAAACATTGACATTTTATCAAAAAGTGAACAGCTTGCGCTTGCGCTGAGAACTTTGTACGCGAAGAACGGTTATTCCTATTACCGCATGAGCAGGTTCGAGGAGCTCGAGCTCTATACGGGCAACAGAGATTTTCTGGTTTCGCCTGATATTTTGACTTTTACAGACAAAAACGGAAGGCTTATGGCGCTCAAACCTGACGTTACGCTTTCAATCGTTAAGAGCAGGAAGGATGACCCTGATGCCCTTGACAAGCTGTGCTACAGCGAAAGCGTTTTCCGTGTGCCTAAGGAAGCTGACTCGTTCAGAGAGATTTCGCAGACAGGTGTTGAGTGCATCGGCAACGTCACAGACGACGACATTGCGGACGTCACACTTCTTGCGAGCAGGAGCCTTGATATCGTGTCTGAAGACAATGTGCTCGTGGTTTCCGACCTTGATATTCTGAACAGGCTGATAACGGCAACTTCGGATAAGAGCGATGTTCAGAAGAAACTGATTCAGCTTGCAGGGCAGAAGAACGTTGACGCGATAAGAAAGCTTGCCCAAACGGGTGAGGTTGATCAAAAAGCTTCGGAAGCGCTCGAGTCCGTGCTTCTTCTTTCGGGAACGGGTGATGAAGTGCTTAACAAGCTTGGCGTTATTTGCGAGGAGGCAGGATGCGGAGATCTTTGTGAGGCATTTTCGAAAACCATTGCGAAGATTTCGGCGAAGCTCGGCAGCGGAAAATCAAAACTCAGAATTGATTTTTCGGTGACCGGTGACCTCAAGTATTACAACGGAATTGTTTTCTGCGGCTTTGTGAAGGGTGTCCATACGGGCATTCTGAGCGGCGGCAGATATGACGGTCTTATGGCAAAATTAGGCAAAAAGTCGAAGGCAATCGGATTTGCCGTCAGGACCGATTTAGGCAGATTTTAAAGGAGGAGAGTTATGGAAGAATATCTCAGCGTAGCTCTTCCGAAGGGCAGGCTCGGCGAGAAAGTGCTTGCGCTTTTCAGAGAGGCGGGCATTGCCGATATCGATATCGCCAATGTCGGCAGAAAGCTTTGCATCGAAGATGAGAGCGCAAAGCTCAGGTTTATACTGGTGAAGCCCTATGATTCGGCTGTTTTTGTTGAACGGGGAGCGGCTGAAATTGGCGTGTGCGGATATGACGTGCTCGTTGAGCAGCATTCGGACGTTTATGAGCTGCTTGATCTCGGCTTCGGAAAGTGCGCTATGTGCGTTGCCGCACCGAAAGATTTTGTTGACGAGCCGGGTAGACCGCTCAGAGTTGCGACAAAGTACGCGAGCGCCGCGGAGGAGTTTTTCACTTCAAAGGGCAGGGACATAGATATCATAAAGCTGAACGGATCAATTGAGCCGGCACCGATCCTCGGCCTCTCGGACGTGATATTTGACATTGTCGAGACGGGCAGCACACTTAAGGAGAACCATCTCGAGGTGGTGGAAAAGGCGTTCGACATAAGCGCAAGATTCATTGCGAACAAGTCGTCCTTCAACTTTAAAAACAATCAGATTATGAAGATTACGGCGCTGCTTTCGGATGTTGCAGCAAAAATATAGGAGCAATACATGAAGATTTACAAAGGTTTTGAAAAAGAAGCCGCAGATATACTTGAACAGAGATTCAAAAAGACAAACGTTGCAGAAATCGTGTCCGGCGTTATCGCCAATGTGATCGAAAACGGTGACCGGGCGGTGCTCGAATATACCGAAAAATTCGATAAAGTAAGGCTTGACTCGCTCAGAGTTTCCGAGGACGAGATTGCGCAGGCTTTCAAAAGCATTGACCCTGAATTTATCAGGGTTCTTGAGAGAGCCGCAGAGAATATCAGGGAGTTCCACAGTGCCCAGGTGAGGGACGGCTTTGCTTTGAAGAACAGACCGGGCGTCGTTCTCGGTCAGAAGGTTCTGCCTCTTGAACGTGTCGGAATATACGTTCCCGGCGGAACGGCGGCTTACCCGTCAACGGTTCTTATGAACACGATTCCCGCCAAGATTGCAGGCGTGAAAGACATTTACATTGTTTCGCCTCCGGGACCTGACGGCAAGGTCAAACCCGAAATCGTCGCAGCGGCGAAGGTTGCGGGCGCCGACGCTATTTTTAAGGTGGGAGGCGCGCAGGCCGTGGCAGCCCTTGCTTACGGAACCGAAACCATACCGAAGGTCGACAAGATCGTAGGCCCCGGCAACGCATTTGTCGCGGAAGCAAAGCGCCAGGTTTTCGGCAAGGTCGCAATCGACATGATTGCCGGCCCCAGCGAGATACTTGTTATAGCTGACGGAAAAGCATCGCCCGAAATAATCGCGGCAGATCTTCTCTCACAGGCAGAACACGACAGACTCGCGGCTTCGATACTCCTCACAACGTCGGAAGATGTCGCCCAAAAGACGGTAAAAGCCGTCAATGAGCAGCTTGAAAAGCTCCCGAGGAAGGAAATCGCAGGCGCGTCCATAGAAAACAACTGCATTATATGCGTGTGCGGTGACCTTGGCGAGGCAATTGAAATCGCCAATGAAATCGCCCCGGAGCACCTTGAACTCCTTGTAGACAACCCGTTTGACTACCTTGACGATATCAAAAACGCCGGATCGGTGTTCCTCGGAAGGAACTGCCCGGAAGCCCTTGGCGATTACATGGCAGGACCCAACCATACGCTTCCGACGGGAGGCACGGCTCGTTTTTCAAGCCCGCTGTCGGTTGACGATTTCGTGAAGAAAATGCAGTTTTCATATTTCAGCGACGAGGCGCTCGACGGTCTCTATAAGGACGTGGCGTATTTCGCAAGACAGGAGGGCCTTGAGGCTCACGCAAGAAGCGCTGAAATCAGATCAAAGATCAAGAGGTAAAGATGAGCCGTTTTTTCTCTGAAAAATATAACAGCCTGACTCCTTACACGCCGGGTGAGCAGCCGGGAACGCGCGATTACGTGAAGCTGAACACAAACGAGTGTCCTTTTCCGCCGTCGCCGCTTGCCGTGGAGCTTGCCGCCAAGGCAGCTGAGAACCTGAACCTCTATTCGGATCCGGAACTCAAAAAGATAAGGGCGGAGCTTGCTGATTACTACGGCGTCGGTAAGGAAAACGTGATCTGCGGCAACGGATCGGACGAGATCCTTGACTTTGCGTTCGCGGCTTTCTGCGACAAAAACACGCCCGCGGTTTTCCCCGACATCACGTACGGCTTTTACCCTGTGTTTTCCGAGGCCAATTTCATACCCTATAAAGAGGTGCCCCTCCGCGAAGATTTTACGGTCGACACGGACGGCCTGATCGAAAACAAAGGCACAGTGTTTATCGCCAATCCGAACGCCCCGACAGGCATCTTCCTGCCCCTCAGCGAGATTGAGAGGATACTCAAAGCGAAGAAGGACAACGTCGTTGTCGTAGACGAGGCATACATTGATTTCGGCGGAGAGTCGGCTGTAAAACTTACCGAAAAATATGACAATCTGCTCGTTACGGGCACTTTCTCGAAGTCGCGCTCGCTCGCGGGCGGCCGCCTTGGATTCGGCATCGGCAATGAGCAGCTCATCAACGATCTCAACACGCTGAGGTACTCGCGCAACCCCTACAACGTTAACTCCATGACGGAGGCTGCGGGAATCGGGGCCGTGAGGGATGACGCATACATGAAGAAAAACGTGAAGACAATTGCGGAGAACAGGGAGTATCTCATTGGCGAGCTCAGAAAGCTTGGCTTCAGTGTGCCCGACTCTGCCGCCAATTTCGTTTTCGCGACAAAAAGCGGTTTTTCGGGTTCCTTCCTTTACGAGGAGCTCAAGAAGCGCAGGGTCCTTGTGAGACATTTCTCAAAACCGAGGATCGACGACTATCTGAGGATCACAGTCGGTACGAGAGAGCAGGTCGACATACTGCTCGGAGAGCTTAAGACTATCATTTCATGACCGGGAGACTGATTTTATGAGAAGCGCAGAATTTTCACGTAAAACCAAGGAAACAGACATCAAACTGAAGCTGACTCTTGAGGGAAGCGGCAGGTTCACAGGCGAAACCACTTGCGGATTTCTTGACCACATGCTCAGTTCATTCTGCAAGCACAGCAGGTTTGACATTGAGATTGAGGCGAGCGGTGACACGTACGTTGACTTCCACCACCTCACCGAGGATATTGGCATAGCGCTCGGAACAGCTTTTAAGAAGGCCCTTGGCGATATGAAGGGCATAAACAGGTTCGGCTACTTCATTCTTCCCATGGACGAGGCGCTCGTACTCTCGAGCGTTGACATTTCCGGAAGGGCGCTTTCGTGCGTTTCGCTCAACATTCTTGCCGAGCAGATCGGCAACGGTTTTGACACGGAGCTCTGCGAGGAATTCTGGGTTGCGTTTGCAAGAAGCGCCGTCCTGACGCTCCACATCCGCCAGCTCACCGGAACAAACTCTCACCACATTATAGAAGCGGTGTTCAAATCATGCGCAAGGAGCCTTAAACAGGCCGCGGCGATCGACGAGAGCATCAAAGACGAGATACCGTCATCAAAAGGAGTTTTGTAATGATCGCGGTTATTGATTACGGCGTCGGAAACCTGTTTTCACTTGCCTGTTCACTTAAGGCGATAGGCTCCGACTCTGTCGTGACAAGCGACAAAAAAGTTATCGCGGATGCGGACGGAATCATACTTCCGGGCGTCGGCGCTTTCGGGGACGCGGCTCTTAAACTCAGGGAGAGCGGCCTTGGCGATATCGTCAGGGAGGAAGCCGCCAAGGGCAAAAAGCTCCTCGGCATCTGCCTCGGAATGCAGCTTCTTTTTGAAAAGAGTTACGAGTACGGCTGTCACGAGGGCCTCGGCCTTCTTAAGGGCAGCGTCAGAGCTCTTTCCGAGCTCATCACCGGCAAGCTCCTCATCCCGCACATGGGCTGGAACGCGCTCGAAATCGCCAAGGATTCCTCTATTTTAAGGGAAACACGCAACGGCGCATTTATGTACTTCGTTCACTCCTACGCGGCGGTGCCGGAAGACGACTCGCTTGCGGCGTTCTGCGACTACGGCGGAAAAATAACGGCGGCAGTCTCAAAGGACAACGTTTTCGGCTGCCAGTTCCACCCCGAAAAGAGCGGCCGCGAGGGCCTTGCGATACTTGACGCTTTCGTCAAAACTAAAATCTGAGACGGCTTTGATTTTTATCAGGGCGACTGATTACGGGAGATTTAAATGATTATATTCCCTGCATGCGATCTTTTCCTTGGCAAGTGCGTAAGACTTTACAAGGGCGACTATAACGAGATGACCGTCTACTCTGACGACCCGCCTAAGCAGGCGTCGCTTTTTGCGTCCCTCGGCGCAACGCATCTTCATATTGTGGATCTCGAGGGTGCAAAGGACGGTGCGCCCGCAAACTTTGAGACTATCGCCAATATGAAAAAGGCGTCGGGCCTTTTCTGCGAGGTCGGCGGCGGTATCAGAACGGTCGAGACTATAAGAAAGTACGTTTCGTGCGGCATCGACCGCGTAATTCTGGGAACTGCAGCCGTGTCCGGAGGGCTTCTTGAGGAGGCCGTCAATGAGTTTGGCGATAAGGTCGCAGCCTCGTGCGACATCAAGGACGGCTTCGTTTCGGTAAAAGGATGGACCGAGAGCTCCGGACTAACCGTTGACGCGTTCCTGGAGCGCATTTCAGGCCTTGGCGTCAGGACGGTAATAGTAACAGACGTTTCGAAGGACGGCACGCTGAAAGGCCCTAATTTTGAGCTCTACAGCCGTCTGTCAAAAAACTACGGACTTGATTTGATCGCATCGGGCGGTGTTTCATCCGCAGAGGATATCGTCAGGCTGAAGAATGCGGGCATCTACGGCGCAATCATCGGCAAGGCATACTACGAGGGCAAGGTCGATCTTAAGGACTGTCTGGAGAAAGCAAAATGATAACCAAGAGAATCATCCCCTGCCTTGACGTTAAAAACGGCAGGGTTGTAAAAGGAATAAATTTCCTGAACACGGTTGACGTGGACGACCCGTCAAGCCTCGCCTCGTACTACACCGACAGCGGCGCGGACGAGCTCGTGTTTTACGACATCACCGCATCCTCGGAAGGCAGGAAGCTCTTTACGGAGTTTCTGGCAAGGACTGCCGAGAAGGTGTTCATACCGCTCACGGTAGGCGGCGGAATCGAATCGACGGCTGATTTTGAGAGGGTGCTCTCGTGCGGTGCCGACAAGGTGAGCGTCAACAGCGGCGGCTTCAAAAATCCTTCCCTTTTCAGGGAGGCGGCAATGCTCTACGGAAACCAGTGCGTCGTGCTTTCGGTTGACGTGAAGCGCGTGAACGGCTCCTTCCGCGTGTTCGTAAAGGGCGGCCGCGAGGACACGGGCGTAGATGCGCTTGAATGGATCAAAAGATGCGTCTCGGAAGGCGCGGGGGAGGTTGTCGTCAACTCAATCGACACGGACGGCGTTAAACAGGGCTTTGACATCGAACTGCTGTCGCGCGTTGTCGACCTCGTCAACGTGCCTGTCATCGCCTCGGGCGGCGCGGGCTCGGCAGACGACTTCATCGAGCTTTTCAAAAAGGTTCCGGGAATCAGCGCGGGCCTTGCGGCATCGGTTTTCCACAGAAAAGAAGTGCTCATTCCCGATCTAAAGAGAAAAATGGCCGCGAGCGGCATTCCAGCAAGAATATAATTGGCGGAGGCTAAAATGGTAGATATAAACGAACTGAAATTTGACGAAAAAGGGCTCATCCCCGCTGCTGTAGTTAACTACAAGACGCAGAAGCTCATGATGCTCGCATACATGAACCGCGAGAGCCTTGAAAAGACAATCGAGACGGGACTTGCGACTTTTTACAGCAGGTCGCGCAAAAAGCTCTGGACGAAGGGCGAGGAGAGCGGAAACTTCCAGCACGTGGTGAGCATCGTTGCCGACTGCGACAGGGATACGCTTAAGGTTATAGTGAGGCCTGACGGACCCGCCTGCCACCTCGGAACAGAGACGTGCTTCGAGTACCCGGTTTACGAGAACGAAAACGAGCCCGACGCGTTTACACTTGACGGCCTGATGGAGCTCATCGAGGGCAGAAAGACCAACCCCAAGGAGGGCTCGTACACAACCTACCTTTTCCAGAAGGGCATCGACAAGATACTCAAAAAGGTCGGCGAGGAGTCAACCGAGGTCATCATTGCCGGCAAGGCGAACGACAAGGCCGAGACAATCTACGAGATCGCGGACCTCTGCTACCACGTCATGGTTCTCATGTGCGAGGCCGGAATCTCAATCGAGGACATCGACAGCGAACTCGCCAAGAGGCACGTAATCGACAAAAAAGTCAAACAGGAAAAAATGGTCTGACATTTTTGGACCTTAAACAATCTGCAGCAGGCTGCGGAACGGCGCGTAAAACCTCCTATATTGCGCCGCTCCGCAGCTTTTTTGTTTGGCAGCAGCCGTTTTTTTGTGGTAAAATGACGGTGCAGCAAAAAGTTGTAAATCGCAAACGACCTGCCGGAGAGACGCTATGGTTTTCACAATTAAGACTAAAAAAGGAAATTATCACCCGACTTCACTCACCTGGGTCATCATCCCCGTAGTGGCTCTCATTGTTGCCATTGGCGTCAGCGTATATGCATGGATTAAGCAGGCAAAGTACCGGGAATACTATCAGAAAACTTATGACGCAATTGTTTCCGGCAAGAGTTCCGTAACGCTCGAAGAATCGAAGCTTGCAACGCAGGCCGTCAGGAGATGTGCTTTTTCGACCCCTGAGCTTTTCATTATTGATTCCTTCGGGAGCCTGACCCGCGACGGCAAGACGGTCTATACTTTTGCCAGGAACGGGTATGCGTCAAACTATGAGTACCATCTGGCGCGCTATAATGCAGCCATTGATGAGATTGCCGCCAAGGCGCCGAAGTTTGCAAGCGACAAAGAGGCTGTGAAGTGGATTCACGACTATATTATCGAGAATTACGAATACGACTATTCCTATACCAGCTACAGCGCGCTCTCGATGATCGACACAGGTTCAGGCGTTTGCAATGCGTATACTTCTCTGTTCGGTGCGCTTGCCGGCAGGTTCGGAATTGAATACGGTGTTAAGTCAAACGGCAGCCATACGTGGAACGTTGTCAAGCTCGGATGGAAGTGGTATCACGTTGACGTCACGTGGGACGACACCGGCGATGTGCCGAAATATGATTATTTTCTGAAGGACGATGCATATATGAGAACCGTGCCCGATCATCTGACGTGGGAGGACACCGGAGTCTCACTTACACAGTACGAAAACAGGAGAAATACTTTATTCATTTTATCGGGATTGTTCTTCCTCATTGTCACCGCACTCTCGGGAATACCGATGGTATACGCGTATTTCAAAGAATAATATTTCCGGGAAATAAGATTCCCGGTTTTTGCATTGATTTCGGACTTTCGTGATGGTATATTGAGGGTAGCGGGACGGTTTTTGAGCAGCGGCGCTTTCATTGGCGTGTTCGTTGATTGAGATTCTCGGATACCACTTAAACGGCAGGGAGATTTTATGAAAATTATTCACACAGCAGACCTTCATCTCGGTTCGCCGCTCGGCGGTGCGATACCTGCGGAGAAGATTCCCGAAAGGCGGAATGAGCTTCTCGGAACTTTTATAAGACTATGCGACTATGCCGACGCAAACGGGTACGAACTTGTCCTGCTTGCGGGCGACGTCTTTGACGGGGACCTGCCGCCGAGAGACGACAAGGAGTTCTTTTACAGCGCGATCAAAAAGCATCCGAACGTAAAATTTCTCTATCTTAAGGGAAATCACGACTCCATGACTTCATATACGGAGAGCATTCCGAATCTCCTCACGTTCGGTTCCGAGTGGAGCTGCTACAGGTTCGGAGACGTCTGCGTGTACGGAATTGAGCTGCCCGAGAGCAATAAAAGGGCGGCCGCAGAATCGCTTGTCTGCAACCCCAACGATATCAACATCGTGATGCTGCACGGACAGATCGGCGGTTCCGCAGACGATATAGTTGTTAAAGACTATGCCGGAAAGGGCATTGACTACATGGCTCTCGGACACGTCCACGGATACACGTACGGCGACATTGACGCCAGAGGAAAGTACGTTTACAGCGGCTGCCTTGAGGGAAGAGGCTTTGACGAGGCCGGTCAGAAGGGGTTTGTCGAGATCGACACCGACCTTGGCGTGGGCCACAGATTCAGACCGTTTGCCTCAAGAAACATTCATATCTGCGAGGTTGACGTCTCGGACGTTTCGGACAAGCCCGACGCACTTGCCAAGGGCATCGCGGCGACTGCTTCATTCCCCAAGGACGACATTGTGCGGATTGTGTTCAAAGGGGAGGTCTCGTTTGACACGGCGGGGCTCGCTCTTTCGGCGCAGACATACCTTAAGAACAGCTTTTATCACGTGACCGTAAAGGACCTCACTAAGACAAAACCGGATATCGAGAGTATTGCGAAGGAGGAGTCCCTTGCGGGCGAGTTTGTAAGGCTTGCGGCGGAGGCGGATTTCCCGGAGAACTGCGACAGGGGCAGGGTGCTCACCATCGGCCTCAAGGCTCTTTACGGCGAGCTTTCAGAGTACAGGAAAGAGAGGTGAGCCGCCATGAAGCTTGTTGAGATAAATATTGCCGGGTTCGGAAAACTGTCAGACGTAAAAATAGGCTTCGGCGACGGGCTGAACTCTTTCAAATGGGACAACGGCGAGGGAAAGAGCACCCTCTGCGAGTTCATAACGGCAATGTTCTACGGCATGGAATCCACCAAGGCCAATGACAAAGAACTGAAGCCGAGAGCGCACTATCTGCCTTTTGCTGGCGGCGTGTACGGCGGCGCGATTGTTTTTAAGGACGTTGTTGACGGGCGCGAGACCGAGTGCAGGATCGAGCGCACGTTTGACAAAAAGTCTGCGACGCAGGACGTTGTCAGGTTTTACATTGGCGGTGAGCTGAGGCCTGCGGGCGATGTCGGCTATGAGATTTTCGGCGTAGGCCAGGAGACTTTCCGCAAGCTCGTCTACATGAATCCGTTCGTGATGGTGCCTGAGGGCAACAGCGAAATAAGCGGAAAAATAGGCAATTTTGAGGGCGATGAGACCGGGCGCTTCACGAAGGCGCGCGAGGATATTGACAATGCGAAAAAGGAGCTTCGCGCAAAACGCGCGGTGAGCGGAGGCGGAGGAAAGATACCCGTTCTCGAAAAGGAGATTGACGAGCTGAGTATTAGGCTGAGAACTCTTGAGAACGTCAGGAAAACGCTACCGGACAAGTACCTTGCGCGTGAGGAGGCCATTGGCGAGATCTCGGCCCGCAAGGAGCTTTTGAAGAATTTTTCCGAGCGTCAGAACGTTCTTGAGAAATGGGACGAGTACGGCCGCAGGGCAGAGATGCTTAAAGCCAAGGAAAAGAGGCTCTCCGGGATTGCGGCAAAATATCCGTCGGGTTTTCCGAAGGACTATGAGATAAACAATATGTGCGAGGCCGCGCGGACTATAAAGATCAACCGCGGTCTTTACGATATGCTCGGTTTCAGCGCCGAGGACAAAGCCCGTTACGACAAGATATCAGAGTATATCGACAACGGCAGAAACAGCCAATACGGCGACGACAGCGCTTTCGGCATTGATTTTGAGCGCCTTGAGAACGATATTTCGGACGTTTACGCGACTGAGACAAACGCCGATGCGAGGGAGGAAGCCCTTACAAAAGGCACGACCATACCGGGGCACGCGGAGCTTGAGAAAAAGTTTTCAGGCAGAGAAGCAGAGGCAGACAGGCTTGCCGGTGAGATAGGAGCGCTCGAGAGAACGGTTGAGCTTGCTTCGGCGGCTCTTGTGCGTGAAAAACGGGAGAGCGGCGAGCGCGAGGAAAAGAGAAGGCGCAGCAGTACGCTAAAAGCTGTTCTGGGAACGGTTCTTCTGACGCTCGGAATTGCTGCGGCGGCTGTGGGAATAATACTTCTTGCGGCGGGCTACCCGGTCAGGTTTGTGAGCTATCTTCTCATTGGTGGCGGTGCAGCGCTGGCTGTCATTGGCGTCATCATGTTTATCGCAAGGGCTGCCGCAAACGGAAAGAACGGCGGAAACTCGATTGAGGCGCTTGAGAATGCTTTTGACGCTGCCAAGAGGGAGCTTGACGACAGGCTTGCGGCGTTCGGACCGGAATACACGGGCTCTCACGGCGCGGTGCTTTTCTCCGAAAACCACAAGACGTTTACGGCCAATCTCAGGCTTCTTTCGGACGAAAAGATTGATTTGTCAAGGGCAAGGTCGCGGATTGCGGACAAGAGGGTATCTGTCGACAGGTTTTTTGAGATTTTCGATGTTCGCGACGGGTCTTTGCGGCAGAAGCTTGAGACTTTGAAGTCGATGAGAAACGAGCACAAGACTCTCTCCGAAAAGCTTGAGAGCAGCAGAGAAACCGGCAGCACCATCGAGCGCGCAAAGCAGGTCCTTTCCGCTTTCATTAAGGCCTATATGCCTGAGACAAGCGTTTCCGAGCTTTCCGAGAGCCCTGAGACCGTCAGAACCGACGTCCAAATCGCCAAGGCCCTCTACGACGAGGTCATGAGCGACAGAAAGTCGATTGAAGAGTTCAAAGCGGCTCTGGGAAGCGAGGAGCGCCCGCTGCCTGCCGACGACACCGAAACCGCAAGGAAAGCCGAGGAGCTCAAGGCCTGGGAGGCAAGACTGCGCGAAATCGAGATCGACATCAGATCGACGGAAAATGAGGTGTCTTACATTGGCGAGTGCCAGTCGAAGATTGCCGAGGCAAAGGAAAAACTCGAAGCCGCCAATGTCTTCTACGCCGAGCTCGACTTTGCCGACAAGCTCATCGAGCGCGCCGAAAAGGAGCTCAAAGACAGATACATCGGCCCTGTCAGTAAGAAGTTTGACGGCTACAGGGAGGCTCTTTCCGAGGCAGTCGGCGCAAGCGTTACAATGAGGCGCGATTTTACGGTGGAATACGAGAGTGCAGGGGCGATAAGAAGCCAGTCGCATCTCAGCACCGGACAGCTTGCCTGCGTTGCCCTTTGCGTCAGAATGGCGCTCACTGAGGGCATCATGGGCGACGACAACTGCTTCTTCGTGCTCGACGACCCGTTCATGAGCCTTTCGAACAACAACCTTGAGGCGGTGAAGGGGCTTCTGAAGAAGCTGAGTAAGAACAGGCAGATTATCTATCTGACTTGCAGCAACGAACGAATGCTTTGACAGCCAAAACGCTGAGTTTTTGGCTCTTTACGTGTTTTATCCTTAAAGGAACGGCAAAGAACAAACTTCAGCGTTTTGGGTTATAGCAGAGTTTTTGGCTATTTACTAGTTACTGATAATTTACGAAAAAACCTTCCAAGCAGCACCGCCGCAAGGAAGGTTTTCTTTCATTAATAATTCAGCGTTTTAAACTCCATACAATAAATCAGCATAAGTTGGAATGGGCCAATATTCGCTGCCGACGATTTCTTCCAGGCTGTCGCTGACCTTGCGGAGGGCGGACATGGCGGGGATGACTTTGTCGCGGCAGAAATCGGCTTTTTCCTTGGCGGTTTCAAGAGAGGAGCACTCTGCGATGACGGCTTTGAGGCTGTCGGTGAGGGTGATCATGCCGGTTGAAAGCGGGTCGATCTTGTCGATGAGGACCTTTTCGGGCGCCGATTTGAAGTTGAAGCCGGCGGAGTGCCTTGAGCTCAGGGTGTCCATGAGGAGGCTTGTGTATTCCATCACGGCGGGGATGAGCTGGCGGCTTGACATTTCGAGCATTGTGTTGGCTTCGATGAGGACTTCCTTGGCGTATTTGTCGAGGAGAATCTCGAGGCGGCTCATGAGCTCGACGGAGGAGTAGATCCTGTTGCGGGCGAAGAGGTCAACGTTCTCCGGCGACGTGAGGTATGGAAGGGCGTCGGGCGTTGTGCGGAGGTTGAGAAGACCGCGCTTCGAAGCTTCCTCGGCCCAGCTGGGGGAGTAGTTGTTCCCGTTGAAGATGATTGCCGAATGTTCCCTATATTTAGAGATAATCACGTTGTCGATAGCTGCCTTTTTGTCGTCTGCGGCTTCGATGATCTCGGCGAATGACCTGAGCTCATCGGCAACGATCGTGTTAATGATTACGTTGGATTCCGCAACCGAAAGGCTGGAGCCGAGCATACGGAACTCGAATTTGTTGCCGGTGAAGGCGAACGGGGAGGTCCTGTTGCGGTCGGTGGTGTCGCGGTTGATGTCGGGAAGCGATTTGACGCCTGACTCAAGCTTGCGCGAAGTGGCTGCCGAGTGCATCGGGGCAATGCCTGCCATTGAGTTCAAAATGTCCTCAAGGTCGCTGCCGACGAACATCGAAATGATGACCGGGGGAGCCTCGTTGCCGCCAAGGCGGTTGTCGTTCGAAGCGGATGCGACCGCAATCCTCAGAAGATCCTGGTGCTTGTGGACGGCGCTTATCATTGCGACGAGCATGAGCAGGAAAAGCTTGTTGGATGCCGGGTCGTGACCGGGGCGCAGGAGATTGAGACCTGTGTCGGTTTCGAGCGACCAGTTGTTGTGCTTGCCGGAGCCGTTCACACCCTCGAAAGGCTTTTCGTGGAGGAGACACATTAGGCCGTGGTTCTCGGCAATTATCTTCATCTTCTCCATTGTCAGCTGGTTGTGGTCGGCGGCGATGTTTGCCTCAACGTAGATCGGCGCGAGCTCGTGCTGAGCGGGGGCAACCTCGTTGTGCTCGGTTTTTGCGTACACGCCAAGCTTCCAAAGCTCCTCATTCAGCTCCTGCATGAAGTTTTTGACTCGCGGACGGAGCGAGCCGAAGTAGTGGTCGGCGAGCTCCTGTCCCTTTGGCGGTTTCGCACCAAAAAGCGTTCTGCCGGTGAGCATGAGGTCCCTGCGTTTCTCGGCGGCCTGCCTGTCGACAAGGAAATACTCCTGCTCGGGGCCAACCGTGGGGATGACGCGCGTCACGTCGTTTATGTCAAAAAGTTTGAGAATTCGAAGAGCCTCTGTGTTTATGAGCTCCATTGACCGCAGAAGGGGAGTTTTCATGTCGAGAACTTCACCGCTGTAGGAGCGGAAGACGGTCGGGATGCAGAGGCAGTTGTCTTTGATGAACGGGTGTGAGGTCGGGTCCCATGAGGTGTAGCCGCGTGCCTCGAACGTGGCGCGGAGACCTCCTGACGGGAACGATGAAGCGTCGGATTCGCCCTTGATGAGAGCCTTGCCGCCAAACTCCATGATTGCGGTGCCGCCCGGTTTTGCGGAAATGAAGCTGTCGTGTTTTTCAGCCGTAATTCCTGTCATAGGCTGGAACCAGTGCGTGTAGTGGGTCGCGCCTTTTGAAATTGCCCAGTCCTTGAGAGCGGACGCGACTGCATTGGCGACATCCTTTTCGATCTCGCCGCCTTCGCTGAGTGTCTTCCTGAGTGACTTGTAGATGTCCTCGGGCAGGCGCTCCTTCATCTCCTTATCGTTGAAAACGAGGCTTCCGAATATATCGGGAACTGAAAAATTCTCTTTCATGTCAGCACCTTTTCCTGTGATTTTGGCGGTTTCTGAGGGCAAAATGCGCATGCCGCCAATAAGAAAATAATTTTATTACCTAACTCCGCAAGTGTCAAGATTTTTGGCTCTTTACGCAAGCCGCAAAGAACTTCTAAAATGAGTTCTTCATTTTCAAAGCACACAAGGTGTCTTTCGACATTTACTTGCGGCTTGCTTTGCGCGAGTGACCCTCTCGAAGTGCCCCTGCACATCTTCGGGGTCACGCACGCAAAAATAGCTCAAAAATCGCGAAAATCAACCTTATTGCCAAAAGGCTCCGCTTGGTGTATGATTAAAGCCCCGCGTAGGGATGCAAAGGAGAAGGTATGAAGTCGTTTTTTAAGAAGCTGATCGATAAAACCATTCTTGACAGGACGTTCTGGAAGTTTGTCCTTGTCGGTGTTGTGAACACGCTTGTCGGCCTTGGCGTCAACTATCTCCTGCTGTTTCTGCTCCCGAAATGGGGCATGGAGCGCAACGTTGCGTTCTGGGTCGCTTCGGCGGCGAACTACGTTGTCGGCAGCATCCTGAGCTTCTTCCTCAACAAATATTTCACGTTCAAGAACGACAAAAAGAGCTTCGCGCAGATTCTCCGTTTTATCGCAAATATAGTAGTTTGCTGGATTCTCGCGTACGGTATCGCCAAGCCGCTCGTGACGCTCATCTTCACGAAGGCGTGGGTCTTCCCGTGGCAGAACGTCGCGGTTCCGAAGCATGTCGACTACGTCGCGACTCTCGTCGGCGCCGGCCTGTTCATGATATTCAACTACTTCGGCCAGAGGTTCTTTGCGTTTAACGACTCAATCGGCAAGGGCGGTGAAACGCCTGACGATAAACCGTCAGACGACGGTTCGTCAAACGGCAGCGACACTGAGGCATAACCTATCAAGCCTATACCGCCAATGAAAAAGAGCGCCCCGCAAAAAAAGTAAGGGCGCTCTCTTCGTATAACCGTTTCAGTTAAAACAGTGTGAACTCTTTGTAAGGATAGCTGCATTCCTCCGCTTCCTTGAGGGTCGGGATTGAAGGCGCGGCGCCTTTTCGCGAAACCGTGACCGCCGAAGCTTTAGTCGCAAGTTTCAGCGCCGCTTCCGGCTCATACCCCTTTGACGTCAGGCCCGTGAAAAAGCCGAGCATTGTATCGCCTGCGGCCGTCGTATCTGCGACCGGGGCCTTGTGGATGCCGTACTTGACAAGCCTGTCGCCTGAGACGAAAACGGCCCCGTTCGTGCCGAAAGTTATTAGAAACTCCGCGTTTGGGTACTTTTGTTTAAGCGCCGCCGGCATTGAGCTGAAGTCGTCTGTGCCTGAAACGGCGGCGGCTTCAATCTCATTTACGACAAAAAGCGACACGAGCTCAAGCGGGTAGGTGAGTATTTCGGGCGTTATCGGCGAGGGGTTGAAGATTATCTTCATGCCTTTTGCCGCGGCAAGCTTCATTATCTCCGCGATGCCGCTGATCTCGTTCTGGAGCACGACAAAGTCGCCTTTGCCGAAGCTTTCCATGACTTTTGAAATCATTGGCGTGTTGATCTCGTGGTTGGCTCCCGGAAAAAGGATTATCGAATTCTGGCCGTTTTTGTCGACCTGTATGATCGCGTGGCCTGAAGGGCCGTCCGAGATGCCTACGAGCGACGTGTCGACACCGGCTTTGTTAAGAAGCGCGGTGAGCATGCTGCCGTCGGAACCAATCTTTCCCGCGTGGTAAACCTCCGCCCCGCACGAGGCGAGGGCGACGCTCTGGTTGAGACCCTTGCCGCCGCAGTTTACGTCCCTTGCCGATGATGCGATTGTCTCGCCGGGCGCCACGAAATGGTCAACGTGATACACGTAGTCAACGTTTAGCGAACCGAAGTTCAGAATTTTAGTCATTTTTTATCCCTTCAATTAAAGCTCACCTGAACTTGTTTGCGATGGCATGCAGCCTGTCGAGATTGCCGAGAATGTCCTTCACAAGCTTGAACTGGTTTCTTGCCCTCACGAGGTTGTGCTCGGGGTATTTCGTCGAGAAATATGTGTCGCCGTCAAGGTAGTCCGAAAGGAATCTGATTCCGCATTCGTAGGTCAAAATCGCAGCTGCCTCGGGGAGCAGGTCGAGCTCCTCGTCCGTGAGAAAATCGCGGGCACCGCCAATATACCCTTCGCAGTACTTCTCGAAATTGAGCTCGAGAAAGTGTACCTTCGAGAGGTCAGCCTCGTCCTCAGCCGCCGACGAGCCGCCTGCTCTTAAAGCGTCACCGAAGTCGTAGAGGGCGCTTCCGGGCATTACCGTGTCAAGGTCGATGAGGCAGAGCACCTCGTGGGTGTCGTTGTCGATCATTATGTTGCTGAGCTTCGTGTCGTTGTGGGTGACGCGGAGCGGCAGGCGGCCGTCGCGGAGCCTGTCAATAATTGTACCCGTGATGTTTTCGAGCGAGAGAGCGTATTTAATCTCTTCGGCGCACTGTGAGGCGCGGCCGGAGCGGTTCTCCTCGATTGCAATCTTGAGATTTTTGAATCTGTTTCTCGTGTCGTGGAAGCCCGGAATGACTTCGCAGAGCTTTGACGCGTCAAAATCGGCAAGCATTCTCTGGAAATCCGCAAGAGCGCCGCCTGCCTGGACGTATGTCCTTGGCGTCACCTCCACAACGTCGAGGTTGACCGAGTTGGGAAGGAAAAGGTAGCAGCGCCAGTAGAAACCTTCGCTGTCGATGTAGTAAACCTTGTCCTGAACCGACTTCATGAGCGTCAGAGTGTTGGTCTTCGGGTCTTTGCCGGCTGCGATTGCGGTCTTGGCGGCAAATTCGGTCACAAGCATTATGTTGTTCATGAGGCCGACCGGGTCCTTGAAGATGGTCGTGTTGATCCTCTGGAAAATGTAGTGACCGCGGTAGGTGCCCGCAAGAGACCTGTCCCTGACCTCGAAGGTCTGATTGATATGACCGCTCTCGATCTTGGTTATTTCGAGCGCGTCATAATCTTCGATATCAGTGTAGAAACCTTTGATGACATCAATTGTAAGCATGGCTAATTTTAAATTCCTCCGTATCAAAATCAACGGTTATTTCGGTGCCGCCCTCGAAGACAGTGCGCTGCCTGCGCGGGTTACCGCCAATGAATTCATGCGAGATAAGTTCTTTATCCCAGACCTCGGCCTGAAGGTCGAGAGCGATGTGTGCAAGTCTTATGCCTTCCTCGGATGCGCCTGGGCCGACGTAAACGGTGCCGCCCGTCAGAAGCGCGTAAAGGAAGCCGCTGTCCGTTATCGGTATGTGCCAGCCGCCTTTGGAGCCGATTCCGAACCACGGAATCACCAGACACTCGTGGTAGACCAGCGAGAAGAGCGGTATCGGAATGCCTACAGACTTTCCGGTCATTGACGAGAGCTCGTCAACGGCAAGCGGTGCGTGGTGGCAGAGCACTATCGAAGGAAGCACGCAGTCGACAGCTTCCTCCGAAGAAGTGATTATACCCTTTTTATTCAGGAAATCAAAGCATTCGCGGCGGTATTTTACGCAATCCCGCCTTGTAACCGTATGTTTTTCGTTAAAACACTCGTCAAGGTCGACGACCGAGAACACGTCAAGGTACGTTCCGTCAATCTTAATCCCCAGCTCGTCAAACTTTTTGTAGTTTCTCCTAACGTACTGCGGGCAGAGCTCGGGGCACATGAAAGTCTGCGGACCGCCGCACCACACGTTGTAGAGCTCGTAGTTTTCGAACTCGTCAACGGCGACGTTGTCCATGTCAAACGACTCCGCCTCAAAGTAGTAGTCCCTGTACTGGTCGTGAATTCCGAACTTATAGCCAAGGTCACGGCACCTGTCCGAAAGCTCCTTCATGCCCTCCGTTCCGCCTGCTTCGGGGCAGGGCGGGAAAAGGTCCGGGTGGAGCCTGTCGTATCCTTTGTTTCCCCAGCCGTCAAGGTGAAGGTAAACCTTCTCAAACCCCTCTTTCTTCATACGCTGAAGTTTTTTGGCGATTTCGGAGAATTTCACCACCCAGGTATTGTTCTCGGGCTTCTCCTTGTTGTAGGCCTCGGAGCCTTCGTGAATCATGGTCGCAATGCCGTCGTGGAAAATGGGCGTACCGATGAGGTAGCGTGCATTCGGGTTTGCCTCAAACTTCTGCTTAAGGGTCACAAAGTCGCCGTGCTCGCAGACAAATTTTCTGTAAATTTTCGCAAAAACGTTGTAGTCGGCGTTCTTCGGGAAACGGTAGCTGAGCTTCCTCTTGCCGTGTGCCGTGAAGTGACCGAGCGACGGCCGCCAATACGGTACGAGCGTCGTGTCTCCGCAAGGAATGTGGTCAACGAAGCAGCAGGCGTCCCAGGGCGTCTCGAATATCATCATGCAGCCCGAGCCGTTCCTGACCTGGCCCGCGAAAGGCATGTAATAGTCTCTCGAAAGCATGCGCCACTCCTGGAAGTTGGGCACCTTGCCGTCCCACTTGGCGGGAAGAAGCACGCCGTACATCTTAGGCAGAACCGTGCAGCCGTTGTCGGTGTTAAACTCGAGCGGCGCCGGCCAGTAAACAAACGAAATGTCGGACGAAATATCGCCTCTCACAAAGAACTCGCAGTGGAGCGTGTCGTCAGACCTCTCAACAAAAACGTAAGTGACAACGACAATGCCGCTCTCCTCAAAAGTGTAGCTTGCCCTGACACCCGAAACCGTTCCCGTTTCGTATCCGGAAGACTCGCACTTTGCGTCTTTAAACAAAAGATTTCCGAATTTTTTCGAAACAATGCGCGGGTCGCAGCCTTCCTTCGTGCGCCAGACCTCGGCTCCGTTTGCGGCTGATACCGCCAATGCATCAGGATCATAACTTACGGTCAGACCTTCTGATTTCAATGAATAAACTGCCATTTCAAATCTCCTCTTATCAAACGTGTTTTTTAATCTCTTTATTGATTTTTTCTCTAAGGTTCAGTACGAAGTCTCTCTCGTACGGGAATTTGTTGAATCTTATGGGCTCGATGCCTTCTTCAATGAGCGCGAGCACCTTTTCGCGGCCGATCATGCTCTCAAGAAGTGTGAGCGCTCTTCTGTCCTGAAGTCCCTCAAAGAACACAACCTCGCGAATCGACGGAAGCGGTGTCTCCTCGCGCCCCGGGTATACCGAAAACGTGTCGCCGGAAGGAACGAAGCCGTCGCCGTCCGTTGAAACGAACGGGTTGATCTTCGTGAACGAAAGGAACGAGTTGTAGAAATTGTAGCCCCACTGGAGGAAGCCTTTGATGTCAAACTTCCAGAACTGGAAGCCTATTGCCCTGTTCCTTGCGGAGGGCATTGAAAAGAACCTGTTTGAGACGCCGTCCCACTGGCCGCAGCAGTAGTAAGTCCAAAGGCCCTTTACGTTGTGCTCGATGAAAGGCTCGATGTGGTCGTTTGCGGGAATCGGTATGTCGCAGACTCCCTGCTCGTAGTAGTCGTAGTCCGAGAGCGCATCCATGATCGGTCTGCCGCCAATGAGAGGCTTCACGACAGCCGCGAGCTTTCCGTAGTGCTCGATTACGTCGCGGAAGGGCTCGTCGGATATGTGGAAGAAGCACCTGTCAAGCCGCTTCTTCGCCTTGAGATACGCAACGAGCGCGGGCAGAAATTCCCGCAGAAATGCGATATATTCGTCACTGTCTGCATCGTTTTCCCAGCCGAATATCCTCTGATATTTACCGTTCTTCGTCGCCCAGACCTGGGGGCACTTGGCGGCACCCCACTGAGAGAAGAGGTGGTTGATCTCAAAGTATTTGATGCCGGCCTTCTCGCAGACTGTTATCCATTTGCCGAGGCGCGAGAAGTCGAACGTGTAGTGACCGTTTTCGTATGAAATCTTTGCGAGCTGGACGTTTGTCCTGTAGATGGACGGGAACGTGTCAAGCTCAGGCGAGAGCACAGGGGTGAGGATCATGTTCTGGCCGTAGCGGGCTGCATTGGCGGCAAAATCGCTTATGATTTTCCAGAGCCTTCTGTCGTAGTCGCCTGTGAGGTAGTAGTCCCTCAGGCAGTCGACGTGGAACCACTGCGTGAATATGAAATCGTTTTCGGGAAGGTCAGCGCCGATTATCTCGCACTCAACGCCTATGCGTAGCACGCCGTCGGGAGACTCAAGCGTAAACGTGATAGGGTATTTTCCCGCGGCAAATTTTCCCGCAGGCTCAACTTCGACCCAGACAGCGTTTAAAATGTCGCTCTTAAGAAGCCTCTCGCCGGGCGCCATAGGTTCAAGCACGTCGGGGAAAAGGCCCGGCGTCGTTTTTTCAAAATACGGGTCGGAGAGATTGTCCCTTACCGGGTGGTCGCACGGCACGTTGCGCACCTTGTAAAGCTTTATCGAGTCCCTGAGAGGCGATTCGATTCCGATGTTGGTCGGACTTGAAGCAAGACTGAGACCGGGGTCCGAGTCGTAACAGATCTGAAATGAGTAGCGCTCGTTCCTCAGCATCGAGAACGACTTCAGTTCTTTGAAGTCGGATGTCTTCCTCTCGGGGAAGCATTTGTCGAGCGATGATACAATTTTGTAAACCATAGGAAGTCTCCTTAGGATAGGTATAATCGGCGGTTTCATTTTATCAGATAACACGCCCGGACGCAACGAAAAACAACCCCTTCGGCAGTGCAAAAAAGCCCCTTTTTGTATGCCTTTCCGAGTGCCGGAAAAAGGAAGAAAAAAACACTGCCAAAGGGGCTGTAAATAAAGCCCATTGAAAAAACCAGTTCGCCGTTCTGTAGTAAGAAAGGCAACTGGTTTTTTCATTTATATTCTGTTGAGCGAGATTTTACCTGTAAACAGCTAATAATCACCTATTTTTAGGTTAGAAACAACAACCCATAACACATTGCGTTGTGGGTTTTGTTGTTATCTTCTATCTTTGTGATTATTTTTTATGCTGCAGCAGATTCGTTGATTCTCCTTA
>Ga0310696_10002199_pt1 | contig 26304 bp, 21 predicted proteins | sample AusTroGonzalo_MG_4_FD_203885 | JGI IMG/M metagenome (GOLD analysis project Ga0310696, IMG submission 203885) | Bovine rumen microbial communities from tropical cattle in Woodstock, Queensland, Australia - Gonzalo_02 (v2) (version 2) | ecosystem: Host-associated > Mammals > Digestive system >...
TCTGTCATCGTGCTTGAATAGTCGGTCATGGCTCCCGAACCGTTGATGGTCATGATTCCCTCGCTATACGACCACGTAGCATTCGCTCCGCAAGAACCGCTGGTAGCAGGTAATGGAGCACCGCCACCGGTAATAAGACTGGCGTATGCAGGCAATGCAGTCTTATAGGCTTCAACAGCTGCAGCGGGAACGTTGATGGCAGTGAGATTGTCGCAATCTTGGAAAATGTTTTCACCAAAGGTGATTGTTGTAGGATCGGTGTTCAGCAACGTAACCGATGTCAGGGTTTTCATTGCTTGAAACGCAACCTCCCCGATATAAGTCACTGTACTCGGGATAGTTACTGTCGTCAGTTTGCCCATCTGGAACGCATAGTCGCCGATGGTTGTCAGACCTTCAGGCAGGTCAATCGTGGTGAAAGCACACTCCTCCAGCGCGGCTTTGCCAATTGTGGTTAGTGTACTTGGCAATGTCACGCTTGCAAGGTTTTCAAACATTGCGAAAGCCCAGTGTGGTATCGTTGTAATTCCTTCTCCGATGACGACGGAAGTAACATCTGTCATGTAAGTCATCCACCAAGGGGCGTTGGGTTGATTCTCGCTATACATGTTCATGGCACCTGTGCCCGTGAAGGTCAGGGTGCCGTCTGCATACGACCAGTGTACGTTGCTCTCCGTAGGATAGCCGCAGTCGCCGCTGGTCTGTGCATTCAAACTCGTACACACCATTGCTGTGAACAGTGCATACATCAGTTTCAGAAGCTTTGTTTTCATAAGCGTTGTCGTTTTAAGGTTAATAGTATTTGTTTTCAGGTTAATCGATAGATATGATGCCACAAAGTTAATGTTTATTTTTTAAACAACAATATTTCTGACCTCTTTTTTATATTTTTTATGAAAATAACCTGCGGAAAAATCCTCATGCCAGCATGGGATTCTTTACATCCCTTAATGGAAAAGTTCCGACATCGGCGATGGCGGAAGTTATCGACACGTCGTTGTAAGGAAGGTCATATAAAAACGGGTTGGGCTAACCCTCAAAAGTTTAAGTGTTCAATTCGTGGGAATTCGCGGCTCGTGTTCCCCGCTATGAGAAAAAATGTATTAAACTTTCGCAAGTATGAAAACGACCACAGATTACTCAGATTACACGGATTTATTAGGATTTCTGCGGCAAAGCCGCGATTAATTCAAGATTACACAGATTATTTAAGGATTCAAATATATGGTTACACAGATTATTTGCTACGCGCAGCCAATCGCGGCCTTGGCCGCTGTAATCATAGAAAAATCTGTGGAATAGCAATAACGACGCGCAGCCATAATCTGTGAAATCTGTGAAATCTGTGGTGAAATATAACTTCAGAAACTTGTATTATAATAATTTATGGGACAAATTATGCGTATTATGGTGATTAGTTTCCCAATATAATCCTAATGACCTTTTTGGGTTAAACCTATTATATTTATCCCAAATCGGTCATTAGAATCTTTGAGCCGTTCAAAGTCCAGGTTTGAGCCGTTCTCTCTATAGGTTTGAGCCGTCCTCTCTATGGGTTTGAGCCGTTCAAACTCTGAGACCACCCTAACGGCCGATTTGGGATAAAAGCCAACAGACAACAGCTACGACAAAAACGGTGGAAACCAGAGCAACGCCTGGAGCCGTAAGCACAAAGACGTCTGGGACGACGAGGAGGAAGAAGAATGGTAGACTGAATTTCCACTGACACGCCTGCGGAAGCTACCCGTGCTTCCGCAGGCGTTTTTTTTCGGCCTGTGCGGTTGCCCGGTGTAGGGGCAGGCCTCCGTGCCAGCCCGATGCTCCGAAAGGAGCACATGCGTTGTCATTATACCCCTACTACATTTGCCCTGACGGGCAATCGGGCTGGCACGGGGGCCTGCCCCTACACCAGCTGCCAATCCTCAACGTATTTTGACACACCCTCCGCTTCTGCGGGGTTCTACCCGGTGTAGGGGCAGGCACGTGTTACGGCTCAAAGTTTCTAATGACCGATTTTTCAATTTTTTCTTTAGTATTTTATTTGGCCATATCACAAAAAAGCCGTAACTTTGCAAGCGGAATAAACCCTAGCGTTAACCTTAGCGATAATCCTATACATATATATAATATGTTGCGCCCCTCAAAGAATTCTGTCACTCGCGAACTGCGAGACTACGCGATGATAACCATTTCGATGCTGTCCTACTGCATCGGGTGGATTATTTTCCTGCTGCCCAACAACATCTCCACGGGCGGCATCGCCGGTGTCTCGTCCATCCTCTACTGGGGCACAGGCATCCCCGCCCAGCTGTCCTATTTCGCCATCAACCTTGTACTGCTGGCCATCGCCCTGGTGGTGCTGGGGTGGCGGTTCTGCGTCAAGACCATCTACGCCGTCATCATGCTCACCGTGTCGTCAAGCATCGTGGGCAGTCTCTACCATGAGCATTGGCTGAGCGACCAGCCTTTCATGGCGGCTATCATTGGCTCGGTGTTCTGCGGCTGCGGCGTAGGCCTATGCCTGGCCAACAACGGCTCCACAGGCGGCACTGACATCATCGCCGCCATTATCAACAAGTACCGCGACGTGTCGTTAGGCCATGTCATCATGTTCTGCGACATCTTCATCATCTCGTCGAGCTATCTGGTGCTGCGCGACTTCGAGCGTGTCATCTACGGCTATGTCGTGCTCTACGTCACGGCCTTCTGTATCGACTGGGTGGTGAACACCATGCGCTCATCGGTGCAGTTCTTCATCATCAGCGAGAAATACAAGGAGATAGGCCACCGCATCAACCGTGAGCCCCACCGTGGCTGCACCGTCATCGATGCCCAGGGCTTCTACTCCGGCCGCGACGTGAAGATGCTCTTCGTGCTGGCCAAGCGTAGGCAGAGCGATATGATTTTCAGGATTATCAACGATGTGGATCCCAACGCCTTCGTCTCGCAGAGCGCCGTCATCGGTGTCTACGGCGAGGGGTTCGACCACTTCAAGGTGAAGACATCAGGGAGTGAAAAAGGAGTCAAAGATGAGTGAAGGGGGGAGTGAAAGGGACGTCACTTTCAAGCGTAGCCCCCACTCTCACACCTAAAAGTAACGTCCCTTTCACTCCCCCTTCACTCCCCTTTCAATTCCCTTTCACTCCATAAATAAAAGATATAATTATGAAAAAGAAAATTGTTGTACTTACAGGAGCAGGCATGTCCGTAGAGAGCGGCCTGAAGACCTTCCGCGATGCCGATGGCTTGTGGGAGGAGTACCCCGTGGCACAGGTGGCCACACATGAAGGCTGGGAGGCTGACCCCACGCTGGTGACTAACTTCTACAACATGCTCCGCAAGAAATGCTGGGGCGTGAAACCCAATGAGGGCCATCGCCTCGTGGCCAAGCTGGAGGAGAAATACGACGTCGTCGTGGTAACGCAGAACGTGGACAACCTGCACGAGCAGGCTGGTTCCTCGAAGGTTATCCACCTGCACGGCGAGCTGATGAAGGTCTGCTCCAGCCGTGACGTCGACGACCCGCGCTACCAGCAGACGCTCACGCCCGAGAACTGCGAGATAGAGCCTGGCACAAAGGCTGGCGACGGCTCGCTGCTCCGTCCCTTCATCGTGTTCTTCGGCGAGGCAGTTCCCAACATCACCGTTGCCGCCGAGGAGGCACAGACGGCCGACATCTTCATCGTCATCGGCACCAGCCTCAACGTCTACCCCGCCGCCGGACTCATCCACTACGTCACGCCGGGCACGCCCATCTACCTCATCGACCCGAACCCCATCTCAGCAGGAAGCGGGGTGAAGCAGATACAGAAGGGTGCCTCGGAGGGCATGCGCGAGCTCTGCGAAAAATTGTTGTGATTCAAGCTTTGTTGGGGGGAGTTAAAGGGAGTTACAGGGAAGTCAAAGGGAGTTAAAGGACAATACTCTCTTCGCAGGAAAAGTGTGGGTCAACAAGACTAACGTCTTTAACTCCCTTTAACTCCCCCATAACTCCCTTTAACTCCTCAATAACTCCCTTTAACTCCTCAATAACTCCCTTTAACTCCCCCCATAACTCCCTTTAACTCCCCCATAACTCCCTTTAACTCCCCAAACTTATTCGTGGTGGTAGGGTTCTCCCTTGATGATAGTACAGGCGCGGTAGAGCTGCTCGACAAACACCAATCGCACCATCTGGTGTGAGAACGTCAGGCGCGACAGCGACAGCTTCTCATTCGCACGGGCATAGACAGCGGGCGAGAAACCGTAAGGGCCGCCGATGACAAACACCAGCCGTCGGGCTGTCTGCCTTTTCTGTTCCAGCCAGCGGGCCAGTTCTATGCTTCGTAGTTCCTGCCCATGCTCATCAAGGAGCACCACCGTGTCGCCAGGCTGAAGGAGCCGCAATATCTGCTCTCCCTCAGCCTGGCGTTGCTGTTCCTCCGTGAGGCTGCGCGTGGCCTTCAGTTCCGGAATGACCGTCAGCGAGAACGGCATGTAGTGAACCACCCTACGAACATACTCATCCGTCGAGGCCTGGAAATGCTTGTCGGTGGTCTTGCCCACCATCATCAATTCGGTCTTCATGATTCTATTGCGCTGCAAAGTTACAAAAAACGAGGGAAATGAAAGCGATTTTAGAAGATTTCTTCGCAATTCTCTTTTATTTGTAAAAAATTGCTTAACTTTGCACCACCAATAATAACTACCGAATCATAAAGCTATGAAAAGACTACTCATCATTCTCTTTGCAGTGGCCTCGTTCCTTCTGCCCGCCTCTGCAGCCAACACCAAGACCACCGTTGGTCAGGTCACGGAGAGCATCACCCTCACCGACGACGTAGACTACATTGTAAACACCGACACGCCCTTTGACGGCGACGGACAGGTAGACATCGTGAACACCGACCACGCCGTTCTTATCCTCGAGCGCATCAAGCCCTCAGTGGCCATCGCCTCGATGCTTTCCTCACGTGTGAAAATCAATGGAGCCGTGGCCCGCAACAACGTGAACTGCCAGGTGCGCCTCTACGGCTCCCATGGCTGCATCATCCTCCCCTACTCCACCTCCGACAAGCCCCTCACCGTCTATAGTGAACAGAACTTCGAGGGCGAGCAGTGCAGCGACTTCGGACTGGAGAACGCCGGCGGCTACATGGTGACCCTTACCGACCAGAAGCTGAACAACCGCATACGCTCCTTCCGCCTGAAGCGCGGCTACATGGTGACCTTCGCCACGCAGAAAAGCGGCTACGGCTACCAGCGCTGCTTCATTGCCAACAATGCCGACCTGGAGATGGCCACCCTGCCGCAGATCCTCGACGGCAAGATTTCGTCCTACCGCATCTTCAAATGGAACACCGCCGGAAAGGCAGGACTGGCCAGCAGCACCGATGCCAACGCGCTGAAGGCCCTCGGGGTCATCAGCTGCTATGGCTGGGATCAGGGTCATGACGTAGGGTCCGACGCAGAGTGCGTGGCTCACCACCTCTATGAGGACTATCCCACGTCGGCCAAATGCGGACAGGCCACCTGGACCTGCCATCTGAAGACCAACAACGAGCCGCGCAACAGTGCCGACGACAAGCCCCAGTCGCTGGCCACCATCCTCGACAACTGGCAGAACCTCATGCGTACCGGTATGCGCCTCTGCTCGCCCTCGTCATGGGACGGCAGCGACTACAAGGATGGTTCGGGCTTCATCAAGACTTTCCTCGACAGCATCGACGCCCGTGGCTGGCGCTGCGACATCGTCGACCTGCACTGCTACTGGCCTGTTGATGACTTCAACAACATTGCTGCCATGCAGTCGAAATACAAGCGTCCCATCTGGATTTCAGAGTGGATATGGGGCGCATCGTGGAACCATAACGGTATCTTCGAGAGCGGCAAGAACGAGTGGGACAACGAGTGGGCCGTGCAGACCATTTGTACCAAGCTCAACGGCTGGGGCTACATAGAGCGCTACTTCTACTGGAACAGCGAAGGTGCCGAAAAGTCGAAGCTCTACGTCAATGGTGAGCTGACCCGCGCCGGACAATGGTATGCCCAGCAGCTCACCGGCATGGGCTACAACGCCAACTACGCCAAGGTGCCCAACACACCGCCCATGCGTGGTGGTTTCCGTGACTTCCGCGTGACCACCGACGGCGGCACGGCCACCATCACCTGGCACGACTATGACGGCGAGTACGACCAGCTCATGGAGGTGCTGCGCAAAGAGCCCGGCGGCGGCTGGGAGACATGGCAGACCATCACGCCTGAGGACACCGAGGCCGACTACACCCTCACCGACGATGCCTACACCGAGGGCACCCGCTATCGTCTGCACATACGCAGCTTCAGTGGGCGCGACTACTATAGCAGCGAGGACCTGGAAGCCGGAGAGGCCGTCAACACCGACAAAGGTACACGCTACGTGGGTGGCAACATTATCGCCAACGGCAACTTCGAGATGGGACTCCACGGATGGACCAACGGGGTGGGCGACCCGCTCTCTCAGCCTTGGTTCGAGGTATTCCCCAAGCGGCTCACCGACGGCTACTTCCTGCAGGCCTTTGCCAACCAGGGCAAGGACAACGTCGGCTCGCTGAAGACCGCCTTCGACATCGGGCCGGGACAGGACTACCTCTTCCAGGTGGCCGGACAAAACTTCGGCGACTATGTAAAGGTAGACGTGCGCACCAAGGGCAACACCTCCGACGAGAACCGTCTCACGATGAAGAACAGCACCTACTGGGCCACCCGACAGGGCATCTTCAACAGCGGCAACAATAACGAGGCACTGCTGTCCTTCCGCTGGCTGGCTGCCACTGGTCAGCTCAGTGACATCGAGCTGCACCGCCTCTTCGAAACCCACGAGGAAGCCATCGCCGACGGTGTGACACAGGCTCGCCGTCGTGCCCAGACATTCACCGAATACAATACCACCCTGCCCACCCTGAACACAGAGCTGATGCAGGCCGTCAACGCACAGAACGGCACCGACCTGGCCGCCCTCAAGGCCATAGAGCAAGCTACCAATGCCGCCCTCACGGCCCTGCGCCAGAAGGCCGTCATCGACTCGCTGCTCACCGTGGCCGCTGCCATCGACGATATGCTCTTCCAAGGCCAGGAAGAACTTCTCGCCGCCGAACAGCAGGCCGCCAATGCCACCACCGCCGCCGACATCAGCACCGCCCTGACCCAGTTGCAACAGGCACTCGACAGCTTCATGCCCCTGACCGAAGCCGCCAAGCAGCCCCTCTCACCAGCCTTCGAAGACGAGACCAACTGGCAGACGAAGGCAGGCACCTACACCGGCGGCGACCAGCGCACAGCCACACAGCAAGGACTCACCTGCTGGAACGCCTGGTGGGACGGAATGAGCAGCAGCGAAGGCACCTCCAAGACCATGACGGTTAAACAAGAGGTAACAGGCCTCTCCGAGGGTCTCTATGCCCTGGAGTGCAAAGGCTCCACGCAGCACTACTGCCTGAGCGACCAGCACGGATTCATCACTACTACCATCGGCGATGAGGAAGCAACCGCCGTCACGCCCCACCTCACCCGCGACTATCTCGACATCCCCTCTACCCTCCCCGGCTGGCAGACCCTTACCACCACTCCACTCTACGTTCCCGAGGGAGGCAGCCTCACCATCGGCTTCACCAGCTCCAAGGAAGGGGCCACCGACTACGCCTGGCGCCGCTACGGTAACAGCGATACCTCTAACAACAAAGGCGACAGACGAGAGGGTTGGTGGTGCGCCACCGGCTTCCGCCTCCTCTTCCATCCCCTGTTCAAGAAAACTCCCACACCGAATGGCTGGACCACCATCTGCCTGCCCTACGCCTTCCAAGTGCCCGAGGGTGTCACCCTCTACCGCATAGCAGGCCTCATGAGCGACTACAGCCTCGTATGCCTCGAAGAGGTCACCGAGCCAGAAGCCGGACATCCCTACATCGTGTTCACCAACCTGTCCCAGGCCACCTTCTACACCTCCGGCGAGGCCGCCACAATACCATCACGTGACGAGGGCAACCTCCGCGGATACTTCAAGTACAACGGATGGGCCTCTTCAGGCAGCTACCAGCTTAACGAGAACGGCGAGTGGTTCCGCATAGCCTCTACCGACGAGCACTACAAGCCCGGCAGTTACTGCGCCTACATCATCAAGGCCGAGGGTATGCCGCTCTTCAGCTCCTGGGACGGTCCCACGATGCCTATCCACGGTGTGGAAGACGAGCTGGGCACGCCTGAACCTCCCGCCCTTCCTGGCGACGTGAACGGCGACGGCACAGTCGACGTGGCCGACATTGCAGCCATCATCGATGTCATGGCCGGAGTGAGCCTTAATCCTGACGCTGACCCTGAAGCTGACGATAACCTTAAAGCCGACGTCAATGGTGACGGCACAGTCGATGTGGCCGACATTGCAATGGTTATCGACATCATGGCCGGAAACACCCAATAGCCACCTTTTTACAAAATTCCAAAAACCACGCGCAGCCACTCCCCTCCCATCAAGGGGAGGGGCAGGGGTGGGGTCTGCAACCAAATTTTCCGAATAATAAACACGAACCCGCTTCTTTAGAAACAAATTAACATAATACGCATAATTTTGTCCACAAATTGAAATAATAATGATGACAATTAGTGGAATACATTATGCGCATTATGGCAATTCGTTTCCAAAAAGAGACTTGTTTAAACGGGAATATCCGAATCAAACCGCTATCAATTCTTGACCTATTTCACGAACGGTGTCAAGAATCAACGTGACCCTTGCATCGCTGGCATTCTTTTTTCCGCTGATATATTGAGCCATCAGACTTTGGGAGATGCCAAGACGTCGTGCTATGGCAGATACATTCAACTCAGGATGAGCCATAAACACCTTATAGAGCTGTGTCGTTTCTTTTTTGTCAAAGAAACCCTCAAAACTCAAATCTTCATCTATATCCTCCCAATGAAGCCCATATTCATCAGCCTCATAGTTAGCCCGCTGTTCCGTTGTGGCATATCTCAGGCGTGGATAGTCAGAGAATTTCTCACATGCCTCCTTTCCACTGGCCGTTCTTATCCATACGGCATCATCTGTAAGCCAAATCTTCTCAATCTTCTCCATAATAACCTCCGTTCCTTATTTAGAGTTATTAAAAAACATGTTCCAGTGCTGCGCAATTATCTCTTCGTTGTCTTCCAAAATCGCCTCAATCATCTTCAATTCAGACGGTTTGAAACCATGGTTGTAGACCAACGAAATTGGCAAAATATTAAATTTCGCCATAGCACCACCCTTTTTCACATGAATATGAATGGGCGTATGGTCATTACCATAAAACCAGAATCTGTATCCAAATAGATTAAATACTGTAGGCATATCATTCATTTTAGGTGCAAAGATAGGTAATTATTTTATTACCTCCAAACTTTTTCGCCTTTTTCTTATGATTTCTCCCCATCTATCCGTAAAAAAGCGAATTTAACCCTACTTCTTTAGAAACAAATTACCATAATACACAAAATTCTATCCGCAAATTGAAATAATAATGATGACAATTAGTGGAATACATTATGCGTATTATGGCAATTCGTTTCCAAAAAGAAATTTAAAAAAATGGCTCAAGCCGTCATTCTTATAGTTATATCATTGGTTTACAGAACATTATCCTATGATGGCTTGCCTTTTAAGCCATCATATAGCCGTCATATAGCCATCATTATTGTTGGATAAGTAGTCAAAAATGTAGGAAATAGTAAGGCAACTTACTGGTTTAAACGGAGTTTCATAACAGCAATAATAACGGAAACAAATTGTTTCCATGGGAGAAACAGTTTGTTTCTCCCATGGAAACTGTTAGTTTCCCCCGTTGAAACTATGGGGAACTGCCGCTCTGATGACGAGAGAGAACGGCTATGATGGTAGGAGAAAGGTAAGGGGAGCTGGGATTATGACGGCTATATGACGGCTATATGACGGCTTCAGAGGCAAGCCGTCATAGGATAATCTTCTGGTATTCTGAGAGTTAATACCAAAAATGATGGCTGATGGCTGTTTTTAAGATTTTAAATGAGCAAAATTTTTGGCCAACTGCACCCCGAAAGGCATTATTTCATCAGAGACCAAACATCCTGCGGAGCCACAAGTCGGCAAACTTGTCGTAAACCACGTACCCTTGTCTGGCATGATAGACGATTTCCTTCTCCGTGAGTCGCTGTAGGGCGCGCTTCACGCTGCTGGCACTTCCCAGATGGTACTTGCTGATGAACTCGCCCGACAAGGGCTGCTCCACACGACGCTCACAGGCAATGGCCTTCAGCAGGTCAAACTGATTGTTGGTCAGGAACATCTGGAAGCTGTCGTAAAGGTCACGCTTCCGTTTCAGCACATCATCTATAGCTTCGCTCACTTGTGCAAAGTCAGTCACATGACAATGGCAGTCATAGAGTCGGTTCAGCACAGTCTGCATATACCACGTATGCCCCTCGAACAGGCCATAGAGCTCATGGAACACCTCTGCCGAGAACGACCCCTCCTTTTCCTGAAACATACGCGAGGCGAAGGCGTAGTAAATCTCTTCGTGCAGCGGTTCAAGGCTCATCATCGAGGTGCTGTTGTAAAACGGACGCTTGGGCGAGAAGAAAATCTCGTACATCAAGTGCTGTCTGCTGCCTGAAAAAATGAAATGCACATTGTGCATGAACTGCAAGTACGAGCGCAGCAAGGCCTCCGTGCCTTTCTCAGGGTAGTCGGCAATGGTTTGAAACTCGTCGATGGCAACATACACCTCCTTGCCGCTGCCCTTCAGATAGTCGAAGATGCTCTTCAGCGTCATATCGTCTGCGCTGCGCTCAATGCTCACGCTCACAGTGGGAGAGCCTGTCAGCGGGTCAAGGCTCACAGTGGGACGCCAGGAGCTGAAGAAACTCAGCACCTTCTCCATCGCACCGCGTGAGTCCAGAAGTCGCTCGCTTACGATGGCCTTGCCCAGTGTCGTCACAAAGTCATGCTGATTCTGCGTATGGAAGATGTCAACATAGATACAGACGGCATCCTTCTGCTGCGACTTTATCGTATGGAAGACATGGTGTATCAGCCCTGTCTTGCCGATTTTCCTTGGCGAGACAAGCGTCAGGTTCCGGCCGTTTCTCAGGTCGGCGATGACGGTCTCCGTCTCCTCGGTGCGGTCACAGAAATACTCCGGACCCTCGTAGCCCTCATAAACAAAAGGGTTTTCATTAATTTTCTTCTCTTTAGACATATTCTTCGTCAGCTTGTTTCCCCTCTATCTATTGCGCAAGTTGCGTAACGCATTTTGCGTAACGCAACTTGCGCAATGCAAAGGTACGAACAAAACACAATTCCCGCAAGTGTTCCAATGGAAAACTTGCAGGAATTACGTTTTTTTAGAATTTAAGGCGCGCCCTGAAAGGATTACAGGACTATACCAACCAGTCCGTTTCCCCAAAAAGACCCCGTGTCGATTTTCGCGTCAACTATACACTTCGTTCCAGTTGATGGGTTCTCCAGTACCAATGGTACGTGAATTTGTACGCATGGGGCGGGTAATAATACGTTCATGACCTTTCCTGTTTGAGCCGACACTCACGATGACCGGACGTGGGATGCTAGCATTACCACTTCCGATACGATTGATTGATGGTACTTGCTTGAATTTCCTTGTCTCCATAATGATTATCGGTATATTATCGTCTGCAAAGGTAGACATTATTTCTTAAACCGCCAAAACTTTTCCATAAAAACTTTCTGGGCGCAGACCGCCACGGTGGCGGCTGCGCCCAGAAAGCGGTTATAACTTTAGAGGCGAGTTAGAACTATATGTCCGAAAAAATCATGGCTTTGCATAGACACGTTCGTACTCAAAGATGACACTTCTGTCATTGATGCATACCTGAACGGCTGGAAGCATCACCATATAACTCCTATCGTAGTCGACAAACTGCATGTGTACACTTCCCGGTATCCAATGCTCAGACCTGGCCCGTATGACTGAGCAAGAGAAACTGGTGCGTTTGCGCATCTCGTGTAGTACTGCCGATACTGTCAATTGTTGAAGTGCAAATTCCCTTTGCAGCATTTCGGTAATGCCACGAAATATACGGAGGTCTGAAGTGCTGCCGAACAAATCAAAGAAAACTGATTCGTCAAAAACAGCCTTTGCCCGGTAAATGTCATAACTGTCATGGTAATGGACTTTCCCCCACCAATGAGCAAGCTCTATGGCACCATCCCAAAAATAGTAGCCATTACCCAACCATGTATTCGTTTTTCCGTAAATAGGCTCTTCAAGCAAGGCTTGACCATTACTTCGATGACTTACTGCCTGATATAATGGGTAAAGGGTAATCATGACTAAACTTGGACAAAATGCTTGTCAGATGTCAATGAGGCGGTGGACATCATGATAAAGGAACAATCTGGCTGATTATGCTCAGAACTGTTCTGAATAAGCCGATTAGCTTCACGCAAATAGTCTGAAGCCAAAGGGCCATCGCAGAAGGATTTCATTTCCTCAAAATCCTCACGCATCTGCTCTGGGGGCGCGGTGTCCAGAAAAGATGTCATTTCATTTATAATTTCCTCTTTCATAAAAATAATCTATTTTGCCCGCAAAGGTAGGCATTATTTCTTAAACCGCCAAAACTTTTCCATAAAAACTTTCTGGGCGCAGACTGCCTCCTTGCGCAGCTGCGCCCCATAGCGGTTGCGAGATTGGTAAGACCGTTACTTACGCCTACACCAGCAATAGGATACAGATGCAACATAAGACACCCTACCTCGAGGCATTGTTGTGGAACAGAAAGCGAGAGCCGCACGCCAACCCTCACGGGCGGACGTGCGGCTCTCGCATTTATAGGGTGACTATTCGTCGAAGTCGTCCTCTTCTTCGTCCCATGAGCGACCGCGTCGGCTCATGCCTTCGCTGGTGGCATCCTTGCCATACATCTGTGCTTTGGGACTGGTGGCAATCATCTGGGTGGTCTTTACCTTCACAATCTTCATTGTCGGGTTCTGATATGTCTTTTTCATTGTTTTGTTCTCCTTTCTTGTTTACTTAATGATTACTTTCTTTCCGTTCACGATATAGAGGCCCTTCGTGGGCTGTGCTACGCGCTGACCGCTGAGGTTGTAATAGCCCTCGGCCTTGCTCTCGGAAGCGCCGACGGCGCTGATGCCCTGTGTCTCGTCTGCAAACACCATGCGCATTCCACGAGCATTTGCTGCATCGGGAGCCAGAGTGGTCAAAATTTGCAGGTAAGCACGGTTAGCTGCTACAGTCTGACCAGCAGCGAAGTAGAAGCCAATGCCATCAGAACCATTGTTCAGAATCATGTTGGTGTAGTCGCCCTCGGTTGTTGCTACGGCAGCACCCTTTCCGGCAACGAGGTCGTTTTCACCTACAGCAGCAGCGCTTGTCATCACGGGGATGTCCTCCGTTGCACCACCATCTGCATAGAGCAGCACAGGAGTACCAGCAGGTACCTCATCAACCTTAGTCAAGGTTGCAATACCCTTTGTGCTAACTTTCACCGTATAGGCCTTGATAGAGGTGGTAGAAGAGAAGTCCAAATCAACATCGCTGACGTAGGTAGCAAAACCAGCATTGGAGATTTCAATTGTCTCATCCCCACTTCCAGCCTTCACGAGTGAGACATTTGTAATCCATGTGTTACCATCATTAGCCAGTGTCAGAATATAGTTACCAGCAGCACCGGTCTTGAAGTTCTTTGTAACAACTTTCCAATCTGTTGTTGAACCATTACCTGCAAAAGTCATTGCAGGAAGGCCATCTGATTCCTTCAACACAGAAACAGTCATTTTTTTGTTTGAATTGTTTTCGTGTGAACGATAAGCAAATGTGAGAGCATAAGCTGTATTTGCTGCCAACGGCATCGTGTAAACACCCTGATTACCATACTGGAGCGAACCCGGCTGGTTGTAGTAAGCCGTGGCGTAGGTGCCACTTAAACCACTCTGCATCTGTCCCCAACCATTGGTACGTGTCCAGCCGTCAGGATAGTTCTTACCTTCTGCAACGGTAGCAAACATACCATTGTATATAGCATCTACATCACCATTGTTCTCATTCCAACTCGCGGAAGTTAGATCAGTCTCTGCATCGTCAATCTCATCTTGGTTGATGGCATCTTGAGAACTATTTAAAGCCTTTGCTGCATTTAAGATTGCCATATTTGCAACATTGTTGTATGGTGAATATTCTTTATTCCCGAAACCGAGCTTGCCCTCAACTGTTTCAATTGCAGTTGCCAATGAAGAATAATCGCCTTTAAATATGTAACTGGTTACAGCAAGATCACGCCAGCAAATCCAGTTGGCATTACTATATTTACCTGGATCCTTAACACCTATTGACAGAGTACCATCAGTAACCACGGCATAAACAGTCACATTATACTTACCCGCCGTAAAGGCCTCACCAGCTGCTGTCATACCGTTTGGATAATGCTTTCCGCCAAGTTCGGAATCTTGAGAAGAATAAGCATCATTACTAGGTTCCGTCAAAGGTGAGGGCAGCTGAACTTGCTGATCGTTTGCATATAGATATGCCGTTGGGTTATCTGCATTTGCCTGATGTAATGTATAGGTAGTGGCATAGTCCCTGATACGATGGAAAATTGAGAGCGTAACCTTATAAATACCATTATTTAATCCTCTGAGGTTCTGAGTGAAGATATTCTCACCATATCCATTAGGCTGATATTTCTCAGTAACAGAAGAGTATGAATTGGTGGGGGCTACATTGTTGGAAGTCCAGTTGCTACCTCTAAGTTCAGTCTCAAGTGCAGCTACTGTTGTCTGAGAAAGACCTGCAGCCGTTGCCACAGCTGCTGCATTGGCATCCTTGTAAGCAGCCATCTTTATCTGATGGGCGGCAGGTGTCTCAAGTACCCAGGTAGTGGCATCTTCCTCATCCTCAGCATAGATTGCAGCATAGGCTTTAGTTCCCTGTGTACTCGTTCCGTATTTGATGAATTTGGAGCTGTTATTGTTATAGAATTTATATTCATCGCCAACTTTAGTTAAGGTCCAGTAAATCCTTTGGCCCTTGCCTTCGCCTTCCTTCTCTAAATCCGAATAATTTTTATCAGTGTAGATAGCTTCAGAACCACCAAAGAAATTCTTGTCGTTGTCTGCGAAAACTATTGTAGTGACATTTGCTGCATTCGTTGTGAATGTCGCAGCAATACCATACTTGTCCAGAACGGCTTCGGTGTTGGAGTCACCACCACGGGAGATGTATTTTGTGCCATCACTGATGAAGAATGTTCCATCGAACAATGCAGGAGTCTTAGCTGTAAGGGAAATCGCAGCATTAGCATTTTCTGCATTGTATCCCACTGCACCAGCCTCAATGCTAACGGCATAATCCGTAGAAGTGGCAAGCGGAGAAGCAAGAGTAACGGTTAGTACATTTCCTTCTATAGAAGCAGAAGCGGCTACGTCATTTACTTTAATTTTGCTTTCATCAAGGATAGACAGAGCTCCATCGGGGTCATTCGTAGATGCATCGGCAAACGTGAAAGTTATTGTATTGGACTGCGTATATTCATTATCTGCTACGCTCTTAGTAGCATCACCAACAGAATAAGTATAAACATCTGGTTCGATAGTCAATTCTGCGTCAGTAGAAGCCTTAACATACAACGTTCCTCTTGTAAGAGCCACTACTTGTTTCACTCCTGCAGTCAAGTCTACACTTGTAGAAATATCAGATGGAACTTTGTATCCATCCTGAGTATACGTCACAGTATTTGCCACAGTAGAGATGATTCGGTAATCGCCATCGGCTGAAATATCTACAGCATACCACTTGTCATTAGTAATCGCTGTTGCAGTTGCAGGGGTAATGGAATTAATTGTATTCTGAATAGCTCCTTTATAAGATAGTTGGAAGTTGTCTATCTTGAACCAAGCTGTCGAAGAAGCACCTAATCTAACAGTTCCTGCTTCTGTTACATAGAAATCTTTTGACAAAGTTTCCCAGGAACCAGATTGGGTTAAACCGCTTGATTTAAATGTATCGTCTCCAATCTTTGCATATACTCCATGAGCACCAACAAGATTATCACTTTTAAAATCAGCAGAAATGGTATATTTACCAACAGGAAGTGTAAGATTTTGATACATATCTGCACTCTTTACATTACCAGCCCATAAATTGTAGGCATTATTACCCTCCGTTTTATCATCAGTAACAATTTTTCCATCTTGCCATCCTTCAACTGCGTTTGAAAAAGTATATCCATAAGGAGTCGTAATAGAGTTATCGCTATGAGAACCTGAGCCCTTTTCAAATCCAGCATTAGCAATCATTGAAGTCCAGTCCTGAGCAGTGATATCAGAAGTTCCCTGAGTAATGTCAACCAGCTTGAAGTTATCAATACCAATGCGGGTATCTGTGGCTTTGCCCTCAAAAGAATACGAGAATGTAACTAAAGTAGTCTCTGTGAGGGTAAAAACAATGGTGTAGTTAGACCATTCACTGCGCCCATCAATTGTTACGGACTTTCCCGCAGCACTAATTGTAGCGACACCATTAGATGAATTCTTATAAGCATCGGCACTCAAACTGTATGTGCCAGCAGGAACAGATGCTGTTTGAGAAAGTACTAACTTAGTGTTCCCACCAAAACGTAAACGAGTCCAATATGTATTATTGCCGCCATTAGAGGGCTGTTTTTGCTCAGAAAACTGGCTCCACTGAAGACAAGAGCTATTCAAGCAGCTCATATCATTTTCATTCCTGTCGGTGTAAGTAACAGTCCAACCAGTGGGTTGATAGATTGCACGAGCATTGTTACCATCATTACGTGGATTGGAGAACACAGTATATTCGCCCTCAAAATCCGCATTCGTGATGTAAGAACTCGTCACGTCCGTCTGCGCAAGCGCAAAGTTCACTCCCCCGACCAGAGCGAGGGCAGTCATGAATAGTTTTAGTTTTCTCATAAATTAAAAAATGTTAGTTAATAAAAAAGATAATTATCGTTTCGGTCTATTTGTCGTTGTAGTGTCTTTCATTCGTGCATGTTCTGTGCGTGGCATGCGTCCTGTATAGTTACTGTGTCATTGTCAATGGTGTAGGCGTAGTACCACCTACCATTTGTCGTTCATACTGCTATTCCAGTCCTTATGATGTCCTCGTAGAGGGGGTTGTAGTAGTCTTTCGGTTCTTCCATGAGTACGGGTTCTATGAGTATGCTCACCTTTCTTACGTCTCCAGCGAGTTCAGTTGACTGTTCCAGCCAATCGCCCTCTATTTTTGGAACCACGACGGCCACGTCGATATCGCTCCAAGGGTTAGGATACCCCTTGCTGTAGGATCCGTACATATAGACTTTCGGTTCTGATGAGAATCGCGGCGAAATTACTCGCTTGTAGTCTCTGACGAGGCTGAGGGCTTCGTCTTTTGTGAGAACTTTTGGTGTATACATTGTAGTAAGTCTTTTGTTTGTTCTATGATGTATTTTGCCTTTTGTTCATTAAGTTTGCCTGCCAGTGCCCTCTTGTAGTCAGGATAGCGTGCTTCAATGTTCATTGGCACCATGAAATCGATAAATTTCAGTTGCTCTTCTGTCATTTCTTCTAATAATCCGCATCCTTCTATCAGTTTCATGTGGCTATGTGTATAAGGCGGTTCGTCAGGCCGTGCATGCACCCAGTAGGCCTTTAGTGTCTTTTCTATCGCTTGATGGCACATGAAAGCGACATAGAGCCATCTACCCGCATTGAAGATTATCTCTGCGAGGCTAAGGTCATCGCTGGCTACGTCCACCCAATATTTTACTCTGTCTTCTGCTGCCATGATTCTTGCTGCGTTTCTTTACCTTATACTTCATGGCAAAGAATATTCCAAATCAACCATTTCGTGAAGCAAATCTCTCAATTCTTCCAGTTCCATGACATCTGTTTTGATATCCATTTTCACCTCTCCATCCTCAATGTACACCCTGTTCAATTCCTTTTCTGTGGCTTCTTTGGTATCTACAGGTATAAGCCTGACGCTCCCTGCCCGCGATTTCAGTATCACGTCCTCACCGCTATGGGCAATGCTGATGTACCTCGACTGGTTCGCCCTGAAGTCTCTGCCTGTTACTATCATATCAATCGAATATGGTTTATAAGTTTTAGGGCACAAAGGTACTGATTATTCGGAAGATTACCAAACATTTCACATTATTTAGGAACTGTGATTTAATTAGTAACTGCTCAGCACCCTCTCTTAATGTGGTCGCTTCGCTCAAAATTGTAATAAAATCTATTTCAAAAATTGTAAAATATCCTGTATCTGCATCATTTTTATAATTATATTCCCAATTTTCTTATAATTTTGAGCGTAGCGACCCAAAATGATAAGTTCCAGAAGAGGTGCTGATTTACTTTAATTAGGTAGTCAAATGGCTTTCACTATTTGTTATTTAGAAATACAGGAAAAAACAAGAAATACTGAGAAAAACAAGACGAATGGTTTTTAATTCGTGATAAATTAATGAAAATTCGTGTAAAAAAGAAAAGTTAATGAATAATTCAGGTTATAATTTTATGATTCTATTTTTTTGCAATTTTGAGCGAAGCGACCCCCATTAAAAAACGTTCAGGGCGCAGCCCGCTACGGTGGCAGCTGCGCCCTGAAAAGTTATGTCAGCACTGGGCTGAAAGCTATGAAGCGACGGGGTTAGAATCCGCCTTCATCGTCCCATACAGCGCGGCGGGAGGCAACATTACTACCGTCACCTTCCTCCATCGTTTCAGGGTTAAGAATAACGTCGTCGGCGTCGCCGTCAATCGTATTTGACGCAGTAAGCAGCTGAGTGTCGGGCAGCATCAGATCCACTTCGGTCTGTGGCTGGATATATTGCATCTTTTTCATAATTCAAATTGTTCTTTTAATGGGTTATTACTTCACGACTTTCTTGCCATTCACGATGTACAGACCCTTCTTCATGGCCTCCACACGGCGGCCCTGCAAGTCGTAGACACCGTTCTCTACCTTCTGGGCAGCACTCTCCATGCTCTCTATGCCAGTGGTGGTGCCGCCATCGTCGATGAAGGCTATACGGGCAGCAGCTCCACTTAAGGGAACGATAAAGTAAGCACGCAGACCCTTGATGCCACCAGAGGTGAGCTTCATAACTTTGCCGTCGGTTGCGAGGTAAGCGATGGTGCCATCGGTAGCGAGATCCTTGTTGTAGATCTGGGCAGCAAACTTATAGTCGCCCGTGCCCTTGGTCTCTCCCTCGGTAGCCTTGACAACCACGCCATTGAAGGTGGGATTCTCAACGACAGCTTCGGGCTTCACCAGATAGGGAACGCCAGCCTTAATGCTTTCTGCTGCTTTGAAGTTCAATGTCTCGCCAGAATCGCCAGAAGCACTGTCAAACTCCTTCACCGTCCATCCCTCAGGAATCGGAGCATCGAAGGGCACGGAGAATGTGTTCCAGTAGTCTTTACTAAGTGTGCGGGTAAGGGTCACGTTGGCGTAATTGTACTCGGGTACAGCCGTAGCAGCTTCATCAATGGTAATACTCTTTGCCACGGCCTTCTTCAGCATCAAATCGGTAAAGGTGGTATGCTTACTCGTCCACATGCCAAAGGTATAGTTACCTGCTTCACCAGTCTCAAAGTAAACTTTGAACTCGTCCCAAGGATTTTCCTCTGTAATACGCTTAGTAGCTGTGACACTGTGCGTATCACCAAGACCCTCATTGGAGCTGTTCTTAACAGTAACACTTACATAACCCATGTCGCCATCTCTCCAGCCACAAGTCTTGAATGTCAGTTCATAGAGGGTATGAGCGGCAAGAGGCATCGTGTAGCCCTCGGTGTTGCCATAAGTCAAAGTTGTGCCACCCCAAGCAAAGACTGCAGCCTTGTCTGTAGCACTGTTCAGGCCAGGAAAAGTCTCAGTGTTCTTTATAAGCTGGCGAATGCCTTCTGGATTATTCCAACCAACAAGAGCGGTTGGGCCAGTGGTGTGCTCTTCCTGAATAGCAAATGTTCCATCGTAGAATGCATTTACCTCTTCTGTGTTTGCTGTCCAGTTGCCGAGAGCCGTTGTAATAGCCTCAATGTCGGCCTTTGCATTCTCTGCATTGGTATCAATTGCTTCTGCTGTTGTAATGGCTGTGATTGCCTCAACATTATTATATGGGGCATATTCACCTTCGGCGAAGCCCAGTGTTTTAGCCTTAGCTTCGGCAAGGGCTATAGCCATAGCCTCATATTCAGTAGCCGTTGCCATTTCTGTATAAAGTTCCAGACGGACAAGGCGGAACTGAGAGATAGAGAACCATTCGTGAGTGGGGTCAGCTTTGGCAGTTACGAGTATCTCTACATCGCTGCCGTCGGTTGTGAACTCTACGGAGCCGTCACCCCATCCACGGTCAAACACGTTTCCAGCATTACCGACATTAGGAAGGTTAACGGAGGCTTCGCCAACTGCCATAGTCAGTGTGGTGTTCGTTGCTGCACGACCTTTGGCGGTGAGCAGATACTTACCTGCGGGCAGGCTAATGGTCTGCTTCATTGTGGTAGTCCAGTTTGAACCGTTCCAGTTACCACCGTCGAAATACGTATGAGTATTGGTACCGTCGGCATCCGTCCAAGGCTCGTTGCTGGCGGGATTGTTCTTGCTTCCAGTCCAAGTCCAGCTGTTGTTGCCGTCCTCTGCATTCGGGTTAGCGATGCGGTCAGTCATGTCAACAACACCAGTAACACCTTCGGCCATAGCGTTACTCTCGTAGTAAGCACGCAGGGCAGTGATGATGGTAGCAGCAGTAGATTCGCTGGTTATGGCAGGTTTCTTACTGGCATCAGCATAGGTCAAATCAACATTATAAGTTGCAAAGATGTCATAGTTGGCCTTGGCAGCGGTGAAGGCAGCAGTTGCAGTATTCAAAGCTGCGGCGGCCTCGTCGTAACCGTCAGCGGTGGTAGGTTCAGCCTTGTCTAACTCTGCCTGAAGGGCGGTCTTCTCTGAACCAGTCACATTGGCATAGTCTGTATTGGTGATAGCAGCCTCGGCAGCAGCCTTGGCCTCCAGCCAAGCCAGCTTGTGAGAGGCATTCTTGGCATCGTTGACAACGTCACCAGCACCGTAATAGCGCAGGCTCACATTGTCGATACCCATCCAGTTGGCGGTGGCTGTTGTCTGCTCCAGACCGACCTCAATCTTGTTGTTGGTTACAACGGTGTAGACTTCGTAGGCTGTGGGGTCACCTGTGGTCAGATAAGTCTTGTCGTTATTTGCAAAGACATACTGGCTCTCGTTCGGGTCGGCCAGGGTGTTCACGAAGGCTGCGATGTCCAGACGATAGGTTCCATTAGGAACGTCGTTGATGGTCTGATACATCTTGTTAATTTGAGCACTTCCATTCCAGTTTTCATAGAAATTACCCGTGAAGGCACCTTGTTGATTGTTTGCCGTCTTGTTATTCTGGAAGCTGCCTGTACGCTGCCACGGGTTGATGCCGTTATCGAATGTGCCATTCACCACGAAAGATGTTACAATAGGAGTAGAATAAGTGGCATCAGCGAGGCCATTCTCATAGCGAAGTACGGCATCCTTGTCAGCAGCCTGCAAAATTGCGAGAGCCTCTTCCAGTTCGGCAACAGTTGTAGCATTGGTAAGGGCACTCTTTGCAGCTGCGATGGCATCAGCCAGTCCTTCCTTTGCATCACAAAGACTTGCCTTGTCAATCTCAGCTTGTAAAGCATCCTTGGCACCCTGAAGGAGGTCAGTCCACATCAGTTTCAGGTGGCTGACATAGAGGTGCGGAGTGTTGCTTGTACCAAAATTATTGCTACCTGTTCCATAACCTAAACTAATGGTTGCCTCTGCAGCCGCTTCAATGGTAAAGCTAATGGTATGTTCCGTCCAACCACTATTGCCTTTCATCCATTCGGTCTTACTATCCGTATAAGTTGTCTCACCAACCTTTACGGTAAAGCGATTTTCGTAGGTGGCAGAGGTTGTAGAAGTATTAGTGTTTTCCACATCGTAAGTCAGAGTGTATACACCAACGGGAAGCTCTGTTTTCGTCACCTGACTGAAATTGGCATAGTTTCCTGACCAGCGGCACTGCATTCCTAAACAACACTCTGTTGCAAGGTGGGTTTCGTCTGTTGTAGATGTCTTGTTGTTTGCAACAGCATAAGAACCAATTTTACCATTTCCTAATGCCCAATAAGTACCATCGGAATGATTTTGTGTCCATCCATCTTCTATAGATGAAAAGTCCGCATTCGTGATGTACACGCTCGTCACATCATCGGCTTGCGCAAAGTTCACTCCCCCGACCAAAGCGAGGGCAGTCATGAATAGTTTTAGTTTTCTCATAATTATAATTGTTAGTTAGTAAATAATAAAAATTATCGTGTCGTGGTCGATGGTGTAGGCGTGACACCGTCTCTTTTAGCGTACAAAGGTATTGATTTTTCGGAAGACAGCAAATTAATTTCACATTATTTATATAATGGAAGGTTTTGCCGAGGGCTTTTGTGGGAGTCAGCGTTAAAACTTGTAGTTTTTTCGGGGGAATTGCGGGGTATTTGCGGAATGTTTCGTATCTTTGCGCCATCATTCTAAAGAACAACGATTATGGGAAAGTATTTAGACCCGAGAGCCGACCTGACCTTCAAGAAGGTATTCGGCGAGCATAAGAACCTCGTCATCAGCCTGCTTAACGCGCTGCTGCCATTGAAGGACGACGAGCGTGTGGAGAGCATCGAGTATTGGCCAGCCGAGAAGATTCCCAAGCGGACACAGGTCGAGAAGGACAGCATCGTGGATGTCTGTTGCAAGGACAACAAAAACCGTGAGTTCATCGTCGAGATGCAGATGACGTGGACGGAATCGTTCAAGAAACGTGTCTTGCTCAACGCCTCAAAAGCATACGTGGCGCAGTCGGAGGCGGGTGGAGTTTACGACACGCTGCAGCCTGTCTATGCCTTGAACTTCGTCAACGAGAATTTCATGAAGGACGTGGACGACTACTACCACTACTATCACCTCGTCCACGACAAGTACACCGACAAGGTGATCGACGGCCTGCACCTCGTTTTCGTGGAGTTGAAAAAGTTCAAACCCCAGACATTCACAGAGAAGAAGATGCAAGTCTTATGGCTCCGTTTCCTCACCGAAATCACCGACAAAACACTGGAGGCTCCCGCAGAGTTATTAGAGAACCCCGAGGTGAGCGAGGCCCTGAAGATATTGGAGATTGGAGCATACAGCCCTGGCGAGATGCGGGCCTACGACAAGTTCTGGGATTATATCTCCAGACAGAGGACCATAGCGAACGATATCAGGCGTGAGGTGGAGAAAGCTAAGGCCGAGATAGCCGTAGCTAAGGCCGAGATAGCCGTAGCTAATGCCAAAGTAGAGGAAGCCAATGCCAAGGTAGAGGAAGCCAATGCCAAGGTAGAGAAAGCTAATGCCAAGGTAGAGAAAGCTAATGCCGAGATAGCCGTAGCCAATGCCAAGGCAGAGGAAGCCAATGCCGAGGCAGAGGAGGCAAAGGCCAAGCTAAAGCAGAAGGACATCGACACCGCCCGCCGCATGAAGGCCAAGGGCTATGCTATTGCGGACATCACGGAGATTACCGACCTCACCATCGAGGAAATCGAGGGGCTGTAAGGTTTAGCGAGAACGAGCAACAACAGAGCGGATAGACCAATTCAGCAAGAGCTATGGTTTTGCTCAACAAAGTGGCTGGTTTTGCTCAACAAAGTGGCTGGATTTTGCACTGCAAAGTGGCTGGGTTTGTTCAGCAAAGTGGCCGGGTTTGTTCTTCAAAGTGGCCGGGGTTGTTCATCAAAAGCGCTGAGTGATGATTTTAAACAACTTTATATCCCATTATTGGCAACATATCATCGTGGCTATGCTGGCCATTAGTGTGTTCTGTTTCTGGCTTTTCCTCTACCCTTTTATTCCTGTGGTTAGGGAGATGTCCATATTGTTTCTATGGAACACAGACTACCTGATGGAGCGGCTGGCGATACCAGGAGGACTGGCACAGTATTTGGGAGAGGGCGTGGCTCAGTTCTTTGTGAATCCTTTCAATGGCGCTATCATCTATGCCGTCCTGTTTGTCGTGGCACAGCTGTTGAGCATGAAGCTGCTCAGGCAGTTTTTCCCTACTATCAAGAAGCAATACCAGTTTGTGCTCTCCCTGATACCTCCCATCGTCTTGTGGGGATTGGCCATGCTGCCTCATGTTCCACTCACTCCAACCGTGGCCGTATTGCTGGTGATGGGAGCAGGGTGCTGGATGATGGGGAGCACCTCGAAAAAGACAAGGCTCGTCGCGGTCTGCGTTTCGATACCCGTCATGTACTGGCTGACAGGTCCTGCGGCCATACTCCTGACGTTATGCTGCATCAGATGGATTCCCCTGACAGCCACCCTGCTTGCTGCTTGTCTGATAGGCAGTTCATATCTCGTCCCCTACCCTTTGGAGCAAATCGCCCGAGGGATTGACTACGACTGGAGCGGTGTCAAGGAGATGGGCACCTACGAGGAAATGGAGTGCGACATGCTCATTCGTCAGAAGGATTGGAAAGGGATTCTGCAAAGGTTCCCCTCGCCCGTTTCCCCAGCCGTGAGGAGTGCCGTGATCCTAGCCTCCTATCAGTCAGGGATAATCAATTACCAGCAGCTCATGTCCCAAATTGTCGTGCCAGTAGACCGTTATGAGAATAAGCCCTCCGTATTCTGTGTTGGCGACATGCACTTCATCGTCTATTTCGGCAGTGTGTCGTCTGCCTTTATCGTCAGCGATTTGTCCACCCTGCTGGGTTGGCCCAACATTGCGCAACGCGCAGCCTTTGACGCGATGGAGTATATTCCCAACCATAATAAAAGTGCCAGGGCAATGAAGCAACTGACAGAGGTCTGCATCATCACCGGGCAATACACGTTGGCCCGCAAGTACCTTTCCATCTTGGAGAACACCACGTTCTATCGCGAATGGGTCCAGAAGATGCGTCCTTTGCTAGACAACCCCAAGTTGATTGAGAAGTATCCTTTCATGAAGGAATCACAGGAAAAGTATGCGAACACCGAAGACGTTTTCTTTATCTAAACCGACCATGAAACACCCTTTCACTTATTCACTTTTATACCTTTTCATCCTCTTGCTCCTGGCCTGCCACTCCAAACCTACCGACGTGACTCAGAAGGACGAGTTGCCCGACATCTATCCCGACTATGTCGGCGTCACCATTCCTGTGGGCATTGCTCCCCTCAACTTCTCGATGACCGACGACGAGGTGGAGACCATCGACGTAGAGGTGAAAGGCTCAAAGGGAGGCTCCATCCACGCCAACGGAAGCTTTGCCGACTTCGACATCGACGAGTGGCATCAGCTGTTGGAGGAGAACAAAGGCGGAACGTTGACCCTCACCGTCTGCGCCGAAAAAGACGGACGATGGACTGGTTACCGTGACTTCCAAATCATGGTCAGCAGCGAAGAACTTGACGCCTGGGGCATCACCTATCGACGCATCCCACCCAGCTATGAAATCTATAGCAAGATGGGCATCTACCAGCGTGACCTGTCCAACTTCCACGAGCGTGCCCTGCTGGAGAACACCCAGACGCCCAACCAGTGCATCAACTGCCATACGGCCAACCGTACCAATCCCGACCAATACGTCCTTCACGTCCGCGGTCAGCATAGCACCACCATGATACATCGCGATGGGCAGGATGAACTCTTGAAAGGCAAGAACGATTCGCTCGGGGGCAGCATGGTCTATCCCTACTGGCATCCGGGAGGCCGCTACTGTGCCTTCTCCACCAACAAGACATCGCAGATGTTCCATACGGCTAACGTCAAGCGCATCGAGGTTTACGACAACGAGTCAGACGTCTTCATCTATGACACCCAGACACATACCGTCCTCAAAGACACGCTGACCATGAAGCTGCTATGGGCCGAGAACACACCCGCCTTCTCCCCCGATGGCAAATGGCTCTACTATACCACGGCTTTACGTCAGCTCTATCCCCCTGGTTACGACAAGGAGTGCTACAGCCTCTGCCGTGTGAGCTTTGATGAGCATACAGGCCGCCTAGGGACGCAGGTCGACACCCTCATCAATGGTCAATCATCAATGGTCAATGGTCAATCATCAATGGTCAATGGTCAATCATCAATGGTCAATGGTCAATCATCCAAGAGCGTCACCTGGCCCCGTCCCTCCTACGATGGCCGCTACCTGATGTACACACAGGTAGACTATGGCTATTTCTCCATCTGGCATCCAGAGGCCGACCTCTGGTTGTTGGACCT